>Ga0182735_1000628_pt1 | contig 27243 bp, 45 predicted proteins | sample eDN5th30CKraftMG_FD_128524 | JGI IMG/M metagenome (GOLD analysis project Ga0182735, IMG submission 128524) | Enriched Miracle-Growth compost microbial communities from Emeryville, California, USA - eDNA 5th pass 30_C Kraft MG (version 2) (version 2) ...
ATCTGGCGAGATCGCTACCGTGATTCACCGCAACAGCATCCTCATCTCCCTCCTCAAGGCATTCGCCCGCTGGCGCTGGCGCGCCTGATTCCTTCTTTCCCGGCCCTCGCGCCGGTCCCTTCCCCGCGTTCGTCCCCCCATCCGCTGGCATAATGGCCAGGTCCTGCCCAGGCCGCCCCGGGTGCGCCGGCGACGCGAACCGAAAGCAGTGCAATCATTGAGGTCCGAGCAGACATGCTGCTGATGATCGATCAGCGCGATTGATGTTCTTGCTCATCCCAGACTGTTCTTGATTTTCCCTCTAGGCCGCGAGTTACGCGGCCTTTGCATTCTTGAACGTTCCCCTCTATCCGCAGACATCCACAAAAAATGCGGGTATCGTTGCGGGTATCAACGGACCGATACCCGCATACCCTCATGCCTCTCACCGACGTGAAGATCCGCCAGGCCAAGCCTGGTGACACTCCCATCAAGCTCACCGACGGCGGCGGCCTTTTCCTCGAGGTGCGGCCGAACGGGTCGAAGTTGTGGCGGTACCGCTACCGACTGGCCGGGAAGGAAAACACTTTCGCCATCGGTGCCTACCCCGACGTGTCGCTATCGGAAGCGCGAGCGGAGCGTGATGAGGCCAGGGCGCTGGTAAAGGCAGGCAGGCATCCTTCGCACGTGCGGCAGACCGAGAAGGCCAAGCAGTTGGCGGAGAACAAGAACACGTTCGAGGCAGTCGCCGAGGAGTGGATTGAGGAGCGACTGGCCAAGCGGACGGAAAAGTACCGCGACCAAGTCCGTCGCGCATTCCAGAAAAACGTGTACCCCTTCATAGGCCGTCTACCGCTGCGGGAAATCACGGCCGCGCACATTCTGGACATCATGCGCCGGATGGATGCGCGCGGGGCGCCGGCTTATGCCCTGCAGGTGAGGCAGTGGATCTCCGCAGTGTTCTGCTATGGAGTGGTTACCCTCCGGGCCGACGCTGATCCAGCAGCCGCGGTGAAAGGTGCCGTCGAGCGTGGAGAGATCAATCACAGTCAACCGATGTCGCGCGAGCAGTTGGGCGTCTACCTGGCCGCTGTGGACCAGTACAAGGGCTTCCGCGTCACGGTGATCGCCTTGCGCCTGCTGCCGATGCTGTTCACCCGCACTGTCGAGTTGCGCGCGGCCCGCTGGGCAGAGTTCGACCTGGACAATGCGCTGTGGACTGTGCCGGCGGAACGGATGAAGAAGCGGCGCATCCACCTGGTGCCGCTCCCCACGCAGGCGGTGGAGTTGCTGAAGGAGTTGCGTGGAATTACCGGCGGCGACCTGCTGTTCCCGGGCCTGAAGGACCCAAATAAGCCGCTGAGCGCGACGACCTTGAATCGGGCGATGGAGTACATGGGGCTTGAGGGGTGGCACTGCCACGACTTCCGGGCGACCGCGAACACGCACCTGGAAGAGATGGGCAGGTTCAGGCCACAGGTGATTGATGTCCAGATGGCCCACAAAGTGAAGGACAAGACCAAAAAGGCCTACAACCACGCGATCTACTTGGATGAGCGGCGGGAGATGATGCAGGCCTGGGCGGATTGGGTGGAAGGATGTCGGGCGATCACCTGACAGCGCAGCATTGAGGGGGCGGCCAAAGGCCGCCACTCCCCCTACGAGGCCGCGCGCTCTCGCTTGCGCTCATCCATCCAGGCCTGCACCTCGCGCTGCGACCAGCGCGACGCGCGCCCGAGCTTGACCGGTGCCGGGAAACTTCCTGCGCCAATCGTCCTGTAGATGGCCGTCCGGCCGAGCCCGACCTGGGCGCTCACCTCTTCGAACTTCAACAGGACGTCCACCTGGACATTCCCCTTCTGAGCGTCTTCCGTCATACCTGCCTCCAAGTTTCCTGCGCCACGTTTTGCTGTCGTGCGTTTTCGTGGCGCGCCATCAGCGCCTCCACCTCGGCGATGAGCGACTCCATGCCAGCGGCGAAGCTGGCCGGCCTGCTCGATGCTCCCTTCCTCAACTGCTGGAACACCTCCTGAGCCTTGCCGTGATGCGTGAGCATTCCGGCGAAGCCGCGGAGGAAGTCCTGTGCCGCTCGGCGCCCTTCCAGGAACAGCACCCGGTCGAGCCTGGGCCCGGCCGGCTGCACTTCGGCCAGAGCTGGCCCGGCTTGCTGCCCCGTTTGAACCGGAACAACCGGTGCCGCCTTCTCCTTGGATGCCCTGCGCGCTGGTGCTGGCGCTATTCGCCTGGCCCGGTCCAGGGTTTTCCGTGCGAGCGATCCGAGGGGCTTAGCCATGGCGGGCCTCCTTGCCGATTGCGGCCAGCTCTGCCACCAGGTCATCCACCCGCCCGTAGAACTTCCCGCCGTCCTCGTTCGCGTAGCGCTCCACCATGTCACGCACCATGGTCACGTTCGCCAATCCCTGCAGGCTGGCCTGCACAGGCGCGGCGTCACTCGCTGGCGCATGGATGAAGCCGTCCGCCTTGATCCTGAGCGTGCGCACCGGGCGGATGCCCATCTCCCTCGAAGCCCAGTTCGTGGTCGGGGTGCACCAGATGTGCACCGCAGAGTTCCAGGCGCTTCCAGCACTGCGCTGGGTGCTGCTCCAGTAGCTGTGCTGCGTGAATGCCTGGGCCGGGCCTCCTTCACCATCCGAAGGCCAGTAGCGCCCCCAGTCCTTGAGCTGGGTAAGGTTGGCCCGCAGCACCTGCAGTTCCTCGATAGCCGGGATGTGCCAGCCGCGGTGGCCACGGATCACCATCTTCAGCACCTTGGCCGCGATGGCGCTGCCGGCCTCGGCCATCGCCTGGGTGTTGGCCATGCCGTCAAAGTAGGACTTGGCGCCGCGGATGTTCGGCTTGGGCCCGGCGCGATCCCACCACTGTGCCGTCAGTTCGAAAGCCCGGCCGGCATCGATCACCGCGTGCTCGGCACCTTCGAAGTAGATCCGGCCTGCGTAGAACCCGCCGGCGAGAGGTTGGCCAACCTCGGGGAGGGCGGCCTGGCTGATCTGCTGGCGCTTCATGCGGACACCTCCTTTCCGATCAGGGCGCCGAGTTCGCCCTCGACGGTCTCCCCGGCCTCTTCTTGCGCGACTTTCTCCAGAGCCTTGATGGCGGCTCGGACATACTGCGGGACGGCCTCGGCTCGCTGGTGCCATTTGGCAAGGCGTTGCTTGGCGTCTTCGCTGATGTCACCCAACTGCGGAGCAAGCTCGTGCACGGTGGTGATGATCTCCTCCGGCTGCGCACCAACCTCGCAACGTACCCAGGCAATCAGCCGGCGCAGGTGGTTCATTTCGGAACGGGACAGCCGGCGTGCGGTCATCTGCCTGCTCATGCTGACTCTCCCCGCGTGACCGATGCCGCCGCATCGCAGTTCTCGCACACGCCATTGTTGGCGGCCATGAAGCCGGCACCGAAGCTGTCGCCCGGGTAGGCGTCGCCGCACGCACACTGGTACTCGACAGGGATCGCGATGAACTCCGGCCAGCGCGGACGCCTGGTGTCGATCCGGGCACGAATCGCCGCGACGATGGAGAATGCTGCGATCTCGATTCGCGAGCGGTCCGCTTCGGCCAGGTCGTTCCAGGGGATCGACTTGTGGGACGTGAAGCGATGAAGCTCCAGGGCTGCGGCGCGCGCGTCGCTGGCGTAGAGGTGGCCCTCGGCCGACTTGGCGCGCTGCTTCCAATAGCTGGCTCGGCGCCGTGCCTCCTCGAGCTCGGCGAGCAGCTGGCGCTGTTGGTGATTGGTCTCCATCACTCGCCCTCCACCACCTTGATGCGCAGGTCCATGCCGCAGGCGCTAGCCAGGCGCACCAGATCGTCGATGGTGCTGCGCTCGTTCTGCAGGGCGGTGCCCAGGTCGACCAGGCGCGCGCCGAGGGTGAAGAACGGGCTGGGGTTAGCCGGCTGCGGTGCGCCCTGGTGGGCGCCGGCCGGCACGTGTGCGGTCACGGTCATAGGATGAACCTCGGTTGTTGCCGGGGAGCGCCAGGGGCTGCCGCCGGCGTGATCGGCTTCGGGCACGAGATCACCAGGGTGGTGCCGCGCATCTCGATGGTGGGCTTCGCCAGGCGACGGGCCTCGTCGCGCTGCTCAATCGCGGCCACGAAGAGCCCCAGGAAGGCGATGGCGGCGACGCTGAGCAGGCAGTGCCAAGCCCAGTGCTGACGGCTGCTCATGCATCCCCCAGCGCGCGCCGCATGAGCGCGTAGGTTTTCGGTGCTTTGCAGTGGTGCTGCCAGTCCAGGCCGGCCTCGCGCAGGAACGCCTCGGTGATGGGTTCCCAGTTCGAGGCCAGGGCCGCCCACTGCGGGTTGTGCTGCGCCATTTCCCCCATGCGCGGCTTCCACTCGGGAATCAGATCGAGCAGCAGCAGGCAGCGGTTCAGGTCGTCAGGATCGTGCGGGTACGGGAAGCCATTGCGAGGAGCCAGCCCCAGCATGTGGTCGTGGATGGCACGCGAGGACATGCCCACCTGGCCGTCGCGCAGCCACTTGGTGGCCCGCTGTTCGATGGTGGAGCCGGTGCCGGGCATGGAGACGTCGTAGCCCAGGGGGCAGCCGGCGTTCTCCAGCGCCTGGACACAGGCCTCTTCGAAACCGGCCTGGCTTACCCGGCCCTGGATCAGGTCGTTCATCACCGGGGTGATCGCGTCGAGCTGGCGCTGGTTGAGCACGTGGCCCTTGAGGGTGATGCTCATGCGTCACCGCCTTCCGCCGGCGCGGTCCAATTGTGAATAGCCAGCTCCACGCGGTCGGTGGCGACATCGACGCCTGCGCACAGCACCTGGGGCGCCGGTTCAATGTCGGGGCGAGGGAACAGGTTCAGCCCTTCGGCATGCCCGGCTTGATAGAGCTCGGCATGGCGCTCGTCTCGGTTCTGCCAGAGGTCTACGGCATCCTCAAGCACCGAGTCATAGTCGCTGGCGTCGGAAATGTTCCTCTGGAGGGCCGGGCCTTGGGCACCGCATTCGTGGCAGAACACGCAGGCTTCTACCCACAGGCCGTCGTCGCCGTAGTCGCTCATGCGAGGCGCAGCCCCGAAGGGATGGTCGGCGTGCGTGACGATAGGCTTCGGCGGGCCTCCGCAGAAGCTGCAGGGCTTGAGCAGTACCTGTCCGGTGAGCTGTTCGTCAACGTCGGCACAGTCTCTGCAGATACCGCGCTCGCGGACGAAGGCGGCTTCGTCACTGTCCCCGGCGAACCAATGCCCGTAGCGGCAGGCGACAGGATGGATGACCTGTTGCTGGCGCTTCAGCTCGGTGACCACCACCTCGACGGCCTCGATCACCGGCACGCCGACGTAACCGTCCTCGATCTCCACGCGCTCCAGCCAGTCCTCCAGAACCAGGATGCTTTGGGCCAACTCGGCCTGATCCTCGCGCAGGCCCGCGGCCACCTGCTCAACCTGGGCCAGGTGCTTATCCAGCGGAGGAAGCTGCGCGCCCGAACCATCACCAGTGGCGCCAGCGGTTCCGGTGATCACGTCGAAGATCGAGGGCCGCAGGGGCACAACCTTCTCCGCGTAGAGCGCTTCGGCCCGCCCGGAAAGGTGCTGTTCAAGCTTCTGTGCGAAGTCAGCAGCATCGCGCGCGTCCTTCTCGAAATCGTGCGCGTAGTAGTAGTCGTCGTCGTGGATCGGCCAGTTGGACATGGCTTCGTTCAGCGCCATATCCAGGGCAGCGCCTTGCAGCGGATCACCCATGCCAATACGTACCATCGGAACATTGGCGCTGCCGGTGTCGAGCGCAGCATCTCGTAGCCATTCATAACGGGCGGCGTGGAGACGGAGCTGATGCTCCTCTTCCTGCTGCCGACCGGTCTGCTGGCCGTTGCCCAACGGGGTGAAGCGAGATTGCTCGCCGGGATTAACCGGGCGGCGAGCGGCTGCGGCGCCAGGGTAAGCCGGTTCTGCAGCGGCGCCAGAGGCAGGGGAACCTCGCTCTGCGCGCGCCCCGGAGTTATCCAGGAATGCCGCAGTGAGCTCGCGGATGCGGCGCAGTGCGTCCATGGCCTGTAGGGCGGAGCCGTTCTGCCCAGCCTCGGCGTGCCGCTCGATGTTCAGCAGCGTGTTCTCCAGGCCGGCGACAACGCTTTCCAGGGTATTGGCACCCTCCACGTAGCGCTCGACCGAGTCGATGTAGCCGGCAGCGGCTTCGGCCGCCAGGCGCTTGTCCTCGATGGCGTTGCCCTCGGCCACCTCGGCGATAACGGCACCGGCACGACCGATGGCGATCGGCATGCCTGGCTTCAGGTACGGGCGAACCGAGTCGAGCAGCATGCCCATGCCCGAGCGGAGAACGATGGTGATGGCGTTCATGGTCAGTTGCTCCCGGCAGCCTTGGTCAGCGCGTCGAGCAGCGCCTGTTTCTGCTGCTGGCCGTGCAGGTACTCGCGCAGGGCGACGACGACCAAGCTGTTCATGCTGCGCTCGTCACGGCGTGCAGCAGCTTCCACTTCGTCGCGCATGCCATCGGGCAGGCGAACGATGAACTTGTCGGCGTCCCGGCTATTCGAGGTCTTCATAGGGGTTTGCTCCTTTGTGGGGCCGGCGAGGCCGGCCCGTGCGCTGCTGGGCTACTTCACGCCGATGAAGGGGAGGGGAGAACCCTGGGCCATGTACTGAGGGAGCTTGCCGTCCCATTTCTCCACGGCGTTCAGGGTGACCACGTCCGGGTTCGCGCGGAGGGCCGTGGCGCGGATCTCGATGGCCTTCGCGTCGGCGGTGGCCAGCGTCAGCTTGGCGTCGGCCTCGCCCTGGGCGCGGGCCCGCTCCTTGTCCGCCTCGGCCTTGGCCTGGGCGACCTCGTTGCGGCGCTGCTCGGCCATCTGGGTGGCCTGAATCTTGGCGTTCAGGCTCTGGGTGACTTGCGGCGGCAGCACCAGGTCGGAGGCGTAGTAGATGCGCTCGACGTTCAGACCGATCGGCGCCACCTGCTCGCGCACGCGCTTCTCGACGGCCAGCAGGAGATCGCTCTTGCCGGCGCCGTAGACGCTCTCCACCGGCAGCTTCGACGCGATGTCGTTGAAGGCGTCGCGCACCATGTTCCGCAGGAACTTGTTGGTGATCTCGTCGATGCCCGCCCGGTACTTCTGGAACAGCGTCGTCACCTTGTCGGGGGACACCGAGTAGGTGATGCCGACGGCGCCGCCGACCTTCATGCCCTCGACGGTCTGGAAGCTGATCGCTTCCTCGCCGCCCCAGGTCTCGGTCTGGGTGAAGGTGGGGAACAGATAGAGCTCCTCGTTGAGCCCGACCCAATAGCGGCCGGTGCCCACCTCCTTCATGTCGACGCCCTTGTCGGAGCCGTACAGGTTGACGATCACGCCGACGTTACCGGCGGGGACTTTCGAGCAGGCCGACAGGGCGGCGAGCAGGCACAGCAGGAAGGCGGTGGTGATCCGCTTCATTGGTCGTTCTCCAGTTTGGTGGTGGTACGTTTTTCCGCGCATGCGCGGAATTTCAGGGTGAAGTGCAGAGCCAGGCAGCCGGTGCCGATCAGCCACACGGCGGGGATCAGGAAGCCCAGTACGACCAGCAGCGAGTCGGTGCTGCTGACCATGGCCGGAGCCATGCCGCCGAGCAGGGCCACGCTGAAGGCCGCGTAGAGCAGAACTGCGAGGCAGATCAGGAACAGGCGGCCAGGCCGCATCTGGGTGTTGCGCATGTCGTCTCCTTTCTCCGGGCAAGCCGATCCCCTGCCGGGCTACTCGGCTTTCCGAAAATCAGTTGTGGATGGTCACCGGACTGCGCCCTGGTGGAGGGCGCACGCCGCTGATCACGCGGCTATCAGTCCTGCCTCTTCGCTGCGGCGGCCCGCCTGGCGCAGCTCGGTCTTGCGCTCCGGCGGGCGGCGGTCGCGGCGCATCGGATCGTCGTCGAGGAGAGGGTGGAGCGCGGCCATGCCGGCGAGCATGACGACGCAGGCCGGCGCGAGGATTCCGCGCTTGAACGCCTCGGCGACGAGGGCTGCCCGGCGGGTGATCCCGAGCTTCGTGGTAGCCGCCAGTACGCGCTTATCCACGGTGGCCGGCTGCATGTCCAAATCGCGAGCAAGCTCCTTCGAGGTACGACCAGCAGCGATGCCCAGGACACACTGCAGCTCCCGCAGGGAAAGGCCCTTGCCAAGGAAACCGGTGAGGCCGTGTGCGGTGATGCTGGTTGTTGCAGTGGTCATAAACGTTGCTCCATGCAGATGCTTAAATTTCTCGCCTTGCTGGCGGCACATCGCTTGATGTTGAGAAGAATATTAGGCATGCCTTTCATTGGAATCAATAGGCATGCCTAATTTATTTCGTGACCACAATCGTATGAGGTGGCCAAAGGCCTGGGCGATAGGAACGGGCTTGCAGTACATTGAATCTCGAAATACTGTATGAATAAACAGTAAATGGGTGGAGGTTCAGCATGGCAAAGGCAGCACGCAAGCAGGAAAAGCAACCGTCTGGGTACAGTCTTCTGGTGGCGAGGCTTCAGCGGCTGATTAGCTCGCCGCCAGTGCAGCGGGTGCGAGCGGTGACAATCCGCAAGCTGGAAGAGGAGGCGCAGGAAGACTGGGAGCGGCTGCTGGAAGAGATGCGCTCAAACGATGGGCTGGAGATCGAGGAAGGCGAGGATGGCGCCGTCACCATCCGGTGGCAGGTGGACGAGAGCGCCTGGTAGAAGAGAGGGTCAGAAACGAAAAGCCCCGCGGGTGCGGGGCTAGTATTCGCAGCATTTCTGGTGGAATGCTCTAGTCGACATTCCCGCCTGGCGAGCCATTGAGGCTATCAGGTCATTGCTGAATGGCGCCTTGGGGCAGTCCACGGTGACGATCCATCTTTGGTTTCCGACCGTCTTTACCCATTTCTCGTGAGATGTGCCAGTTCTGGGCCTGGGCTCGAACCCCATCGCCGTCAGAGCTGCTTTAACCTGCTTGCAGGTGATGGGGTGAAGCCTGGCCATTTATGCCAGCTTGAGAGGCATTGCGTCCCGGAAGGTAAAGACATCCCTCAGTCGGCTGAGGTGTTCGCGCGCCAATAGGTACTGGTATTTCAGGCGCTGCGAAAGCGGGGCCTTGCGGGTGAGGAGCTGAGCGGCGTACGGATAGTCTTCGCCCTCGAATATATCCTTGAGGTAATCATAAGTCTGCTCATGCAGCTTCTTCATGACCTCTTCCTGAGAATCCCCCTGTACGGCTAAGCACAGGTCGATACAGAATGCTTGCCATACGCCATCTTTATGCTCCACATATCCCCTCATCAGGAACTGTACAGGTTTCATGGCGTCTCCTTTTGTGTTGCGTATTTATCCACAGGTAATCCACCTGCGGACGGCGATTCTATCTACAGAACCATGCCTGTCAATGATATTGACTCGCTTGGTGACAATATGGTGCCACCAGGCGACAAATGGAAGGCGTCAAAAATCATGCCACGCGCAAGAGATCTGCTGATCTGAAGCCCTCTGCGTGGAGCTTAGCCCACCCTAATGAACCTGCTCGGTGCAATCGATTGCACCGCTCCACCGGGGCGCATGCGCCCCGGCGGCTCACTCCCCCCATGATCTGCCTATAGCTACAGCACGCCGCGGGGTAGCTTGTAGTCGATCACGCGCCCAATGATGCGGACTGTCTCGCTGACCTCAAGCGTGCGATAGGTGGGATTCAGCGGTTTTAGGTATTCGAACCCAGCATCGCGGACATACTGCTTCACAGTGGTGTCGCGTTTCTTCCCCGGCTCGTAGCAGATCGCCACATAGTACTTCCCGCTGATCAGATCGAAGCCTTCAGGCTGCACCAATATCCGACTCCCCGGGGGGAAGAGAGGCGTCATTGAGTCCCCGTTAACGACCAGCCAATACCCATGGAGCCCGGCCTTCTCTTCCGATTCCAGCCATTCGTCTGCATCGCCAGGCTGGAAATTGTCCGGGCTCTCTGCCCAGTCTCCAGCTCTAACCCAACTGATCACCGGATACTTCGTCCTTTTCCTTGGAATCGTGGCCACCGGGATGACGTTTGCGTGCTCGCTTAGCGAATGATCTGCCTGCTCGCTTTCATCCTTGCTCGCTATCGCTTGCTCGCGCATAGGGCCTTTCCCAGTTGCAAGCCATAAAGGGCTCACCTTTAGAAAGGTCGCTGCATTGAGGAGATTTTCTCCCTCAATGCTTTTCGTCTTTCCAGACAGCCAGTCATTTACCGAAGGCGCCTTAACGCGGCAGGCGCGCGCAAGCGCCGCTTGCGTAACCTTCGGCGGACCAGCCATCGCGTGCCTGAGTCGTTCTTGAAGTGTCTGCATTAGGTGAGCCTATCATTACGAGGGTAAGGTATTCCTATTGACCAGAATAAAAGGTATGCCTAACATCCTGATGCCGGAACAGCAGAGAAGCAGCACATGACCCCCAGCGAAATCATTGACGCCCTCGGCGGGACATTCCGCGTAGCGGAGCTGTGCGAGGTGAAACCGCCGTCGGTTAGTGGCTGGCGTAAGCACGGAATTCCTCGCGCTCGGCTGATGTTCCTTCGTGTTGCTCGCCCGGACGCCTTTAGGGACATCGATAGCTCCGCCGACCATGCCCAAATGATGCCCGGCGACTGCCAATCTGAGCAGCCCAGCAAACCTGCTGGCGATCCATCCAGTATCGAGGTGGCGCAATGAGCAACGTCATCCCGTTCCGGTACCAGGGCAAGCCGGTGAGCTTCAACAGCGAAGGCTGGATCAACGCTACCGAGATCGCCAAACGCTTCGGTAAACGACCGTCTCACTGGCTGGAATTGCCTGGCACCAAGAGCTACATGGCGGCTCTGGCCCGCCATCTGGTTGGAAAGTTTGATGCCGGAAAATCCGACTTCAAGCTCGTAGAGACCTCGAAGGTGCGCGGCAAGGCCGGGACATGGCTTCATCCGAAGCTCGCTGTCGCCTTTGCTCGTTGGCTCGACGACGACTTCGCCGTCTGGTGCGACCTGCGCATTGACGACCTGCTGCGTGGCGGCGAAACCGCTATGGACCGGTTCAACAGGGCATGCAAGGCTTTCGACGACGGTGCAGCCGTTGCGAGCATTCACGGACGCGGGCTTGCTTCCTGGCAGCGGGAAAAGCCCCTGCTGCAGCTCGTCGTGAGCCGCGAGAGAAACCTTCTGCAAATGACCTTCGACCCGGAGTGGACGGCATGAACGCCGAACTCCGTGTGCCATTTTTGTCCCCTGGTGCTGCCGCCTGGCTTGCTGGATTTTCCGCGCATGCGCGGACTTTGCCGGCGTGGGCAGTCGTAGGGGCTCGTCGAGTTTCGCATGCGAAATCGCAATCCCAACCCCCCCGTTCATTCAGCTTCCTGAATCACCACGGTCAGGTATCAGGTGCAATTCTGCGCTGGCTGATCGACATGGCTAAAAGCTCTGTTCTTGGCGCTTGGAGAGCATTGGGGCACTGCGCTCCCACTATTGGGGCGAGATTGGATTTTCCGCTGGCGCAAAAGACTTCCAGGCTCGGCAAGAAAAACAATCTGAACCAGGTCCTGTGGCCTGGCATTGATAGGTGTGAGCCGCTGATTCGGGGGCTTGGGTTCTTTCAAGAGTGGAGCAGGGTATCTGCAACCACGACAAATTCGTCGGCCCTGGAGGCCTAACACTTTGAACACTCGCGACATCCGGGCAATTGCCCATCAACCACAGCCGCCCTGATCTAGGGCGCTCCAAACGCCGGGCACAAAAAAGCCCGGCGGCAACCGGGCTTTCTTTCCTCACCTGCTCGTTCGCACCGAGCGGAAAGGTACTTCTTTGTCTCAAGGAGACGAAACATGCAAGACGAAAATACCAAAGCAGCGCCCCTGGCGCAACAGGCAAAGACCGCCGAGTGCCACTACCTCGTAACCCGCTCGGGCCATACGGCGCTCAGAGTGAATGCTGATGTTCCGTTGATGGAAATGATGCGCGAAGCCGACCGTCTGCTGGACGGCATTAGCAGCTTGCTGAGGCAGGTTGGTCACGATCTGCAGGGTGATTTTGAGGGCAGCATGAATGGCTTGGAGGTCCATGCCATCCGTGTCTTGGTGGAGACTGCGGCCAGCATGCAATGGGCTTGTGTCCGCGGCCTTGAAGCTGAAGGCGGTGAAGCATGAAGCGCGCAGCTGATCACCGGCTTGTCTACGCCCCTAGCGGGAAGCTCGAGTATTTGCAGGTCGATCCGAGCACCACGGTAACCAAGGCCCTCAGTCAGGCGAGCTGCATTCTGTCTGGTCTCGATGACCTGCTCGACACGCTCGCCGAGGGGGGGGCTGCACTGAAAGGCGATGGGTACTTCGCTCTCGGCGTCCTCACCTCTACCGCGAAAGCGCTGATCGACGCGGCCGACATGCCTATCGAGTCCTCGGCTGGAGGTGGCGCATGAGCCGGACCACCATTGGAATCACGTTCCGCAAGCATCCGCCTGTCGATCTCTCCAAGCGCTCCGAAGGGAATACCGCTGTGCTCGCGACTGTGGAGGGCGTCGACGCTGACCAGGCGCTGGACAGTGCGCTGGATCTGCTCGATGCGGTCCACGGCGGGCTGCTGGACATCGTGGACGAGCCGGCGGTCTCTCGGCAGGTAGCGCTGCTGCTCCATGCCAACGAGACGGCCCTGGCATTGGTACGCGCCGCGCTGGAAGGCGGGGAGGTGGCCAATGGCTAACCGCACCGAAGTGCAGGCCCTGGCCGACCAGCTCCAGGGCTACATCACCGCCGTCGGTGACCTGGCTATCGCTGTTCGCGAAGACCTGGCTTTCGAGGGGAGCGAGCCTGGGCCCCGCCTAACCGGTGACCAGGTCGACGCCATCCACCTCGCGATCATCACCATGGCCAAGCTTGCCGGTGAAGACCTCATCGGCCTGCTGGGCAAGCTGGGGGTGCCGGCATGACCAAGAACCTCCACGCCTGGTCCCAGGTGCTTCAGTGCGCCGATGACTATTGGAACGGCCTTGCACCGGATGCCGCTCATGTCGCGCGCGTGCAGGACGCCGCGCGGGATCTCCAGCTCACCATCACCAATGGCATGGCAGCTCTGAATGCCCTGCTGATCGATCACGACGACGATCTGCGTAGCGCCGAAGCAATGGACCTGCTCCGGCTGCTCGCGAGCCTGGGTGACGCTTGCTTGTCCCTACGGCTGTTCGAGGAAGGCACCGCGGAGATCGGCGAGCGTCTCGCCAAGGGGAATCTGGAATGACCGATCTGACCACCACCGTCTGCGGCCAGGCCGCCACCATGTCCTCGCAGGAAATCGCCGATCTTGTTGGCTCGCGACACGACAACGTCAGGGTGACCATTGAGCGCCTGGCTGAGCGGGGGGTGATTGCTTTACCTGCGATGCAGGAAAAGCCCACCGCAGGCCGTCCGGCTCAGGTGTACGTGTTCAGTGGTGAGCAAGGACGGCGCGACAGCATCGTCGTGGCCGCCCAGCTGAGCCCCGAACTGACCGCCCGCCTGGTTGATCGCTGGCAGGAGCTGGAGACGCAGGCCGCGCGGCCGATGACCCAGGCCGAGCAGATGCTCGCCCATGCGCAGATCCAGGTGCAGCTCGAACGCCGGCAGCAGCAGATCGAACAGCAGCAGGCCCAGCACCAGGTCGCCATTGAGCGGATCGAGCAGCACGTGGAGGACCTGGCCGAGTCGCGCGTCTGGGACTACTGCCCGCAGAACTGCATGCCCATCACCCGCATCCGCGAGGTGATCCACGAGCGCTATGGCCTGTCGGCCACCGTGGTGAACACGGTGGTGCGCCAGATGCCGATCAGCCCGAAGCCCTGGGGGATGGTCCGCAACGGCCATGAGGACGCCCAGGGCAGTCAGTACGCCGTGTGGGCCTCCAGCGACATCACCGCGGTGTTCCGCCGCTTCGTTTCCGAGTGCCAGATGGTCAGCGAGACCCAGGCCACCCATCCGTATATCGAGGGCCGGTTCCGCCTGGTCCAGAAGGTGAAGCAATGAGCAAGGTATTCGACGAGCAGCAGCACATGAACCTGATCGCCGAGGCGGCGGTGGCCTACCAGAAGGCCGAGACGCGCCGGAACTCCCTGCGGCGCGAGCTCAACGCGATGTACTCGACCTATTTCAGGGCGCACGGTCATCCCTATGCGGACTCCACGAAGCGCATCAACCCTGACGACGAGGCCTTCGAGGGCGTCCTGCGCTTCACCGATGCCGCGTACCGGCGCTGGGTGGATCAGCGCGACCTGACCACCCGCCTCAAGCGCAAGCTGCGGACGCTCGTTGCGCGCCTGGAGCGTGCGTGATGAGCCGCCGACTGCACGCCTACAGCGTCGGTGTCGCCGTGGCTGCTGCCTTCTCTGCGCCCTGGAGCCTGGACGTTCGCGCCACGGCTGACGTTGACCCTCACAAGCCTCGCCCTCGTTCGAAGGGCGAGAAGGCTCGCAACCGTAAGCACCGTGGAGGCCGGAAATGAGCGCCCACCAGCAGAACCCCGGCCGGATCACCACCAGCCGCAACGGCCAGGGGGGGGCGGTGATCTCCGGCCCCTGGCCCTCCTACAAACAATTCCGCGACCTGCGCGAGAGCGAGCGGCTGTTGATGTACCGCCACGCCAAGCTCAATCGCGCAGCGCTCGAAGCGGCGGGCTTCTCCATGGCTGAGACCTACGACGACTTCATCCGCCGTGTCTGCGAGGAACTCGATATATGAAGCTGAAAGCAACCCTGGAAACCGAGGTGTACCTAGAGAGCGATCGGATAGTGGTCCGTCAAGTTGATAGTTGGGGGAAGGAGTCTTTCATCGACCTGTCTATCGGCCAGGCAGCGCTTGTCGGAACGGAGCTTCTGCGTCTCATCAGTGAGCTTGAGGATGGGCGTGATGTCGCTTCCTGATCCACTCACGCCAGCTGATTGCGACCTGAGGGACTTCCAGTTCATGCCGCTCGACATTGCTCGACTCTTCGGCTCGGAGTTTCACGCGCGGGCCTCGGACGGGGAGTGGAGGGCGGGGCTTACCTTGTGGCTCAAGTCCTACCACCAGGTTCCGGCGGCCAGCTTGCCGGATGATGAGGTTGCCCTGGCCCGCCTGGCCGAGTACGGGCGCGACCTGAAGTCCTGGCGAGCGGTGAAGGATGGCGCGCTGCATGGGTGGGTTAAGTGCTCAGATGGCCGCCTCTACCATCCCGTGGTCGCCGAGAAGGTACTGGAAGGCTGGCTGCAGAAGCTGCATGCCAGGCTGCGCGGCGGCAAGGGGAATGCCAAGCGATGGAAGCTGCCGTTCGATACCAAAGCGCTGGAGGACAAAGTGAGCGAGGCGTCCCGGCTGCTGCGCGATCTGAACCCGTCTTCCTCCGTCGATCAGCCGTTGATGCCCGAAGCATCGAAAGATGAATGCCCATCGAATCCTTCAAGCATCCACGAAGGATCGAATGAGCACTCCACCGAAGATCGCAAGGGACAGGGACAGGGACAGGGAGAAGAAAAAGAACCCCCCTTACCCCCCGAGGGGGAAGCCGCTGGCGCGGCAGGTGATCAGGACGAGCCGGCGCCGAAGCCTGTGCGCAAGAAGCGTGACGCGGCGTTCGATCCCCTGAGCCGGGAGCTGTACAGCCTCGAGGCCGAACACGGCGTGCTCGGCGCCATCCTGCGCGCCGCTGCGCAGCAGGACACGAACCTGGTGGACCAGATCGTCGAGGGGATCACTGCGGCGGACTTCTACTTCGACGACAACGCTGCGCTGTTCCAGGTGATCGCCGATCTCCACGCCGAGGGCGTGCCTGTCGATCCGGTGACGGTGGCACAGGTCCGGCCGACACTGCCGAGCGAGGGGCGCACGCTGGCCTATGCCGGCGAGATCAACAGGAACGTCCCGTCGACGGCGAACTGGCGCACCTACTCGCGGCACCTGCGCGAGCGAGCCGTGCTGCGCCGGCTGATCGACGCCGCGCGCACCGTCGAGGATCTGGCCACCGAGGACCGGCCGCTGGCTGAGATCATTGCCAGGGCTCAGGAGGCGATGGCCGACCTGCGCGACCTGGACGATGACGCGCCGGCCTATCGGCGCCTGGACGAGGTGGTGCTGAAGGCCTGCGACAAGATCGATGACGGCCTCAACGACCGGCTGCCGAAGTTCCAGGAAACCGGTCTGGCCGACCTCGACAGGCTGATGCGCGGCATCCGCCCGAAGAAGGTCACCGTGATCGCCGGCCTGCCCGGCAGCGGCAAGACCACCCTGGCCCTGCAGATCGCCCAGCACAACGCGGTGAAGCGCGGCAAGCCCTGGTTGGTGTTCTCCCTGGAGATGCCCGAGGAGGAGCTGGGCATCCGCGCGATCGCTTCGCTGGGCGGAATCGACCTCAAGCGCCTGGAGTCGCCCAAGGACATGGACGAGGAGGACTGGCAGCGCCTCAACGTCGCGGCCAACCAGTCCAAGGACGCCCCCCTGTTCATCTGCGACGATCCCGCCGTCACCCCCTCGCGCATGCGCTCGATCGCCCGGCGCGCCAAGCGTGAACACGGCCTGGCCGGCATCGTCGTGGACTACCTGGGCCTGGTGCCGGTCGAGGTGAAGGGGCGCACGCGCGCGGACGAGGTCGGCGCCGTGAGCAAGGCCCTGCTGCGCCTGGCCAAGGAGTTGGACGTCCCCGTCATCGAGCTCTCCCAACTCAACCGGGAGTCGACCAAGCGCACTGGTAAGGCCAAGCGGCCCCAGGCCAGCGACTTGCGCGATTCCGGCGAGATCGAGGCCGACGCCAGCTGCATCCTGATCGTCCACCGCGACATGGACACCGAGGAGGGGCAGAACGGCATCACCGAGATCCTCATGCCGAAGAACCGCAACGCGGCGCCCGGCATGTGCCACGTCCAGCAACAGGGCCAGTACGGCCGATTCGTCAACCTGTTCGGCTACCGCGAGCCCTCCCAGGAAGAGGTCGAGATGGGCCGGGGCACGTTCGCCAACCAGTACGGCAAGAAGGGGAAAGCCGCATGACCAACGTAACGGCCCTCGCGCCGCGCAAAAGCATGACCCAGCCCGAGCGCAAGCTGCTACAGGTGCTGGCCCAGGAACTGCCATCCATGGCCGCCGGGCCCACGGTGATGGCCTGCCTGCTCCAGTTGGTGGCCAGTTGGATGGGCAGCCCGTCGCCCCTCGGCTTCGAGGACTTCGCCAAGGCCTGGGTGCTGCAGGGTAACGTCAAGGGCGCCGCGGCCGAGCAGCTGCTGCGCGATGTCCTGGGGATCACCCCGCCGCCGAAGGGGGCTGCATGACGGGAATCTATCGCGATGTGCTGCCGGCGATCGTTCGCGTGCTGGCGGCCGATGTCATCGACAACACGGCGAAGCAGAGCTGGCAGAAGCTGATCGAACGCAAGGTCGACGGCGGGTTCCGATCCCTGCTGTCTGCCCAGGATCAGTTCGAGTTCGACTGCCTGCTGCATGCCTTGCTCCACAGGGAGCTGTCACCGGCGGAGTGGGACGTGCTGCATGCCCGGTATTCGACGCACTCTGAGCGTCGTGGCAAGGCGATTGAGCGGCTGGCCAAGCAGGTGAAGAGCCCGGCGCCTACCCGCTTCTTCGAGTGTGCCGTGGCGACCTGGGCAATTCCCCGGATGAAGGGGAAGGATGGAAAGCGGTCGACCAGCGTAATCGTGCTGCCGGCCAAGTGGTACGACATCAACAACTGGGACGACGAGGCGCGGCCCGACTCAACCCGCAGCCGTTGGCGCCGAGACATCAGGAAGGCACTCGACCGCTTGGAGGAGCAGGCCATGGTGCACGTGACCGAGATCCTTGCCCGCGAAAAACTTTTGGAGGCCAGTTGACTTGTGTGAGCGTTTGAGCGAAATTGCCCACATCTGCTGATCCGTGCGCGCCGCACAGACCGGCAACGAAACCCGGCCCTCGCGCCGGGTTTTTTGTTTTCTCATTCCCCTGCATATTTTTCAGACCGACTCACATAGCTCATAAGAAACATTGGACACGTTCTGCTCCTCGACTAGGTGTTCGAGAGAGTGGTAGGCCAATTGGTAGCCGTTGTCGTGATAGGTCTTGAGGTTGAGATGGCGAGCGATATGAAGCCAGACGCGCGCATCGCACATTTCGGGGTCAGTAACCAGGAAGGAAACGGGACGACCTCCGATCACAAATCGAATCTCATAGGTGGCGCTACTTGGATGCATCGTCATGCCCTGCTCCTTCTTACTGCTTTGGGAATGCTGGGTTTGAGTCGAGATTGCTTCAAGCCATTCGAAAGCCTATGAGCTCAAGGTTCTGAATGCGGACCGCAAGGCCTGTCACTCAATCGGTTCTGCCGGCGCCGCGGACCTTCGGTTGCTCCCACCAAGGTGCTCACGAGTTGCAAAGAAAGCTCCTGTGCTCCAATGGGGATATGCCGAACCAGCGCTTATGCGCACGGTAAAAGGATGTTTTGCGGCAGTAACCCAGCAGGTAAGAAATCCGGTCAAAGTCGAGATCCGTATGGCTCAGGAGATTCTCGGCCTGCACCCGACGTATCGAATCCAAATACTCCTCAAAGACGATTCCGGACGCCAGCAAATGCCGTTGCAACGTGCGAGGGTTATATCCCAGGGACCGGGCTATGTTCGCGAGGGTGCAGCGCTGCTTGGGGAGGAACGAAAGAACCAGGAGCTGAAGTTCGACGAGAGGGATTTCCACGTTTTCCATAGCGTGAGTCCATGCTCAATGGCCATTCTCGGCAACCCAGCGTGTAGCCATACATGCACGATTGGTTAGCGTCAACTGCTCTAGCTATAGCGAATAGTTTCAATGAGCCCGGCCAAGCGTCGGGTTTTTTATGCCTGCAATTCACGATGCGCGCTCCGCGCCTTGCCCGGTCATGGCCGGGCCTTTCTATTCACCGCCCCGCAGAGGGGATATCGAGACCATGAAGATGTCCGACAAACCCGAGCTCCTTGCAATTGCGCTCGCGTGGTTGAGCCAGCATGCACCTGTGCTGTACGCAGGCGGCCTGTCCTTCCTGGTCGCGATAACCCGCGTCATCTACGGAGGCGGCACCCGGCGTCAGGCGCTGCTCGAGGCGACTCTGTGCACCCTGATCACCCTGGGCCTGATCCCCGTCCTGGAGTGGCTCGGCCTGCCCCAGAACATGGCCACCGCCGCCGGCGTCTTCACTGGGTTCCTCGGCGTGAAGAAGATCGCCGACCTGGCCGATCGTGTCGCCGACTGGAAGCTGCCGAAGCGTGAGGGCTGACCATGCGCGGAAGCATCAGTGCCCAGGACCTGGACGACGCCGTCGCTTCCCTGGCCAGCCTCGGCGGCGATCTGCCGAACCGCGTGCTGGCCGATGCGCTGAACCACACCGCAAACCAGGCGAACCAGGCACTGCGGTCGGAGATTGACGATGTGTTCGATCAGCCGACGCCCTTCACCCGCAACGCCATCCGCATCCTGAACGCCACGCCGAGCCGCCTGGAGGCCGCGCTGTGGGTGAAGGACGACAAGGACAACAACTCCAAGGGCCAGGCGCCTGAGGACTGGGTGGCGCCCCAGGTGTTCGGTGGGCCCAGGGTGGACAAGGCCTCGGAGCGCAACCTGCGAGCCAAGGGCATCTTGCCCAGGGGCATGTTCATCGTCCCGGCTGCCGGCGCCCGCCTGGACCGGTACGGCAACATGAGCCGCGGCCAGATGATCCAGATCCTGTCCGGCCTTGGTGCGCTGGAGTACACCGCCGGCTTCAAGGGCAACGCGACCGACAGTGCCAGGTCTCTGGCCAAGGGACACCAGCAAGCCTACTTCGTGATGAGGCGGGGGAGGGTGCCGATCGGCATCGGCGAGCGCCGCGACAAGACGCTGGTGATGGTGCTGGCCTTCGTGCGTCAGCCCCAGTACCGCGAGCGCTTCCGCTTCTTCGACATCGTTCGGCGCATCGCCGAGGACGACGCCAGGCTGGAGGCGAACATCGAGGAGGCCATTGCCAAGGCTGCGCAGGGGAACGTCCCCAGCAACTTCAGGCGCCGGCCTCAGTCGGCCCCGCGGGCTTAAATCTGGGCCAGTGGCGTGCCACAAAAGCACGGGGAGGGCTCTGGGATGGTGCCATTGGCGTGCCACAAAATTCCGGCGGGTCCTCCCGGGGGGTAGGGGGCCAGAGGGTAATTCGAACCCCGCGCGCCAACTATGTATGACCGAATTTCGGAGGTTGGTTGTTGTGTTGTCATGAGCGACTCGAACATCACTCGGCAGCCCCATTGGCTCAACAAGAGCCGGATGGCGGCGAGCCTCGGCATCAGCACCCAAGCCTTTGATAAATGGGGCGTCGAGCCAGTGGCTCGGATCGGCCGCGAGGCCTTCTACGACGTCCGCTCGGTGCTGGAGAACCGCCTGGCCCAGGCGGAGCGGAAACACCAACCAGAGGGGGACTACCCGGACGGGATCGACCCCTATGCAGAAGCGAAGCTGACGCAAGAGCGCCTGCGCCTCACCGCGGCCCAGGCCTACGCCCAAGAGCAGAAGAACCAGGTCCAGGACAAGCTCCTGGTCCCGGTCCCGTTCGCCACGTTCGCCCTGGCGAAAATCGCCGCCAAGATTGGCTCGGCGCTGGAGACCGTCTGCAAGACGGTGAGTCGCCGCCACCCGGATGCTGATCCCTTGGTGATGGAGTCCTTCGAGCGGGAGATCGCCCTGGCGCGAAACCTTTCCGCTGAGTTCAGCGACGACATCCCGGGAATCCTCGATGAGTACCTTGCCACCCTGGATCAATGACCTGCGCATTGCGGTCAAGCTGGGTTTGCAGGGGATGTTTAAAGAGCCGCCGATGACGGCGGTGGAGTGGGCCGACAAGCACTTCTACATGTCGGCCGAGTCCTCGTACAACGAGGGCCGCTGGAAGACCGCACCTTTCCAGGTCGCCATCCTGAACGCGATGGGCAGCGACCTGATCCGGGTGGTCAACTTCGTGAAGTCGGCCCGGATTGGCTATACGAAGCTGCTGATGGCCAACATCGGCTACAAGATCCAGCACAAGCGCCGCAACGTGATGATGTGGAGTCCGACCGATCCGGACGCCGAGGACATCAGCAAGAGCCACGTCAACGGTCTGATCCGCGACGTTCCGGTCATGCTGGAGCTCGCGCCCTGGTTCGGCCGGAAGGACGGCAGCAACACCTTGGACAACAAGGTGTTCTCGAACCGACGTAACCTCTGGATTCGTGGCGGCAAGGCCTCCCGGAACTACCGGGAGAAGTCGCCCGACGAGGTGATCTACGACGAGCTGTCGAAGTTCGACGCTGACGTCGAGGGCGAGGGCTCGCCGACGTTCCTTGGCGACAAGCGTCTGGACGGCGCGGTCTATCCGAAGTCGATCCGAGGCTCGACGCCCGGGATCGCCGGTAGCTGCCAGATCACCAAGGCGGCGGATGAGTCTCCCTACCGCCTGCGGCTTCACATTGCCTGCCCGCATTGTCAGCGGGAGCAGCATCTGAAGTGGGGCGGCAAGGATTGCGAGTTCGGCCTGAAGTGGGAAAAGAACGACCTGGGCGAGGCTGAGCGCGCCTGGTACGTCTGCGAGCATTGCGCGGCCTGCTTTGATCACCGGGACATGGTGGCTGCCCAGGCGAAAGGCCGCTGGATCTGCGACGAGACCGGCAGTTGGACGCGCGATAGCATCGACTGGTACGGCCCAGACAACGAGCCAATCCGCACGCCCCGTTCCGTCAGCTTCTACTGCTGGGCGATCTACAGCACCTGGACCACCTGGGTGTCGCTGGTGGACGAGTGGCTCAAGGTCAAGGGCGACCGCGAGAAACTGGTTACCTTCATCAACACCACGCGCGGCGAGGTGTGGGAGGAGGAGCAGGGCGACTGCGTGGAGTGGAAGACGCTCTACGCCCGCCGCGAGAACTTCCCGAAGGTGCCGCCGCAGGCGCTGGTCCTGATGGGCGGTATCGACACCCAGGACGACCGCTACGAGGGCCGCGTCTGGGCCTTTGGCCTGGGCGAGGAGGCCTGGCTGGTGCATCGCTTCGTGCTCTACGGCGATCCCGGCAGCGAGGAACTGCGGCGCAAGGTCGGGCTGGAGATTCACCGGCAGTTCACCCGCGCCGACGGCGTGCCGATGGGCGTCATGCGCTGGTGCTGGGACGCCGGCGGCCACTATTCCGACGAGGTGGAGGCCGAGAGCACCAAGCACGGCGTGCACTGGGTGATCCCGACCTTCGGGGCCAGCACCTACGGCAAGCCCATCGCCAACTTCCCGAAGCGCCGCAAGCGCAAGGTCTACAAGACCGAACTGGGCACTGACAACGCGAAGGAGCTGATCTACAGCCGCCTGCGCATCGACGTGCCGATCCCGTGGCAGCCGACGCCTGGCTGTGTGCACTTCCCGATCGACAGCGACATCTGCGACGAGGACGAGCTGAAGCAGATCACCGCCGAGAAGAAGAAGCCGGTGATGGCGAAGGGCGTCCGCGTCCTGCGCTGGGACTCCGGCGGGCGCCGAAACGAGGCGCTGGACTGCTTCGTGTACGCCCTGGCCGCGCTGCGCATCAGTCAGCAGCGCTTCGGCCTCGACCTCGACCAACTGGAGCGCGCGCGCGTTGAGCCCGTGCCGGAGCCGGTCGCCCAGCAGCAACCCTCGAACGATAACCACGCCAGCACCTCCGGGGGCTGGCTCAACACTGGAAGCGGACCATGGCTCTGACAGCGCAGCAGATGCTCGACAAGTACCTGGAGGCCGAGGCCGCGGTGCTGGAAGGGCGGACGGTGATCTTCAACGGACGCACCCACACGATGGAGGACATCGAGAAGATCCGCGCCGGTCGCCGGGAATGGGAGCGCCGCGCAGCGGCAGAACAGGACCGTGCCGCCGGCCGCCGCTCCGGCCCGGCTCTGGCGGAGTTCAGCTGATGAACCTGATTGATCGACTGCTGAAACCCTGGGCCCCCGGTCTGGTGGCTCGGCGCCTGGTCGCCCACGAGGCGATCCTGGCGTACGAGGCAGCCAAGCCTGGACGCACCCACAAGGCCAAGCGGCAACCGCTCGGTGCCGACACCTCGCTGCAGAAGTCGGCGGTCTCCATGCGGGAGCAGTGCCGGAAGCTGGACGAAGACCATGACCTGGTCACCGGCCTGCTCGATCGCCTCGAGGAGCGGGCGGCAACACCATCTACATGCCCGAGAACGCCATGATGATGGTGCACAAGCCCTGGGGCATCCAGGGCGGCGATGCGGACGACATGCGCCGCTATGCCGAACTGCTCGACAAGGTCGAGGACACCCTGGTCATGGCCTACGCCAACAAGACCGGGAAGTCCGCCGACGACATCAAGGCACTCCTCAAGGAGGAGACCTGGATGAATGGCCGAGAGGCCGTCGCTGGCGGCTTCGCCGACCAGCTCACCGAGCCGCTGCAGGCGGCCGCTCACCTTTCCTCCAAACGCATGCAGGAGTTCGCCCACATGCCCGAAGCTCTGAAAACCCTGCTGGCCCCGCGCGCGCAGACCCCGACCGCGCCGGCCAACACTCCCGCGCCGACTCCGGCACCGGCCGCGCCGGCGGCCCCCGTGGCCGCCGTTCCGACCGAGGCCGAGATCCGCGCCCGCGTCCTCTCCGAGGAAGCCGGCCGTCGTACCGCAATCACCGCGGCCTTCGGCGGCTTCGCCGCTGGCCATGCCGAGCTGCTCGCCACCTGCCTGAACGACATGACCGTCACCGTCGACCAGGCCCGCGAGAAGCTGCTGGCCGCCATCGGTGCCGGCACCCAGCCGGCCGCCGCCCCGGGCGCTGGCGCCCACATCCATGCCGGCAACGGCAACCTGGTTGGCGACTCGGTGCGCGCGAGCGTGCTGGCCCGCATCGGCCGCGGCGAGCGCCAGGCCGACAACGCCTACAACGGCATGACCCTGCGCGAGCTGGCCCGCGCCTCGCTGGTCGATCGCGGGATCGGTGTGGCCTCGCTCAACGCGCCGCAGATGGTCGGCCTGGCCTTCACCCACAGCTCCAGCGACTTCGGCCTGATCCTGCTGGACGTGGCCAACCGGTCGGTGCTGGCGGGCTGGGAAGAGGCCGAAGAGACCTTCCCGCAGTGGACCAAGCCCGGCATCCTCACCGACTTCAAGCCGGCGCGCCGTGTTGGCCTGGGCGAGTTCTCCTCGCTGCGCCAGGTGCGCGAGGGCGCCGAGTACAAGTACGTCACCCTGGGCGAGCGTGGCGAGCAGATCATCCTGGCCACCTACGGCGAGCTGTTCAGCATCACCCGCCAGGCGATCATCAACGATGACCTGCAGATGCTCTCGGACATCCCGTTCAAGCTCGGCCAGGCGGCCAAGGCCACCATCGGCGACCTGGTTTATGCGGTGCTGACCGGCAACCCGGCGATGAGCGACGGCAAGGCGCTGTTCCACGCTGATCACGGCAACCTGCTCACCGGCGCGGCCTCCGCGATGTCCATCGACAGCCTGAGCAAGGCCAAGACCCAGATGGCCACCCAGCGCACCCAGGTCGATAAGGGCAAAGGCCGGACGCTGAACATCCGCCCGGCCTTCGTGCTGACCCCGGTGGCGCTGGAAGACAAGGCCAACCAGATCATCAACTCCGAGTCCGTGCCGGGCGCCGACGTCAACAGCGGCATCATCAACCCGATCCGCGGCTTCGCGCAGGTGATCGGCGAGCCGCGCCTGGACGACGCTTCGGCGACTGCCTGGTACATGGCGGCCAAGCAGGGCTCGGACACCATCGAGGTGGCCTACCTGGACGGCGTCGACACCCCGTACCTGGAGCAGCAGGAAGGCTTCACCGTCGATGGCGTGGCCAGCAAGGTGCGCATCGATGCCGGCGTGGCGCCGCTGGACTTCCGCGGCCTGCAGAAGGCCAACGGCGCCGCCTAACCGGCGCTACCTCCCCAAGCCCCGCAGCTGCGGGGCTTTTTCTTTTCAGCCATCTGGAGATCCAACATGGCCAAGAACTATGTCGAGGACGGCAACGTCCTGACCCTCATCGCCCCGGCGGGTGGCGTTCAGTCCGGCGTGCCGGCAGTGATCGGCGACCTGGTGGTGGTGCCGCTGGTGGATGCCGCCGCGGGCGAGCCGTTCGCCGGCAAGCCCGGCGGTGTCTGGAGCCTGCCGGCCGCCGCCGGCCTGGCCCAGGGCGCGAAGTGCAGCGTCCTCGACGGCGAGCTGGTGGCCGCCGCCACCGCTGACTCGGTGCCGTTCGGCTACATCACCGAGGCCACCGTGTCCGGCTTCGCCTCGGCGCTGCTGGTCCAGCAGTGATGGACACCCGGTTCGGGCGCCTCATGGGGCGCCTGCACTCGGTCGGCCAGGCCAGGACGGCCGACAGCCTCGTCGACTACCTCGACCGCCAGGGCTCTGCCCTGGTCGAGGGCCTCGCAGTGGCGGTCGATGACTCGGTCGAGCGGCTGAACGAGCAGGCCAACACTATCGACCGGGTGCGGACCATCTCCGCCCTGAAGGCAGCCCTGCAGCCCCTCGATCGCAAGGGGGCGTTCCGGGACGAGGCCGGCAAGGTCTGGCACATCGACGGCATCCATGCGGATGACGGCCACCTCATCACCTTCTACGTGGTGCCCTGATGAGCGACGTACCCAACGTGCAGGCCGACATCATCGGCCAACTGCAGACGCTGCTCGCCGGCGTTCCCGGCTTCGGCGCGGAGATCCGCGAGGACAACGTGCTGGACCTGATCGACGCCGAGGACGAGGAACTGCCCGACCAACTGATCGTCCTGCAGGAGGGCGACACCTCGGAGCTGGATCGGTCCGGGGCGACGGTACGCGAGGAGCTGACCATCAACATCGTGGCGATGACCCGGCTTCGTGACCATGCCCAGCCGCTGCGCGCCGCCAGGCTGGACATCAAGCGGGCGCTGAAGGGCATCAAGGCCGGGTTCACCGTCGATGGCCTGATCAAGGTGACGTTCCCCACCTCCGCGCCGCGGTATCCCGACAGGGGGCGCCGATGGGCGTTCCGGGTGATCCCCATCACCGTCACCTACGTGCAGCAGCTGTAACCCATCCACCAGGCCGCCTTCGGGCGGCCTTCTCATTTCTGGAGGGCCACATGCCCGAGATCACCATCACCAAGGCCTTCAACCACCGCGCAGGGGCCGGCGTGACGCACTACCCGAAGTCGAGCCAGCCCGTCGAGGTTTCCCAGGCCGTCGCAGAACACGCCTGGGCCCATGGCTTCGCGCCCAAGCCCAAGGCCGAGAAGGCCGCCGCTCAGCCCGCTGCGCCTGCCCCGGCGCCGACCACTGAAACCAGCGGCGCCAAGTAAGCGCCGGCCAATCCCTCGAGGAGACCTACATGCTCCAGCCCATTGATCGTTCTTTCATCGGCGAGGGCCAGCCCTTCGCCCGCCTGTACGGCTCGCAGGATGGCCTGCTGCCGTTCGGCAACTGCGACGCCTTCAGCGTCAGCTATGCCACCGACCGCAAGGCCCTGCCGAACTACATGGGAGGCGGCGGCAACCGCAACGTGCGCACCCGTCCCACCGACGTGACCGGCTCCATCGGTCTCTACGACCTCACCCCGGAGAACGTGGCAGCGGTCACCCGCGGCACCATCACCGTGGCGCCCACTGCGGCGATCACCGGCGAGGCCCACACCTCCGCTGGCGTGGCCTTCGAGTTGATCCCGTTCAAGTACATGCCGGACATGACCAAGACCATCACCGTCAAGACCGCCGGCGGCGATCCCCTGGCGGCTGGCACCGACTACCTGCTGACGCCTCACGGCATCCAGGTGCTGTCCGGCACCACCATCGACGAGACCGGCGTGCTGGTCGACTACACCCCGCGCAAGAGCTCGGCCGTGCAGATGCTCAACAGCTCGGAGAAGGAGTTCGAGATCTTCATCGCCGGCCTGAACGACGCGCAGTCGGGCGAGCCCTACGCGCTGCGCATCCGCCGCGCGAAGTTCGGCCTGCTGCAGGAAATGCCCATCCTGGGCCAGGACTACCTGAAGCTGACCGGCCCCATCGAGCTGCTCGCCGATCCGACCGTCGTCGCCGACGACATCTCGAAGTTCCTGCAGATGGACCTCGCGGCATAAGGCGGCCAGGCCATGGATGGCCTCATCCGCCGAAGAGCATTGCTTTGCCGTAATCGAGGATCGACTCGGTGCAGTAGCCCAGTAGCCAAAGCCCGGTGCCGCCGCTGGCCACAAGAGTGCGGTGCCACCAAGTGCTACGCCTGATTTCATCCTCCAGCTCATCCGCAAAGAGACGACCTTTAGTGGTTATTCCTTGCCACACAAGGTTGGCGATGTCGTTCGGTTGTGCCCGGTTGCGGAGATATTTCCCTTTGGCTAGCTGCTCATCTAGCAGTTCA
>Ga0182735_1000629_pt1 | contig 27232 bp, 24 predicted proteins | sample eDN5th30CKraftMG_FD_128524 | JGI IMG/M metagenome (GOLD analysis project Ga0182735, IMG submission 128524) | Enriched Miracle-Growth compost microbial communities from Emeryville, California, USA - eDNA 5th pass 30_C Kraft MG (version 2) (version 2) ...
ATGGACTTGATGAACCGCCCCTCTTCCAGCGGCAGGCACAGCCACAACTCGTGCGCCCCGCTTTGCGCCACGGCCTGCCCAACCTGCGCCAGCCATTCCTCGCTGCGCCCGAAAGGAAGGGTCTGCACCACCTTGTAGCCATGCTCGGGCAGCAGCGCACGCCGGGCCCGCAAATTGGCCGCCGAATCGCCCGACTCGACAACCAGCACCCGCTTCAGGTTGCGCCCGCGCACCCGCGTGTAGCGCAGGAACAAGAAAATGCACAGTCGAAACACCGACCCCAGCAACAGCGCCAGCACCACCGTTAGCACCAGCCAGATGCGCGAATAGCTTTCGGCCACCTGCAGCAGCACCGCCAGCACCGCAATGACCGCCACGGCCAGCAGCCAGCCCAGGTAGATACGCCCCAACTGCCTGAAGAAATGCCGCCCGCGCCACGACAAATAGCTGCCCACCAGCACCTGGCAGCCCACCGCCACCAGGGCGACAACCATGCTGGCCACCAGGTAGAAGTCCAGCATGGCCCAGTCGTTGAAACGCAGGTAGTACGCAAGATAGCTGCCGGCCACAACCAGCAGGAAATCCACGACGCCGGCGCCGAAGGCTATGGGGTAGCGTTCGGCCAGCGTGGGGTAGGGGGCTACAGGCTTCATGCAAACGTCATCGCAGAATATGTTGCGTGAATTGTATCCTTTCGGGTAGGTGCTATCATCGCCCCAACCCCACTTTACCCCAGCGCCTTGAACAGCCCGGCCCCCACCACCACCGCCAACGCCGCCCCCCTGGTTGCCATATTGCTGGCCACCTACCAGGGCGAACGCTACCTGCCGGAACAACTGGATTCCTTTGCGCGCCAAACCTATGGCAACTGGCGGGCCTGGGCCTCGGACGACGGCTCCACCGACCAAACCCTGCCCATTCTGCGGCGCTACCAGGCCCAATGGACGCCGGGCCAACTGACCATACTGCAAGGCCCCGCGCAGGGCTCCAGCCGCAACTTTGTTTCACTGACCCATAATCCCGACATCCAGGCCGATTACTACGCCTATTCCGACCAGGACGATATCTGGGAAGACGACAAACTGGAACGCGCCCTGGCCTGGCTGAAAACCCAAAGCGCCGACAAACCCGCGCTGTATTGCACCCGCACCCGCCTGGTGGATGCCAACAACCAGGAAATAGGACTTTCACCCAACTTTACACGCCCGCCCGGCTTTGCCAATGCCCTGATGCAAAACATTACCGGCGGCAACACCATGGTGTTCAACCACGCCGCCCGCCGCCTGCTATGCCTGGCCGGCCAGGACACGGAAATCGTGATTCACGACTGGTGGGCCTACCTGGTTGTAACCGCCTGTGGCGGCGCCGTGCGCTTCGACCCCGAACCCGGCCTGCGCTATCGCCAGCACGACGGCAACCTCATCGGCATGGCCGCCGGCGGCCCGTCGCTGGCCAGCCGCATTGCCAAACTGTTCGGGCCAACATTAAAGCGCAACAACGATATTCACCTGCGCGCCCTGCAAACGCTGGCCCCGCACATGCCCCCCGAAAACCGCCAAGTAATGCAACAATTCGCCGCAGCGCGGCAACAATGGCTAATACCGCGTCTTATTGGGTTCAAAAAAGCGGGGCTGTACCGGCAGACAACCAGTGGCAACCTTGGCATGTTCCTGGCATTACTCTTGAACCGCCTGTAGCTTCAAGCCGCCATCGCCTCTAATCTGTATTTATAACAAGTAGTTATTCGACACACCTATATACGGGCCAACGTTGTAACATAGCTACAATAAATAGCTCCTTATTGCTGCAATGCACCAACATGGGGCATTGGCGTATGCGCCAAAGGGGTAATCCCTCTACAATGGCATCGCCTACAGCAATAGCAACAGCAGGCCCCTCCGCAGGCTTCCTTTCTTAACTCGCTTAACCCAACCTTATGGCTATATTCGTGACCGGCGGCGCCGGCCTCATCGTCTCGAACTTCGGCCGGAAGGGGCCCACCAGCACGCAAACCGCCCCCAGCCGAAACCGGGTTGAGCCAAACCACACTCAACGCCCGGCATGAAAATACTGCTACTAGGAAAAGACGGCCAACTCGGTTGGGAACTGCAACGCAGCCTGGCGCCGCTGGGTGAGCTTATTGCCCTGGGCCCCGACACGCCAGGCGGCGACTATACCCGCTTGGACGACGTAGAGCGCGCCGTGCGCAGCATTGCACCAAACATAATCGTAAACGCCGGCGCCCACACCGCCGTGGACAAGGCCGAAAGCGAGCCCGAGCTGGCCCGCCTGCTAAATACCCAAGCCCCCGCCATGCTGGCTTTTGAGGCCAAGCGCCTGGGCGCCTGGCTGGTGCACTATTCCACCGACTACGTGTTCGACGGCAGCGGCGGCACCCCCTGGGTGGAAACCGATGCTACCAGCCCGTTGAACGTGTATGGCCAAACCAAGGCCGAAAGCGAAGTCGCCATACAAGAATCCGGCTGCCAATACCTGACCTTTCGCACCAGCTGGGTGTATGCCGCAAGAGGCGGCAACTTTGCCAAGACCATGCTGCGCCTGGGCCAGGAGCGGGACACGCTTACCGTTATCGACGACCAAATCGGCGCCCCCACCGGAGCCGACCTGCTGGCCGACGTAACCGCCCACGCCCTGCGCACCGCCCAGCACAGGCCGGAAGTGACCGGCCTTTACCACCTGGTAGCCAGCGGGGAAACCTCCTGGCACGGCTATGCCCGTTTCGTGCTGGACTTGGCCCGCGAACACGGCCTGCCGCTGAAGGTAGCGCCAAACGCCATAAAACCCGTACCCACCAGTGCCTTTCCCACCCCGGCCGAACGACCAAGAAACTCGCGGCTTAACACCCATAAATTACAATCTACGTTCGGCCTTACACTGCCGCCTTGGCAAACGGGCGTCGCCCGCATGCTGGCGGAAATACTAGAGAAATAAACCATGACACAACGCAAAGGCATAATCCTGGCCGGGGGATCCGGCACACGCCTGCACCCCGCCACCCTGGCTGTAAGCAAGCAGTTGTTGCCGGTATACGACAAACCCATGGTGTACTACCCGCTGTCCACCTTGATGCTGGCCGGCATACGCGACATTCTTATTATTTCCACCCCGCAAGACACCCCGCGATTCGAACAATTATTGAGCGATGGCAGCCAATGGGGCCTTAGCCTGCAATATGCCGTACAGCCCAGCCCCGACGGCCTGGCGCAGGCCTTTATTATTGGCGCGGATTTCGTGGGCAACAACCCTTCGGCCCTGGTGCTGGGCGACAATATTTTCTACGGCCACGACTTCCACAAGCTGCTGGGCAGCGCCATGCTGCGCAACGACGGCGCCAGCGTATTCGCCTACCATGTACACGACCCGGAACGCTACGGCGTGGCCGAATTCAATGAAGAAGGCAAAGTGCTTTCGCTGGAAGAAAAACCCGCAAAACCCAAATCCAATTACGCGGTAACCGGCCTGTACTTCTACGACAACCAGGTTGTAGACCTAGCCAAAGACCTGAAGCCTTCACCCCGTGGTGAGCTGGAAATTACCGACCTGAACCGCCTGTACCTGGAACAAGGCAAGCTGAATGTAGAGATCATGGGCCGCGGCTACGCCTGGCTGGACACCGGCACGCACGAATCTTTGCTGGAGGCCGGCCAGTTCATCGCCACCCTGGAAAACCGCCAGGGCCTTAAAGTGGCCTGTCCGGAAGAGATTGCTTTCCGCCAGAAGTGGATCGATGCGGAACAGGTAAAGAAACTGGCCAAGCCCTTAAGCAAGAACGGCTACGGCAAGTACTTAATGCAAATCGTCAAAGAGCCCAAACACCAATGAAAGCCACGCGACTAGCCATTCCAGACGTGATTCTTTTTGAACCCAAAGTCTTTGGGGACGATCGCGGCTTTTTCTTTGAAAGCTTCAACCACGCCCAATTTGAAGAAGCCATTGGCAGGAAAGTAAGCTTTGCGCAAGACAACCACTCCAAGTCAGCCAAGAATGTGTTGCGTGGACTGCATTATCAGATTCAGCAGCCGCAAGGAAAATTGGTAAGAGTCGTCGCGGGCGAGGTATTCGATGTAGCCGTGGACATTCGCAAAAATTCCCCAACTTTCGGCAAATGGGTTGGTGAAACACTGACTGCTGAAAACAAGAAACAAGTCTGGGTGCCAGAGGGTTTCGCCCACGGCTTCATGGTTTTATCGGATAGCGCCGAATTTCTTTACAAAACCACCGACTATTACGCGCCGCAGCATGAACGCTGCATTGTATGGAATGACACGTCACTGAAGGTTCAGTGGCCTCTTCAGGGTGCCCCCATACTATCGGCAAAAGATGCCCAGGGTACGCCATTGGCACTCGCCGAGGTTTTCTAAGTCCATGCAACAGTTTTCAATCTCCCCAAAAGCACTAATTGCCAGCCTAATACGCAACCGTAACTTAATCTTAACCATGGCTAAACGAGAGGTCATTGGGCGCTACCGCGGCTCAGTGCTGGGGATACTTTGGTCATTTTTTAATCCCTTGTTTATGCTGGCTGTTTACACCTTTGTATTTAGCATGGTCTTTAAAGCACGTTGGAATACCACCAGTGAATCAAAAACCGAATTTGCGTTGATTCTATTCGCAGGTTTGATCGTTTTTAATGTCTTTGCCGAAAGTATTAATCGAGCACCTATGACCATCTTGACAAACGTAAATTATGTCAAAAAAGTCGTATTCCCCTTAGAAATCCTGCCTTGGGTTACGCTCGGGTCTGTCATGTTTCATGCACTAATCAGCTTGGGAGTTTGGTTACTAGCCTACGTAGTATTTTTTGGCATCCCTCATCCCACTGTTCTTTTTCTACCTCTAATTGCGGTGCCTCTTGTTCTATTCGTACAAGGGCTTAGTTGGGCATTAGCGGCGCTAGGCGTCTACTTGCGCGACGTATCACAATTCACCAGCATTCTGACCAGCATCCTAATGTTCCTCTCTCCTATTTTCTACCCGCTATCAGCGATACCCGAAGCATTCCGCCCTTTCTTACTGCTCAACCCCTTAGCCCCCATAATCGAGCAAGCACGTGACGTATTATTTTTCGGTAAGACGCCAAACTGGGCATTACTAGCAGTTTTATTCGCAGGCTCATTGATAACTGCTTGGCTAGGCTTCGCATGGTTCCAAAAAGCACGCAAAGGGTTCGCTGATGTCCTCTGACCTAGCAATTAAAGTCGAGCACTTATCTAAGTGCTACCAGATTTACGATAAACCACGAGACCGCTTGATGCAAATGATGACGCGTGGTCGCAAGCAATATTTCCGTGAGTTCTGGGCGCTTAAGGATGTTTCATTCCAGATTGAAAAAGGGCGAACCATCGGAATCATCGGTCGTAATGGAAGTGGAAAATCAACCCTCCTACAAATGATTTGCGGCACACTCAACCCAACTGAAGGCAATATTCAAACCAAAGGACGCATCGCAGCACTGCTCGAACTAGGCTCTGGATTTAATCCCGAGTTTACAGGCCGTGAAAATATCTATATGAATGCGGCAGTCCTCGGTCTAAACAAGCAAGAAATCGATGAACGCTTCGACGATGTTTTAGCATTCGCTGATATTGGCGATGTCATAGAGCAGCCGGTCAAAACATACTCAAGCGGTATGTTTGTTCGCTTAGCTTTCGCAGTTGCAATTAATGTTTCCCCTGACATACTAATAGTTGATGAGGCCTTAGCCGTAGGCGACATCCGCTTCCAAAACAAATGTCTCAGAAAAATTACTGATATTCGAAATGCAGGGGCAGCAATTCTATTTGTCTCGCACAGCATCAATCAAATCGAGGCTTTATGCGATCAGGCCATATGGCTGAACGACGGCCAGCTCAAATCCATTGGTGATCCTGCGAAGCTAGGACGCCGTTATACCAATTATATGATTCATGGGATTGATGATACCGATTTGGTCGGCCATGCTCTTCCCTCGGAAATAAATTCCAGTCAATCCGCCGCCACCAATACCAATACCAATATCAATACCAACAAAGAAACATGGAAATTTATAAATAAGCAGCATAATATACGCGGCACCGCAGCCAATTTTAAAAAAATACGTATAAAGTTTAACGATGACGAAGGCGCGACCCAAATCTACGCAGCCCCCCAAACCATAAACCTTCAAGCTGTGTTTGAAACTTCAATCGAGGTCGCACTACCATTGATTGCTGTTGGAGTTTTTAATTCATTAAACGAGCCAATTATACATTTTAATTCTAACAACATAAAAAAAAGCTTCTCAGCTCTTGATAAATCCAACTCTTTCATAATAACTTGTGAGTTCCATATCCCCCCCTTGCGCCCAGGGGAGTACTTAATCTCCCTTGGATTAGACGATGGAGTTCCGGGCTCTAGCATAATTTTGAGCCACATCTATGACGCTTGGAGTTTCCGCGTCACATCAGAAGACCCTATGGCTACGCAAGGCGGCTATATTCAAACTAAAGCCCCCACACTGCTTTTACAAGAGAGCAAGTAATATGACCTATTTTTTACCAGAAGGGTATACCCCTCGGACTAAACACGAATTCTACCTTGATATTCCGGGCGAATGGACTTATCAACCACATGTATATGAGCTGGCTCATTTCCTCGCTAACCGAAGTGGCGCCAAGACAATAATAGACATCGGCTGTGGTTCCGGTGGAAAGTTAAAATCGATATCAAAAACATGCCAGATCGTAGGTATCGACTCCGGCCCTGGAATATCGTTGGCTCGGACAACATTACCTAACGCCGAGTTGATTGAATACGATTTAGAGTTGGGTTTACCGAGTCTCCCTTCTGAGTTGACCAAAGACTCGATCATCATATGCTCTGATGTTATAGAACATTTGAAACAGCCCGAAAATTTAATGTCGGCACTTGCTAAGCTAAGCGCTGTTTGTTCTTATATGTTAATTTCTACTCCTGATCGTGATCGGGCGCGAGGCTGGCTAGATTATGGCCCCCCGGCTAACCCTGCTCACGTAATGGAATGGGGTGCCAGCGAATTTATTCGCTTTATGTCCAGTTGTGGCTTTGAAAACGTACCCTTTTATGGCCATACCATCAACACGGATTTTCACCACGCGAAATCAACATTATTAACAATTGCTGGACAACAAGCATTATTCAGCCCCCCAATAACCACGGCAAGCGTCGCAGCCATTATTCATACCTATAATGAGTCCGATATTATTGCCGAGGTTGTTAATCACTTGACTGCACAAGGAGTTGCAGTCCATATCTTTGACAATTGGTCTACTGATGGGACTTGGGAGATCATTACACAATTATTTCAAGATGGAAAAGTTGCCCACGTCGAACGATATCCATCTGCTCCCAGTCCAAACTACGAATGGCGCAATCAGCTACAAAAAACACAGGAATATGCCGTCACATTGGAGGCAGACTGGGTTATGCACCATGATGCCGACGAAATTCGTATAAGCCCATGGCAAGGAGTAATACTTAGAGACGCGATTTCTCGCGTTGATCAACTAGGATATAACGCTATCGATTTTACAGTGATCGATTTTCGTTTTCTTAAAGAACAGCCTGATTACAAATCAAATTATCAGGAACGCCTAACTCATTTCAATTTTGGGCGTAGACCAGGACATTTTTCTCAAATTAAAGCTTGGAAAAATCAAAAATTAGTAGATATTACTAATAGCGGTGGGCATGAAGCTATATTTCATGAAAGGAAGGTATACCCTTTTAAATTTCTCCTAAAACACTATCCCTTGCGCAATCGCCAACAAGCGGAGAAAAAGGTATTTCAAGACCGCTTACCTCGTTTTGAGTTCGAGCAAAAAAAGTTCGGCTGGCATAATCAGTACACACAGTTTACGGAAGACAACGAAATTAGAGGTTGGGATCTAACCACCTTACTTCCATGGCATGCAATGCTCTTTCAAACGGAATACCTAGTTGAGCGATTAAGTGGGATCGGGCTTACCACCACGTAAAATACTTAATTCTATATTGATCCTAACAGCATGGAAATTCAATATGTTAAATAATGCTCATATGTTTGGTGAAAAGCTAATATTTGGAAGAAGCCAATTATGAAAACCCTATCCGCAGAAACTAGGATATGGCGCAGTTCTCTTATAAGTCTTGCTTAATCAAGAATTTTTGGCCTTGCTAATTTAGACGCAGAGCTCAGCGTATATAAGAAGCCTATACAAGGTAAGTACATGAAGAACCTACTTCAAAAATCTGGCTATATTTTTGACGTGATGCACAATATATGGCACCAATCCCACTACGATAGCATTGCATATAGTGATGGCGATGAAGCAGAACAACGCATCATAGACATTATAAGCAAAGTCTCAGACCTCTCTGTTTTATCGCCTGAACTGCGCCAACACTGCACTGACTGGCCGTCGCTTTACCATCTTTCAAGCAATCGCGCCAATATTCTCAGGCCTTTCGAAACGTCACTGACCGGTGACATCCTTGAAATTGGTGCCGGGTGCGGAGCAATTACTCGTTATCTCGGTGAGCTCAATACAAACGTACTAGCCTTGGAGGGAAGCCATCGTCGGGCGACCATAGCCCGTTCACGAACGCGCGACCTTACAAACGTTACAGTCCTCGCTGAGAAATTTGATCAACTCAAAATTGAAAAAAAATTCGACGTAATTACGTTGATTGGTGTTTTAGAATACGCCAATTTGTTTACCCCCGGTAACAATCCCGCTCTTGCTATGCTTGAGCGGGTACGCTCACTACTGAAGCCTAATGGCAAACTTATTATTGCGCTGGAAAATCAATTAGGCCTGAAATACTTCGCTGGAGCTCCTGAAGACCACCTGGGGCAAACCATGTATGGTGTTGAAGGGCGCTACGATAAGAGCCAACCTCAGACATTTGGTCGTAAGGTATTAGCCAATCTATTAATAGAAGCAGGATTCTCTACTTCAGAATTTTTGGCCCCATTTCCAGACTATAAGCTGCCAATATCTATCGTTACCGAAGAGGGATTCAGCAATAAGTCTTTTGACGCTGCAGCCCTAGCGTGGCAAAGTGCTCGCCTCGACCCGCAATTACCAGTCTATTGTAATTTCTCTATAGAGCTTGTATGGCCCAGTATCGTTGCCAACGACATGGCCATAGATATGGCAAACTCGTTTTTGATAGTAGCGAGGACGGCCCTAGGAGCGTCAATCGCAAACGACACCCTAGCGTATCACTACAGCACCAACCGCAAGCCGCTATTCTGCAAAGAAACTATATTCAAAGCCACACCGAACACAGCAATAGAAGTACGGTATCGACCACTAGCACAAGCGGAAGCCGAGGCTAGTGGCAGCCAGTCTGACGGCATAGCCTTCCATCTTCCAGCTACGGCTTCTTACAGCAAGGGATATCCACTTTCTCTTGAGTTTATCAAGATAGTCACGCGTGACGGCTGGCTGTTTGCTGAGATCAGCGATTTTATCTGGCGATACATTTCACTTTTGTCAGATGCGTCAACTCTTACTCTGCCACACCGCAACGATATTAACACTCAAACACTGCTACCAGGCTCATGCTTTGACTTAGTGCCACAGAACATCATCATCGCTGAAAACGGGACTGCAGAAGTAATCGATATGGAATGGGTATTAAAAAGCCCGATAACTCTCGGCCATTTGTTGTCCCGAGGCCTACTTTTAATGATAGGTTCCATCACTCGTTTTGGCCTCCCTAATGACGGTAGAAAATTAACTCGATCCGAATTTATACAGGCAGCCCTCGCGTCGGCAGGCTTTCAATGTAGCAAGGATGATTTGACCCAATTCATCGCCAAAGAGGCGCTGGTACAAGAACAAATCACCGGCTGCCCTTCCGATAATTTTCTAAATTGGCATCCACAACATCCATTACCATTAAAAAACTCCGCTCAAGCATTAAAAGAATTTGAGAGCTCCACAAGCAAACTAGGCCAATTGCTTACCATTCGTGATCAAGAAATCGAAGAGCTTCGTTTACAATCCTCTCAACTAAAGCAAACAATTGTAGAACAAGAGCAAACAATTATAGAACATGATTCCAAGATCGAAGCACACCAGCAGCATGTACATGAAATAATGGACTCGCGGAGCTGGAAACTTACGCGCCCTTTGAGATGGGCAGGGCATCGCGCGCGAGATGCACGAGCTATTCTAAAGAGTAGCAAGCAATTTGTATCCCGTTATGGTTCATTGGGATTCGTATTAAAGAAGTCGCTGCAAATTATGCGTCGTGAGGGACTGGCAGGGCTAATGCAACGCGCGAAGGTAATATCTCAGATTAACAACGTTGCATATGAATCCGAGGTGGATAGGGATCTATACTTTCAACCGTCAGCAATCGGTAATGCCTATACACCTAGAGTCTCAATTATTGTCCCTAATTTTAATCATGAGCCCTATCTCAGACAGCGATTGGAGTCTATCTATAGTCAAACATACACCAATTTCGAAGTAATACTCCTAGACGATTGTTCGACAGACAATAGCCGTTCCATTTTACAGGAATACAGCAAGCGATATAAAAATATTACGACTTGCGTATTTAATGCCAGTAACTCTGGTGGGGTGTTTAATCAATGGAAAAAGGGATTCTCTCTGGCAAGGGGCGAGCTAATATGGATAGCCGAGAGCGACGATTTTTGTGACAACTCTCTTTTGGCTACGCTAGTGCCTTTCTTTAGAAACGAAGCCATCAAACTCGCCTTTTGCCGTAGTGACTTTATTTCTGATGACGGCAATCGCAAATTGTGGACATCGGAAGAGTATTTGGCAGACACGCAAATAGATATATGGAATCGCACATTTATTAAATCTGCACACTGGCTCGTGAACCATGTATGGAGCATGAGAAATATTGTCGCTAACGTTAGCAGTGCAGTATTTAGACACCCAGGCGATATTAGCTTGCTCCAAAGTGATACGTGGAATTCGCTTAAGCTTTGTGGTGACTGGATTTTTTATCTTAATATAATTAGAGGGGGGCTTGTAGCGTACAGCACGCAGTCCACCAATTGCTACCGTCAACATGCCCAAGGCACCTCGATAACGACACAGCAGAAAGATATTTACTATCAAGAGCATGAGACCGTAGCAAAAACATTACTCGAGTTATATCGCGTTGACAAAAAAAGCCTCGAACGCCAACGCCAAGCCCTGTACGCACATTGGTGCCATGCGCGAGGTCCGTTATCTGAACATGTCTTCAATCAGTTATACAATTTAGAACGTGCACGCAACTCAGCCGCCCCAAGAAAATTAAATATATTGATGGCAAGCTATGCGCTTGCCGCCGGCGGCGGCGAAACATTCCCTATTAATTTAGCCAACCAGCTTGATCAAATGGGTTTTTGCATCACATTTTTTAACTGTAAGCGGGAACCCACCGAGCCTGGAGTCCGATCTATGTTGAACTCCAATATACCATTATTGGAATTGGAGCCTCTCAGCCTAATTGGCCCGGCATGCAATGACCTAGGGATTGAAATTGTGCATTCCCACCATGCATGGGTCGATATTAGCCTAGCTGAATGTTTAGCATCTTGCCGCCAATTAAAGCACGTTATCAGCATGCACGGTATGTATGAGATGATGAACGAAGAAGACCTAAAACATCTTCTTCCTTTAATGGATCGTAGCATTGACCGTATAGTTTATACCGCAGAAAAAAACCTTAGCCCTTTCAGTGAAGACTTCAGAGCTCGCAAGCGCTTTGAACGAATCAATAACGCCTTAGAAAAAAAGTCGATTCATCCCATAGAAAGATCAAGTCTGGGAATAAGCTCGGACGATTTTATTCTTTGCTTGGTATCTCGCGCTATTCCTGAAAAAGGCTGGGACGAAGCTGTACGAGCTGTTGCTTTAGCTCAACATAAATGTTTACGTCGAATACATCTCTTATTAATAGGTGAAGGGCCCGAATTTGACCGTTTAAAATCTTGGGAACATGACTACCCTTTTATTCATTTTCTTGGTTTTAAACCGAATATTCGTGACTACTTTGCAATGTCAGACATGGGATTTTTGCCCTCACGCTTTAAAGGAGAAAGTTTTCCGCTGGTGTTGATCGACTGTTTACTTTCTGGAAGGCCTGTGCTCGCAAGCAATATCGGTGAGATATCAATGATGCTTACCACAGAAAGCGGGGTTGCAGGCGAATTATTTGATTTAAGCAATTATCAGATATCGGTTGAAACGCTATCGACTAGAATAGCCGAGCTTGCAACTAACAAGCAACTCTACACTAATTTATTGCTGAGCGTAAAAAATGCAGCGGCTAAATTTGATCAGCACGCCATGGCAGAGAAGTATGTCGACGTATATCAGAGCGTGATTCCCGCGCAATTAGGCGATCATCAATGAGCAAACGGTGTCTAATTCTCGGAGGGGGGGGATTTATCGGCTCTGCCATCGTCGAGCAGTTGTTAACAGAAAGTTGGTCGATACGAATTTTTGAACATCCCAGCGTCATCCCATTTAAAATACTTGACGACCAAAGCGATGTCGAATGGCTACAAGGCGATTTTCAAAACAGGGACACTCTTGCGCAAGCACTTATAGGTGTTGATGCGGTAATTCATTTAATCTCGACAATGCTTCCCAAGCGATCTAATGAAGCCCCCGCCTTAGACGTACAAACCAATGTTATTGCAACGATACAGCTACTTGACGCCATGGTTGAAGCGGGAGTGCAACGCATTATCTTTGCATCCTCAGGAGGAACCGTCTACGGTATTCCAAAAGCAATACCTATCACCGAAGAGCATGTGACCAACCCTGAAGTATCTTATGGCATATGCAAGCTCATGATAGAGAAATATCTTTATTTATATAGCAAGCTTCATAAAATAAAACCCGTTATATTGCGGATAGCCAATCCTTATGGCGCTCGACAGCGTATAGAGACAGCACAAGGTGCAGTCGCAGCATTCTTATACCGTGCTGTTAACTCTATGCCAATAGAAATCTGGGGTGACGGCACAGTTACCCGTGACTATTTACATGTTTCAGACGTGGCAAACGCATTCTCTAGGGCATTGCAATACGATGGTTGCAAAATAGTATTTAATATCAGCTCTGGAACTGGAACCAGTTTAAATGACTTGATATCACTTATAGAACAGATAACTGGAAAAGCGCTTAATCGTACTTATTCCACTGCACGTAGCTTTGATGTACCTGTTAACATACTAAGTAATGCATTGGCTCGCTCCGAGCTCGGCTGGGAGCCCCGAAAAACACTAGAGGACGGTCTAAAGGCGACGTTAACGGCCATCAAACACTAATCTGAGCAGAAACTGCCGGGTTATTACACACATATAGCTCCGACTATCAGATGAACAACGCAACCCCTAAAAACAAATACCTCAGGTCGCTCATTGTAATTGCAGTGGCGATCTTATTGTATGCCACCTATATCACTTTTGAATATGCATCACAACCCCCCCTCGATTCGTACGCATTTCGTCAATCACAAACCGCGCTAACTTCTTATTGGTTTTTTGACAACGGGTTCAATCTGAGATATGAAACACCGGTGGCGGGATATCCTTGGAGCATACCTTTTGAATTCCCCTTTTATCAATTCCTTGTCGCCCTGATTTCCAAGCTATTTAATTTTCCACTCGACCCAACAGGAAGAATTATTAGCTACTGCTTCCTTTTGTTAACCTTAATACCCGTTAGAGGTATCGTAAAACTATTGCAGCTACCGCGTAGCGTATTTTTTATTTTTTCTATATTATTTCTTTCTTCACCATGGTATATCTATTGGGGTCGTTCATTCCTAATAGAAACAACGGCCCTCTTTTTTTCGATAGCATCTATCTATTATTTTCTGAAATTCTACCTTTGTGAAAGCAGGACAAGTGGAGTTATAGTCTTATATTTAATATGCAGCTGTCTCGCCACTCTTCAAAAAATCACTACAGATCTCCCAATCCTACTCTCCTTTTCCATAATTTTTCTGTTTCTAGAAATTCGATCAAGACAATCAATAAAAAGCATTTTTACTTGGCAGGTAATACGAAGAGGGATCATTTTTTTTGCGCCTCCTGTTTTACTGGGAGTAGCCTGGACACGATACACCGATTTCGTCAAATCGTTCAACACACTAGGGCAGCAGCTCACTTCATCCGCCTTAAGCCATTGGAATTGGGGCCCTTTATCACTACGATTTTCGCCTGATCTGTATCAAACGGTAGTATGGCATCGTATATTTGACTCCAATCTTGCGGGAATCTTAGGAGCTGCAATATTATTAATATCGTTAGTATCGAGCATCAAGAACAAATTTAAAGCCCTAATCCTAATCACATTAGGATTAGGAATATTACCTATACTCCTTTTCTCGCAGCTTTATTTAGTTCATGAGTACTACTTAACTGCCAATCTGATTTTTTTCATCTTTGCTACCGCATTGGCCATTGGGAATCTAATAAAATCCAAAATTGGAGAAAAGGCAGTAATTCTGATATTGGCTTTCTTCGTCATTTCAAATTATGTAATTTTTTCCGAAAATTATCTAAAAATTGCGGAACAAAAATTCACAAAATCTAATTCACGGGATTATCTCATTGGCAAAATTCTACAAAGAGACATCCCAGAGGGAGGACAATTTGTAGCCTTTGGGCTTGACTGGAGTTCTACACTAGCTTACATCGCGGAGAGGAAATCTTTTACGGTACCAACATGGACCAGAAATTTTAATGAAATAGTTGATTCACCTCAGAATTTTGTTGAGCCAAACAAATTAAAAGCTATAGTTGCCTGTTCAACCAAAAATCCATCTTTACAACACTTACTATCTTGGTCTCAACAGAAGAATCAGAAATGGATGGTGGGCGAGACGCATGAATGCCTTATCGCAGAACCTGAGACGCCCATATCTATAGCCAAGGTAGATAACATAAATTGCCTAGGAAACATAGACTATGCTGAGGTGAGAACTCGGGACGGCGAAGAAATTATTACATTTCTAGGCTGGGCTACTGAGAAAAAAGATAAAAATTTTATATCTGGGAAAATTATTCTTGTATTGCACAAAATTGGAGGAGGCGATCCAATTTATTTGGATACGATCAGCGTCCCACGATCGGAAGTTAACTCCTACTATGCTATCCCAGACAAGCAAGACGTTGGCTTTTCATTGTTAACGCCTAACAACCTACCCAAAGGCCAATATTCAGTAACAGTCGGACATTACGCTTCTGGAGTTCTACGCTCATGTCAGTTTGGAAAGGAACTTACAATCAATTGAATGGGGAAATATTAATGTCAGTTACAACATCGTATTGATTTCATTAATGGCGTTGCCCTCCGTATAATTCGATTCCAGCTTTCCTCAGTGCTGAGATGCCATCAGTGACCTCTTTCATCCCCGACAGTCCGACATGAAACTGAGTTATGTTATCTCTAGCGATTTGATCTATGGGCTTCTTAGATTTCAGATCATGTAGAGCCTTAGCTTGTAGAGGATCGCTGTACTCGATCATCCATGTGCGCCATTGATAATTCATCTGGAATACAAAAAGAGCAACGATTAGAAATGCTAACCCTGATATTTCGGAGCGCAATCCAGGTAGCGCTCTTGAAATAATTACCCATGCGAGAATAGGAACAAAGATAGCCAAGGTGCTGTAATGAATAGCCGACCCATACTCCCATCCCCCTTGGAGCCTCACTCGACCATAAGATATCAGGAGTAAAAGGCAGAGATAAGTGCTCAGAAAGCCTACAAGCAAAAGATCGGTATCATCAAGCTTTTTACTCGTAACTCTGACGATGATCGTGGTGATAGCAAACACCAGAAGCGTGCCAATGATGATTCTAGCCGCCGTTTCATATCCCTGTAGGAAATGGGTAAAAGATGCTGTTGCTAGTCCGACGCTATAAACCAGAAATTCACTAATGTTGATTGGGGATTGATCGCCTCCAGCATAGCGAGTCCATGTCGCGAGGATAGTCAAAGCCGCCCCAAGTGGAATAACGAATAGAATTACAATACCTACAGATTTGTGCCGCCAAATTGCCCAACCCGTGAACCCAACTGTGATCGCCAGCGCTGGCAGAACCCCATTCATCCCGGTTAGACAAGCGAGAGCCAAGCTTAAAGCCGAAAAAAATGCGTACGTCTTTTTCTGGGACTGAAGCCATATCAAGGTTAATAACAGGAAAGCCGACATCAGCAATACGGACGACATAAACTGGAAGTGGAAGCCCCACTGGGTATAACCCATCCCAAAGTTCAAAATGATGAGAGGTATTGATATATCGCCGATTGATATTTTTCCCCGATATCGTTTGGCTACTTCAAGAAGTAATAAGGACGTCACAATTGCCATAGCGAAATTGATCGCAACTAGCCATCGATAGTCAAAGCCACTGAGCAATAGAACATAAAAATTAGTCAGCTTCTGGAGTGGGATTCTATGATCAACGTGTTGGCTCCAAAGCCACCCCCACCATTCATTTATCGTAGTAAATTGAATTGGCTTTGTATATATCCAGTCATCGACCCATGCATACGCTCTGAAATGCGGTAGAACTTTTACATAGAATATAAAGGCTATTGTTGCAATAACCATGTATGGTGCGAACACAAGCAAAGGTTTACTTGATAATAAAAAGCGACATCGCGCACGTTCTACTATATGAATTGATCCATTCGTGGTCATTTAATGCTTCCTTAGGAAAAAATCAAACTACACAAATCAACTCACAAGCTGATTCTTGGCGACCCGCCTAGAGGAGCTAACGATCCCACTACTTACATAAGCTCACCCAAACGACCATCTCTTGTGCCCTATGTAGCTAGAGAATACAGGAACAGCAATTCCCACTGCGTGCGCAAATTCATGTATATAGTTTGTAACCCCCACAGCAGGCAGAATGTAATCCGCACATAAAATACTTACTAGCCACGTTTGGGCCATCGCGGCAAGGTTAACTAGAATAAAAATCGCGGCGGATTTATGTAGCTTCTGCTTACTCTCTTTAAATACAAACATCTTGACGAGTAGAAAGGCTGTAACCATTCCAGTAACATAGGCGGCAATAACTGCCATGGAAAATCCCATCCACTGGTTGTATACGATACGTGAGCCAAAATTCACTGCAGCGGCGATACCCCCAGTGCATAGAAACGCCAAAAACTGACGGGAAAAGAAAGTCCTCATTGCTCCACAGCCCTTTGCGCCAGACTGCGACCGTAATCGATGCTTTCCGATATCCCCCTATCTTCGGGGTAGTAGTACGAGGTATCAGCAACCCAAAGGCCTTTCACAGGCAATTCACTCGGAGGCAAGTGCTCTAAATACCCCGGTGGGCAAATCGGCTGCGCATACCGATAGCGGCTTGCATGCATATCCAGAAAGTCTTCATCCGACAAGTCCGGATTGATTCTTTTTAGGTAGCTTTTCACCTTCTCCAGGAATACCTCGTTGGGTTCAGCATACACAGGATGTTCCCCCGGTACGTAGTAGGGTACATATACAATGTGCTCGCCCAAAGGGCGCAAATTGGTGTATTCAACCAGACCGGGAATATCCATGTCAGGGGCATTTGTATTTAGCCAGAAGTTGCCTGTCACCGCTTTTCTTAGCTTCACGATCACGCAAACCACAGCTATATTCTTTATAGCCTGATACTTCTTAAGCAACTCCTGCGGTAAATCAGGCATAACTGTCGGTACATAAGGTAGTGGGATTGTGCTGATTACTTTACCGAACTCGTACAGCCGTCCACTAGCCTCCACTCCCGTAACACGCCCCTCCTCCATGGCCACCCTCGTCGCAGGGGTTTTCAGGTGAAATTCGCCACCACGCTTTTCAATATAGTCACGCATTGCCTCTAGCAGTGTTTCAGAGCCGCCGTCCAAGTACCCTAGTTTCTCCCGGAACAAATCGTAGCGCGAACGACCGATGCGTCGAATCCGGCTCCATATCCAGGCAGCCGACAAATTATCCTTGTAGTCGTAGAACTTATAATCGAATAACCGGCGCCAAAGCACTTCGTAGGCTTCTTCCCCCACCCAGCGCCGTATCCAGCCGGTTGCCTCCACATTGTCCAGTGGCTTCCAGTTATTACGCTTTACCGACAAGAACGCATGCAGGCCATAGCGAAACTTGGCAGCCAAGCTCAAACCCTTGAATTTCAGCAAGGCAATTGGATTACCCCAAGGCTGCAGGCGGTTTTGGTACCAGTAGCCCATCTTGGTTTCTACCCAATGCATCTTGTCCGAAAGGCCGAGCTCCTCCAGCACTTGCAGAAATCCAGTGTCCGATGTGCAATGAAAATGGTAGTAGCGCTCTATGGATAGCCCGCCAAAGTCAAAATGTGCCGCCATCCCGCCGACTCGATCATCCGCCTCAAATACCACGGGATGATGGCCCTCACGCACCAGTTGATACGCTGCAGCCAAACCCATTGGGCCAGCCCCCAGTACGGCAATACGCTGCCCCATAATCAGAACTCCAGAACCACTTTGCTATAAGTGGGGTCGTTGAATGTTTGGTCGATGGCTTTTGCAAAGGGTGTGGCCTTTACGTTGAAAATACTGGGCCAATCGATAATCTCAAATTCGTCGTGGGCCACCAAGGCCTGCAATTGATCCGCCGTAAAAGGCGGGTTCTTGTCGAACAATGCCCAGGTCTTCAATAAGCCATAGAACACGGAATAGGGAATTTTGACAACCGCAGCCTTGGCATGCGTTGCAGCCTTTATCTGGCGAATAATGTCAATATAGTCGACCTTTTCCAGGCCGGTAATATTGAAGACTTGGCTATTGATGCCCGTCTCGAGGCAACTGGCGATAATGCTGCAGAAGTCGCCCACGTACAAGGGCTGGCGCATATAGCGGCCATTACCCGGAATGGGAAATACCGGCACCTTCTGCATAAATCGAGACAGCCAACCCAAATGCTTGCGGTCGAACCACCCGAACATCAAGGTGGGGCGCAGAACAACGCAATTGATGCCGCTATCCAGCACTATTTTTTCTTGCTCCTTCTTGGTGTTCGTGTAGTGATCATTGGCAACGGATTCCACTACGGAAGAACTGATATGTACGGTATACGGCACCGCATGTTGCTGGATAGCTTTCAACACATGTCTGGTAGAGGTAATATTATTGCGAACAAAGGGCTCCAGTTGCGGATCGCCAATCTGCGCCTGCAACATGACAACCGCTTCCGCACCGCTGAAATGGTCAGCCCACGCTCCTGGCTCCGCCAAGTCTGCGTACTCAATGAGTATGTCTGGGTGAAACTTGCGCAACACCTCTAAGTTGGCTCTATGTTTGTCGAGTACAACCAGGTTTGTATAACCCTTGCGCTTAAGCAGTGCAACCAGGTTTTGGCCAACCAGGCCAGCCCCGCCGGGAAGAATGATTTTTTTCTGTGTCATAGTCATAAAGCTCAGTCACCTCAGCTGCGAGATAAATCAACGAGCAGTTAAAGCCCCTGTTGATACGGCTTGGTTAAATATCCATTTTGTTGAAGACAAAGCGGGGCAAGTGCCTAATCACCATCATGATCACGGCCCATTTTGCCGGGGCATAAACCACAGGGGCACCCTTCTCCATTCCTCGCACAATATCCCGCGCAACGCTATCGGCGCCCGCCAGTTTCGCGCCAGATCCCTTCAAATGGGCGGTCATAGGGGTATCAGTCGGACCGGGCTTGATCAACACAACCTTGACTCCCGACTTAGCCAGACGATGTTGCAGGCCCTGCGCATAGCGCGTTACCAGGCCTTTGGCGGCTCCATATACATAGTTGGATTTGCGGCCGCGATCGCCCGCCACCGACCCGATAATCCCCAGGGTTCCCTTGTTGTTCTGTTGCATATGGCCGGCAAACGCCTCCGCGAACAGCACCGGAGATATCCCATTTACCGTTAGCGCCTCGTTGCACTGGTTCAAACTATCTTGGCACGCGAATTGATCCGGTAGCGAGCCGTGTGCAATCAACACCATATCCACCGGGCCCGCGGCCACAATCTCATCCACGGTCTTCTGAACGGCGGATGGCGTGACGAAATCGGCGGTCAAAACCTCTATGGCTGCTTCGGAGCCACGCACGCGAAGATCGTCGGCCACACGCTCGGTGCGTGCCGCGTCGCGCCCCATCAATACCATGTCGACGCCTGCGCCCTGCACCCACAAACGCGCGCACTGCTCGGCAATGGCCGACGTAGCGCCCACAATGACTATCTTTTTTCTGGCATTCTGATTCATCTTAATTCCCCATCAAACGCCGCGACATGGCGGAACTTATGCCGGGATCGCGATACGACAGAAACTCATCAAGGCGTGGGTAGCCCGATTCAAATAGATCCCTCGGCATGCGCGCATCCTTCGCAGGGTAAATACGCCCGCCCGCCTGGCGCACAATCGCATCCAGCCGCTCGAACAATGCCAGCGTTTGCCTACCCTTATTGGGAAAGTCCAATGCCAACGTCACGCCCGGCTGGGGGAAGCTCAACATTCCCAAGGCTGGTTTATCGCCGAAGGTTTTCAATACCGCCAGGAAAGACCCCTGCCCCGACCGCGCAATTTCTCCAAGCATGTTCTGAACCGCGTCTTTTCCAACTGCACGCGGCACGACGCTCTGGTACTGATAGAACCCCGAAGGCCCATACATACGATTCCAGTTCTGCACATTGTCCAGCGGATAGAAAAACGACTCATAATCGCAGACGGCAAGACCAGCCTTACGCTTGGTTGCCGTGTAATAGGCCCAATTGAAGGGCTTCAGCGTCCAGGCATTGACCAACGAAACAGGCGGCGTCACAGGCATGGCCAAATGCCGCGACTTCGGCCTGGGCACGGATAAATCGCAATGATTCGCACGCATGAACAAGCCACGCCCCGCAGCCCCCGCCAAGCAATCGATCCACGAAACGGTATGTTCCCAGGCTGCTTCGGAGCCATCCGCCAAATGAAAAAACTCGTCCAGCCCAAGAAACGGTATTGTTTCAGCCTGTAGCCATGGCCCCTGTACTGGCCGCAGTTGCAGTTCCGCCGTTGCCACCACACCGGTCAGGCCTAGCCCCCCTATCGTGGCGTATAGCCAGTCGGCATGCTGACCGGGGCCACAATCGATGATCTCACCATTGCTGCGAACTAGCCGCAGGCTTATAACGTGACTGCCAAACGACCCGAACACATGGTGGTTCTTGCCATGAACGTCATTGGCAATAGCCCCCCCCACGGTCACCAGTTGCGTACCCGGTGTAACCGGCAGCATCCACCCTTGCGGCACGGCCATTCGTTGAATGTCGCGTAGCAACATCCCTGCCTCGCAAACCAAGCGTCCTGTGTGGGCATCAAAGTTGATGAAATGATCCAGCCCCGTAGTCTTCCAGAGGGTGCCCCCCGGGTTCAGGCAGGCATCGCCATAACTACGGCCCATGCCAAAACAAATGCCGGGTGCGCTGCGAGACAACGTGCCGGTCACACGCGCCAGATCCAGCAGCGGAACCACATTATGCTCGTCGGAAGACAACCGCCCCCAGGATGAGACTTTCATTACGCCCAACCCAGAGTGGCAAACACCAGAACCAGGGCAAAGACGCCCCCCGCGGCAAGACTGGGCTTATCCTTCACGGCAAACACGAGAGGATCATCGTGCATCTCACCACGATGCGCGCGCAGCCACATCCAGCTGACCCAGAACAACATGGTGGGCACCGTGCCCCATACTATTTCGGGACTGCGATAAAGCTGGATCACCGTACTGCTGTTCAAATAAAGGGCCAGAATTACCACCGAGGCATAGCCCGACGTAATACCCAGCATCTGGACAAGTGAGGCATCCGACGTGTAGTAACCCCGCCCGTGCGCTTTATCTTTACCTTGCTCGTGCTGCACCTGCAGCTCCGCATAGCGCTTTACAAAGGCCAACGACAAGAACAGAAACATGGAAAATGCCAACAGCCACATGGACAAACCCAAATCCGCCGCCGCCGCGCCCGCTACAATGCGCAATGTATACAGCACGGCCAAAGCCAGGCAATCCACCAGCACCAGGCGCTTCAAGCCCCATGAATAGGCGCAGGTCAGCACAAAATAGAACATCATCCAGAGCAGGAAATGATGGCCTACCTGCCAGGCAATAACCACGCTGATCAGCAGCAAAACCGGCGCCAACGCCACACCCATCCATACCGGCACATGCCCAGAGGCAAACGGACGGCGGCGTTTGCGCAGATGCTGCCTGTCGCTTTCCAGGTCGAACAAATCGTTGGCAATGTATACCGAAGACGCACAAAGGCTGAACGAAATGAAAGCCAACGCCAAAGTCCCCCAGGCATCGACATTACCCACTTGATGGGCGGCGAACAAGGCCACGAACAGCAGCAGGTTCTTCATCCACTGATGAACCCGCAATACTCGGCGCCAATCGGCCAGCCCAAGGCGATGCGCCGGGAATTCCTGCTCCACCTGGCAAAAAGATCGCGCCTGTTTGCCAAGCCCCTCTGGCACATTGACCAGAATGGCACGCCGCGCACTTTGCCATACCTTTAGATCGGCGGACGAATTCCCCGCATAATCGAAACCTTGAGGGCCAAACCGTTGCTCCAGCGCCTTTGCCTTGTTTTGGCCCGCCAGGTTGGTTGTGCCGTCGCTGGCCATGACTTCATCGAATACGCCTACGTGATCGGCAATGGCCTGAGCAACGCTATGGTCGGAAGCCGTGCACAGGATTAACCGGCGTCCCGCTGCTCGTTGCTCGCGCAGCCAAACCAACAACACCTGGTTATAGGGCAAATGGGCCGGATCGAGTTTGGCTCGGTCGGCTAGGTTTTGCTTCAGCACAGCCTTGCCGCGCGACAGCCAAAATGGAATACGCAAGGCATCCAACGGTGCATCGCGCAATACCCGCAGCGCCGATTCGTGCAGCGTATCGGTATTGATCAACGTACCGTCCAGATCCACCACCAAGGGAATTGCGTTCACCCGTTACCTCGTAAAGTCCAGCGGCAAGTAAATGCCCCAGATCCTGATATTTGCATGGTTCCCCCCGCCAACTTGTAAATAGCAGTAGCGGTCTCGTATTAAAATTGCCCGTTTGACCGAAATTCGGCACATTTTAACCTAGAGCCATCCCATGACAGACCGGCAGCACGCCGCTATACAATGAAGGTTCGACGCACGCTGATCGGGCTGGCCCTGATTACCATCTTGTACCTGCTTGCCCTTGGCTGGGCAGACTCCCGGAACCAGGTATTCGCGCAGATTCCCGCCATCGCCACCGCCCTCCCCGCTCTTATGGGCATGGCCCTGCTTTCCTATCTCGTACGCTATACGCGTTGGCGCTGGCTATTGGGGCGTGCGGACAGCACCACCCCTTGGTTTTCCGGCTTTTACGCCTACCTTTCAGGCTTCGCATTTACCGCTACCCCCGGCAAAGTCGGCGAACTGATTCGCATCCGATACCTGCAACCCATAGGAGTTCCCCCAAGCACCGTGTTCGGCGCGTTCGTCTACGAACGCGCCTTCGACCTGATTTCGGTATTAGCGCTATCCTGCCTGGCACTTACCCAAACCCATATTTTTCCGTTTGTTCTCGGGTTTGTCGCCCTATTCCTGGGCTTGGTCGTCCTGGTCGCCAGCCATCTGCGGTGGCTGGGCCGGGCATCCGCCCTATTACGTCGCTGGCATTTCAAAAGACTGGCCAGATTAACCACAACACTCAAAAATGGCCTGCAAGCCTGCCGGCTATGGCTAACACCTTTGGATATGCTGGTTTCGCTGGCCCTGGGTGTTCTGGCCTGGTCAATCACGGCCTTCTCGTTCACATGGCTGCTGACTCAACTGAACATTTCCATCGCATTTCTACCCTCATTAGCCATCTACCCCCTAGCCATGCTCGCCGGCGCCGCCTCCATGATGCCCGGCGGGGTAGGTTCGACTGAAGTGACCATTGTTGCTTTGCTGGCCGTTTTCGGAGTTTCTACGGCGCAAGCGACATTAGCGGCCGTGGGAATACGATTCGCAACGCTTTGGTTTGCAGTGCTGTGCGGGCTGGCGGCTTGTGGCGTGTTGGAGAGGAGGGGGTAATACGGGGGCGAATGTTGGGGGCCTGGTCTGAGGGATTCGGGTGGGTTGCTCCGCGCACAAGTTATACTTTTTGTAAAAAATACACTCATGGACTTCTACCTGACGCAAGGGCTCAAAGCATGAATGGAAGGCTTGACACCGGCGGGCCTGCAACCGGACGCCTTCCAGCCTCGGGCCTACAGCCTCAGGTCAGCTTCAACTAGAGACTTCAATAACATCAACGCCACATAATCTGGAGAAGGGGGGATGAGAATGATGACTACAAGCGAGATTCGCGATTCAACCAAGACCGAATTGCTAGAAAAAGTCCGCAAGCATGACTATGGAAAGTACCTTCTCAAAGCAAGCATCGAAAGAATCCGTGGATTTATAGGCGAGGATATTAGCTTCGAGTTTCCCGTAACGGCCCTCATCGGACCTAATGGAAGTGGAAAGTCCGCTGTCTTGGGCGCTGCTGGATGGGTAATCCCCCCTTTTTTAACGGTCGTTAGAAGTAGAGGCTAAGCGGCCAAGGCCATTTTTTGAATTGGTGTAATGCCGCCTAAGGCCATATTTGGCCGTTCGTGATTGTAAGTCCAGAGCCAGCGCGTTGCGAAGTCCTGGACATCAGACACCGAATCAAACAAGTGGTGAGCGAGCCAATCATTTCGTAGAGGGCTTCGCAAGCGCGGGCATACTATGCGCGGCCAAACACTTTCCCGGCCATGGCCGCGCGGTCAGCGACAGCCACGACGGCGCGGCCGACATCTCCGCAACCTGGACGGAGGCCGAACTCGATCCGTTCGCCCGCGTGCTCGCTTCGAACCATGCTCCGCCAATGGTAATGACCGGACATCTTCGACTCGACCCCGTGGCGCCTGATGGCCGGCCGGCAACAGTCTCCGCCCCCATCGTGACCGGCCTGCTGCGCGAACGCCTGCGCTACCAGGGCGTCGTCGTAACGGACGATCTCGACATGGGGGCGGTCAGCCACATCATGGGCAGAGAAGACGCCATCGTGCAGGCGATTGCCGCCGGCAGCGACCTGCTCATGGTCAAGAACCTATTCGGCTACGACCCCTTGATGCCCCAACGCGCAGTAAGCTGGGTCCGTACCGCCATTGCCCGGGGTGTACTAAGCGAGGAACAGGTCATGGCAGCGGCGGAACGGGTGCGTGCCGTCAGACGCCAGGCCCTCGCTCTGAGTAGACGATAGCTAGCTGATTTCGGAGTTTCCCTGATGTGGAGACTGTGATTTAAAAGCCCCTCCACCCGGTCAGGCGATGGCCTGAATGCCGTTCTTTTCCACCACAGTCAGAAGGCGCAAGGCCGGCCCGCCGGGCTTCTTCACGCCGCGCTCCCAGTCGGAAACAAGATTCTTGCTCACGTTCAGATAGAGCGCAAAAACCGGCTGCGACAGATGTTCGCGCTCGCGAAGCGCGCGGATGCGCTCGGGAGGCATGGGTTGGGCGGGCGTCAGGCAGGACTGGTCAAATTCGCGCATGGTCTGCTTATCGATGGCGCCGACCTCATGCAGGGCTTCCATAGTCTCGTGGATGGCCGCGTAGGCTTCACTCCGGTATTTCTTCGCCATGATCGTGTATCTCCGTAAATTGCCCTTTGCCAATCAGCTCTGCCAAGTGCGCTTCCGACAGCCTCAGCACATACTCCGCCGCCCTCCTGAACGCGGAATCTTCGTTATCGTCGATGTTGGCCCGATCGCTCTTGGCGAACCCGTACACGAAGAAAGCCCGCTCCGCAGTGCGGTACAGAATGATGGTGCGAAAACCGCCCGACTTGCCTTGCCCCGGCCTCGCCACGCGCTGCTTAATGACGCCACCGCCTAGATCCGCATCAACCAGCCCTCGCTCGGCGCGCCCGACGGCTTCCAGAAGCGCCTCGTCGGCGATGCCCTGCTTGCGGGCGAACCGCTCGAACCACGCGTTCTTGAAAACTCTCATGCAGCTGCCTTGGCAAACTAAATATAACACATAGTATTATATAAAAATAGGGATGACAAGGGTACGCCAAACACTAAGAATAGGCCTTCCGGAAACCTTAGAAGGTCTACACTGAGTAGACGATAGCTAGCTGATTTCGGAGTTTCCCTGATGTGGCGGTCTCGTGCCCGCTTTAAAGACCACATTTGTGGTAATGTGGTGATTCCAGACCAGTAAGCAGAGGTATGCCCATGAGCCGCCTGACCATAGACGTAACCGACCAGCAGCACCAGGCTCTCAAGGCAATGGCTGCCCTGGAAGGCAAGACCATCAAGCAATACGCCCTGGAGCGCCTGTTTCCCAAAGCGGTAGGGGAGGAGCAGGCTCTGTATGCACTAAAGACCTTGCTCAACGAACGCCTGGCCCAGGCTGAGCGCGGCGAGCTGGAGGACGGTAGCATCACCGACATCGCCATGGCAGAACTGCGCCGCAACAAGGCACAATGACCCAGCCCTACGTTCTTTCCCGTGGGGCCGCTGCGGATTTACGGGGCATTGTCCGCTATACCGTTGAGACTTGGGGTGAAGCACAGAGCGTTGCCTATGTTGCTGAGCTAGAAGCTGCTGCTTGTGAAGTAGCCCAAGGCCGTGGTGTCTTCAAAGAACTGGATGATCTGCTTCCTGGCTTGCGGGTAAGACGGGCAGGGAAGCATGTGCTCTTTTGTCTGCCCCGACAGAATCGGCAGACGCTGATCCTAGCGATCTTGCATGAAAGGATGGATCTTATCGCACGATTGAAGGAAAGGCTGGGGCTATAACGTAGGCTTGCATCCCCTCTCACCCAAAAAACCTTTTCCCCCGCCACAGCAGTAAAACCAGATCCAGCCCAACCCGAAACACCCACGCCAGCGCTGCCCCGAGCAGGCCAAACACATCCAGGGCTACCAGCAGCACAGGCACATAAATAATAAATTCGAACACATGCAAATGTGCCGTGGTTTTGGCGTCGCCCGCGGCCTGTATGGCGGAAAAAGGCACCAGGGCAATCCCGTTGAATAGAATGCCCACGCTTAGAATGCACACGATCAGCCACGACCTCGACGCAAAATCGGCGTTCAGCCATATAGCCAGCCCCCAGTACGAGGCCAGGCAAATAGCCAGGCTTATGCCCAGCAGCGTCAATGACATCAGCTTCATCGACCGCCAATAAAGCATCCGGGCAAT
>Ga0182735_1000630_pt1 | contig 27073 bp, 26 predicted proteins | sample eDN5th30CKraftMG_FD_128524 | JGI IMG/M metagenome (GOLD analysis project Ga0182735, IMG submission 128524) | Enriched Miracle-Growth compost microbial communities from Emeryville, California, USA - eDNA 5th pass 30_C Kraft MG (version 2) (version 2) ...
CTGTTGCCGAACTCTGCGGGCGTGGCGGTCACATTCTTCGCGCTACAGGCCATCGGTCGCGTGCCGGCGATGATCAACTTCACGGCCGGCGCCCAGAACGTCGCGGCGGCGTGCCGTGCGGCCGAAGCCGACGTGCTGCTGACGTCGCGGTCCTTCGTGGAGAAGGGCCGGCTCGAGGCGCTGATCGAGAAGCTGACGGCCGGGGGAATCGTCGTCCATTATCTGGAGGACATTCGCGCCAGGGTCGGCATCGCCGACAAGCTTCGTGCACTGCTTCGCGGGTCGCGCGTACGCGTCGAGCGGCAGCCAAATGACCCCGCCGTCGTCCTCTTCACATCCGGATCGGAAGGCACGCCCAAGGGTGTCGTTCTCTCGCACCGCAATCTTCTCGCCAACGCGGCCCAATGCTTGGCACGCGTCGCCGCCGACGGCGAGGACAAGGTATTCAACGTCCTGCCGGTCTTCCACTCGTTCGGGCTGACAGGCGGCATGATCATGCCGCTGACGGGCGGCATCCCGCTCTATCTCTACCCGTCGCCGCTGCACTACCGCATCGTGCCGGAGCTGATCTATCAGACCAATGCCACGATCCTGTTCGGCACCGATACTTTCCTTTCGGGTTATGCACGCACGGCCCATTCCTATGACTTCCACAACGTGCGGCTGATCATGGCCGGCGCGGAGGCGGTCAAGGATCGCACGCGGCAGACGTACATGGAGCGTTTCGGCGTCCGCATCCTGGAAGGCTACGGCGTCACGGAAACGGCGCCTGTGCTTGCGCTCAACACGCCGCTTGCCAACCGCCCGGGCACGGTCGGACGTCTCTCACCGCTGATGAAAGCGCGTCTCGAGCCGGTACCCGGCATCGAGGAGGGCGGGCGTCTCTACGTCTCGGGACCGAACGTGATGCTCGGCTACTACAGGGCCGAAAATCCCGGCGTGCTCGAGCCGCCGGCCAACGGATGGCACGATACGGGCGACATCGTCACGATCGACGCCGACGGCTACATCCGCATCAAGGGACGCGCGAAGCGCTTCGCCAAGATCGCCGGCGAGATGGTGTCGCTGGCGGCCGTCGAGGCGATGGCTGCGGAGTTGTGGCCTCAATCCCAGTCGGTGGTGGTTTCGCTGCCCGATCAGCGCAAGGGCGAGCGCCTCGTGCTGGTCACCGACAACGCCAAGGCGACCCGGGCCGATATTATGCGGCATGCGCGATTGAAGGGCGCGACGGAGCTTTCGGTGCCCGCCGACGTCCTGATCGTCGACAAGGTGCCGCTGCTCGGCACCGGCAAGACCGATTATCAGGCCGCAACCGCACTCGCCCGCGACCGGACAGTGGCCAAAGCGGAGCCGGCTCAGATCGAGGCTGCGGAGTGACGAGCGTTCGCGCTCGCAGTGCCACGTAGATGCTACCGGCTTCGCGAACCTCCGCGGCCGGTAGCCGCTCGACCGTTACTCTTTCGGAATCACCATCTGCGTCTGCGTGACGACCGCCAGCAGTTTGCCGTCCTTGTCGGTCAGCCGCGTCTGCCAGACCATCGTCCGCCGGCCTTTGTGCATCGGCGTCGAGACGCCGACGATCACATCGCCGGTCTTTGTCGGCCGAAAGAAGTTGGTCTTGCTTTCCATGGTGGTGGTCATTGCGTTCTTCGGCAGGTTCACCACGGCGCCGATGGCGCCCAGGTAGTCGGCGAAGCTCATATAAACGCCTCCGTGCAGGATGCCGCCGCCGTTGCCCATGTCGTCCCGCACCACGAGACGACCCTCGATACGGTCGAGCGTAGCGGACACGAGCTCGACGCCCAGCAGCTTCATGAAGGGGGGTACATGGCGGCTCAGTTTGTCGATCAGCTCGGTCACGGGGCACCTCGAAAGGGAATTTGTTGCGTGGGCGCGGCGGATGCGCAGCGGAGCTTGATACGGCATTCGCAGGGGCGCGCTCAATAACCTTTGCGTTCGGCTATCACGGGCGCGATGCCGGCGGTGCGCGCATCATCCAGGCGAGGGGCGTGGCGAGAGCGGCCGTCACGGCGAACAGATAGAACGCATTGATATAGCCGATCATGGCCGCTTGACGCTGGATCTCGCCGGAGATCCTGAGCAGTCCGCGCGGCGTGGCTGTGGACCACAGGCCCATCGCTTCCGGCAGCGCCAGGGTCTTGTTGTACTCCGTGACGACCTCCACCATGCCTGCGTAGCTTTCCGCCGTAGAGCGCACGAGCAGGAGAATCGAAAGCGAAATGAAAATCGACGAGCCGAAATTCCGCACCAGATGATAGATCGCCATGCCCTCGGTCATCTGTCGCACAGGTAGCGTCGCGAATGTGAGCACTGAGAGCGGCGTGAAGGCGAGGCCGAAGCCGAACCCCTGCACGAAATTGGTCCAGAACACGAGCTCGGACGTCAGGTTGATGTCGAGCTTGGCCATGGCGAAGCCCGACGCCGCTTGTGCCGCCAGGCCCAGTGCAACTGTCAGCCGGGGATAAAGCCTGGTCATCGGCACGATGATCAGGAAGCATGCCCAGTTGCCGAAACCGCGCCCTGCGAGCAGCATGCCGATCGCCGCGTCAGGATAGCCGCGCAGATCGTGCAGCAGCCCCGGAAACAGCACCATCGGCGTGAAGCTCAGCATGCCGAGCACGAAAACCAGCAGCAGCCCGATCGTGAAGTTTCTGTCGAGCATGACGCTGAGATCGAGAAAGGGTTTCTTCGCCGTCAGGCTATGGGCGAGAAATACCCAGAACGCGACCACCGCCAGCAGCGCTTCGGTTATGATCTCGAAACTGTCGAACCAGTCGAGTTGATGTCCCCGGTCGAGCATGAGCTGTGCCGATCCGATGGCGATGCTCAATGCTAGAAATCCCGTCCAATCGAAACTTTGCGGAGAGCGCTCCGTATGGTCGCGCAGTGCAATCCAGACAATGGCGGTTGCGACGAATCCCGGCGGCACCACCATGAAGAAGGCGCCGCGCCAATTTGTTGCCTCGCTGATGATGCTGCCAAGGACCGGCCCCGCCACCGGACCGATGACGCCGCCGATGCCCCACATCATCATCACCAGCGGATGCAGGTGCCGCGGGAAACTGGCAAGAAGAATGGCTTGCCCCATCGGCATGATCGGGGCGCCGAATAAGCCTTGACCGATACGAAAGAATACGAGCGCCTCGAGACTTTGCGCGATCCCGCACAGGAATGAAAAGATTGTCAGTCCCAGCACCGCCGCAAACATCGTCGTTCGCCAGCCGAGGCGGCGTGCGAGCCAGCCGGTCAGCAGGGTGGCGACCGCGGTTGCCACGAGATTGAACGTGACGACCCATGCGATCTGCTCCGGGCTGGCCGCCATCGCTCCTTTGATCTGCGGCAGCACCACGTTCGCTAGCGTGATGGTCATGCCGTTGATCATCGTGGCGAGCTGAACCATCAGCAGGATCAGCCATTGGCGCGGACTGATGCCGGTAAAGCCCGAGCTGCTGGCGGCAGCGGCGGTCGTCTCGCTCATCCGGCTATTGCCGGTTGTCGCGACCGATAGGGATCTCGACTTCGTCCCCCGCGCGTCGACATCTGATTGCCCCTATTTTTCCGCGTCTTGGTCATTTCATCACGCGATCCGCTGCGAGGCAATTGGCGCGGCCGCGCTTTTCGCTCATCGCGAGGTGTTTTCCCTGTCGGGCAGGAGAACAAGAGTGCTTATCGCCCGCGATAGAGAATTGCCGAATGCGAAATCGTCACGCCGCGATGGAAGCGATGACTATACCGCAGGTTTCAGCATTGCGGCGAGGGATGCACGAACGGTGCATCGTTTGCGGCTGCGCATGGCTCGTCGTCGAGCTGCAGCGCGCTTACCGCTGACGGCGCTTCCTTCGCGTGCCATAATCTCATTGCACGGTGGAAAGTCGCAAACCGGTGAATATGCTCCGCTGGAAGTCTGCCGGACAATGCTTGGAGAGCGTCGTCGCATTGAAGGATTGCCAATCGATCGAGCAAATCAATTTCGGCGCCGCCATGCAGCCCAAAAACTATGTTATTGATTTGAAAATGAATGTCGGGATATAGAGCAGAAGTTGGATCGCAACTGCCGGTCAGTTCTCCAAGAACGTTCATCATCAAGAGGATACAATGGCCAAAATAAACGGTCTCGACAAGATGTCTTTCGCCGAGCTGTCGGAGCTTCGTGATCGTGTTGACGCAGCGATGGTTTCGGCAAAGTCTGCGGAAAGAGATAACCTGCGCGCGCAGATGGAAGTCATGGCTGCACGGGCCGGCCTTTCATTGTCGGAAATCGTTCGCGAAACCCGCATGCAGAGCAAGCTCAAGGGGGCGAAGGTCGCGATCAAGTATCGTAACCCCAAGAACAGCGCCGAAACATGGACCGGTCGGGGCCGGAAGCCGAATTGGCTCGTCGCCGCCTTGAAGAAGGGACAGAAGCTGGAGAGTTTTGAAATCTGATTTCCGCATGGCTTCGATCGGAACCAGGACGCGCGATGTTTCCCTAGTCCGCGTCCGGCTCTATCGATCCGAGGCCGGCGCAGCCCCCAAGGCTCTTCAGTGCGAACCGATTCTGTTCACGGCCTATTATTCGGTGCCTGATAATATCGCCCCCTATCGCACTAGGTGAGGCACTTTCGAAATGGCTGAGGGTTCCGGAAAGGATCGTCGTCGTTCTGGGCGGTGGGCAACGCGCAAGCAGGCGATGATCATCCCCCATCGCGGAGAGAGCATTCGCTGCGTAGCGTTGGATTGGGGGCGCGGCGGCGCTCTGATCGAGCTCGAAGCCAATGCGCGAACGCTCGATGCCTTCGACCTGTTGGTTGGAACCGAGGACTTGCTGGTTTCCTGCAGCGTCGCACACCGCGTGGATCAGAGGCTCGGCGTGCAATTCTCCGGTTTACCAATGCGCGCAACGCGATTTGGAGCCGCGTCGATCGAGCCTGCAAAGAGATCCGTAACCGGACCGGTGATAAATCGTAATGCGTTCACATCGAAGTATCGCGGACGGATCAAATGATTAGAGATGGGTCAGGATTGAGCGCGGTCCGATACGGGCGGACAGGAAGGGCCCATTCCCGGCTCGGATCCATGTCGTGGGCCGGAGGGTTTTGGCGCACTTTCCTCTTCGCTGCTGTGACCAATGCCGTGGCGGTTATCCATCTGGTTTTGAATCCGTCCGGCAGCATGCTCCAACTCGTCCTGCCGCTGGGTTGACCTTCGTCCCAGGGTGCCGTCCGAAGCCTGCATCTCGTGAATTAGCGGGCGCGATGGTGCATTGCTGCGGAACTGACGCACGTGTGGGTGGCATTGTCGGACGGAGCTGCTCGCGCCGCTGAGCAATCCGGAGGCCGCCGCAGGCCGGACTGGACCGTGAGGCTAAGCCCGAGAACCGCGAGCATGATCAAGGAAAACTGCTTGAAACGTTGAGTGGTCAATCGCTTTCGTATCAATCCGCCGATCTCGACGCCAATAACAGCCGGAATGGTGCCGATCGCCGAGAGCAGCAGGACCTTCCATTCGACGAGGCCCGTTATCAGAAGGCTTCCGCCCAATGCAATGGAGGTGAACGTCACGGCCAGATTGATGGCTTGCACCTGCTCTCCGGCGGTGAGGCCGAGCGACATCATGTAGGGCATGAGCGGCATGATCTGAGACCCGGTCAAGCCGGTGAGAATGCCATTGGTGAAACCCGCCGGGATCGCCAGCGCCCGCTCGCCGTGCTGGCTGAGGGCGAGACCGGGGCGGAGCAATGCGATCGCAACATAGGCCATGGTCAGGAGCCCCAGGAGCTTTATGGCGATGTGGGCCTCGATATTGACCAGCAGGCTGGATCCGATCGCAATGCCGGGAACGATCGCGGCATAAAACTTCCAGAAGCGTCGCAAGGCAGCGCCTGTGCCGCCGCCGTTGAGCATGAGCGAGAAATTGCTGACGATCGCCGGAACGATCACGAGCGCCATGCCGCGCTGCAAACCGACGGCCGCCACCAGAAACGGAAGCGCACACGTCGAATACCCGATTCCGGTCGATCCCTTGAGGACACCGGCCAGAACGAGTCCAATGACTGCGATTGTAAACTCTACGCTACCCAACGCCACGACGTCGCCCCCGCCCACTCGGAACCCCACACGCACCCGCGTGAATTAAGCGTCGATTAACCAACGCCCGACGATGTCGCCTTTTGGCTTAAGAAAGCATTAACGTGCCGCCAATATTTTTCGACGATCAGAATCGAACCATACGGACGGCATGGCTGCGAGCGAACGTCGCCCAGTCGGGCAGGCTGACGAGGGACAGCGGTGAGGATCGGAGCGATGACCGGTTGTCACACACGCAATCCGTGTGCGAGGCACCGATGAGCCTTAGTCGTGGATCGACTGCGCCGCGATGCAGAGATTGCGCAGCCGCTGCGCGACGTCGTCGACGTGACCGTCGAAGTCGTCTGCGCACTCACGACCATCGCGAAGCATCACCGCGGCGACCATTGCAATCAGCAACTCCACCAGCGCGGCGCGGCCCGAGGAGTCACCCCCTCGCATCGAGTATATCTTATTGACGAGGAGTTCCATTTCATGAACAGGACCGCGACCCAGAACGTCGGTGATCTGCCGATAATCCATGGAATATGCCCTAATGGGGCGCCTCGGCCCGCAATCCGCGATCAGCGGTGACTCTCGATATGCTGATCGGCGCTAACCCTAGACGCGGGATTTTTCCAAGTCACTCAAGCTACCGTTGTGCCACGCGGGGCTCGCTGTCTGGCTCGTTGTGCGGGTCTGGATTCGGGTCTGGACACTGCATGGCGCCGTGTTAGACAATGCCGCTCGTCTGAAGTCGGGATGTGGAGATGGCTCAGTCAGACCGCCTGCTTATCGACGATAGCGGCCAGATCTATTCGGCCCAGTCGAGCCAGCTTCATCGACGTTTGGGGTGGTCCACGATCGACGGCCGGCTGGGCACGTTCGCAGTCCGTCACCTCGGCTTCGTTGCGTTCTCGGTCAATGAGCGAGGCGCTCATGTCTGGCTGTGTCCGCAGACGGCGGCGCCCCGGGCGACCATCGCCGTTCGTGAGCAGTTGCGGCTCGAGAGGCCAGCCAGGGTGCTATTGACGTCGGTTGGCGCCGACGGCGAGAACAGTCGTCTGCTGCCCGGTTGGCAGGAAGCTGCGATGGCCATTGCCATGGCCGTATCCGAGAGCAACTTCAAGAGGCGTGATGCTCATTTGGCCGAGGTGCGGGACACTGCAGCCATTGTGAAGTTTCCAGTGCTGCGGGAGCTGTTTCAGCAGTGGGCCAACGACAGCTCCGACCGGCTTCTTGCCTCGTTGCCGTCGATTCTGGAGGCGAGTCCGGGACTTCGTCTGGTGCTTGCTGACTGCAACCTCGCCAATGGGACGAGCCTGATAGCCAGCATGGGCGGCGCCTTCACCGCATTCGAGGATACGTGGCTTCGCATGGCATCGGGGCTGCGCGTGCAGGACCAGGCCGACTATTCCTACGGGCTCTGGATTGCGGACACGTATGCAAGTGTCGCCGCGAGCGGAACCTATCGAATTGACGACGTCGACATCGAGATCAAGCGGCCCCATGTCGGATTGATTCGCTCGCGGTATCGGCGGATGCTTCTACCGATCGCTACCAGTCGGCCGGATCGTGTGACGATCATGTCTGCCAATGTCCTTGATCGCACCATCGATCTGAGGACTCGCAAGGCGGAGTAGCATGGCATCGAGGTCTTGCAGGGCGGCGTCCGTGTCCATCCACACGGCGGCCGCGGTCACCGTGCCCTCCCGAAACACGGGCATGTGATGCATTTTTAGCGCCCAGTCGACATGCCGGTAGCCGGCACGCTCGGGAAAGCCTCCTTTGACGACCCCCTCCGCCATGATGCAGACCGCGAAGTCGATGTACCAGCGGGACAATGCGTAAAGGCGGGCGATCCGCGGCATCAGTACGCCGAGTCCTTTGCTGCGGTAGTCCGGCCGATACCATCCCGCGCCCGAGAACAAGACCCGGCCTTCGATCTCTCGTGTCGGTTCGGCGGTAACATCGCATCGCTCGCTCGGGCCGCGCGAACGGGCCGGATCGGCGTAAAACAATCGCAAGTTCTCGGCCTCGGCGAAGAAATTTGTATCGGTCCACGAAAACAGTCTGACGGCCTGCGTCGCGACGACGTTTCCGCTGGTATCGCGGCCGAAGATGCAAATCGCGTTATTCTCGCCGAGCTCGGACAGGGCCGGATCGAAGCTCGGCAGCAGGGGCCTCCAGGTCTTGCTGTGCGCGCGGTTCGTGTCAGCCAGCTCTTCAAACGAACCGAAACACAGGCTCAGGCCCATCTTCGTCATCTGCTCTTCAGCAAGCAGAAAGAAGCGTCCTAGCTTCTCGAGCGGACCGTACGTGAGGTCCAGCTTGTCCGTGAAAGCCGTTGTGACGGCTTCTCTCGACTGCTTGACATTTCGTTGGATGTGCATGCAACAGCTCCATGGTTCGGATTCTCAGGTTGCGCGATCACCTCGATACTCACTCTGTAGTTGTGCAATGAACGTTCGAATTCACTCGTGAAGAAGTCGGTTTGACTTCCGGGCGGCGGCCAAATATTGCTGGAAGTGGTTTAGTCGGAGTGAAGAGGTGGGGAATGGCGACACCGGCATTGGGAAAGCGCAGCGTTGCCCACCGGTCTGGCATTGCCGCCAACGACGCGAAGAGCACCAGTGAGATCGATGTCCACGTCGGCAAGCGCCTGCGCTTGCGCCGTACGATTCTGGCCATGAAGCAGGAGGAGCTGGCGGACGCAGTCGGGGTGACCTACCAGCAGATCCAGAAGTACGAGCGGGGTGATACCCGCCTTTCGATCGGTCGATTGTTCGACATCGGCCTTGTTCTCGGTGTTCCCATCGAATGGTTTCTCGATGGTCTTCACGGCGACACGCCGGTTCGCTGCAGTCTTTCCGCCCTGCTCGATGACCGGGAAACGGCCGAGCTGGTTCGCCTCTATGCAAGTGTCAAGAATCCAAGGGTGAGGCGCCAGTTTCTCGATCTCGCCAAAGCGCTCGCCAACGTCGCCGAAGAGGCGAGCTGACTCCGTTCCCCTCCGCCGAGCTTGTGCCGGTCGTGGTGGCCTCGACCGCATCGCGCCGCCTTTTGCCCTTTCCAAGCCGGTGCTGCCGCAAACGCAATCGGCGCGATCTTGGAATCCGAGTCCCGGCTAGGTGGCCGCGGCCATCTAGCCGGGAAAGTTCGAGCCCTCGGAAATGGAAATTAGCAGCTACCCGGCAGAACGAGCCGATAGCCGAGATAGCGGCGGGATTCGATGGGATCGTAGCCCAGGCGCTGGCGCAGTCGACGCCGCAACTTGCTGATGTGGCTCTCGATGACGTTCTCGTCGATGTCGTGGTCGAAGAGGCCATAAACGTGGCTGAAGATTTGCGGTTTGGTCACACGGCGCGACTTCGCATTGACGAGATATTCGAGAATACGAAGCTCGCGCCGGGGAAGCGACAGCGGTTCACCGCGGACGAGAGGATCGCGGCCATCGCGAAACGTCCGGATCTCACCGAAGACGCAATGATCGTTGCCGGCCCGTGCGCGTCGTGAAATGGCCTCGATGCGTGCCAGGATTTCGCGTGCATGGCACGGCTTGCCCACCACGTCGTCGACCCCGTCCGCAAAGAGCTCGAGCGTGGAGGCCAGAGACTTGTGCTCTTTCATCGCGATGATTGCCGCAGTGCTGCGGTGCTTGATGATTTGGGCCAGTCCCTTGAAATCTTCGCATTCACTGATGAGGAATGCTTCGACGGCCTGAAACTCCTCGTCGGCAGCGGAAGAGATCCATCCTTGAAAATCGCTCCACGAGAAACCGGATGTCGACACGCCTTCGCGGCCAAACGACACTTTATAAGTGTCGGACACAAGACTTCTATCGTCTACGATTACGATCATGGCCCCTCCCGCCGAATCACCGCCTGTTCCCAATTTCTTGAGTACAATAGGCTCTGCGAGATTTGCACTACGTATTAATAAAACAACAATAACGTTGCGCGTGCGCCACTAATTGGCCAAATTCAGGGTACGATATTAAGTGTTCTACTACCCTTAATTGATAAAATGAAAAGTTTTGATTTCGAATGCTAGTTCTGGTTGTGCGTTCGACTTGGACGGATATGCTTGGTCTTCGGGACGCGGGGCCCGAAGCAAGTTCATCCGGCCTCTTGTGTTTGCTTCGATCGTTGAGGCGGCTCTTCCGATTCGCCGTCGAGTTTAGCTATTGAACAACTTGTAGCGTATGCGGAGCTTGCGTTTCATCGAGGCTGCGCGTACCTGCGCCGAACGAGTTCGAGCGATGCTCTACGCCGTGTGCGCTCTTGTCGGTCACGTGTCGCCTTCGGTCTGTCGCGATGCCGCAAGAGGGCGATCAAGAAGAACGGTGAAGTTCCCGCGCGACTGCCCAAGCCGTCCTTTGAACACGGGCTGCTCTCCCGCAGCGAGAGTGACATTCTGAATGAGCTCTCGGTCGAATTCGATGAGCGAACCGGGCTTCAGTGCGGCGACATCGCCGAGATGCAGGCGTGGCCCGTCAATCTTGGCGACGAGCTCGACCGTCGTTCGCTCGACGTTGCGCCGGAACTGCTGGGTCCAGTCGAGGTCGACGACGCGCTCTTCCTGCGCCTCGTCGGTGCCAAGCTGCTCGGCCAGCCGCTCTATTGCCGACATTGGAAATGCAACTGTCAAAAGCTCATCGAAATCGATCAGCTTCAAAGTAGCGGCGGCATATTCCAATTTGGCGCTGCTCAGGATTTCCTGCTCGTTAGGTTCGACAAGACGCTCCTCTGTCGAGCCCGACCGCTCGGCCTCGCCGAGAGCCGATAGAAGCGCCGCGACCAAGCCCTTGGCGATGCTGATCGCGAGCGATCGTTCGAGCGGCGTCAGAGCGCGAGCCGGAGGCCGGCCGCCAAGCTTCTTGGGATCGCCACCATAAAGCGCATCCAGTGCTCGAAGCAGCAAGCTGCGATCCAGGCGAACACCGATCCGCGCGTTCCAATAGGGTACGAACGACAAAACGAGAATTGTGCCCGGCAGGCGATGCAACGCGGCTTTCGCTTCTTTTTGCTCGAATTGCTCCACCGTTACCGTTGTTTCGAGAGAGGCCACACGATGCAGCATCTCCGCGCACGATCGGGCGTAACCCTCGATCATCTGCTGGATGCCTGGCAGTTCGATCGCTTTCGGTCGGGACCGCTGAAGCAACCGAACGATCGCCGGACCAGAGCGAGCGGGTACGGTGCTCATGTCGCCCTCCTCGTGGCGTACGGGCATACGCTAGTTTTGCGGCTCGGCCGACGCATCGTTGCCCGGAAGGGAAATCATCGAGCGCTCGGCGAGTGCAAGCGCCAGATCGGCAATTGCGCGCCGCGCGTCGGCGACTGCGCCGTTCGACACCTTTACGGGATTGGAAAGTTCCGAAGCGATGAGGCGCCGCGCGCGCGGTGAAAGTGAATCGAGGATCGTGCCGGCCAGAGCTGGATCGCAATCCCGCAACGCGAGAATTACGCGCTCCGCCGGCGCCTGCTCAAATAGCACGGCCCGGTCTTCCTGGGTCAGGCCGCAAACGTCCTCGAAACTGAAAACGAATTTCTTGACCCTCTGCGCTTCCTTCGGCAACTCGTCCGAAAGCCGTTGCAGAATCGCACTCGCTTGATTTCGGTCGAGCTTGTTGAGCACGGCGCCGAGCATCGCGTGATTGTCGCCGCCGGTTCCGGTCTTGTCGGAGCCTTGTAGAAGCTCGCTGCCGAGGCGCTCGGTCAGCATGGCGACTGCGACGTCGCTTATCGGCTTCAGCTGCACGAGTCTGGCGCTGATATCGAAACGCAAGTCGTCGTCGATCTTGGCCAGAATGGCGGCCGACTTGTCGGGCGGCAGCTTCGAAAGAAGGTACGCGGCGACCTGCGGTTGTTCCGAAACGACGAAGTCTTTGACCTTATCCTCACTTGCGCTTGCCAGCTTTTTCCAGATAAGCGTCGGAGGTTGACCGGCGATCTCACCCATGATCTCCGTCATCTCATCCTCGGGCACGATGCCCGCGAGCAGCTGGCTCGCTCCGCTCGGCGATCCTTCTACCGCGCTGGCGCTCTCGATTTCCTTCGCCAATTCTGCAACCAAGCGCTCGAGCATCTCGGGCCCGATCGGTGGGAGCTCGACGGCGGCACGCGCGACGTCTCTTATGTCGCTGTCCTTGAATTGCCGAATGATCTTATCCGCGAGAGGTTTCTGCATCGCGAGAAGAAGCGCGGTTGCTTTGTGTGCGCCGCCCAGTTGGCCGATCATGCGATTGTTTCGCGACTGCGCCGTCATATCGAAGTCTGCGCCTTTCGCATCTTCCTGCCTGATCGCTGTCGCAGGTTCCACTCGGCCCGAGGTTGCCACGCATTTCGCAACGGTCGCCGCCGATGGCTCGGCACCGGCACGACGCTCTCCAATGCGTGCGCATCGGACGTCGTGGCGCAGAAGGGCAGCGTGGATGACTCCGATGAGTCTCTATCCGCTCAAGCTGGCGCGAAACTGAGACGATGCGTGGCCCGGACGAGATCCATCGCCAATCACGGAAGCATCAGACCGATCGCGTCGCGTGCCGCCCCCGCCAAGCCGTTGCCGGTGCGCGTGAAGGATCCGCTGCGACGGTCGGGTTATCTGACGTTGCGCCGCGCGTCTCCTTTGGCGGGTTCCGATCCGGCTCCGGGTGAGGTCGTCGCGATCCGTCATGCGCCTGACGGCGCGAAGAGTCATCGGTTCCTGTCGCGAACTGGCTGCCCGATGTGCCCGGCGGCTGATCCGGCCGAAGAGGTGCTGCAATGTCCGGCGGCCGATCCAGTGTCGTGACGACGAGATCGTCGATCGAATAACCGGCTTCATGCAGGCGTGACGAAAGAGCTGCACGGTCTGCCCCCAGCGACGCTGCGGTCTGCGAGCGCTCTGCCTCGATCGAAACGCTGAGGCCTGCATTGGCGCCTTTCAATGTAATGTGCACGACGCCGAGCGAGGCTGGCGCCAGTTCGAGACGAATGACCCTCAGGAGCGAGCCGAACGGTCGCTCGGAGGAGTGCCACGCGACAGGCGAGGTCGGATTGGCGGATGATGCGCCGTTTCCATCGTCCGCATCGAGAATCTTGCTGAGCACCTGCATGGCCGGCGGCGGCAGATCGGAAGATTTGTCGGGCAACTCCCCAGCCTCGCTCTTGCCTTGCAAGCTGACCGGAGCGATTTCGCTGCGCGGGGCAACGCTTCGACCTTGGGCTGCAGGCGATAAAGGAAGTGTGGTTTCTTTCTGCTGATCGGCAGACTCCTGCGTCTGCTCGAGGGATTGGTTGCGCTGTGAGAAACCTGGCCGCCCTATGGGGCTCGGCGAAAAGTGCGTCTGCTGTTCGCGTACCACGACTGGTGTATTCGCAATGACCGCGGCCGTTGCGTCCTCCGCATTGGTGGGCATTTCTGCAATGTGTGCGGCATTGGTATCACGCGAATGACTTCGGGGAGCGAGCTTCAGCTCCTTTCGAAAATCGGATACGTCGCCATCGCTTGAAGCGGGTATCCCGAAGAATTCGGCCGTCATCCCGGCGACCTGAGTCGCAGCGGAACTTTCGGCTGTTTCGATTCCATCATTTTTGACGCCGGGTTGGTTCGCAATGGGAGCTGTTTTTTCCTGGCTATCAGATCCGACGGGGCGGTCAGCAGTAGGGAGACCGAGTAATTGCGCTGTCAGGGCGGAAATGTCGGCTTCCGGAGTTTCGTGTTGGGCAGTTTGCGCCGCCGTGGACACAGACGTGTCCTCTTCGGGCGGTGCGTCTTTCAGCGTCCCGGTCGGTTGCTCGCCGGGCTCGGACTTAGCTACATCTCTCAGTCGGCGTAGAAATCGGCCGTCAGCTGGGAAAACGCGTGGTTCGGTCTGAGGCCGCTCGTCTGGCGCGCGAGCATCTTTCGGTCGAATGCGCCGCTGCTCTGGCGTCTCCGTAACACCCGATTTGATCTTCTGGTCGGCTTCCGTCTTTTGACGCTCGAGCGTCGCATCGAACGCCTCGGCGCCCGTCATATCCCGCTTCGTCGCGTTGCGATGCTGCGTGGGGCCTGCCAAATTTTCGGATGGGGCGACAAATGCAGTCGTTTTCATTTTGCTGCTTGCTCGATCAATTGATCAACGCTTGCCAGCTTCGCCGCGCCTCGGGACAGAACGGCCTCGTAGCGTGGCATCCTTTGAGGCGACGTTTCCGTATCCGACGGGTCGACTGGGGTCGAAACGAGCCCGAATGCCATCGCCCGTGCGACAGGAGGCGCCGATTTGGTCAGGACCGGCGGCGCATCGATCATTGCAACCACGCCTTGGGCGGCGGCGGCGAGAGCGGCAATCTCGGCAGTTGGGCCTGCCTTCCGTGCCTCACCCAGCCGGCGCAAACCTTCCTCCCGTTCTTTTGTGAGAACGAGCGCGGCGCCTTCGATTGCGAGCAGCGTCGCCTCGGACTCGGCGTTTGATGCGGGTGACGAATACGGCGGCAACTGCGCCAGACGCGAGGCGTGGATGGCAATCTGAAGCTTGCCGGCGCGAAGAGCAGCTTCGGCAAGCTGCGCGAAGAAAGCCCGCCTCCGCGACGGCGGGATGAGCTTGGCAAGATCGTCCATCGAGCGGCGCTGACCGGCTCTCGCATCAGGGCTGGCCGCGATGACCGCGGACACGCGAGCGTCGATGTCATGCGCGTAAAGAGAATTGGGAAATCTTAAGAGGTGGCGATTGTGCGCACGCTCGACCGTCGCGGCGTCGCCGGTTGTGATCGCTATCGAGATCATGAGGCGAAGGGCCGCCTCCTCGATGTGCGTGCCGGGGGAAAGAAGAATCGCTTCACGGCAAAGCTCAAGCGCCTTCCGGGCGGATGATTGCGAGCTAATGACTGCTTTAACGAGAGCCACATGGCCCGCGAGACTCGGCTCGAGCAAGCGATGACTTACTGAGCCGAGAAATGTGGATGCCTGCTCTTTGTCGCCGCGTGAATATGCAATAGCCCCTTTGACCAACCGGGCGTCGACCTCTGGGAGCGTTGCCGTCTTGGCCAGTCGTCCGAGAACCGTCGGATCGCCTCCGCTCAGCACGTATTTGACGAGCGCGCGCAGATTGCGCCGATCATGCCAGGAGGATGCTGGTTTGTGCTCGAGCTCCTGCGCGACCGCACGCGCCATCGCCAACTGACCGGCCAGCGCCGACTTGTCGCCTTCGACGACGCGTTGCTGAAGTTCGCTCAACCCGCGCAGACGGGAAATGAGCGCCGTGTCCCCGGAAAGCACCACAGGTTTGATTTCCGGGGCGCTTGCGGCTGGCTCCTCGGTCGCATACACGCCCGCAGCAAACGTCAGCAACGCCGTCAGCGAAAATGACAGTGCAATCCCGATGGCGCTGCCGACTCGATTCATTGGTTGACCGGATGCAAAAGTATATCGATACGGCGGTTGACCGCTGCGTCCGGCCGTGAAGGATCCTTCGGCTTGCGGTCCGCGTATGCCTCGATGCGCTCGAAGCGCGCATCATCGACATGCGCCTGGATCAGCATCGAATAGACCGCTTCCGCGCGCGCCATAGCGAGCCGCCAGTTGTTGTTGCCGATGGCGCCGGGAAACGGCCTCGAGTCCGTGTGGCCTCGAATGATCAATTGACCGCTTTGCTGGCTCATCGCAGGAGTGATCGCCTGGATGAGCTTCACCAGATCGTCGCTGGGCTTTGCCGAGCCGATCGCAAACATGCCGAACGTGCTGGTATCGGTCAGGCTGAGGACAATCGTTTCTCCTTCGGTCGTGATATCCAACCCAGGACCGCTTGCGAGGCCCAGGCGCTTGATCGCTGTTTCGACGTCGTGGCGAATGAGCTTCGCCTTTTCCATCGTCTGTTTACTGGACGCCTCGCCAGCATCGGAGCCATCTGCTGGCTTCGCCGCGGGCACTGCAGCCGCGGCCTCGGGAGCATCCGGAAGCCGTTGAATAAGTTGCCGGGCACTGGCGAGGGGATTGAACGGATCCCGGAAGGCCTCGCCCGTCGCGCCCGCCCCGTCCGCTCGTAGTTGCAGCGTTAGCGCGTCGCTCTCGTTCGGCGTGATCTTGTTTTCAGGCTGCTTTGCCTCTGGCGCGGGAACGCCGAGGCCTGAACTTTTCGATTGTGTGGACCCGCGCTTCTGCGAACTCGTGGAGCCGTCGCCTTCGACTTTCGGTTTGCCGGTGGAATTCGACTTTTCGTCGATATCGAAAAGGCCCTTCTTCCGTGCGACATTGTCGGTCAGTTTCACCGGATTGAAATAGCTGGCGATACTGGATTTCGTTTCGGTATTGGAGGCGTTGATGAGCCACATGACGAGGAAAAACGCCATCATCGCCGTCATGAAGTCGGCGTAGGCGATCTTCCACACACCGCCGTGATGGTGGTCGTCTTCGCTACCGCCTCTGCGTCGAATGATGACGATTTCATCGGCCCGGTCGTCGTCACCTGCCATTACGCCACCGCCATTTCTATGCGCCGGATCCAATTCATCAGACGCGCCTCGATGATGGTGTCGTCGGCGATCACTCTAAGTTCCGATGCTTCGTCGGCAATGCATCTGAACTGCGGCTCCGCCTTCTGGGCCGTCGGTTGGGTGTTTTTGCCAAGCTGAGCAGCGACCCGATCGATCAACTCCTTCGGTCCTCGAAGCTCGACGGTCACGGCTTCATTCTCGTTCAGGAGATCGTCTAGACCTTGCGCGAGTTCATGCACGCAGGCCTCCGTGAGTGCGCGACGCAAGATAGGGAGGAGAGCCGAAACGAGTTGATCCGAGATTGCGGCGTGGACGGCGTCGATCTGCTGCCGTAAATCCGAAGCAAGCCTATCGGCGAGCGCTTCGGAAAAAAGCGCGCGCGACTGTTCCAGGCGCGCTTCGCAATCCGCTCGCAATGCCGCCAGTTCGGAGCTCGCATTCGCCTCTGCCGCCGCCTGCCCCTCCTCATAACCTCGCGAATAAGCCTCTTCCATGCGAGCCGCCGCCACGCGCTCCGGCTCCGCAGGCTCGGATCGCGGCCGAAGCGAACGAACGATATCCGTCAGCTGCGCCTCGCCCGTCTTGAATTCCTCAAGAAACTTGTGAGCAGGATAACCCATTAGCTTTGTCTCGCTTCAGACATCCAGTTCCTGAGAACCTTCGCGACTTTGGCCTCATCGGCGGTAACCAGCGCTTCGAGACGGGCGCGGGCCTCGGCACCTCTGACCTGCGGAGAGGTCGTGGTCGAGTTTTCGGACGCGAGATTTCCCATAGGCAATTGCTGTGTCAGCTCTCTGGGAGCAGGCCCTTCGAGGCCAACGGGCGCCCGCGTTTCGCCGATGGTTTCCGACTGCAGTTCCTGCTGTACCGAGGCGGCCGATTGGCTGATGACATTCATGATCGGCCGGATTCCGAACGCGAGGACGATTGCGATAATGGCAAAGATCGCCGCGGAATTGATCATCGTCCCGAGATTCATGAGAAGATAATCGTAAAGCGAGGCGGCAGGTATCGGCGAGAGCCCTGTCTCGGAGCTGAAGTCCGCTGCGGACACTTCGATGCTGTCGTCGTCCTTTGCGCCGGTTGCGGCCACGATCAACTTCTTGAGCTCAGAAAGCCGCGCAGTGACGGCGGCGGGATCCGAGCTGGAATTCGCTTGCGCCAATAATTCTTTGCGATTGACAACGACTGCAATCGCGATTCGGCGAAGCCGATATCCTTCCCGCACGGTCTGAACCGTCTTGGAGTTCAGCTCGTAGTTCACCAGTTCCTCGCGCCGGTCCTCTCTTTGGCGGCGCTTGTCTCCATCGGTTTGCGATGTTTCTTCGCGCGGGACATTTGCCTCGACGCCGGTCGCTGCCTTGGTAGCGGCGTCCTCGCTTGATCCGGACTGCTTGACGATGCGGACCGAGCGTTCGACGCGGGATTTCGGATCGAACAAGGTCTCGTTGGTTTGCTGGCGGTCCACGTCGAGGCGCACGGTCGCGCTGATCTGAAAGTTTCCCGAACCGAGGATCGACGCGAGGGTCCGCCCGGCGCGTTGCTCAAGCTCGGCAGCCATCGAGCGTTCGAGTTCGTTGAGTTTGACCGTTGCAACGCTCTTGTCGTCGCCGCCGCTCGCGATCAGTCGACCATCCGTGCTTGCCACGCTGACCTGCTCGATCTTCATGCCCGGAACGGCCGCGGCAACGAGATGCCGGACGACCTCGCCGGCGCGCGATTGCCATTGAGCGTCAAGCCTCAGGAGAACAGACGCCGAAGGCTCGCGGTGCTCGCGGCGAAACGACCCTGAATCGGGCAGCACGAGATGAACCCGGGCAGCGGTCACGCCATCCAACGCCTGGATCGTGCGGGCAATCTCTCCTTCGAGCGCTCTAACGCGCGTAACTTCCTGCATGAAGGATGTGAGGCCCATTGATCCCAACTGATCGAAAACCTCGTAGCCGGCACGCGAGCTGGTCGGTAATCCCTTTTGGGCGAGCAGGGTGCGCGCCCGCAGCGCTTGGCCGTATGGCACGAGAACGGAAGTGCGCTGCTCGTTCACATCGAATGGAACGCCGGCCTCGGCGAGAGCTTCCGTAATTCTCGAGACGTCCTGCGCGGTCAAGCCGGTATAGATCGGCTGCATCGAAGGGCGGGAGAGATACGCCGCGGCCAAGCCTACCGAAGCCATGACAACAAGACCGACGACCCCGAGGGCGGCAAGCCGACGTGTGCCGAGTTTCAAAAGGCCAGCGCCAATGTGCTCGAAACGCTGCTTGCTGATCATCTTGACCGGGTGGTTCGTTTTGAGGTCGTAACAATCGTTCCCGAACCTTGCGCAAGGTTTGCCAAATCGTCCGGTCGGGACGCGCCCTCCAAATTGCTCATCGAGCGATACTTGAAAGTCACATCGCGAATATTTGTGCGAGGCTGGGGGTCATTTGGCGACGCCGCGTGCGCAGTCGCGCCCTCACGCCTTCGAGGCGAAAGCTTCGCGCAATGGAGATCTGCGATTCTCCACCGTCCACTGTTGAATAGGGTCAATTATGGGAGGCGCGTTCGTGCAGGCACAGGTGACGCAGCAGAAAGCAGGCCTGCCGGTCGGTTTTCCATTGAGTGCCGACATTGGTTTCGCGGTTGGCATCGTCCTCATTCTCGCGGTGCTGCTGCTTCCGGTTCCCGCGGTCCTGATCGATCTCGGACTTGCGATGTCGGTTGCATCGAGTGTGCTGGTGCTCATGGTGGCGCTCTGGATTCAACGACCGTTGGATTTCTCCGCGTTTCCGACGGTGCTGCTGATCGTTACGATCCTGCGTCTCGCGCTCAACATTGCGACGACCCGCCTCATCCTGACCGAGGGTGCAACTGGGCACACGGCGGCAGGATACGTAATTGCAGGTTTCTCAAATCTCGTCATGGGCGGTGATTTCGTTATCGGTGTCGTACTCTTTCTTATTCTGCTCACCGTCAATTTCATCGTTATCACCAAAGGCGCATCGCGCATCGCGGAAGTCGGCGCCCGGTTCGCTCTGGACGCCATTCCCGGAAAACAAATGGCGATCGACGCAGATCTCTCGTCAGGCTTGATCGATGAGAGGGAGGCGCAGCGGCGTCGCCGGGAATTGGAGGAGGAAAGCTCTTTCTTCGGCGCCATGGACGGCGCCTCGAAATTCGTGCGAGGAGATGCCATCGCAGGTCTCATTATTACGGCGATCAACGTTTTCGGCGGCATTCTGATTGCCGTCTTCCGGCACGGAATGCCGTTGTCGGAGGCCGTTGATGCATTCACGAGGCTTTCAGTCGGCGACGGCCTCGTGTCGCAGGTGCCGGCGTTGATCGTATCGCTCGCTGCAGGTCTCGTCGTGGCCAAGGGTGGCACCCGCGGTTCGGTCGAAGCCGCGGTATTGGGCCAACTTGGTAATCATCCGAAGGCACTGGTCGTGACCGGCGGCATGATGGCCATTCTTGCTCTGGTGCCTGGATTGCCGTTCCTGCCCTTTGCGACCTTCGCGGCTGCGGCGATCTTGGCCGGCCGGCTTATTCCGCGGCATTGGGCCCGTCTGAAGGAGGCGGAGGAGGCTGCCGCTCATCAAGAGACGCTGCGCGAGCAGGAGCAGGCTCGGCATTCGATCAAGGGTGAGTTGAAGGTCAGCGATGTCGAAGTCGTTTTTGGCCAGCAACTGTCGACGCTCTTCTTGCGACGGCATGACGAGCTTGCGCAAAGGGTCGGCAAGCTGCGGAGAAAGTTTGCCCGTCAGTACGGGTTTATTGTACCGGAGATACAACTTTCTGACGATTTCACTCTTCCGCCGCGCGGGTACGAAATTCGTGTCCATGGAGCAACGATCGCCAGTCACGAGCTGCCCATTGGCGACGTTCTGGTCATTGTCGGCGACGGGCCACGCCCGTCAATACCCGGCGTCGAGACGCGGGAGCCGGCCTTCGGCCTTCGGGCTCTGTGGATCCCTGAGACCTACGCCAAGGAGTTGAAGCGCGACGGATTTACGCCTGTCGACACATTGACCATCCTCCTCACGCACTTGAGCGAGGCGATCCGAAATAGTCTTGCATCGCTATTCTCATACCGCGACATGCATTCCATCGTCGACGCGCTGCCTCCCGAATATAAGCGTCTCCTGGAGGAAATTCGCCCGGCTCACATTTCCAACTCCGGCATACAGGCCGTGCTCAAGAATCTACTCTCGGAGCGCGTATCGATCCGCAATTTGAAACTCATTCTCGAAGCGATCGCGGAGATTGCACCGAATTCCAGGCGCGCCGAGCAAATCACGGAATACGTGCGACAGCGCCTCAGCAGGCAAATCTGCGGTGACCTCATGAAGGATGGAGTCTTATCCGTCGTCCGGCTGGGAGCCCGCTGGGATCTGGCCTTTCACGAGAGTCTTCGGCGTGATCAGCGCGGCGATATCATCGACTTCGATATCGACCCGCGCCTCATCGAAGAGTTCAGCCGCGAGGCGACGCGCGTCATTCAGGCGTTTCACGACAGGGGGGAGACAGTCGCGGTCGTGACATCGGTCGAGGCGCGTCCGTTTGTTAGAATGGTGATCGAGCGGCTGTTTCCGACGCTTCCTGTGCTCTCGCACGCCGAGCTCGCGCGCGGGGTGCAAATCAAGCAGCTCGCCAGCATCGGATAGTTTTCAATGAGGCTTGATCAGCTTAGCCTCGAGGTATTTCTTGTGTTTTGTCGCGTCGGCGCCTGCTTCATGATTGTCCCTGGTTTGGCCTCCGCCAGGGTTCCTGTTCGAGTGAGATTGTACCTTGCGCTGGTCATCGCTCTCGCAATTGCGCCCATCGTTGGTTTTCAGGCACAGAGGCCAGGGGATGCCGCGCTCCTCCGTATGATTTTCGCCGAGTCATTGATCGGACTGGTGATCGGCGCCGTCGCGCGACTCTTGGTGGAAGCATTGGAGTTCTTTGGGTCCGCTATCTCCAATTATATTGGATTGAGTGGCATCGCCGGCGGACTTGAGGATGGGCAGCCTCAACCAGCAGTGGCGATGCTCATCTCGGCGACGACCGTGCTACTTCTCATTCTTCTCGACTTTCCTTTGCAACTGGTAGCAAGCCTGGTGCGCTCATATTCGGACCTTCCATTAGCTGCGATGCCCGATACGGCAGCGATGTTGCGCATGGTCTCGACATCTCTAGCGGCTGCTTTCATTGTCGGTGCGCAGATCAGTGCTCCCTTCGTCGTCTACTCGATCATTGTAAATGTGATGTTCGGCATATTAGGTCGGCTCGTTCCTCAACTGCCATCCTATTTCGTTTCTGTGCCATTCGTCGCATTGGGCGGACTGGCACTCCTGCTTCTCGTGCTCGGTCAAATGGTGCTGGTGCTCGACAGTGCCCTTTTGAAACTAGCTCTGCCCTGATGACTGCAATCGGCCAAGCGATAGGAGCAGGTCAAGTATGTCCATGAACAAGCGCGCGCGGTTAAATCGATTGGTTCGCGTCACTCGGATAATCTATCGGCGGGAGGCTGCCGAGCTGGCACGCAAGCAGATGGAGGTTCGTGAGGCGGGCGAAGTCGTGGCCGAAGCGGAACGCCGCCTGGAAGCGCCGCTCGAAGGTGGTGATTTCCTATCGCAGCTCGCTGTGACTCGCGCAGCGCGGGCGCGCAGACATCTGGCGGAGGTCAATACTCAGGTCTATCTGCAACTCGATGCGGCCAAGGATGCCATGAGTAAGAAGAAGGGGGTGGAGAGCGAGCTTGAAATTCACGCGATTGAGACCCAAAGGCAGCTCGCCACTCGCGACGCGGATGAAATCCTGGAGCGCGTCGCCCATCCGCAAAAGGACAGTTTCAGGTAAGCGCCATTCCGTATCGGAATAGTTGGGTTGCAATTTTCCTCCGAGCTTTCCATTGCAAACGTGAAGAAGGGGGCCGGAGCAGTGGCGTGCGGCGAGACCGGGCCTTCCGAGACCAGAAACGACGAAATGATGGTGACCGCGACGCTCCGATTTATCGTCCTTCTGGCAGCGGCGACGGCTTTCTCGCCCTCCTTGCACGCTGATCCGGTTGCAAACGCCGCAAAGAAATCGGGCGAATTGGGTGGACAGGCGGCAAGACGAGCGCGGCAGGCGCAGATCGAATTTGATGCTGTGACGTTGCAGGCCCTGATTGAACCGATGATGTCCGGCATGAAGAGTGGACCGCTCGGCTCAGGCCCGGCTGGCCGCTATTGGCAGTCGCTTATGACCGAGCATATCGCACGCCATCTTGCTGCAAGCGGTCGCTTGCGACTTCTGACTAGGTTGCCGAACACACCCAGTCGCGCCGATCGAATGCCGATCTCTAATAGAGAGACGAGGCCTACCGAGATCGCGATCCAAAAACACCCTTCGGCGTCCTTTTGGAAAACGGATGTCCGTCGCCTGACGGGAGAGGGCGGAACACAAGTCAGCCAGATGAAGTAGCCACCAGATGGTCGAGAGGTTCAACCATGTCGCTTTCGAGCGGGGCAAAGAGCGATTCCAGTGAGGCGCTGCGTCGAATCGTAGGACACATAAGATCGGCTGTCGAAGAGGAGAAGCAACTGCTGGCCGCTTCGGACTTCGATGCATTTGATCGGGTCATCGCACGCAAGGATCAGCTGGCAATCGAGCTTGCGCGCCACGCGCAACGTATCGGCGCGGACCCGATCGATCAGGAGGTCCGAGAGTTGCTGAATGATGCGGCACAAGCGCTGAACTCGAACGCCATGCTCCTTCGTCACCATATCGAGGCGGTGAGCGAGGTTGCTGGTCTCATCAGCAATATTCTTGCCAACGCGAACAGCGATGGAACTTATACAGGTAACGTTGCAAGGCGTGGTCCGAGACCATGATGAAGAGCCTCCTGCTGGGAACGTTGACCATTGCGGCGACACTCGGTGGGCATTATGCAGCGGGCATTGCCTTGTCGCCGAAGCCGACTGTGCAGGTGGCTGACGAGAAGGTCGAGATCGTCAAGCTCGAACCTATTTCGGCGCCGGTAATTCGTGACGGAAAGGTGATTGGCTACGCGATCGCGCGCATGTCCGTGGCCGTCTTGGCCGTTGACGCGAAGGCGCACAAGGAATTGCTTGTCGCCTATGCGAATGAGGCGGTGTTTCGCGGACTCTACGAAGAGAAATCGTTCGACTTCGCAGCTATGCGGGCCGTGGATGTCTCGCAGCTCTGCCGCAGGATCGTGGAATTCGCAAACAAGAGATTTGGGAAACCTGTCGTGCGGGAGGCGGTGGTCGAAAGCATAAATTTCGTCAGCCAGGCTGAGCTGCAAGCGCGCCGCGCCAACTAGTGGCCGGCATTGATCCTCGTGGAAGCAGAGGGTGGGAGGGAAATTACATGAGGACAGCACTGCTCGGGCCGTTCGAGCTGGCCTTTGACACCATTGAACGCGAGCTGCCTACAGTGGCCTGCGGCGTCTTCGCCCTCGGATATGTTGATCCCGCTGGAACATTCCGCGTCCAACGAATCGGGCGTGACGACGACCTACGCAAAGGACTCCGGGAGTTGATCGGTTCGAGCACGCGCTTCAAGTTCGCTCGCTCGATCTCGCCTCGATCCGCCTTTGAGCGAGAGTGCGAGCTGTTTCACCGGTTCCGTCCGCCCGGCAATATCATTCACCCCGATCGGCCGGTGGGGACGAATTGGTTGTGTCCGGTATGCGCCCGCTTTCAGCCCTGAGAAGACCGATAACATCCCGGAGCGCCGAGAGATATCCGAAGTGCCAATAGGCTTGATGTGGCGAGCCCGCATCGAGATGTCGTTGATCGAACTGCACGTAAGGAGACTCGCGGTCCAGCCAAAGGGCCAGTTCGCGGCTTCGCTCGTCGATCAGCGCGTATGTTTGGTCATCGATCATAGTTGGAAGCATGCGGCGCACGTGTTTATAGGCGAATAACTCAAAACGCCGCCGTGTATTTAAGTTAATAGTCCGTTAAGTTGCCATTCGATTTGAACGGACGCAACCGGCCTTTGGCGGGCTGCCTAATGCAACCGATGATCGTGTGCTCATACCCCACCCATGCAGACAGTCTCACGCAAGGTGATGTCGGCATTGTCATGTCAAAGATGGGCAGGGGGAGTCACTGATGTCGATCGGTGGATTGATGCGGACAAGCGTTTCCGGAATGGCGGCGCAGTCCAACCGTCTCAGCGCTGTGTCGGAAAACATCGCCAATGCTTCGACTATTGGATATAAATCCTCGAAAGCCGAGTTTTCCTCTTTGCTTCTCGACGCATCGAGCTCGAGCTACGCATCCGGCGGCGTTGAAACGACCGTTCGACGCGAAATTTCTCAACAAGGCGTTCTCCAAAGCTCTACTTCATACTCGGATCTGGCGATCAAGGGCGACGGATTCTTTCTTGTGCAGGATGCCAGCGGTAACGTGAGCCTCACGCGTGCCGGAGCATTCGTGCCGGATGGTTCCGGGCATCTTGTCAATTCGGCCGGCTTCATGCTCCTTGGCATGCCACTCGCAGACGGCGACGCGACGCTTCTGCCTGCCAACGGTGTCGCCGGCCTCCAGCCCGTGGACTTGAGTAGCAGCAAGCTTGAGACGACGCCGACGACGATCGGTGAATTGTCGGTTAACCTTCCGGCTGACGCCGAGATTGTCGCGTCTGGCGATATGCCCTCGGCGAACGGTCCAGGGGCGCTCTATTCTGCGAGAACGTCGATCATTGCCTACGGTAATCTCGGCGAGGAAGTGACCCTCGATGTATACTATGCCCGCTCCGCAACAACCGGAGAATGGGAGGTCTCGGTCTTTGACGGCGCCGGAAGATCGGCGAGCGGCGGACTGCCATACGCGGCGGGGCCGTTGGCGACGGCCACGCTGCAATTCGATTCCAAAGGCAACCTGACTTCAACGAGTCCGTCGTCTCTGAACATCGCGGTTCCCGGCGGTGAGTCGATGACACTTTCGCTGAGCGACACGACATGTCAGGTGGCCGACTTCACCATCATGACCGTTGATGCAAACGGCAATCCTCCGATGGCCCCCTCCGGCCTCGAGATCAGCGCGGATGGAATCGTATCCCAAATTTATAGCAACGGGTCCCGGCGCTCAGTTTACCAGATTCCAGTCGCGACAGTCGCCAGCCCGGACAAGCTGATTCCGAAATCCGGAAACGTCTATCAGTTGTCAAGCGAATCCGGAGATATTGTATTGGGCGGAGCGAATAGCGGCGGGAGAGGTGCAATTATCTCAGGGGCTCTTGAATCATCGACCGTCGATATGGCTTCCGAGTTGACGGACATGGTCGAGGCGCAAAGGAATTATACGGCGAATTCGAGAGTATTCCAGACCGGCTCCGAGTTGATGGATGTTCTCGTCAATCTCAAGCGGTGATTTCGGCGGGTTATAGGAAGCAGGCCTCACGATGTCGCTTACGCTCGCCTACAATATCGCGCGAGGTGCTCTAGCGAGCAACGCGGCAGCGGCGTCGGTCGTTTCGCGGAATATCTCGAACGGGGAGAACCCCAATGCGTCGCGCAAGACGGCGCTCCTTGTCACCGACGCAACAGGCGGCGTGTACATTGCGGGCGTTGCAAGCCAAGTGCAAAGCGCGCTGCTCGAGCGGGCGCTCGAAAGCACGTCAGCAGGCAGCCAGTCAGCCGAGGTAGCAAAAGCACTGCAGCAACTTTCGGCTATTGTGGGCGACCCTGAGCTCGAAGGTAGCCCAGCGGCCTTGATCGGGAAATTCCGCAGCGCACTGCAGACTGCCGCGGCCGCCCCCCACGATACAACGGCATTGCAGGGGGTTCTCGCATCAGCCGAGAATCTCGTATCGTCGCTCAATTCCGCGGCCGCATTGACAGCGTCGACGCGTGTCGCGGCGCAGGACTCGATTGGTCAGGCGGTCGGCGATTTGCAGTCGCTGCTCGATGCATTTTCCGAAGTCAATCGCGAGATCGTTACAGGAACCGCGCTCGGCAACGACGTTACCGATCAGATCGATCGACGGAACGGAGTCCTGCGGCAAATTTCGGATCTCGTGAATATCAAGACGCAAGAGCGCTCCGGAAACGACGTCGCGATTTTTTTGGCGAACGGCACGGTTCTGTTCGAGACGTCGGCTCGCTCGATCGCGTTCGATTCCGGCTCGGCCTTGTTTCCGGGCGAGCCCGGACCAGCGCTCCGTATTGACGGAGTGCCACAGACCGATGGGGCAAGCCTGGGAGGCAGAATTGGCGGTCTTCTCGTGGTACGCGATGAGATTACGCTGGAGCTGGGTGGACAGCTCGACGAGATTGCCCGAGGTTTGATCGTTGCGACGCGTGAGACGGATCAATCGGCCACTCCGAGCAATCCTGATCAGGCTGGCCTTTTCACGTATGCGGGTGGGCCGGGATTGCCGGCGACGGGCACTGTGGCCACCGGTCTGGCAAGCATGATCAGTGTAAACGTGAATGTGCGTCCTGAACTCGGTGGCGCGCTCGAGCGCATTCGAGACGGAGGCATCTCCGATCCCGGCAATTCCAGCTACACTTATAATACTGGTGCGCTCCCGGGCTTCAGCGGGAGGCTCAATGAGCTGATCAACAATCTTTCCGCA
>Ga0182735_1000632_pt1 | contig 27009 bp, 20 predicted proteins | sample eDN5th30CKraftMG_FD_128524 | JGI IMG/M metagenome (GOLD analysis project Ga0182735, IMG submission 128524) | Enriched Miracle-Growth compost microbial communities from Emeryville, California, USA - eDNA 5th pass 30_C Kraft MG (version 2) (version 2) ...
CCCGGGCAGACTGAACGGATCGACAGCGGCCGCCCCCGACGCCGCCGCCTGGCGAACCTGCAACCGGCGCGCCTCCACCACGATGAAATGCGCCAGCTTGCGCGCTCCGGCTTTCGTCAGCTCGACGCCATCGTCCTCACGCAGGCGCGCCGTCTCGCCGGTCACCGCCGGCCCATAGACAGCAAAGCCGCCGCCATCGTCGGCGAACACCGCCCAGGCGTCGACAAAGCCGCCGCCCGTCCGGTCGGCGGCGGCGCGCAAGGCGCCGTTCAGGGCGGCGTAGCGGCCGGACTGGTCCTTGTCGGCCACCGGCGGCAGGCCAACCCAGACCACCGGCGCGCGCCGCGCCGCCATATTGGCCGAGACGCCGGCAACCAGCGCGCCCAGTTGCGCCTCCGACAGCTTTGCCCATTCTGGCGTCGCCATGACGACGAGCACCGCGCTTTTGTCCGGCCCCGCCAGGGTTGCCGGCGTGGCCGCCAACAGCCCTTCCGCGCTGGGTTCTGATGCTTGCGCCCCCTCCCCCTCCCTGGGAACGCGCAGGCTTCTGACCCCTGCAACCGGCCGGTCGGCAAGCGCTGCCTCCAGCCCTTCGCCGAGGCGCGCGCCAGACGACGCCGGCGCCAGCAGGTAAACGAATTCGGTCTGCTCGACCGCCGGGCGCGGCGCTGCCGGGGCGGCCGGCGGCCGGCGCACCGTCCGTCGCGGCTCCTGACGCGGCGGCCGGGCCACAGCGGGCGGGCGCGGCCGGTAACCCGGTTGGTATTGCGGGCGCTGCGGCGCGCCAAACAGCGTCTCGAAGAAGCCGCGCTGTTGCGGCTGTGGCGGCGGCGCCTGGCGATAGCGCCCGCCGGCGCGCGCCGGCGCGCGCTGCTGGCCACGACCGCCAGGCTGGCTGAACATCGGCCGGCGCAAATCCATATCCAGCGCGACAGCCACGCTGGCGCCCGGCAATATCGACCCGTTGTGGCCAGCCAGCCGCTCGGGCGCGACCAGCAGCCAGGCGGCCAGCGTCGCCGTCACCATTCCCACCGGTTTCAGAGCCTTGCCCATCGCACTCCCGTTCGCTGCGCCCGGCCGCATGGCGTCCCCCGAATATACCCCGTCATCGCGCGCCCGTCATGCTGCGCGCCCTGGCGACGTAACCGGCGGCGAGGCAGGCAAACCACGCGCTCCTGCCCAGGCTGCTCCGCGGGATGTGATCGAAAACACGGGGGAGAAGCCAGGCCTGTCACAACGAAGCCACGGATTCGTCACATCCCCCCTGACAATGATCGCCATGGTCCTGCCGGCTGTTTTCACGTTCCAGGGGGCAAGCATGTTGTGCAAGAACGCTGCTGACGCGCGGCGTTTTATCCAGACCGGACGTCAAGGGCGCCGGCAAGGCGCAAGATGATCCCGCCATCGCCGTTTTGCAGACCAGCCGCCCGACTTTCCAATCCATCAGCCAATTATTAAGCTGTCAGTGTCACGAACACGGACAGTTCCTGTCGACTGAACCAGCATTCAGGATTTTTCATGCCAAAACCGATCCGCAAAGCCGTTTTTCCGGTCGCAGGCCTCGGCACGCGCTTCCTGCCCGCCACCAAGGCGATGCCCAAGGAGATGCTGACCGTCGTGGATCGCCCGGTGATCCAGCACGCGGTTGACGAAGCCCGCGCCGCCGGCATCGAACACTTCATCTTCGTCACCGGCCGCAACAAGGGCGTGATCGAGGACCACTTTGACAACCAGTTCGAGCTTGAGCGCACGCTCGCTGAACGCGGCAAGACAAAGGAGCTGGAGCAATTGCTGGCCGAGCTGCCTGGCGCCGGCCAGACCAGCTTCACCCGCCAGCAGGCGCCGCTCGGCCTCGGCCACGCCGTGTGGTGCGCCCGCGAGATCGTCGGCGACGAACCCTTCGCCCTGGTGCTGCCGGACATGCTGCACTTCGGCGCCACCGCCTGCCTCGCCGACATGCGCGCCGCCTATGACAAGGTCGGCGGCAACATCATCTCGGTCTATGAGGTGCCGGAGGACCAGGCCAACCAGTATGGCATCGTTGGCGTCGAGCCGCCGCGCGACGGCGTCTATCCGATCACCCGGATGGTCGAGAAGCCGAAGGCCGGGACACAGCCGTCCAATCTGGCCATCTCTGGCCGTTACATCCTGCAGCCGGAAATTTTCGACCTGCTGGCCAAACAGGAGCGCGGCGCCGGCGGCGAGATCCAGCTCACCGACTCGATGATCCAGCTGGCGCAGAACGACCGTTTCTACGCCACCCGTTTCGACGGCGAGATTCACGATTGCGGCTCCAAGCTGGGCTTCCTCATGGCCAACGTCTCCTACGCCCTGTCGCGGCCGGATCTGGCCGGCCAGTTCCGCGATGAGCTGAAGAAACTGCTGGCGACGCACTGAACCGCCGCCCCTGCACGGCATGCGACGCCGCCGGTTTCCTTGCGGAACCCGGCGGCGTTTGCGTCTGCCGCCCGGGACGACTATTTATGGCGCCTGTTCGTCCGGCAGCCCCCTGGCTGGCCGGAAACCCATTGATAGCCCGCGATGAACCGGCGGGCCCGCAGATCCCGGATATTGCCTGTCGATGAGCAGCCTGCCCGCCTCCAGTCCGGCGCCCGACGCCACGGATAACCCGATCGCCTCGGCGCTGCGCACCCTCGCGACGGAAAAAGCTGGCCTCGACGCGCTGGCGGCGGCGTTCGCCAATGGCCTTGGCGCGCCGTTCACCGCCGCCGTGGCGCTCATCAACGCCAGTCGCGGCCGGCTGATTATCACCGGCATGGGCAAGTCGGGCCACGTCGGCCGCAAGATCGCCGCCACCATGGCCTCCACCGGCACGCCGGCCTATTTTGTCCACCCGGCCGAGGCCAGCCATGGCGATCTGGGCATGATCCAGACCGACGACGTGATTCTGGCCATGTCCTGGTCCGGCGAAACCACCGAGTTGTCCGATCTGGTGGCCTATTCGCGCCGTTTCCGCATTCCGCTGATCGCCCTGACCTCCCGCGCGACCTCCACCCTCGCCCGCCAGGCGGACGTGGTGCTGGCCCTGCCGGCGGTCGATGAAGCCTGCCCCAACGGCATGGCCCCGACCAGCTCCACCACCTTGCAGATTGTCATGGGCGACGCCCTGGCCATCGCCCTGCTGGAAGGGCGCAGCTTCTCCCGCCAGGACTTCGGCGTGTTCCATCCCGGCGGCAAGCTCGGCGCCCAGCTCCGCCACGTGCGCGAGATCATGCACGTCGGCGAGCGCCTGCCGATCGTCAAAACCGGCATGCTGATGCGCGACGCCATCGCCGAAATCAGCAGCAAGGGGTTTGGCTGCGTGCTGGTGGAGGACGCCGGCGGCAAGCTCGCCGGCATCATTACCGACGGCGACCTGCGCCGCCATTTCAGCCCGGACATCGCCACGACGCCGGTCGACGCGGTGATGTCGCGCAATCCCCGCTCCGTGACGCCGGACGCCCTGCTGGCCAGCGCGCTGGAATTGCAGGAGCGCAGCAAGGTCACCGCCCTGGTGGTGGTGGAGGACGGCGCCATCGTCGGCCTGGTGCATTACCTCGACCTGTTGCGCGCGGGCGCGGCGTAAGGCTGGCGCACCCCTGGCTGGAGCGGTTCCGGTCAATCCAGACCGGAAATGCTTCAGCGCGCTTTATTCCGGGGCGATGTCTGATCGGTCAGCGGCTACCGGCTGACCGGAAAGCGCTTTAAGTCTCCGCCAGCTCGACAATAAAGCCAACGCCCTCCACCGCGACCAGCCGCACCATGGCGCCCGCCGGCGCGTCCGGCCCCTGCACCCGCCATATCGTGTCGTCGATGCGCACCGTCCCGCGGCCGCCGACAATCGCCTCGTGCAGGGGCGCCATGCGGCCAATCAGGGCGCTGGCGCGGCGGTTCAGCACCACCGGCCGGGCGTCGTTGCGATCGAAGGCCGTGCGGGTCAGCCAGCGCCCCACCGCCACGGTGACGATGCTGAACAGGCAGAACGCCGCCAGCGCCGCCTGCCAGCCAAGGCCGAAAACCGCGTCAACGGCGCCGGCGAGCAGCGCCGCCAGCCCAAACCACAGCAGGTAGACGCCAGGCGCCACGATCTCCAGCGCCATCAGCGCCACGCCGCCGATCATAAGGAGCCAGCTGGTTTCAATGCTGTTCATGGCGTTTCCGCATGCCGGAGAGGGACGACTGTAATGTATCAGACATGCGGCGTCGTGATGGGCCCGCGCCGTGCTGGCGCGGCGTCGCCCCCGGCAAACGCCTGCTTCGAAATCTCGGCGATGCCGGCGACGGCGCCGATCAGCCCGGCGGAATCATAAGGCGCCACGACCACCTTCTGGTTGGGCGCGGCGGCGAGCACGCGGAACGCCTCGATATACTTTTCCGCCACCAGGAAGTTCACCGCCGTCACATCGCCTCCGGCAATGGCGGCGGAGACCATGCTGGTCGCCTTCGCCTCGGCTTCGGCCTGGCGTTCCCGCGCCTCGGCGTCGCGGAAAGCCGCCTCGCGCCGGCCTTCGGCGGCGAGTATCTGCGCCTGCTTCTCGCCTTCGGCGCGCAGGATGGCCGCCTGCCGCAGGCCCTCGGCCTCCAGCACGTTGGCGCGCTTTTCACGTTCGGCCCGCATCTGCCGGGTCATCGCTTCGGCGATGGAGGGCGGCGGCAGGATGTCCTTGATCTCGATGCGCGTGACCTTGACGCCCCAGGGCGCGGCGGCCTGGTCCATGACGCGCAGCAGCCGCTCGTTGATCTCGTCGCGGTGCGACAGCAACTGGTCGAGATCCATGGAGCCAACCACGGTGCGAATATTGGTCATGGTCAGCGTCAGCAGCGCCACCGGCAGGTTGGACACCTCATAGGCGGCGCGCGGCGCGTCCAGCACCTGGAAGAAGGCCACGGCGTCAATGCTCACGCCGGCGTTGTCGCGGGTGATCGCCTCCTGGCCTGGAATGTCGAGCACCTGCTCCATCATGTTCATGCGGTGGCCAACGCGCTCCATGTAGGGAACGATGAGGCCAAGGCCAGGACCGAGGGTGCGCGCGTAACGGCCAAAGCGCTCCACCGTATAGGCGTAGCCTTGGGGAATGGTGCGGACACCGGCGATCACCGTCACGATCACCAGGATGACCACGGCGATGATGAAAATGTTGAACCCCGTCAGCATGCGCGCTCCCCCGTATTGCAGCCTGGTGCGTTTTCGTCCCGCGAAACGGACGCCGTTTCGCGTGAAGAAAACGCGTCAGTTCAAAAAGGCAGAACCAAAATCCGCTACAGCGTGAACGGATCCCGCTCCCGTCTCCAGACCCCCGGCTGTTTCATAAAGCCGGGCGCCAGACAATCCGCGATCCGGGGCGCCGGCGCAAACGTGAAGCCCGCCGGCCGTCAGATCCAGCCCTGCAACTCGCGCATCACCAGGGTCCGCAGCATCTCGCCGTTTTCGGGGCTGTCGTTGAGGCAGGGGATCGCCGCGTATTGCTCGCCGCCGTTTTCGTGGAAATACTCCGCGTTCTCGACGCCGATTTCCTCCAGCGTCTCCAGACAGTCGGCGGCGAAGCCCGGCGTCACCACCGCCAGCCGCTTCACCCCATCGCGGGCCATCGCCCTGATGGTTTCGTCCGTATAGGGTCGCAGCCACTCGCCTTTGCCAAACAGCGACTGGAAGCTCATGCGGAAGCGCTCTTCCGGCCAGCCCATCGCCTCGCGCATCAGTCGCCAGGTGACATGGCACTGGCAGTAGTAGGGGTCGCCCTTGAGCAGATAGTCCCTCGGCATGCCGTGGAACGACACCAGAATGACTTCCGGCTCGAAATCCAGCTTGGCCAGATGCCCCTTCAGCGATCGGGTGACGGCGTCAATGTGGGCCGGGTCGTTGTAATAGGGCGGCGCCACACGGATCGTCGGCTGCCAGCGCATTTTCATCAGCGCGCGAAACGCCTGGTCCATGGCGGTGGCGGTGGTGGCGGCGGCGTATTGCGGATAGAGCGGAACCATCAGGATGCGGTCGCAGCCCTGGTCCTGCAACGCCTTCACCCGGTCCTCCACCGACGGCAGACCATAACGCATGGCCCAGTCCACCACAATGCGGCCGTCGATTCCGGCCATGGCGGCCGCAAGCTGTTCAGCCTGGGCCCGGGTGATGGTCTTCAACGGGCTTTCGTTACGCTCCGTGTTCCAGATCGAGGCGTAGTCCCTGCCCTTGGCGGCGGGACGTTTGGTGAGGATGATCAGGTTGAGCAGCGGCCACCACAGCAGGCGGGAAGTCTCGATCACCCGGCGGTCTGACAGGAACTCTTTCAGATAGCGCCGCATGGACCAGTAGTCCGTGCCTTCTGGCGTGCCCAGATTCATCAGCAGCACGCCGATGCGGCCATGCAGCGGCCGGCCGTCGTTCCCAGGATGATTATCCGGTTTAAAACCGGAATCACCGGCAGGAGATGCAACGCGCGTCATGTCATTCTGCTTCCGTAACCCGGGAGTGGGTTAGTGAGAGTTGGATCACATGGAGCGCTTTCCAGCGCAGCGGAGCCGCTTCGCGTGCAGAAAACGCGTTAATTCAGAAAGATGGAGCGAAACCCGCTTCAGCATGAACGGGTTTTGCCCTGGCGGCGCCCCGCTGCGGCATGAGGCTGCGGCATGGGGCGGCCGTCTGGCGCCCTGATACATACAGCAGCAGGAAGGCCGGGGGGAGAAAGCATGGGTGAGTTAACGCGTCGCGGGGCCATTGGCGCCCTGACCCTGCCGCTCGCGGCGACAACGGCGGCTGCGGCGCAGACGGCGGCGCCCGATGGAACCCCGGCGCCGGCCTTCTCGTTCCTGCTGGTCAACGATATCTACCGCATGAACGCCGAGGACGGGCGCGGCGGCTACGGCCGCCTCGCCGCCGTGGTGAAGGCGGAGCGGGCGCGCGGCGTTCCCATGCTGTTCTGCCATGCCGGCGACGCCTTTTCGCCGTCGCTCTACTCGGGCTTTGACCAGGGCGCCCATGTGGTGACGCTGACCAACATGGTGGCGCCCGATGCGTTCACGCCAGGCAACCACGAGTTCGATTTCGGGCCGGAAGTCTACTTCCAGCGCATCGCCGAAGCGAACTTCCCGGTGTTCGCCGCCAACATGCGCGATGCCAACGGCAGGCCCCTGCCACGCCATCAGGACCGCAAGATTTTCGATCTCGGCGGCTTCCGGGTCGGCCTTGTCGGCGTGACCCTGGCGGAAATCCCGATGCAGTCCAACGCCGGCGATCTGAAATTCGCGCCGGTGATGGAGACGTTGGCCGAACAGACGGCGCTGCTGCGCAAGGAAGGCGCCGAGTTCATCGTCGCCCTGACCCACACCGACCGGGAGACGGATTTCAAAATCATCCGCTCCGGCCTGGTCGATCTGCTGCTGACCGGCCATATCCATGACCTGTTCGTCTATTGGGACGAGCGCACGGCGGCGGTGGAATCCAGCCACGACGGCAATTACGTCACCGCCATCGACATTTACGCCCGGCGTGCGCCAGGTCGCGACGGCGCATCCCGCGACGGCAAGCCCGCACTGCAATGGAGCCCCGGCTTTCGCGTGCACGACACCCTGCTGGTAAACCCTGACCCGGCGATGCAGGCGCGGATCGACGCTTTCGAGGGCGACCTGTCCAAAGCTCTCGACGTCGCGCTCGCGACCCTGGGCGCCGGGCTGGACACCCGCGCCGCCGCCGTGCGTTACCGGGAGGCCAGTGGCGGCGACCTGATCGCCGACGCCATCCGCGCCATGTCCGGCGCCGACGTCGCCATCATCAATGGCGGCTCGATTCGCGGCAACCGCATCTATCCCGCCGGCGCCACGCTGACGCGGCGCGACGTCCTGACCGAACTGCCGTTCGGCAACAGGACCGTGGTGGTGAGGGTGAGCGGCGAAACCCTGCTGGCGGCGCTGGAAAACGGCTTCTCACGGCTGGACGCCCGCGCCGGGCGCTTCCCGCAGGTCTCGGGCATACGGGTCGCCGTCGACCTGGCGCGGCCGGTGGGGCGACGCGTCACAGAAGCAAGCGTCGCCGGCAAGCCGCTCGACCCGGCGGCGATGTACGCCGTCGCCATCAATGACTACATGCTGCGCGGCGGCGATGGCTACGGCGTGTTCGCGACGACGACGGGCGTTGCGGGCAATGGCGCCGACGCCGGCAACCGGCTGCTGGCCAATGACGTGATGGGCTGGCTGCGCGAGCAGGGCCGGGTGACGCCGCAAACGGACGGGCGCATCCGCATTGACCAGCAGGCGGCGGACACAAGCGCCAGATAAGCGGCGCCGACGTGTTTTGCGGCTTCCTTGCGCCCCATGCAACGGGCGGGCAGCCTGGATGGGCCATCACGCTGGCGAGGTCAGAGCACGCCGCTCCATGACGCCGCGCCGGCGCCTCATGGATCGTCGCCGGGCGCCGGCCTTCATCCGGCCGGCAAATCGCTTTATCAGGAAGCCATGACCGCCGCGCCCTCCCTCGCCAACCCGCCCGCCGTTCCCGCCGGCTACGCCGACGCCGTGGCCCGCTTCGTCGCCAGCGGCAACGGCTGGGCGTCACTTGAATTCTTCCGCGCCGGCAAGGCCAGCCAGGCGGCGGCCCGCGCCGACGCCCGGCGCGACGCCGGCGCGCACATCCTGCCGCCCTCCGCCGATGTTTTCACGGCGCTGGTCCTGACGCCGCCGGAGGCGGTGAAGGTCGTCATTCTGGGCCAGGATCCCTATCCGACGCCGGGCGACGCCCACGGCCTCGCCTTTTCCGTCGACCGGGACGCCGCGCCGCCCCGCTCCCTGCGCAACATTTTTCGCGAACTGGCCGACGACCTCGGCGCGCCGACGCCGGCGACCGGCCGGCTCAGCGGCTGGGCCCGTCAGGGCGTGCTGTTGCTCAACGCATCCCTGACAGTGGAGGCGGGCGCCGCCGGCGCCCACCGCAAATTCGGCTGGGAGACGCTGGCCGACGAGGTCATCGCCAGCCTGGCCGGCGGCGACAGGCCTGTCGCCTTCATCCTGTGGGGCGCGGACGCCCGCAAGTTCGCGCCGCTCATCGACAGGCTGGACACCGGAGGCCGGCATCTGGTCATCGAAAGCGCCCACCCCTCGCCCCTGTCGGCCCGGCGCGGCTTTTTCGGCTCGCGCCCGTTCTCGCAGGTGAACGCCTTCCTGCAAGCCCATGGCCGCGGCGTCATCGACTGGGCCAGAACCGCGTAAGAACGGACTGGCGGACTGGCGTCAAACCCGTTCCGGCCTGCCGCGTTCCCGCCCCGGCTCTCCTGAACCGGCTCTCCTGAACCGGCGCGCGTCGGCCGAAAGCCCCTACCCCACCGGCCGTTCGTCGGCGATCACCTTGCCGTCATTGGGCAGGCTGCCGGGGGCGACGAGGCTCACCGCGCCCTTCAGCTTGGTCAGCCCCTGCAAGGTCTGCGCCACGGCGGCGCGCAGATCATCGCTGTGTTGCGGCGCCTCGGCGCGCAGCTCCATGGCGTCGGCTTCATTCTGCCTTGTGATAACCAGGCGCAGCCGGCCCAGCTCCGGGTGACGTTTGCCAACGTCGGCGATCTGCTCGGGCCGCACGAACATGCCCTTCACCTTGGCCGTCTGGTCGGCGCGTCCGAGCCAGCCGCGAATGCGCGGCGCGGTGCGCCCGCACGGCGATACGCCCGGCATGATCGCGGTGAGATCGCCCAGCGCCAGACGGATCACCGGGTGCAGCGCGTCCAGCGTCGTCACCACCACCTCGCCGACCTCGCCTTCCGCCACCGGCTCGCCCGTCCCCGGCCGCACGATCTCGACGATGATGTCCTCGTTCAGCACCATGCCCTCCCGGGCGACCGTCTCATAGGCCACCGTGCCCACGTCTGCCGTGCCATACGACTGGTAACCCTCGATGCGGCGGGCGGAAAACGCCTCCTGCAGGGATTTGGGAAACGCCGCGCCGCTCACCGTCGCCTTGCGAATGCATGAGATGTCGTGACCATCGCGATCCGCCGCCGCCAGCAGGATATTGAGAAAATCCGGCGTGCCGGCGTAGGCGACGGGCCGGAAGGCGCGGATCACCTCAAACTGCTGTTCGGTGTTGCCAGGGCCGGCGGGAATCACCGGGCAACCGAGCGCCCGGGCGCCGTGATCCATCATGAAGCCGCCAGGGGTCAGGTGATAGGCGAAGGTGTTCAGCACCACGTCGCCGCGCCGCAGCCCGGCGGCGAACAGCGCCCGCGCCGTGCCCCATGGGTCAACGCCAATTCCCTCGCCCTCGAAGATCGGGCCGGGCGACGTGAACAGCCGGCCGAAATGCGACAGGTCGGACGGGCCGAAGCCGCCAAACGGCGGCGATTCGCGATGCTGGCCGGGCAGAACCGATTTGCGCAGCACTGGCAGCCTGGCGAGGGCGGCGCGGTCGCGCACCGCCCTCGGATCGACGCCGGAAAGATGCGCCGCCCAGCCGGGATGGCGCATGGCCGCCGCAATGGCGTCCGGCAGCCTTTGCATCAGGTCGGCTTCGCGCGCCGCCGGATCACGGGTTTCGCGCGCATCGTAGAAGTCGCCGGCTCCGCTGCTCATGCTCCATCCTCCCGCATGTTCCGGTTTGCGCCCATCAGAGCCCCGACGGGCGCGCCATGCAAGATGGAAACAGCGCTGGCCAGGCGTCAGAACCCGGGCCAGGCGCCAGCATCCAGGTCAGGCGTCAGAAGCTGCGTTGCACCCGTACCTTGCCGATCCAGCCGTTGTCCGAGTGGACAAAAGCCGCCACTGGCCGCGGCCGCAGATCAGGGCCAGGACGACGCTGGTGTGTTCCAACCCAGGCGACTTCCGCCGCGATCGTCAGATCCTCCACCGGAGACCAGGCCAGGCCCGTGCCGACGCTTTTCGTCACATTGCCGGAAAAATGCCGCGGAAAACCGCCCGGGACGCCAAAGCCGGCCGGGAGGCCCGGGCCGAAGCTGACGCCGGATACGCCGGCGAAAACGCTCTGGGACAGGTCGTGACGCCAGTAGTGCTGGAACGCCGCCACCGCCGACCAGCTGTCCGACAGGTGCAGCCGGCCTCCGGGCCCCACATAGCCTTCGGCCACGTCGGCGTTGATGCGGCCGAAGCTGGAGCCGGCGGCGAGATCCAGCCCGACAGGCCCGTTGGCGCCCGTATAGCTCATGGCGCCGCGCGCCGCGGCGGCCTGGAGCCACAGCCGGTCACCCTCGGCCAGCGCCGGCAGATTGAGCATCAGGCCGGCCTGGGCGGCCATGCCGTACCGCGCCGCCGGCCGCGCCGCCCCAACGTCAATGCCAGGCGGCAGGGGGCCGACGAATGGGCCGACATTCACCTGATGCAGGGCTCCCGAGAGCTGGAAGGCCCCCCAGGCCCCGTCGAAGCGCAAGGCGGCGATCGCGTCGGGAACATTGAGCCGCTGACGCGTATCAATAAAAGCAAAGACCGGCGCGCCGCTGGCGTTGTGCCCGACGACGACCGGCGCAACCGGAATGCCGCCGGTGATGATTGAGCCGCCGCCATGCAACCGGTCGAAAGCAACAGGCGTGCGGCGGAAGGTCGGATCCTCCGCCGACAGGGTGAGGCTGGCGCCGCCGCCCAGCCTGAATGTCCACGCCAGCAGGTTGATGGTGGGCGGGTCCGAAACCGGCGTCGCGCCAATGATTTCCAGATCGTGACCGTAGAAATCATAGAACGATGTCAGGCGACCGGCCGTCAGACCGTTGAACTGGATGAACGCCCTGTCGAGCAGCACGCCTTTCTGCGCCTGTCCATAGGTGTCGATCCCGGTTGCGCCGAAAGCTGCGGCCGCCGCCGCCAGATTGCCCGACACCGCGCGTCCCGTGCGGCTCTGGACGTCGAAACGGACGAAGGTCCGGACAGTCCCCCAGTCGCTGGGGGTGCGCGCGTCAATGGTGAAGCGCCCCTGCGCGAGGTAACCGAGCCGGCTTCTGACGCCGACCGGCAGGGGCGAGGTCCCGTTGAGCTCGAACCGCGCCATGCCGCCGAGCCTTACGCAGGTGGTCATGCCCGGCAGGGTGAAGAATCCCGCCCCGTGCCGGGGACAGGCAACGACCGCCGGCGCGGAAAGGCTGGCGGCCGTGAGACCGGGCCGCTCGGGCAAGACGCCGGCCAGCGCACTGGCGCTTCCACAGGACAATACGGCGGCCGCCAGGGAGAGACGCCGCCCCACGGCGGCGCGCGTTGGACTTCTTGGAGAAATATACATGGCGCTCACAATAATTATAAAGATAATATTAATAATATTTAATTTTTATCTAAAATCTGGCGTCATGCAATATGGATATTAACAAATGCTTGGACCCAAGCTGTAAATACTATACTTGATTACATCAATAGTTGTTCGCTCGCGACGCGGCGGAAGGCGCTGGCAGGGAGCGCCGCGACCCCGTTCATGCGCTTTTCCCAGGAGATACGGCGACGGGCATGATCGCGGGGGCGACCAGCCCGGACAGGAACTGAACGTTGTCCCGTGGGCCGTCCCCCATCCGCCAGCCGGCGCGGCGGCCCATGGGCGCCAGTCTCCGGCGCCGGAATTGCGCGGATTTGTCATGCGCGGGCTATTCAGACGGACGGCAATGCGCTCTAGAACAGGTTCCGGCCAGGCTGTTACTGTCCGGTCATCAGAGCAACCACAAGCACCAATCATCTGGCGCGGAGCGCATCCGCCGGTCTGACCGTGACCGGCGCAGCCCCGCCCGGCGCCAGACGGCGAGGAAACACATGCTGCTACCCATGGGCGATACGCCGCGCTGGTACGCGGACCGCAAGGGCCACGATACGCCAGCCATCATTCATTCCGGTGAAGTCCTGACGTGGAGCCAGCTGGAGCGCGGCGCCAACCGTCGCGCCCGCGCCTTCATGGACCTGGGCGTGAAGCCCGGCGATTTCGTCGCTGTCGGCCTGCCCAACAGCAACACCTTCTACGAGAACACCTTCGCCATCTGGAAATGCGGCGCGACGCCCTGCTCCCTGTCATACCGCCTGCCGCCCGGCGAGGCGGCGGCCATTCTGGAGCTGCTGCGCCCGTCGCTGGTGATCGGCGGCGAAGCCAACTGGAACGCGCCGAAATCCGTGCCCGCCGACTTTGTCCCGGAAGGGTATGACGACGCGCCGGTGGCGGCGCCCGTGGCCCGCTACTGGAAGGCCATGACCTCCGGCGGCTCCACCGGCCGCCCGAAGGTCATCGTCGATCACATGCCGGCGATCCACGACACCCTGGCCATCCCGCCGCTGGTCCACCAGGGCGCGCGCCTGCTCAATCCGGGGCCGCTCTATCACAATGCGCCCTTCATCATTTCCCACAGCGCCCTGCTCGGCGGCGGCCTGCTGGTCGGCATGCAGAAATTCGACGCCGAAGAGGCCCTGCGCCTGATCGCCGAACACCGCATCGACTGGGTGAACTTCGTCCCGACCATGATGAGCCGCATCTGGTCGCTGCCGGAAGACGTGCGCAAGCGCTACGACGTCTCCAGCCTGAAGACCGTGTTCCACATGGCCGCGCCCATGCCGCAATGGCTGAAGGAAGCGTGGATCGACTGGCTGGGCGCGGAAAAGATCTATGAGCTTTATGGCGGCACCGAGCGTCAGGCGTCGACCGTCATTCCCGGCACGGAATGGGTGAAGCGCAAGGGCTCCGTCGGCCGCGTCGAGAACGGCCAGGCCAAGGTGGTCGATGAAGCCGGCAATGAACTGCCGCGCGGCGAGGTTGGCGAAATCTTCCTGAAGGCCGCCGACGGCCCCGGCACGACCTACCATTACATTGGCGCGGACGCGAAGCGCGACGCCGATGGCTGGGAGTCGCTCGGCGATATCGGCCACATGGACGAGGAAGGCTACATCTGGCTGGCTGACCGGCGTTCGGACATGATCCTGCGCGGCGGCGCCAACACCTATCCGGCCGAAGTCGAAGCGGCGCTGATCGCCAACCCGGACATTCGCAGCTGCGCCGTTGTCGGCCTGCCGGACCCGGATCTGGGGGCGCGCATCCACGCCATTATCGAGATCGCGCCGGAAACCTCCGCCGACGCCCTGCTGGCGGGACTGCCGGCGTTCCTCAGCGAACGCCTGAGCAGGCCCAAGCACCCGGAGAGCTACGAGTTCACCAACGCCACCGTCCGCGATGACGCCGGCAAGGTGCGCCGCACCATGCTGCGCGATGAGCGCATCCGCTGGATGGAGGAAGGCCGCGATTTCCGCATTCCGGCGCCGCGCTGAAGCACCTGCCAGCCAAGAGAACCAGCCAAGAGAACCAGCCAGCGCGCCGCCAGCAGACCAGCTGGCGGCGCAAGCCGCGGCGACCAGAATAACGGAGGGACGCCCGCGCCAGACATGGCCGGCATATGGCGGCTCTTGCCAGAAAAACGGGCTTCGCCCCCGTAAAGCTTCCCCACATTACAAAATATCTGTCAGGCGATCCCCTTTTGAGGATTACCTGCTTCTTTCCTGACAATTATACTTTTCAAGTTTCAGCTTGTCTCACCTGAGTGACCCGACTGACCTGGCGCGCCCGATCTGCGTGCCGCACGCAGCCGCCAGCAGCTAATGCGAAACACAAAACCACTCACACCGGAAATCAGCAAGCTGTCCTGTCAAATACACCGCCACAATTAGAGCAATATTTCATATAATTTACAGGAAATACTTATTTTTATTGATTGGCGACATTCGCAACACCCAGGATCAGCAGTCCCCACTCCACCCAGATCGCCGCCACCCCGGCGAAAGGCGCCTGCCTGACCCTGCGCGACAGCGGCTGCCAACCAGCGGCGCTGGTCACCACGTCCGGCCCTGGCCATGCCGTTGATTGCGCGCTGGCGCGCGACCGCCCGCCGAAGCCGTTGCTTTACAATCGGAGGCTACACATTGTCCAACGCTGTCCTTCCGCCCACGCGGGTGCTCGTCGCCAGCATGATCGGCACAACGATTGAATACTGCGATTTCTGGCTATTCGCCACCGCGGCGGTGCTGGTGTTTCCGAAGCTGTTCTTTCCGGCCAGCTCCCCTGACGGCGCCATGCTGCAATCCATGGCGACCTTCGGCGTCGCTTTTCTGGCGCGGCCGGTTGGCGCGATGGCGTTTGGCCACTTTGGCGATCGCATCGGCCGCAAGGCCACGCTGGCGGGCGCGCTGGTGATCATGGGCGTTTCCACGACATTGATTGGCCTGCTTCCCGGCTACGCCAGCATCGGCGTCGCCGCGCCATTGCTGCTGACGCTGTGCCGGCTGGGCCAGGGGCTGGGTGTTGGCGGCGAATGGGGCGGAGCGGCGCTGCTGGCGACCGAGAACGCGCCGCCTGGCCGGCAATGCTGGTATGGCTGTTTCGCCCAGCTGGGAGAACCCCTGGGCTTTTGTCTCGCCAACGGCGCATTGCTGCTGCTGACCGTCATGATGGACGACAGCCAGTTTCTCCGCTGGGGCTGGCGCATTCCCTTCATCGCCAGCGCCGCCCTTGTCATGTTCGGCCTCTATATCCGGCTCAATCTGGAAGAAACGCCGGCCTTCACCCGGATCCAGGCCCAGAACCATGTCAGGCGCGTTCCACTTCTGGCGATCCTGCGCGACCATCCCGGCGCCGTGTTGACCGGAGCCCTTGGCCTGACGGCCGCATTCGCGCTGGCCTGCCTGATATCCGTGTTCAGCCTGGGCTGGGGAACGGCCCACCATATCGCGCCACATCACACGCTGCTGTCCATTCTGTTGCTGGGCCGGATAGTTTATGCCCTGGTTATTCCCGCCGCGGCGTGGCTCAGCGATCGCCATGGCAACTGGCCCATAATGATCGGCGCCAATCTGGCCATCGCCGCCTTTGGCTTTTTCACGGCGTCCGGCCTTGGTTCCGGCAACCTGTGGCTGACCGGCGTTTATCTGACCGGCGGGCTGATGCTCGTTGGCTGCATCGCCGGCCCCCTCGCCGGCGCGCTTGCGGCGATGTACCCGGCTGAGGTGCGCTATACAGGGGTTTCACTCAGCCTCAATCTTGGCGGCGTTCTGGGCGGGGCGATGACGCCTTACGTCGCCACCTTTGTGGCGAGCCGCCATGGCCTCCCGGCCGTCGGCTGGTGCCTGACCATCACCGCGCTGGTCTCCGCCGCCGCCTTTGCTGTCGCGGCGCGGCAAAGTCCAGTCTGCGACGCCCTGACGCCGGCGGAAACCTGATGCGGCGACGGTCAGGCGCCAGCCGCCACAGCGGCGTCAGGCGGCCGGACGGGCCGGACGGGACCTCCGCCGCAAGGCGCGTCAAACCCGGAATATGAAACGCCTTTCTCTCCATACGACGCAAGACATCTCCGGCGCCTGGAGAGAGACGCTATGTGACCAGCGGGACCCTGATGCAGCGAAAGCAGTATTGCCGGCGGGACGCCGGCGATTTACGCAGCGTCACAATGGGTTCCCGCCAGAACAGACGCCAGCGCGCCAGCCGCTCCTCCCGAGTGGCTGGCGCGCCTGTCGCGGTTCTGAACCGCGCGGCGATCGCGCCGGGCCCGCCAGACAACAGCATGCCGGAGCCCGCAGCGTGTCCAGTTCAACAGTCACCCCGCCCGCCAATTCACCGGCGCGGGTTCTCGCCGCCAGCCTGATTGGCACGACAATCGAATTCTTCGATTTCTATGTCTACGCCACCGCCGCGGTGCTGATCTTCCCCAGGCTGTTCTTCCCGGCCAGCGATCCCACCAGCGCCCTGCTGCAATCCTTCGCCACCTTCGCCATCGCCTTTTTCGCCCGCCCCATTGGCGCGGCGATCTTCGGCCACTTCGGCGACCGCATCGGTCGCAAGGCCACCCTGGTTGCTGCGCTGATGACCATGGGCATTTCCACGGTGCTGATCGGCCTTTTGCCTGGCTACGAAACCATCGGTGTGGCGGCGCCGCTGCTGCTGGCCCTGTGCCGGTTGGGTCAGGGGCTCGGCCTTGGCGGCGAATGGGGCGGCGCCGTGCTGCTCGCCACCGAGAACGCCCCGCCCGGCAAGCAGGCCTGGTATGGCATGTTCCCGCAGCTGGGCGCGCCCATCGGCTTCATTCTCGCCAATGGCTCGTTTCTGGCGCTCGACCACATGATGACCAACGAGCAGTTCCTGAACTGGGGCTGGCGACTGCCGTTCATCATCAGCGCCGCGCTGGTGCTCGTTGGCCTCTATGTGCGGCTGAAGGTGACGGAGACGCCGGCCTTCCGCAAAGCCGTGCAGCATAATGAGCGGGTGCGCGCGCCCATGCTCGCCGTGCTGCGCGAATACCCCGGCGCCCTGGTGCTCGGCTCGATCGGCTCCATGGCCACCTTCGTGCTGTTCTACCTGATGACCGTGTTCTGCCTGAGCTGGGGCACCGCCCGCCTCGGCATTCCGCGCGATACATTCCTGCCCCTGCAGATGCTGGCGGTGGTGTTCTTCGGCCTTGGCATTCCGGTTTCGGCCGTGCTGGCCGACCGTCTCGGCCGGCTGTGGGTGTTGATCGGCGTCAGCCTGGCCATCGCCGTTTTCGGCTTCTTCACCGGGCCGATGTTCGGCTCCGGCAACATCTGGCTGGTCGGCCTCTACCTGATCATCGGCCTGACCCTGATGGGCTTCACCTATGGCCCGCTGGGAACGGCGCTGGCCGAACTGTTCCCCACCTCGGTGCGCTACACCGGCTCGTCGCTGACCTTCAACATCGGCGGCATCCTCGGCGCCTCGCTGGCGCCTTACATCGCCACCTCGCTGGCCACCACCCACGGCCTCGGCGCCGTGGGCTGGTACCTGACCATCGCCGCCCTGCTGACCGCCGCGGCCCTGGGGCTGGCCGCCCGGCGCATCGCCAGCCACAGCGTGGCGATCAGTCCGGCGGAGTAAGCGGCGGGCGCGGACGGCTGGCGTAAGGCGCTTGCCCCGCGCCGCCCATACGCAAGCCATACATGGACAAAAGGGCGGCTTCGGCCGCCCTTTCCTGTTCCGGCGCAGCGCTTCTCCGAGGAAAAGGCGCGCGCCACGGCCAGCCCACAACCGATGCGGCCTGCGCCCGGGGTCAGCCGGCTACCGCACCGCCACCGGGGTGAAGATCGCCTGCACCGAACCGGTGATGCGCGGCGGCGACAGGATCACCATGAACTCGCTCGCCTTGTCGGCGGCCAGATCCCTGGTGACGATATTTTCCAGGATGTAGGTGCCCTTGCGCGCCAGCAGCTCCTGATGGACCGGGAACAGATCCTTGGTTTCGCCCGGCAGCACCTCCAGCGCCGCCGTATCCGAACCGATGGCGATGACGCCCTTGCCGGTCAGATATTTGGCCCCATCCATGCCAAGCCCCGGCTGCACGGCGATGTATTTCTTGTTGTCCTTGCCGATCATGTCGGCCCAGCCGGTGTGCAGCAGCACCACGTCGCCCTGACGGATCTCGACGCCCTGCTTCTTCGCCGCCTCCTCGATCTCCTTGCTGTTGATCGGCGTGCCTTCCTTCAGCATGTCGACGCCTTTCAGCGCGGCGATGTCGAGCAGCACGCCGCGCGCCACCACTGGCGGAAACTTTTCAAGCCCCAGCTTCTTCAGGCCCTTGATGTCGGCGAACTCGTGAATCTTGTGGCCGTTGTAATAAACGTGGTCGACGCCAAGATGGCCAAGACCGTCGATATGGGTTCCGGCGCCGTTCCAGCCAACGATCATGTCGTCGTTGTAAGTGGCCTTGTTGGGGCCGAAGGTTCCGGCGGGACCGGCCTGTGCCGGCTGCACCACCATGATCTCCATCTTGCGCGGCTCATAGGCCGGCAACGACAGGTTGGACTCCATGGCGAGGTTGTAAACCTTGCCGGTCTTGACCAGGTCGGCCGCCTTTTTCACCAGATCGGGCGTCTGGTAATTGGCGGCGCCCACCTCATCCTTTGGGCCCCACTTGGACTTCGTCCAGTCCTGTTCGCTTTTCCCGGCCGGCGCCGCGTCGTCCTTTGCCAGCAGCTGGCCGCCCGACGCCGCCGCCATGGCCAGCGCCAGCGCCGCCCCCAGACCTGCCCGCCGTGCGGTGGCCATGCGTTCCCTGGATACAGGCACAAATGTCATGAATTGTCCTCCCCGCAGACCTGTTTGCCCGCCCATCTCACCAGGCGGCCGTGGTTCTTCGAGATTGCCGTTGCATGGGCGGCGCTTTTCGCGCCTGTCCTGACGCCCCCGGCGCATGAAGTGTGCGGCGTCTGGCAAGCATTAATCAAGCTTCCCGCAGCCCACACTTTCGTGTCTGGCAAGGAAAAGCCGTCGCTTACGTCGACCGCGCCTGATTTTTCATGAACGATGGGCGGAAATTCTGGGAAGCCAGCAAAACACAACGGGCGCTCCAGCCTGGCCGGAGCGCCCGTTGATGGTCGTTCACTGTCGCGCCGGCGCCTGACGTCAGCGCGGAAATTCGCCCCGGCTCAGTGGATGCCGTCGCCGCGCAGATAACCTTCCTTGCGGTTGTCCGGCATCAGCAGGCCAACCACCAGCACCAGCACGGCCATGGCGGTGACATACCAGCCGAACCAGGATTCATGGCCGGCGTTCTTCAGGGCCAGCGCCACGTATTCGGCGGTGCCGCCGAACACCGCATTGGCCACCGCATAGGGAAAGCCGACGCCGAGGGCCCGCACTTCCGGCGGAAACAGTTCGGCCTTCACCACGCCGCTGATCGACGTATAGAAACTGATCATCAGCATGCCGGCCAGCACCAGCGCGCCAGCGATGAAGGGGGTCGACGCGGTGGCGATCCGCGCCAGCAGCGGCACGGTGCAGACAATGCCCAGCACGCCAAAGATGATGATGAAGGTGCGGCGGCCGATCTGGTCCGACAGGGCGCCGAACGCCGGCTGCGCCAGCATGAAAATGAACAGCACCGCGGTCATCACCACGCTGGTGGCGGCGGCGGGCAGGCCCGTGGTGTTGATCAGATACTTCTGCATATAGGTCGACCATGTGTAGAACATGAGCGACCCGCCGGCCGTCAGACCAAGCACCAGCAGGAATGCCTTCGGGTGTTGCGCCAGCAGGGCTCGCAGCGACCCGGCCTCCTTGCGCTGGGCGTGATCGTCCGACAGCGTCTCGGTCAGGGTGCGGCGCAGGAACAGGGCGATGAGGGCGGCGATGGCGCCGATGAAGAACGGAATGCGCCAGCCCCAGGCCCGCATGTGCTCGTCATCGATCGTCGCGTGAAGGATCAGCACGACCAGCGACGCCAGCAACTGGCCGCCGATCAGCGTCACATACTGGAAGGAACTGAAGAAACCGCGCCGTCCGGCCTTGGCCACCTCGCTCATGTAGGTGGCGCTGGTGCCATATTCGCCGCCGACGGAGAGGCCCTGCACCATGCGGGCGAACAGCAGCAGCGCCGGGGCCAGAACGCCGATGCTCTGGTAGGTCGGCAGCAGACCGATCATCAGCGAACCGCCGCACATCATCAGCACGGCGATGATCATCGAGCGCTTGCGGCCGAAGCGGTCGGCGATCATGCCGAACAGCCAGCCGCCGATCGGCCGCATCAGAAAGCCGATGGCGAACACCGCCGCTGCGTTCATCAGCTCAACGGTGGGATTGCTCTTGGGAAAGAAGGCGTGCGCGAAATAAACCGCCGTGAACGCATAGGCGTAAAAATCGAACCATTCGACCAGATTGCCGGAAGACGCTGCGAAAATCGCGAAAATACGTTTTCCGTCAGACATTTCGCTGATATCGGACCCGGTCGCCGGGGGCGTGGCGGCATGACTCATGAACAGCTCCTGCAATTCATCATCAACCCCCGCGCCCGGCATAGGGCCGATCAACGATAAATCAATAACAGGGCCAGGATTTTTCCGGCCTGTCGCCCCAATCCGGGGCAGTTTCTCCTCATATGTCCCAATCTGGTCACAACACGGCCAGGCGGGCGCGGCCGGCGCCGCCCGCATCGGCGCTTTCGTCGCGCCAGGCGCGCAATTCCTCCGCGCCACGCGGGCCAGATGACAGGGCGCCGGGGCTCGCTGCTTACGTCAACCAGCGTTTGCGGCGGCGATAACTCTTGACGGCGCGGAAAGATTTGCGGTCGCCCTCCGACACCCCCAGGTAAAACTCCTTTACGTCCGCGTTGGCGCGAAGCATCTCCGCGTCGCCGTCCATCACCACGCGCCCGGTTTCAAGGATGTAACCGTAAGTGGCGTACTTGAGGGCCATGTTGGTGTTCTGTTCGGCCAGCAGGAAAGATACGCCCTCGCTCGCGTTCAGTTCCTTCACGATTTCGAAGATTTCGCCAACGATCTGCGGCGCCAGCCCCATGGACGGCTCATCCAGCAACACCAGCGTCGGGCGCGACATCAGCGCCCGGCCAATGGCGCACATCTGCTGCTCGCCGCCGGAGGTATAGCCGGCCATGGATTTGCGCCGCTCACGCAGGCGCGGAAAATAGCCGTACACCTTCTCCAGGTCCTGGCGGATCGCCGCCGCGCCGTCGCGGCGGGTGAAGGCGCCGGTCAGCAAATTCTCCTCGATGGTGAGGTGACCAAAGCAATGGCGCCCCTCCATCACCTGGATGCAGCCGCGCCGCACCAGTTCGTTGGGGCTCATGCGGTCGACGCGCTCGCCCTGGAACATGATGGAGCCGCGCGTCACCTCACCCCGCTCCGCCCGCAGCAGGTTGGAAATGGCCTTCAGCGTGGTGGTCTTGCCGGCGCCGTTGCCGCCAAGCAAAGCGACGACGCCGCCACGCGGCACCTCAAGCGAAACGCCCTTCAGCACCAGAATGACGTGGTCGTAAATGACCTCGATATTGTTGACGGCCAGGATGACGTCGCGGCCAGCCTCGCGGTTGACGTCCCCGGGCGGCGTCATGGCCGCGCTGCTGTCCATCGCCATTGGTTCTGCTCCCTGATGACACGCCCGGCCAGATCCGCGCCCCGATCCTTGTCCCCATGCAGCCGGATCGCGGCGCGCGCCCGCTGGCGTTCCTGCGCCCGGCGCGCACCGCTTCGCACAACGAAAGCGCGTCCGTCAGGGACAACTTTGCCGCGGCATCAGCGCGGTTGTCCCTGACCACTGGAGCCAGCCTGCCGGCTCCAGTCACCCTCCAGCCATCTGGACGGCGCCTATTTGCTGTCGCAGGCTTCCGTGCGCTTCGGCCAGCCGGCGTTTTTCTCCACGTAGTCCTTCGCCGCGGCGGCCGCGACCGGGCCCACCTTGTCCTCCATCGGTTTGATGGGGCCGCCGATCTTCACGTATTTCTGGCCGTCCCACTCCTGCACGAAGGCGGCGCCATGGCCGTTATGGTCGGCGCAGCTCAGCTTCAGCGGATCGGTGAAGCCTTCCATGCCCAGCTCCTTCAGCCGCTCCGGCGTCAGGTTGATGGCCTCCAGACCCCGGCGCACGTCCTCGCCGGTCACCGCCTTCTTGCCAGTGAGCTTCTGGGCGTTGCGGATGCCTTCGGCGATCAGCATCGAATTGTAGACGCCGCGATTGTAGAGCACCTCGCCTTCCTTGCCCTTGGCGACCTTGCTCAGCCCCTTGTCGATCACGTGTTTCTGGATGTCCTTCAGCACCGGGAAATCCGTGCCGACGCCATGCCAGTTGAGTTCGCGAAATCCTTTGGCGCCGGGGCCAGCGGAGCGGGCGTCGTCCTCGGACGGCCACCAGATCGAGACGAAGCGGTCCATCGGATAGTTGATGCGCGCCGCTTCCTTGATGGCGGTGGGGTTGAGCGCGCCCCAGCCGTACATCACCATGTAGTCCGGTTTGTCGCGACGCACGCCAAGCCATTGCGATGACTGGTTCTGCATGTCGGTGGCGGCCACAGGATACAGCTTCAGTTCAAAGCCAAGGTCCTTGGCGAACTGCTCGAACATCGGGATCGGCTCCTTGCCAAAACCGGCGTCGAGGTAAATGTAGCCGATTTTCTTGCCTTTCAGCTTGTCCAGTCCCCCCAGTTCATCGGCGATATGCTTGATGATGACGGAGAGACCGTCCCAATAGGTGTTGGGCGGGTTGAAAATCCAGGGGAAGGTCTGGCCATCGGCCGAGGCCGACAGGCCGTAGGCCATGGACAGCACCGGGATCCTGTCGACGGCGGCGCGCGGGATCAGCGGCAGGGTGATGCCGGTGGACCAGGGGTTCACCATCACCGGGTTGCGGCCCTTCACCGCCTCATAGCACTCCAGCCCCTTCTTGGTGTCGTAGCCGGTTTCGCATTCCTCGATAACGATCTTCGCGCCGCCGATGCCGCCATCGCGCTGGTTCAGCATTTCCAGATAGTCGCGCATGCCGTTGGCGATCGGAATGCCGGAGCCGGAGAACGGCCCGGTGCGATAGGTGAACAGCGGCACGAAATTGGCGTCCTTGCCGTCCTGCGCCTGAACGGGCGCCAGTTGCCCGCCCAGAAGCATGGCGGCGCCCGAGGCTGCCGAAAGCAGAACCTTGCTCATGTAACCCATGGCTGTCGTCCTCCATGTGCGGCGCGGCGCCCTGCCGTTGCTGCTGGCGCTGGCCCGTTATGGTTTCGTCCGTTCGTGACGCCCCGCGCCGGCCCGCCTCAATATGGAAACGGCCAGACGCGCAGCTTCTGCTTGATGGTCCGCCAGATGCTGGCGAGCCCGTGCGGCTCCACGATCAGGAAGCCGATAATCATGGCGCCGACGACCATGAAGGTGATGTGTTCGATGGTGGCGGCGCCGACGCTGAGCCCCAGCATGGGAAACAGCGATTTCAGCACGATCGGCAGGCCGTAGATCAGCGCCGCGCCGAAGAATGAGCCGATCAGGCTGCCAAGGCCGCCAATGATCACCATGAACAGGATCAGGAACGACTGGCTGATGGAGAACACCTCCGGCTCGGCCGAACCGTACCAGAGGAACACCATCAGGGCGCCGGCGACGCCGCAATAGAAAGACGACACGGCGAATGCCAGCAGCTTGGTGGGCAACAGGCGGATGCCCATCAGCTCGGCGGCGATGTCCATGTCGCGCACCGCCATCCAGCTGCGCCCCACCCGCCCGTGCACCAGGTTCGAGGCGATCCACGTCAGCAGCGCGACGATCGACAGCACCACCAGATAACGCAGCTCCGGCGTGGCGTGCGGCCCGGTGATCGGCATGCCGAACAGGGTGCGCACCGGCGCCTCGATCGCCCCGGACACGTTGTTGTTGTACAGCCACGGAATGCGGATGAAGCACCATTGCAGGAAGAACTGCGCCGCCAGCGTCGCCACCGCCAGATAAAAGCCCTTGATGCGCAGCGACGGCAGGCCGAAAAGCACCCCGACCGCCGCCGAGAAGAAGCCCGACGCGAGGATCCAGACGATCAGGTTCACCTCGGGAAAGAAGGTGGTGAGCTTGTAGCAGGCGTAGGCGCCCACCCCCATGAAGCCGGCGGTGCCCAGCGAGAGCTGGCCGGTGTAACCGGTGAGCAGGTTCAGCCCCAGCGCCGCCAGCGCGAACACCAGCAGCGGGATCATCACGGCGCTGAGCAGGAAGGCGCTGCCGAACAGCGGCGTCGCGACGAAAGCAAGCAGCAGGATGACGGCAAGGCCAATGCGGTCCTGGCGGATCGGAAACACCGCCATATCCGCCTTGTAGCTGGTCTTGAACTGACCGGTTTCGCGGTAAAGCATGGCGCGGCCCCTCAGATCCGTTCGATGATTTTTTCGCCGAACAGCCCCTGGGGCCGGAACAGCAGGAACGCGAGGGCGATGAAATAGGCCAGCCAGGTCTCGATGCCGCCGCCCACCAGAGGCCCCCAGTAAAACTCACCCAGTTTCTCGCCGACGCCGATGATCAACCCGCCGACGATCGCCCCCGGAACCGAGGTGAAGCCCCCCAGCACCAGCACCGGCAGCGCCTTCAGCGCCACGATCTCCAGCGCGAACGACACCTCCGAGCGGGCGCCCCACATGATGCCGGCGGCCAGGGCCACCACGCCGGCGGCGAACCAGACGATCACCCAGATCTGGTTGAGCGAAATGCCCACCGACAGCGCCGCCTTGTGGCTGTCCGCCACCGCGCGCAGGGCCCGGCCGATGCGGGTTTTCTGGAAGAACACCGCCAGGGCCGCCACCATGATGGAGGCGATGACCGCGGCCGCGATGTCGATCTTCTGGAACGACACCCGCCCGCCCAGCATCTCCACATCAATGACGCCGCGCGGCAGGCCCAGCTGCGCGGTGATCATCGCCTTGGGATTGCCGCCGAACACCAGTTCGCCGAAGCCAATGAGGAAATAGGTCAGCCCGAAGGTGGCCATGAACAGGATGATGTCCGGCTGGTTGACCAGCGGCCGCAACACCACCCGCTCCACCGCGACCGCCAGCAGGAACATCACCACCAGGGTCAGCGCCAGCGCCACATATGCCGGAACGCCCTTTTCATACAGGCCAACCAGGGTCAGAGCCGCGAACACCACCATGATGCCCTGGGCGAAGTTGAACACGCCGGAGGCCTTGAAGATCAGCACGAAGCCAAGCGCGATCAGGGCGTAGAGCACGCCGGAGACCAGCCCGTCCCACAGCGCCTGGACCAGCAGGTCCGGCGCCCCGGCCATCTGGACGAAGGGATCGATGAAGATGTTGTAGAGCATCGTCCCGTCTCCCGGAGCATTCTATGAAAAGTGACCGCCACTTTTCATGACAAACATGCGTCAGATCAAAGATATGAAGCGTTCCCGGCGGATCCCGCCGCAAACGCGCTAGTGCGCCACGCCGAGATAGGCGTCGATGACGGCCTGGGAAGCCTTCACCTCGTCCGGCGCGCCGTCGGCGATCTTGCGGCCGTACTCCAGCACCACCACCCGGTCGGAAAGATCCATCACCACGCCCATGTCGTGCTCGATCAGGGCGATGGTGACGCCGAAGGCGTTGTTGACGTCGAGGATGAAGCGGCACATGTCCTCCTTCTCCTCCAGGTTCATGCCCGCCATCGGCTCGTCGAGCAGCAGCAGGTCCGGCTCCATGGCCAGCGCCCGGCCCAGCTCCACCCGCTTCTGCAGGCCGTAGGGTAGCTTGCCGACCGGCGTCTTGCGCACCGCCTCGATTTCCAGAAAATCGATGATCTCCTCAACGACGCGGCGGTGGCGGATTTCCTCGTCCAGCGCCGGGCCATGGCGCCACAGCTGCCAGAAGAAGCCGCGCTTCATGTGCAGGGTGCGGCCGGCCATGATGTTGTCGAGCGTGCTCATGCCCTTGAACAGGGCGACGTTCTGGAAGGTGCGCGAAATGCCCTGGGCCGCCGCATGGGAGGGGCGCATGCGCCGCCGCGTCTGGCCGCGGAAGCTGATGCGGCCCTCCTGCGGATGATAGAAACCGTTGATGACATTGAGCATTGAGGTTTTGCCGGCGCCGTTGGGGCCGATGATCGCCCGCACCTCGCCCTTGCGGATATCAAAGGAAACGTCGCTGATCGCCCTGACGCCGCCAAAGCGCAGGGAAACGCTCTCCACGGTGAGCAGCGGCTCGCCCTTCGCCATGCTGTCGTCCCTGCGGCTGAAAAGCCCCTGGCCGCCGATGATCTGGTTACTCATGGTCTGGCTATTCATGACCGCCCCCGATTTGCCTGCGCCGGCCTTGACGCGGCCCGTGGCTGCCCGCCGTCCAGATCATGAACCCGCAGCCGCGCCGACAGCTGGCCCTTGCGGCCGTCCTCGAAGGTGACTTCCGTCGTGATGTCCGCCTCGGCGGAGCCGTCGTAGAGCGCCCGCACCAGCGGCGCGTAGCGCTCGGCGATGAAACCGCGCCGCACCTTCTGGGTGCGCGTCAGTTCGCCGTCGTCCGGGTCCAGCTCCTTGTGCAGGATGATGAAACGGCGCACCTGCGAGGGCGCCATCGCCTCTTCCTGCGCCAGCGCGGCGTTGGCGGCGACGATGTCCTGGCGCAGCAGCCCGGCCACCTGGGGGTGGGCGGCGAGTTCCTGATAGGAAGCGTAGACCACGTTGTTGCGCTCGGCCCAGGCCGCCACCGCCGTCAGGTCGATGTTGACGAAGCAGGCCACGTCGGCGCGGCCGTCGCCAAAGGCCACCACTTCCTTGATGTTCGGATAGAACTTCAGCCGGTTCTCGATGTACTTCGGCGCGAACAGCGCCCCGCC
>Ga0182735_1000638_pt1 | contig 26781 bp, 21 predicted proteins | sample eDN5th30CKraftMG_FD_128524 | JGI IMG/M metagenome (GOLD analysis project Ga0182735, IMG submission 128524) | Enriched Miracle-Growth compost microbial communities from Emeryville, California, USA - eDNA 5th pass 30_C Kraft MG (version 2) (version 2) ...
GCTCACGCGGAGAACACCTCTGCGACCTACAACGTCGGGTGGCGGTCCTGGCTGCGGTTCTGTGAGCGCTTTGGGCATACCTCTCTCCCTGCGGCTCCCGAGGCTTACGCGGCATGGCTTGCGGACCTTGACCTCAAGGGGCTCACAGCGAACACGATTGCGACCTACGCTCAGGGGGTGCTGGACAATCACCGCGCCGCTGGGTGTGCGGGTGCGCTGGCGGGAAGTGAAGGGGTGAAGCGAACGCTCCAAGGAATCCGGCGTGCTGCGCGTGGCTACACCGAGCGGAAGGCGCGGGCACTGAGTGTCGCGGAACTTGCGCGGCTCTGCGGAGCAGCGGGGGACACGCTTGTAGGGGTGAGAGACCGAGCGTGGTGGCTTCTGGCTACCTCTACCGGGCTTCGTTACTCCGACAGCGCGGTCCTCTCCCGTGAGCACGTCCGGTTCGTGGAGGGGCGGGGCGCGGTGGTGACCGTCCCGTGGTCCAAGACCGACCAAACCGGCGACGGGGTGGAACTCCCCATCGCGGGGCTGTTGCCTGAGTATGCAGCGCTGGACCCTGTGCTCTCCCTGCGTGCCCTTCTGGAGGCTCTTCCCGACGACGGGGGACCCCTCTTCCGGGGCGTCTTCAAGGGAAGCACGGGCTGGCGTGAGGGCGCGGTGTCCTGTCAGGGGCTGAACACCGCTATCACGTCGCTTGCGGAGCGTGCCGGTGTCTCCACGGAGCGGCTGACCACACACAGCGCGCGGGCGACCTTCGCGACGGGTGCCTACGCGGCGGGGGTGAGCGAGCACGCTATCTCTCTGGCGGGGCGTTGGGCTTCCCTGACGATTCAACGGGGATACCGCCGTATCAGCGACGCTGAGCGCTTCAACGATGAGGTGCTGGCGTCGGACTGGACTCAGCGGTTGATGCGTTCCGGGGCAGGTGCAGGGGCGTAACGCTTCCCTGATTCCTGGCTCTGGGAACGGGCTCTGCAACGGCAGCACCAACATGCAGATAGTCCTTATTAGGGAACCGCCACCCGAAGGAGCCCCCCATGAGTCTTCACCGCCCCCGGCGCTCATCAATCATCTTGGTCAGCGCCCTATTGATAGTCAGCACCAGCGTTGGAGCCCTAGCCAACTATGGGCTGCATCGCTACGACGATTACTATGAAACCATCATCGCGACGACCACCGCTGACGGCTGCGTGAAGTTGCACGCGCGTATGCCATTCAGTTCGCTTCCCAGCCGGACCCCGACTGAGGCGGAGTGGAAGCGCTACATCAAGACACACGAGGAAGCGGTCTTCAAGGAAGAGCCCTACCTCTGTCTTGGAGGAAGCCCTGCAGGGCTCTGAGCACATGCGAACGCCCCCGCTACGATGGAGATAGCGGGGGCGTTCGGTGTTGCTGACTTGGTATCTTCCTAACGGCACCTGAGGCGCGTGCTCAAAAATCAGTCCTCATCGGTCGTTGCCGTGCCGTCCTCCACGGCGTCAGCAGCGTCTTCCGCTTCCGCCGCCGTGGAACCAAGGGTCACCGTGAAGGGCTGAGCCTGACCCTCAGGCACGGTCCAGGTGTAGTCAAACGGCTTGCCCCCGCTGATTTCAGCCTGCACCCCTTTGCAGTGGATCGTCGGGCGAAGGCTCACCTGCACCGCCTGTGTATCCACAGGCACAGCCCAGGAAAGGGTGACAGCGGAAGAGGTAGCGTCAGGGACGGCGCGGGGTGCGCCCATCTGCACTCCGTCCGCGACCGCCGCTGAGTGTTCCCAGCCCGTCACAGCGTCAAGGTGGAAGTCCAGGAAGACGTATTCGGCGGAGCAGTTGATATCGGCACCGCCCACCGTGACGTTCAGCCAGAGGGCGTTCCCCTTGTCAGCCCAGCCGGTGCCGGGAAGGTAGGGGGTGAGCGAGGTGGTCACCGCGCCTGTCTTCATGGTTCCGTCATCAGTGTCAGCAGCGACCCCAACGATGCCGTCATCGCTTGCCGAGATGGTGGTGGTGAGTTGCTTGTCCAGCAGCGCCACAATCGGAGCGTCAGAGGTCACCGCGCCCACCGTGGAGGAGTCGTCCGGGTCCTGCACGGTCACGGTCTGCGACACGTCATCGGTCGTGGTCTCAACGGTCACGTCATCGGTCGGGTCCGCGAGGAGGACCACGCCATCGGTGAGGTCATCAATGGAGACGGGGAATGTAGAGGTGCCAATGCCTACGGCGTAGGTGAGCCCATCGGGGACCGTGCTGTCGGTGCCCGAGGGGGTGTCAGCGGTGATGATGAGGAATCTCTGCCCGTCAGGAGGCGCGACTACTTGCCCGTCAGCGTCCGTGACGGTTGGAGCACCCTCCAGCGCGAGGCGGATTCCCGAACCGTCAGGGGTGCGAACAGTGACCTTGCGGTTCGTAAGGGGTGAGGTGTTCGCGGGGTCAGCCTTCGCGCCCTTGATAACGCCCTTGCCCGCCTTGATGGTCGGCGTGCTCTTCTCAGCCGCCAGGTCCAGAGCGTTAGCAGCAAGCGCTGTCTTCCCGTCAGGACGCCGGAGACTTGTCCCAGCCGCTACCGCGCCCCCAGGAGTGACAGCCGCGTCCTCTACCAATGCCCCGTCGTAGGCACCTTCCACCGTCGCTGAGGGGGTGAAGACCACGGGAACCGTGTCGTAACCGCCCTGCACAGCACCAGGTCGCCGGGTGACGCCACACACGAGGACGTTGCTAGCGCGTTCCCCGCTCACAGCGATGAAGCAAAGCGTGGTTCCTGCACCGTCCGTGGAAGCGGTGACCGTCCCTGCGGGCAGTGAGTCCTTGTGCAGCGCCTCAGCCTGAGCGAGGAGGTCAGGCAGGTTCGTAATGCCCGAGCCCTTGTAGAGGATTGATGCTTGCGCGTTGGTCGCGGTGACCACGATGTAGGTTCCGACGATGAGCACGATTGCTCCGGTCAGCGCTATCGCGATGAGGCTTGTCCTCCAGCGCTTGATACGTTCGTAGAGGGTTGGTGGTGCAAAATCAGATGGTTCAGTCATTGGTGTTTCCCTTCAGTAGCCAGCCGGTCCTTTGAAGACCGACCGGAGCCCGGTTGATTGTGTTCAATGGTGAATATCGGTCTTTCGGGCTCTGCGATGCACGCGGGCTCTTCTGACCGGGGCGGAGGGTGGAACCACGGGCTCATCACCGGAGTAGGAGACCCGAGGAAGCGCCGGGGCTCAACGATGCGGAGCCCAGTAGGGTGGAGCCACAGGGGACAGTCCAGGGCGCTGAAAACACCGGAACGGGGGACGGGAAGGGGGCAGGGCGTGACTGTGCTCAAAAAGGTGGGGACGTAAGGGTGGTGGTGTGTGACATGGTTCGTTGGAAACACGCCGATTTCATCGGTCAGTGCAGAAGACAATGCAAATAACGTGCATTGAAACCTACAATGCACGGATACTAAATGGTAAGATGAAAGTAATAGCGAAAGGGGAAATGCAATGAACAGGCTAATGAAGGTAGTTGGTAGCGGTGCTGCGGCACTGGCGCTGGTCGGCTGCGCCTCTGTCGCTGTTGCTGTGCCGGGTGCCGCTGAGACGGTGACGACTGTTGAGGTTCTGCCCAACGGTGATGTGGTGACGACGACGACCGAGACGGTTCGGGTTCCCGTGAGCGGGCTGGTCCCCAACCCACACCCCGGCGTGCAACCCCCGACCATCGGCTCTTCCAGCGACAGCGCCCGTGACGGGAGCGCCACCAGTGGAACCTCCGTGGTGAAGACGCCGGGGAAGTTCAAGGTCACGAAGACGAAGCGCGCGAAGCGTTCCGTCCGCGTGAAGGGCGTCAAGTTCTCTGCGCGGGCTAAGGCAACCCGTTCTGCGACCGCTCCGACGAAGGCGAAGGCTGCCAAGGCTGCGAAGCGCGCTGCGATGAAGGCGGCAAAGGCGAAGGCTCTGCGGAAGGCGAAGGCGAAGGCACGCGCCCATCGCTGAGATGCTTCAACACAGAACAGCCCCTCTTCCGAACCGTGGAAGAGGGGCTGTTCTGTGTGCTCTTCAAGACAACGGCGATGAAGCCGGGGCGGGGAAGCACCCACCTGTCACACCTCACCACCGATGCGTCCCCGCTTTTAGGTGTCAGAACACGATTGCTTCACTTTCAATAACCTTCCCTTATTGCAAGTCAAATAATCGCGTTCCTGCAAGTCAAATCACGGTGCCGTGTCAGCAGGTAGGAGAACCGTCCCGCTCTCGTTCGTCACCACAACATCGGTGTGCAGGCGGGCTTGGACACTCGGGGCACTAACAGCGATGAGCGCCATGACCGCCAGGAGCACGATGACCGCACACGCCGTGAGCACCGCGCGGTGCCTCGTGGTCTCACGCGCTCGGGTCACATGAGGCTTCAGCAGCACCTGCGCTGCCTCGGTGTCCTCAGTGAGGACGCGCTCAGCGGTCACCCGTGCGGTGACCTTCTCGCGGTCAGCCGCTGCTTGCCGTTCCTGCAACAGGAACGCGTCCAGGTCGTCAGCGCTGAGCCCGTCCTTCACGACGAAATCCGTGGTGTCGTCGGTCGTCACCTCAGTGATGGTTCCGTCATTCAGCGCTTGCATCAACGTTTCAGGGTCCTGTGCCAGGTCTTCCCAGCGCGGGGTAGCGGGTGCGGCTCGGTGCCGGGGCGCTCGTGCTTGCCGGGGAGGTCCCGAAGCCGGGAGTGAGGGTAGCGGGCTCACTGTGCCGTCACCCCCCTGACAAAGTTGATGCTCAGCGGGTCAGCGTCACAGGTGCCAGTCGTATCAACAGTCCGCGTCGTCGGCGTGATGGTCGCGATGGCTGTCTCCAGGTCAATACTCTTGATGGTGACTGTCTCTACCGTGTAGCGAATCGCGAAGGTATAGCGCGCCGTGAGAACAGTAGGCTTCCCCTGTTCGCTCACCCAGACTCCAGCGACGTTCCAGCCACCCGGCACGGTGCCGCTGATAGCCCGCGTCTTTGCCTTCGTCGTCATGACTGACGACGAACCACGGGTAACCTCAAAAAAGTTCCTTGTCGCAGGGAGCGCGTTCGCCCAGGGCGTGCTGTCCTTGTCCCTGAAGACCTGAGTGGTGCTGCCGGTGCTGGAGACGATGCTCTTACCCTTCGGCTTGCTGCCGCCGAAGACTACGGGGAGGCTTTCCCCGTCCCGATAAAACGTCGCGGTCGCCCCGTCCTTGATGCTCACCCCAGCGATTGTGTTGTTCCCGGGCACTGTGCAGGACCACGTTCCGGTGGTCTTTTTCTCATCACCCTTGCAGGCGTCCGCGTCCCAGGAAGGCGTCTTGCTTGTCCAGCCCTGTCTGAAGCCGGTGCAGTCAAACTGCCACTTGTTGCCCTTGGTGTCAGCGTAGGGGCTTCCGCACGACGCGATGGCATCAGGTGGTAGCACCTTCGTCTTGCTATCTGCCTTGGTGTAGTGCTTGACGGTGCAGTTGATTTTGGTCAGCGCACCGCTGAAGGTGTAGCGCCCGAAGTCCTTCACCTTCGCCTTCACGTCCAGTTGCTTGCTGCCGGTCTTGCAGTTCGCGACGGTGCGCTTGCTCTTGAAGGGGCTGTCCCAGGAGTTGGTCTTCAGGACACGAGCGGTCGGCACTGTCATACTCAGCGTGCCCTTTGCCCCCAGGACACAGGTCATTGCTTTCTCTTCCCACTGCGCGGTGTAACCACAGGAGTAGGAACGCGTGAGGTTCGCCGCGCCTATCGGGTCATCAGTATGCGCCACGTGCATCGCGTCATAGACGATTTGCTGCACCTCTTCAAGAGTGTGCTCCGTCTTCAGGTAGCGATAGACGACCCACGCCTGTTGCAGTTCTCCGTTGTTCTCCGTCGCGGCACAGTAGCCCCCGATGTTCGGGGTCGCGACGGTGACAGAGTAATAGCCGTAAGGGTCAGGGGTGCTGCTGCCACCGGGCGTTGGTCCGGTGTGACCATCGCCGCCTGATGTGCTGCCGCCAGTGCCTTCTCCGCCTACGGAACCGCTGATGGTGTCATCGGCGTAAGCCACGCTCGGTGCTGTCGTGAGTATCAGTAGCCCACAGAGACCGGCTATCAGAGCGCGTGTGAGGGTAGTGAGTGTTCTCATCAGTCTCACGCCCCAACTGTTCCGGCTGAGGTGGTGGTGTAAGAGCAGTCAGACATTGCCCAGCGGTTCTCAGCGCTGGAGGGCATCATCACGAACGTCTCGGTCCGCTTCCACTCGTAAGTAGAGGGCTTGCCGTCCAGGACGCCAGTGATGGTGAGAGTCAGCGCCATATCCACCGCCAGTGCCAGGTCGCCATCATCGGTGCGGACCTTGCGTGCGCCAACACCCGTCAGAGCAACGTCAATCGCTCCGGGAGCGCTCGTGTCCAACGCGGGCTTCCCCTCAAAGGTGTAGAGCCCCACATCACCCGCGAAGCGTGCCTGCGGAAAGAGAATCCGAACGACGCTCTGTGAGTGCTCATCACCCTTGATTGCCTTTTTGACGATGCCCTTGAACGTCTTCGCGTAAGCCGGGGTCATCACGGTGCTCGCCAGGGAGAAGTCCTCCACCTTCCGGTCACCGGGAAGCCACACGTCCCCGGAAGAGAAGAGGAGGGTCATCGCGTCCAGCGCATCACTGATTCCGTAGGAGACGCCCTGCGCCCCGAACGCTTCATCGGCGTCAGCGGTCCGGTAAGCCTTCTGCACGTCCCAATCGCTCCAGCCACCGTCACGGAGGTGCCCATCAGTGACAGACTGCCCCTTCGCGCCACTGTTGTCCTCACGGTCAGGGAGAGGCTTCGCGGAAGCATCGTCCTCACCGGTAGGCGCGGCTGTGCCCTCATCAGCGCCCTCAGCGTCAGTGCTCGGGGACGGGGTGGAAGACAGGGAGGGGGACGGGCTCACCGTGGTGCTCACCACGGGGGACGGGGAGGGGCTGTCGTTCAGCCCTTCAATCGTTGCGTCCTTGTGCCCACAGGCGCTCAGGGAAAGAGCCAGCACAGCACTGAGTGCCAGTGCTACAGGCTTGGTAAAGGTCATCATCGGGTTCTCCGTTCAGTAGAGACGTTCGTTCGCTGCTTACCTAACTATCGGTAAATCACCCACAGCGCGTGATTCATCGTTGAGGGCTGTCACACTCCAGCATGGATACGTCCCCACCTTTTCCCTGAAATGGAAGAGCCCCGCCCCTCAGAATCGTGGAGGGACGGGGCTAACTATTATCCGACCTGTGCCGGGAGGCGGGTCGCCAGGGATTGTTCTCATACGGTGACCATAACCGGCGTGAGCATCTATAGCAAGTGAAACAGGTGTTCAGATGCTAAAGGACACGGGTGTCACCACTCCGCCTCATACCCTTCCTTGGTCGGCTCACCGAAATAGAGATAGTGAGCATCAACCGCGCCCTCCATGTCAGCGGCGTAGAGAGAATCGTGTCCTGCGGGGAGCCGGTCACCGGCGAACTGCCGTATCCAGGGCGCGAGTAGCCCGTTCGGCTGATGTTTCGCCTTCGCGGCTATCTGGAGCCGAAGGAACTTCGCCGGGTCGGCGTGTCCCTGTTCGGCGGCGCTGGAGGCGAGGTGCTCCAGCGCTTCCGCCATCTTCGGCGTGGTCGCTTCGCGTGCCATCATCTGCTGCGCTCTTTTCTCTACCTCATTTGGAGCCGTCCAGTCAGCGACCCTCTCAACGATGGTTGCGTGTTCGTGGTCCAACGGGAGGGAATCTGATTTCGTATCCTGCACCTCTTCGCTGTGAGGCGTTTGAAGGGGGCTTAGAGGCGATGAAAGGGCGCTAGCGGGTGTTTGCTCATCTGAGTGCTCTACCGCCCAGGAAGGGGCTTCCTGCGGGCTTTGCGGGGCATCAGAGGCTGCGGCGGCGAAATCATCGGCGTAACCTTCGGCACGCGCGCGGAAGTATTCCCGGTCAGCCAGATCGCGCTCAGCCATCTGTTTTTTCATCAGTTCAGTATTTGGTATGAAGAGAGTGACGCGTTGCCCTACTCCTCTGCGTATCTTCCATTCCCCGCTCTCAGCCATCTCATTCAGAGCCCGAGACACAGAGCGTTCGCTCATGCTGATTCTGCGAGCCAAGAGGGAAACTGCGATGCTCGCCTGCCCGTCCTTCATGCACTCGTAGGCTACTGCCATCGCCACCAGCCTTGCCTTGGGACCGAGGTTGCTACCTCGCAACGCGAGTCTGCTTATTTCGTAACCGCTTAGAGATTCCATTTTCCTAGAGCCTTTCGTTTGTATGTATCACTGTAACATATTATCTGCTCCAGAATGAGAAAAGATGAAAAAATCCAGGAGATGATGATGATTTTTCATCGCGCCCCTGTAGTAGGGCGAAGCATTACAAGCATCATCATCTCTAGCAATAATGATTTCCTTCCGCGCTTGCGCGAGACCATGCCAGCGACACCGCTGTCTTGCTCTTGATACTCTAGATAATCTAATACTCTTATTTGGGTGACAATCTGTCAGGGTAGAGGTGACAATCTGTCAGGGTAGAGGTGACAATCTGTCAGGGTAGAGGTGACAATCTGTCAGGGTAGAGGTGACAATCTGTCAGGGTAGAGGTGACAATCTGTCAGGGTAGAGGGGCATTCCACAGATGTGGAATCCGGGACAGCGACAGGGACGGGGGAAGCAGGTGAGCCCTTGTTCAGCCAACGTCACGACCGAGGAGGAGGTCCAGGAACCACTTCACGGCGGCGAGGCGGTCCAACTCATCGCCGTGGTCCATCGTGAGCCCGACTTCCTCCGCCCCGGTAGCGATGAACGTGTCCTCTTCTGAGGCGTTCAGGAACCGTGTCGCGGTGAGGACGATGCCACCTGAGATGTGTTCCTTGAAGACGCCTACGGGCGTCCAGCCGTCCGGGGTTCGCCGCTGAATCACCCCCGATGCGAGGGGCTTGCTGCGCTTGATGGCGAGGGAGTAACCACCGGCGATGACGATGGACTCAGGCTTCGTAGCCATGAGGGACTTCCTTTCGGGGGGTGATGAGGGGGGAACCAGGAGCACAGGGACGAGGATGGCGACGACGAGGGGGGAGGCGGAGAGGGCGTAGGCGGGTGCTCTTCCTCTTCCGAGCCGGGGGACGCGGAGACGGGGCTTGTCTTCCCTGTCACACCCCTACCCCTTATGTCCCCACCTTTTTGAGGAGACCCGCTCAGGCGTGGAGGAGCACGGGAGCAGGCTCAGGGTCACCAGCCCCCTCATCGGCGTCAGAAGAGCCCTCAGAGCCGCTGTCAGAACCCCCAGCAGGCTCAGTGACCACCTGTGCCCGAAGAGCCCGCTCACGCGCACGGTTGCCCTGCGCGGTGGTGCAGCCGAGGAGCGTAGCGAGCACTGAACCACTCACTACCGTGTCCGCGAGCACGACCCGTGCCCTTGCGGTCAGTGATGCGTCTTCGGGGAGGTTTGCCACCAACGCGCTCAGCCGGTCCATCTCCACCGCGTTAGGGGTCTTGGAGCGCTTAGACCCATGAGCCCCCTTGCCCGCCTTGGAGGTGCCCGTAGCCCCCTTGGAGCCCTTCTCAGCAGCATTCCTTGCCCGAGCCTCACGCGCGGCTTCTGCACGCGCTGCCTTCTCTACACGCTCCGCCTCAGCCGCGTCCTCCAACGCCTTCAGCGCAATGTCGTGCCGAACCGTCCTGAGCCACGCTTCCAGGGTCAGCGCCAGCGCCAGGGGAGCAGCCGCGTGCGTCAGGGCTGCGGTGAAACCACTGACGGGTGATGCCGCCACGTTCCCGTAGGTAGAGACCGCTGCGCCGCCGAGCATGAGCGCCCACCCGAAGCGCGTGGAGGTGCCCGAAGCGGTAGCGACGACCACGGCGAGCGCGCCGCTCAGGGTGGTGCCGTCAATCACCAGGGGGAGGAGCCAGGAGAGCCCACCGATTCCCGCGCTTGCCCCCAGCGCCGCGAGACCGTGCCACGAGAGGGTGAGGGCGGTGATGAAGACGACGAGAAGCGGGAGGCTTGCGAACCGGCGCGCGAGCATTGCAGGGGTGGTCATCATTGCCTCTTCCAAAGACGGGGTGCGGGGAAGTGTGAGGTGGAGGAACTGAGAGGGTGTGTGCCCGGTGGAACCATCAGTGCATATCCACTTTTTGAAAACTATCTAGAGAAGAGGAGCAGTGCAAGCAGGTTCGGGAACTTTTAGGGTAGAAGGGTTGGTATCTTGGAGAAAAATAGATGGTGCGGGGTTAGGTATCTGTCACACACCACACCCTTTACGTCCCCGCTTTTTTATGGAAGAGGTAGCGGGGCGTGAAAACAGTAGAGCCCCGCTCTTCCACAAGTCAGAAGAGGGGGGCTCTACGGCGTTACATCTGCGCGCTCTAGGCGGCTACCGAACCGGAACGCCGACTTGCTGCTGTCTTCGCGGCTTCCCGGACCTCTTCCGCTCCGTCCTCTGCGAGGATAGCGAGCACACTGTCCGGCGTCCGCCAACACTCTGCCGCTGCGAGCCGAGAGTCAGCCCCCGCCCGTGCCAGGAACGTGCGGATTGCCTTCAGCGGCGTGCGCGGGTTGCACACGACCTCTTCCACCACGTCGTCCCAGAACCCGGCGAAAGTGATGAGGTAAGCGAGCGTGCGCGGTGAAACATTCGGGTGCGCTGCAATCTCCGCCCGAAGCGAACTATCCCCGTAACCCTCCTCCACGCGGGCGTAGCGCCCCAGCCAGCAAGGACCCATCGCGTCCCGCCGTTCCTGCGGGTGTGCCCACCACTGTTCTGCAGTGAGGGAGGTAGAGAGGAGGGAGGCGTCCAAGTGCGCCCAGTCCTCAGTAATCGGGAAAACTCTTGACTTGTTCATGATGTTTGCCTCTTTCTGGAGCGGAAGCCCGCCCCGGCTAGTAGTTGGTTTCAACGCCAAAAGGTGGGGACGTAACCCCTATGCCTTGTGACATTCAAAACAATACCAAAGATTGCATTGTAAAGTGAGAAAATATGGGCTATTTCTAAAGATGTGATGCAAGTCACAGTGGGGTCTTCACTGACACCACTGCCTAACACCACCGAACGAATACCGAAAGATGGAACCTCACCACCCGTCGCTCTTTTCACACCGTTCAGCGTGCTGTAATATCACGGTATGGATATCACCGATGGTGTCAGTGAAGACAGCCCGCTCACGGAGTATGAGCCCCCGGCGTGCGCGTCCTCCCTGCAGAACGATTCGGACTACTTCTCCCGTGCCTGGACCACTGCTTCCACTGCCGCTCGGCTGATGGAGCATGAGAAGGAACGGCTCACACCTCTGCGCCGGTCTAACGCTTCACTCGCGGGGCTTCTCTACCCGAACACGGAGCCGGGTCACAATGTGCCCCTCTACTACCTGGACAGTGAGGACTGGAACGCGACGTATGTCCGCCCGTTTCAGGCGATGGATTCACTGGACCTCCTGCGGACGGACCCCCGCTGTTTCGCTGCGCTTCTCTGTCGGGACGGGGACGGGCTGGAGCACGCTGCGCTCTACGTCCGCGACCCCGCCCTGTCCTCACCGCTGGTCGTCCTGCCGGGGGGCTCTCAGGAACAGGTGCTCACAGAGACTTTCCTGAGCATCGGTGAAGAGGCATACCGGGAACACGTCTGGCTCCACTTTGAGACTGCCACTGACGCTGACGGCGTGCCGCACCCGGCGCCCCTCTTCCTCCTGACGCCGGAAGCGGACCGGCTTGGTGCGGTCGCTGGTTCAGAGCCGGGTGCCGCAAGTGAGGCGGGCGAATACGCAACGATGATTGGTGCTCTCGCTCTTCGGGCATACCGCCGCCTCCAGGCGAAGGTGTCCGTCCCCGCTTCACGTTCCCTCGGTGCGCTACTCGCGCTCGCTCTCTCCCCGAACGAAGCCCGAACCGGCGTGCTCCTCGCTGTGCTGGAAGATGAGGAGCACGGCACGCGGGCGAACTATTTCGCTCAGACCGTGGGCGACTTCTCCTCCAGCGCGTTCGCTGCGCTGCTCACGGACGGAGAGAGCGACGCGATTGCTCTCTACCTGGTGACAGCACCCGATGAGCGCACGGGGGACAAGGGCACCATCTACCTCTGCTCCTCCACGCGTGAGAAGCGGGCGGGTATGAGGCTGCTGAACGCTGGTGCGCGCGCGTGGTGTGGGTATCAGGACACTGAGTGGTCGCCGGAGCCGGAGGCACAGAAGGTGCTGGTGGAAGAGGCGCTGGAGCGGCTCCATGAGCGCGACCTGCACCTCTCCTTCTGGGACTGATGGGCTCACTGATCGCGGGTCAAAAGGTGGGGACGTAAGGGGTAGCCCTGTGACAGGTGGAGGTTCAGCGCACCCGCTCCCGGCTTTCACGGGTCGGAAGAGGACCCCTTGAAGAGCCGGTGCTTGAAGAGCCCCTTGGACACAGAGAATCCCCCTCACGCCAGCAGCAAGTTGAGCGTGAGGGGGATTTTCTGTTGATAATCCGAAAGGCTTTGGTTCTCAGACCACCAGGTGACGCTGCGGGGTAGCAAGCCGCCTCCCGATGGTCCAATCGCCGGTTCAGTAGTTCATAGGGTCTCCCTTCGCCGTGTCACTAGTAAATATCTGTCGCTCGCTCTGAGGACTGCACGGTTTTCACCAACTATTTTTGAAGCCTGTCTTCAGGGTGTGCGCGGCGGAAGACCGGGTTGAAGCCAGCGGCATCACTGACGAAGCCGCTCACGTCCTCCCTCAGTGCTTCCAACAGCCTCAGCGGCGTAGCGGGGTTCCTTGCCACCATCGCCCGCGCCCACATCGCGTCGTCCTGCGCCAGCACCTCCAACAGGGGGACGGGGGTAGCCGGGTTCTCAGCGACGCTCATTCTCACGTCCTCGGTGGGGTCCGTGCTCAGCGCCTCCAGGACCTCAGCCGTGACAGCCGGGTTCATCGCTACTCGGGCTCTGACTGCGGTGTCCTCATCGCCCGCCAGCCTCGCCAGCACCTCAGCGGGTGTAGCCGGGTTCTCAGCGACGCCCCGGCGAACCTGTGGTGAATCGTCACCCGCCAGTGTGCTCAGCACGTCAGCGGTGACAGCGGGGTTCGCTGCCACGTTGGAGCGTATGAAGGGGTGCGCGTCCTCTGCCAGCCGTTCCAGGGCTACAAGGGGCGTCTCAGGGTGCAGGGCGGGCACCATTCGTCTCAGCACTTCCTCTTCTGCTGCCAGTGTCTCCAACACCTCTGCGGGGACGCCGGTGACGCGGTTCAGCCGCCACACATTTTTCTCATGCAGCAAGGCGGTGTGCTCATTGGTTTCAGCGAAGGTGAGGGGTTGCTCAGTCATCGGGGACTCCAGGGGGTTGGTGGAAAGTCTTCGTTAGTGAATATCTGCAAGTCGGTGCTATCGCTGCAGACCTGTCACAGCCCTACCCCTTACGTCCCCACCTTTTCGTGGAAGAGGTCACGGGGTGAATACAGAAAAGCCCCGCCCCTCTTCGCTGATTCAGAAGAGGGGCGGGCTCTTGAAGGGGTTACCCGTTACCCGGCGACGCGGCGGTTCAACTCCTCCTGCGCCTCGGCACGTGTCTCATCACTCACGGCGAAGTGTCCCGCGACCATTTCCAAGTCCTCATCGTCCAAGTCCTCGGTGGAAAGGTCCTCAGCCAGAACGCGCCTGAAGTAAGCGCGCTCCCGGCGACGGGTGGTGCTCCCCTCCCCGTTACACAGGCTGCAGCGCTCCTCGCTACCGTCCTCGCGCTGCAGGTAGCCCGTGCCGCCACAGGGGGGACAGGGGACCGTGGAACGCTCCGCGTTAGCCGTGTAGCCGCTCACACCGCCACCGCCTCGGGCGTTGCCTCGGCTTCTGCAGCCAAGCGCCGTGCCTCCCGGCTCTTCCGCTGACGCTCTGCTGCTGCCCGCCTCTTCTCAGCAAGCGCCACCTCGGGGGTATAGCCGCTCAGGGGGTGCTTCCGTGCTGCCCCCTCTACTTGCGGGTCTCCACACACCATCAACGCGCGAATGTCCTGCGGGCGGACGGCGGGGTTCTCCAAGAGCCCAAGGCGCTCAGGGCGTGTGCCTGTGCCCTTGCCCACGATTCGTGCGAACTCGGCGGGGCTCGTGGTCCATGCCGCGTCCGCGCGTCGCTTCTCAGCGCTGAGGGGGGTGCTGCCCTTGAACGCTGACTCCTTCAGGCGGTCGTGCTCCGCCCCGTCCCAAGCGGGGTTAGCCATCGCTGCAGCGATGATTTCCTTCCGCGCCTTGCCGTCGTAGCGGCTGAACTCCGCGTGCCCATCAGCCCGAATGACCAGCCGTGCCAGGGTGTCCGCGCTCACTGCGGGGTTCGCCGCCAGCGCCCTCAACTCCTTGCCGCTCCTGCTGCCGGTCGCGATGCGAACGTGCGCCGTGTGCTCATCGGTCGTAGCCGCGAACTCGGTCCGGCGCTCCAGTGACAACTCGGGCGCGTCGTCCTGAGCCAAGGCGGGGTTGATGAACCGGCGCTCCAGGCGCGCTTCATCTCCCAGCCGCCCTGCCGTGCCGAACGCCGCTCCACCCGCTGACGCTCGGGTTGCAGCCACGTGCTGCTGCCTCCACCGCTCCGGCTCAGCCTTGAACACTTCTGCTACCTTCGCGCCCCACTTGCGGGCGGCGGGTGCAAGGTCCTTGTCTCTGCCATTGCGGGTGACGGATTTCAAAAGAGTCTCCTGCAGATGCCGGGTGACAGCATCTGCACGCTCTTCAAGAGTCTCGCCCTCGGCTGTTTCCAAGAGCCCACCCCCAAAAACTAAGAGGTCATGCTCACCTGCCTTCAGCCGCTTCTCTTTCCAAACCTGCGCGCGCTCGGTCTCCGCCTCAGAGCGAATAGCATTGGTAAGGACCGTCGCTGCATGGTCTTCGCATCTTGGTGCCGGTCGTTTTCTGCACATGATATTTTTCCGTTCTCTTAGGGGTTGATTTCCACGTTACTACTAGTAACTATCGGTAAAAGCGGGGACGTAACGCTTATGCCCTGTGACATAAGGTAAAGTTGAAGCGGCTCCCGCTCCACCTTGCATGGAAGAGCCGAAAAGCCTCAGTAATGGTCACAGCGCCCGCCTGTCGCTTCGCTGTGATGCTGAATATTCAGGACCTGCGAACCGCCCCGCCGTGCTATCTCGCTCACGACAGCCGCGTGCTCCAATGCCTCTACATACGCGCGGTCCGGCTCGGTGATGCTCGCCAAAAGGGTGATGACCGGTTCCTGCCCCTGCGCCAGAAGAGCGGCGACCCATGCCTGCATCGCGCCATTGCTCAGCCAGGTGGTAGCGGTCCCGCGCCGGTCCGTGTGTGTCCTCAGCCGCTGCCGTAGGGTGCCCTGCGTGATGCCGACGTAAGCGGGACCCGTCCCGTCATCGTCCGGCTCGGTGAGGCGGTAGATGAACCAGCCGCCACCCTCGGGGCGTGCGTCCAGCGCGTCCATTTCACGCGCCCCGTGCTCTATCTCGCCCAGGGCGGGGCGGTTGTAGCGGGGACGCCAAACATCGCGCTCCCAGACCTGCTCGCGCTGCCCAGGGCTCATACCTCCCGCCCGCGTCAGCGCGTCGCGTTCATAAGCGCACCAGGTGTCCAAGAGCGCCGGGGAAGGAAGCGCCCCGATGCGCCCCGTTCCGTCTTCCGGGCGCTCAGCGCGTATCTCCCAGCCCCTCGCCCTCAGCCCTTCAAGGACCGGCTCCAGCCCGTCCGTTGCTACCCCGATGCGCTCAGCCAGCACCTCGGCGGGGAACCACACGGCTGACAGCGGTTCGCTCAGCCACGCGCGGGTGCTGCCGAGAAGAGCGCTCGCCAGAACAGCGGCATGGTTGAAGTCAAAGACGCGCGGGTAGCGAACCTCGTGCTTCGGGGGCGCTTGATGAAGGCGGTAAGTAAATCCGTGTCCTTCCCCCTGCTTCCAGGTGCTTACCGCTGCGAACACCTCGGGCTTCAGGCGGAAGGAATGTCCGTCCCTCCCGGTGGTGACCGATGGCGCTACCTCGTGATGCGCCAGCCCTGCTGCCAACACTGATTCCACCTCTTCCACCGTCGCCATCACCGCCTCAGCGATGCGCGGGGTGGAGGGATTCACGGCGGTGGTAGAAACCGGGTTCCACCAGGTCATCAGGTAAGCATCAATCAGCCGCGCTAGGGGACTTCCCTCACCGTTCCTCAGGCTCCACGCTAGGGCGTGTATGAGGTCAAAGGGGCGGGTTTGGTAGCCATCTACCGCCATCAGGCGGCGGTTAGCAGGGGCGTTCAGTATTAGAGGGTCAATCGCCAGTGCAGACATTTTGATTATCCGTTCAGTAGCCGTTGTTCATGCGCTACTTGTAATAATCTGCATTTCGGGTGCTCGGCTGCACAAAAAATCCCCGCCCCCTGCCGGAACAGGGGGCGGGGCATTGGAGATCGTCAGATGAGTTGGACCTGACAGGTTTTTTCTATCGGCGGTTTCAGCGCTGAAACGAAAGAGCCCCCTCTTCCGAACCGTGGAAGAGGGGGCTCTTTCAGCGCATCAGCGCCGGAGGGGTCACTTGCGGGTGATGACCTTGAACCTTGCTGTCGCTGCCTTGAACTGCTTGTTCGCGGCGACCTTGATTCGGAAGACGGTCTTGACCTTCGCCTTCGCCTTCGCCTTGAAAACGACCTTGACCTTCCCGTTCGCCTTGACCTTGACCTTCACGCCCTTGACCGGCTTCCAGGTGCTGCCGACCTTCTGCTGCACCTTCACGGCACGCTTCCCGCCGCTGACGATGAAGGACTGCTTGACCTTGAACTTGCCGTGAGCCTTGACCTTGACCCGCTTCGTAACGCCCTTCACGGTCGTCTTCGTCTTCGCGGTCTTCGTCTTCGGCGCGTTGCCGTCAGTGCTACCCGTGCCACCAGTGGAGGGAGCGGGGCTCACGTCCCCGTCCCCACCCGTGTTCCCGCCCGTGGAGGGGGTCTCAGGGTCACCACTGCTGTCACCGGGGTCAGTGGAACCACCACTGCCGGGGTCCGTAGCGCCACCATCGCCAGGATCGGTGCCACCACCGTTGTCTCCATTGCCCCCATCATCGTTACCAGGAGGTGGGTCAGCAGGGTAAGCACCAAAACGGAGGGTAGAGAAGGAGAAGGAGTCATCATAAGTGAGATTTTCTCCGACCCCCATCACTTCCCACTCGGGGTTGAGGAGAATGCTCTTGGTGTTGGTGCCCTTGATGAAGTTCGAGGACCAGTAGAAACTTAGGTAACTACCATCGCGCCAGCCAATGGCTTTCATGATGAGTTCCTGCGCTTTGGTTCCTGAACCTGTGAGCGCAGCACTAGCAAGATTGGGATCAGCGGCAGAAGAGTTGACATAGTAGTCAGACATGTGATCCGCCCAGTCGCGGGCGGAACGGGTGATTTTCGCGCCCAGCCGCACGGGCGCTACCCCATTCGCGGCACGAAGGGCATTTACCGCGTTGAGCGCCTCTGTATCCAGATCGGTCATGTCACCAGCAGCAAGCGTTTCGTCTTGTTCTACGATAGTTTTCTGTCGGGTCTTTACCGCACCAAGAGTCGTCTCCTCCGGACGCCATGTAGAAGAGTCGTCTGGATTGATATCATCGGGAATCTGAGCAAAACGCTGCACTACGTGACGATACCCACCAGGGTCAGGAGCGTTAGTGCCTGTCCCTAGATAATTGAAGTCCGGGTCAAGCATGTTCCTTCGGTGCAGTTCAGAGTGCTCCCACCAAGTAAATGCTGAAAGGGGGGAGACGACATTATCAGCACCGGAGAAGACATTTTCTCCGCCCTTAGTATAACCGGTTGGATACCCTTCACCTGGATTTGGGTCGTGTCCAATCCCGGACTGATATGGACCTCGTTTTGCCCATCTGGACGCAAGCCCTGCAAGTTTCCAACTAATCTTCAGCGGTGCAACCCCGTTAGCAGCGCGCAGGCAGTTGGTGAGATAGAGCAAGTCCTCATTGTAATCACCTGTCAGGTTCGGGTCGCTTGACGAAGTAACACAATCCGCCCCAAGGTCCTCAGCGACGGCACCAGGGCTGACCGCGACCGTCAGCCCGCCCAGCGGTAGGAGGACTGCGAGGAGCATCAGGAGGGCGCGGCGTAGGGGCGGGGTTCTCCGCTTCATCGGTGTTCTCTCTTTCAGGGACCATCGAGCCCCGAGTCCGGTAGCACTGATGACACCCAGGGTGCCACAGGGGCACAGGTGAGCAACAGCCCGCATGCATAGGGGATTGAGGTGGAGAGTGATTCCTGTTCCCTCCAGCCAGCCAGCCCCCTGCTCACCTCACCACCACCAAGCCCCTTGGTCACCCCCACCCGGCACCCAATGGTCCCAGCCAGCCTGCAGGGCACCGGCTCACTACTGAGCGAGCACTCCCACTCACCCGCTCACCCACTCACCCGCTCCCTACCAACTACGGGACCCCGTGCCAGCCAAACTATGGTGCGCCCTCTCTACAATCCGGCTGCTACCACTGTTCCCACTGCCACCCAGTGCCACCCAGTGCTCACACCTGCACCCACCTGTGCCCATTGGTCACACCCCCCTCACCCTCAGGTCCGGCTCCCCGGTTCCACCGTCTCCACCCCTCCCCGTTCCACAGATGTGGAAACACGGGGGCACACCATGCCCTTCGCTGCCTCCCGGCTCTACCCTCCCGGTATCGCCCCCACCGCTCCACCCTCTGCGGGGTGGTCACCCGTGCCCCCTTGGTCACACTTGGTCACACTGATTCGCCTCATCGTTGGTTTCACCCTCCCCGCTCGCTCCTCCCTGTTCCGGGCTTCCCCGTGCGGGTGTGCTCACGGGGTTCAAGCAAACACTTCCACTCCGCTCCAGTGAGGGGGTGCCCACGGGGGATAGAGGGGGTGCGCTTGATGCGGAAGATTTGGTTGTTACTTTGCGTCTGCGGGGCGGGGGTGAGGGGTAGAGCGAAAACGTTGTGATTCCAAGGCTCCCGTGCCTACCCCGCCCCTACAGCACCCCTACCGTTGCAGAAAGGCTCCGTAGCCGGTCGCCACCATGCGCCTCCGGCGCATCAGTAACCCCGCCCCAGGGGTGAAGGGAAGCCGGGGCGGTGCCCTGCGGAAAGGGAAGAGGGGGGTGTGCTCCGCGTTGAGGACGGGGTGGAACCAGGCTCTTCAAGGCGAGGGGTGGAGGTGAGCGGGGGTGCCCACCGGGGTCAGGAAGAGGGGCTGCTGAAGCATCAGCGCCCCCGCTCCTGAGTGAGGGAAGAGCGGGGGCGCTGACACAGCGGGCGAAACACAACTACTGAACAGTGGCGCTATCGGCGGGTGGAAGAGAAAATGTGCAGCGCTTCACCCAGGGTGCAGATATTTACAGGTAGCCCGAACACCTCCACTGAAAGGAACCACCGATGAAGACATCACGCCCTCACCTCCGCCTGCTAGCCAGCACCGCCTTAGCGCTACCTCTGTTGATAGGGGGATTCACTCCCTCAGCCTCTGCGGCTGACTGTGCCCCCACGGGGGTGAGTATGTGTGCGCCCGCTGATTCCTCTTCTGCTTCCCGCGCTGCCTCCTCCTCTTCCTCTGCTTCAGTGGTAGAGGGAACAGCACCCGATGAGGTAGATGCACCCATTGCTCCTCTCCGCCAATCCCCTATGCCGTGGTGGAGCCCTTTGGTTATTGCCCTCAGCCTTGGAGCCGGGGTAGGGGGCTTCCGACTTTTCCGTCAGCGGCGCGCTGATGCCCGCTTTGACCGCGAACTCCGCCGCCTCCTGGAAGAGGAAGCCGGGAAGACCGGCGATGATTTCGCTTCCCTCCACAGCCGAGGTTGGTGAATCCCTCCGCTGATGATGAGCGAAGAGCCCCCTGCGTCCATGTGGTGCAGGGGGCTCTTCCTTCTGCTCTTCCCTTGCTCACCCGAGGGGAAGGGAACGATACGGGGGGAACCGGCTCTTCAATACGTCCTCTTCCGAATCGGGGAACCGGGGGCGGTGCCTACCTTCGCCTGTCACACCCCACACCCTTACGTCCCCGCTTTTCTCTTAGGCTTCCTCCTCCTGCCGAGGGCGAGGGGCATAGTGATTTCTCAGCGCTGCACCGGGACCGGTAAGTATGTTGAGCCCATAGCCGGGGAAGTCAAAATAGTCAGCGTCAGGTGCCTCAAAGCCGTAGAGGTTGCGGAAGCGTTCGTGGTGCCAAGAGGTAGCCGGGTCCTCATGCCCGTGCTCTGCCCACCAACGGCGGTAGTCAGCGGTTCGGACCCGCGCCCGACCGGCTTCCCGTGCTCTCATGCGTGCGTCATCGTTGCCGAGCGCCTCCAGGGCGAATGCTGTGTTGTCCTCCCTGCGGCGGTTGCGCTGCGCCTCTGCGGCTTGATTCTCCTGCTGCCGCTGCTCCCTCTGCTGCCCCCAGGTATCACGCGCTTCCTGACGGCGGTGAGCCCCCGCTGCATGATGCCCGCTCCTGCCGGAAGCCGTAGCCCCCTTCGCTGAGACCTCCCCGTGCCGGTAGCCGCGCTTCCCGCCTGCTACCGCGCCCTTCGCTGCTGCCTTCCCTCCGGCGCTTCCTGCCGCCTTGAAGGCGCTGATGGACCGCTGAGCCCTTGTAGCACCGCCCGCTGCTCCTGCGGCGTTTGCAGCGCTTCCTGCCGCCTTTGCCGCCCCCAGAGCATGCCCTGTCGCCCCGGCTGCTCCGGCTGCTACCCCGATGCCTGCTGCACCGACGCGCTTCACAGTCCTTGAACCGCTCTCCAGTCCGCCGTCGTGCGCCTGCCCCGGAAGGTGGAGGTCTCCGAGCGCCGTCATCACTTGCTGCCGGTAGGCAAGGGTGGTGAAAGAGACGAGGACGAGGACGAGTAGCGCCACCCCGTAGTTGAGCGCTCCGGCTGCCTGCTGCTGCGTGATGACCGCGTAAAACAGCATCACCACCGCTATCAGCGCTGAAGCCACCGCTGATTTTAGGTAGAAGCCCGCCAGCATAGAGAGCCACTTCAACGCGATGCCGCGCCCGAACCCGGCGTGAGCACCCAAGAGAAGGAAGACCGGGCTGACCGCGACCAGAAGGATTGCCCCTACCTTGAAGGCGAGAATGCTGCCCGCCAGCACAACGATGACCGCACACCCAGCCAGCGCTGCGATGAGCGCCAGCGTGCTGATGGAGAGACGGTTGATGGTGTCCTTGCCGCTCCAGGCGCTGACCATCTGCGGCTGATTGACCATCACCTCATCTGCCAGCCCGAACCACGCTGCTGCCTTCGCCTCCGGGCGGGTGGTGCCTGTGTCCAGCGGGGTCAGCGTTTGATTCCACAGTTGCGCCAGGGCGAGGTCACCAGTGGTCTTCGCCCCGCCGCCGAATGACACCTTCGTGTCCAGCCCACTGCTGACCTGCGTCTTCGCCGCGTCCGCTACCGAGTCCCCGAACTGACCGCTCACCCAGGGGGCATAGACGAACACAGCCCACATGGAGCACTCCGTTGAGCGAATGTTTCGCTGCGTAGCGCTGCTGACCTTGGTCGCCCCAGAGGGGGCGCTGAGCCCCTGTGCCGGGACCGTGCAGATGCTGTCCGCTGCCGCCCCCTTGCCGGTCACGATGCCGGTGGTCGCGTTGCTGAGCGACGTGGTGAAGAGCGTGAGGACTTCGTTGCTGATGCCGGGAAGTAGGGCGGGGTTGAAGATGAGGACACTGCCCACGATGGAGGCTCCGGCGAGCCAGATGAGGTTGCTCCAGACCTGCGAGAACTTGCGGCGGAAGCCGAGGAAGAGCAAGTAAATGCTTGAAGAGAAGGCGATGACCACGAGCCAGGGAAGGTAGAGGGCGTCCTTGAGCCCGGTCACGCTGCCCTTCCCGCTGACGAGCGTGACCGCCCCGTCGCTCAGGGCGTCCAGGAACGAGGCGTCCAGCGCCTTGGTGTAGAGCCAGGTAGTCGTGGTGGTGACGATTCCCGCGAGCGAGAACGTGAAGTTCGCCATCGCGGTGCTGCCCTGCGTGAGCACAGGGGCGCACTCGTAGGCGTCCTTCCGGGGGTCAGAACCGCCGTTCGCGGCTGCTGCATCATCGGTGCTGATGCGTCCTTCGCCCGAGGGGTTGCCGGTGAAGCCGCGATAGACGGTCCATGCCGGGGTGCTGCTGCCAAAGAGTTCGGAAGCCGTGTGCCGGAAGGACGAGGCTGTCTTGCCGTCCGCGTAGCCGGAAGACTCTATCCAGGGCTGCCCGATGCCGAGCGCCGCGAGGGGACCGGACCGCTGCGCTTGGTAGTTGAACGCCTCTGTCTCACCACAGAACGCGTGTAGTAGGGGGTCAAAGAGGCTGTCCGCCTGTGAGGCGGGTGCCTTGAAGACAGTGAGCACGGCTCCGGCGATGAGGGCGATGAGGGCGAGCCCTACCGTGATGCTCCGACGTTTGAAGACGGACGTTGCCGGTTGCGGGAAGTAGAACAGCGCGCCGTCCGCTGTGCCGGGTGCCCAGGGGCGGGGAATCGCTATCCAGCGGTCGTGAGTAAGGGGGTAGGCGTTCATCAGTGGTTCCATTCAGTAGAGGTCGTTCATTCGCTACATGGAAGTATCGGTAAAACAGGCGTAAGGGAACACACACCTCTTCCGAAAAAGGCGGGGACGTAAGGGGTAGGGGTGTGACAGGTAGAGATTCAGCGGACCCGCCTCGCCTGCCCCGGTTCGGAAGAGGCGGTGTTTGAAGAGCCCGAAACGGAAGAGCCCCCCGCTCCTCCGGTGAGGGAAGAGCGGGGGGCTCAGCGTGTCAGCGCCGGTTACTTGCGCGTGATGACCTTGAACTTTGCGGTCGCCGCCTTGAACTGCTTGGTTGCGGCGACCTTGACCCGGAACGTGCTCTTGCTCTTGACCTTCGCCTTGAAGGTGACCTTCGCCTTGCCGTTCGCCTTGACCTTGACCTTCACGCCCTTCACGGGCTTCCACTTGCCGCCAGCCTTCTGCTGCACCTTCACGACGCGCTTGCCGCCAGTGACGCTGAAGGACTGCTTGACCTTGACCTTCGCTTTGCCGTGAGCCTTCACCCTGATGCGCTTGGTGACGCCCTTGACGGCAGTCTTCACCTTCGCGGTCTTCACCTTCGGGGCGGTGCTGCCTGTGGAGGGCGCGGTGTCATCTCCAGGGGTGACGACGATGACTGTCCCGTCATCTCCAGGGGTGACGACGGTGCCGATTGCAGGCTGCGGGTCCGCGACCATGCCGTCTGCTTGACCCTGCACCGGCTCATGCGTCCAAGGGGTCACGAGCCCGAAGAGGTCAATCGCCGCCTGAGGAAGCGATTTGTAATCGTAGGGATTTACGACCTTGCCGGTGGAAAGGTCGCGAACCTCATGTGTCTGCTGTCCGTAAGCGTAGTAGAGCCAGCCATTGACCCCATAGAAGAGGTAGGAACTATCCTGATACACCGTGTCAGCGGTGAAAGGCTCAGGGATTCGGACCATCTCAAGGACCCCGTAGGGGACCGTTTCCACGTAATCAGCGGGGTCAATGAGCACCCGCTGATTGCTGCCGTCATAGCGATACAAACGCTTGCTCTCATAACCAAATCCGTAATCATCATCAAAGGCTGAGGACGACAGTCTGCCAAAGGTCAGGTCGTAGAGCCCCCCGTCTTCGGCTGAAAAGCCCATCGTGTCCAGCACCGGCTGCGGAATGAAGTGCCAATCAGTGAAACTGTCATATGAGCCATCGGGATACTTTATGCCGATGAGTCCCTTCTCCGTGCAACCCCAGGTGTAAGTAGCACCCTTGAGGTAGGCGAAACGCTGCACCCCGTCTTCAAAAGGGTTTGCTACCTCTGCGCAAATCTCCTGCGGTGTAGCCGCTGAGGCGGTCGCGGCGGGTAGCCCGACAAGGGGAAGGGCTACTGCTGCAGCCAGTGCTGCAATCCTCATCTTCGTCATGGTTTTAGCGTCCATCGTAGTTTTCCGTTCTGCTAGAAGTGTTGAGCGCGAATCGCGGTGATGCGCTCTTGTATATAAGTATCGGTAGCCAGGAAAAAAACTGCACAGCCTCTTCCATGTCAGAAGAGGCTGTGCAGTAACAGAACGAGCGGAATCAGTAGTTGCCCTGTCCGACCCCCTGCATCAGCGTGTAGAGACGCTTCTCTGCCTTGCGCTGAGCGCTCTTCCACGCCCAGCGCTGTGCTGCGTCCTTCGCTGCGGCGGTTGCCTTGGTCTTCGCCTTCACTGATGCCTTCGCTACGGCGTTCCTCTTCGCCCTGTGGAAGGTAGGCACGTCGTATCCGTGGTCCATGTATGAGGCACTGAAACCGTCCTCCGCCGCTTCCTTCACCGCCCTGTCATGCCAGGCTTTGTCCTCATAGACCACGCCGAGCCCGTGCGCGTAGCCCACCGCGCTGCGCGTCGCCGTGCGCGCCACGGTCGCCTTCGCCTTCAACGTCCTGCCCTTGAAGCGCGTGGTGACTGTCACTGTCTGCCGGGAGGTGACGGTTGCTGTCTTTGCCACCGCTGCACTTGCTGTGCCCGCGAAAGCGACCTTCCCGTCCCGCTTCGCCTTCGCGACGATGCGCGAGATTGCCGCGTCAAACCGGTTTTCCCACGCCGCGTTGTTGCGGGGGTGGTTGAGGTTGCTGAGCCATGCCACCTTTGCCTTCGCGGCGCGCTTGGAGGCGGTTGCAGCGCGGTCCTCATTGGTAGCGGTGGTCACGGTGGTCGCGAGTGCCTCCAGGGTCTTCGCTACCTTCGCCGTCGCCTTCGCGGTAGCGCGGACCTGCTTCCACTTCGGGAGCCCGTGCTGCGCCACGTTGTAGGACTTCACACTGACCGTGCCTGCGCCCGAGTCGGTGCCGGTCGCGGCTGAGGCTGTTGCTGCGGCGGTGAGGGGGAGGGTTGTCGCTATGAGTAGTGCGCCCAGGCGGCGCGTGGTTGTGTTCATGGTTGCTGTTGCCCTTCGCTATTTGAACAGAGAGCGACTACCTGCCGCCCTCTCCTAAATATCGGTCGGGGAGGGCTGTCAAAGTTTTCGGGCGATAGCGATACCGTTCAGTGGTGATGCCGGGGTTTTACAGGTGACCTCCCCGCCATCAGTCCAGGTTGATTGAACAGTGAAGCCCCGCCCGGTGTAACAGTCCGGGCGGGGCTCTTCTCTATCCATGCAGGGGCGGTGGAATCAGTGGTTCCACCCTCACTGTTTCAGCGCTGAAACAGGGAATCAGTGGTGTCAGTCTTTGGCTTCGGCTGCGTCCTTTGCTTCCAGTTCTGCCAACTCTTTCAGTAGCGCTGCCTTTTTCGCTTCCCGCTTAGCCTTCGTCTTCTCTTCCTTCGCGGCTGAGGTGCGTGAGGAAAGACCGCCGATGTGTCCCGTTACTGCCTCTCTGCTCGCTTCACGCGAGAGGTGTGTGTAGTAACCCGTCATAGAAATATCCGCGTGACCGATGATTTTTGCCACGATTTGCGGGTTCTGCTCAATCCGAGAGAGCAAGGTTGTCGCGATATGCCGTGCGGCGTGCCCGCGCATGTCCTCAATCTTGTGCTCAGCCAACAGTTCATGCCAACGCTCAGCGTCTTTCTGATGCTTTATAGGCTTGCCGGTCTTCGTGGTAAAGACAAGTTTCTCCAGCCCCTGTGATGGCTGAAACTCAGGCGTCTTACGAAACTTCCGTTGCTGCTTGAGGTGCGCCCGGAAGATTTCCAGCGCGAGTCCGCTTACCGGCACCTGCCGCGTGGAAGACTGAGTCTTGGTCTGAGTCTTGATGTAGAGCCCCCGCCCCGGAATCTTCTGCGGGCACAGGTCCGCGCGGGACTGCTTGCACTTGCGCGCGCCACCAGCGTCCGGCGTTCCGCACCCGTGCTGCGCGGACTCCCGAGCAAGTTGCTGCTTGATGTCAATGTAGGCGCGCTCGCTCTTGTCCAGGTGGAAGCAGTCGTCAGTGAGCCCCAGGGCTTCCGAACGCCTGATGCCCAGGAAAGCGAGCCACCACCGCGCCACATCAGGCTCATTCTCAATCCGCCCGAGTAGGTATTCCGCTACCCAGGTGAAGCGCTCCAGCCCTTCGTCCTTCCGCTTCGTCCGGCGCGGGGCATCAACGAGGTCCGCGTAGTTCCGCGCCACGAGCCCGTCCTTGAAAGCCGAGTCCAGCGCTGCCTTCAAGACGAAGTAGATTGCCCTGCGGCGGGTGCCACCCAGAGCCGGTTCATCGGTGGTCTGCCCGCCGACGACCTTCCTCTTCGCGGGGAGTGTCACCCAGATGAGTTCGTAGATTGCGTCCTTGCCCAGCGCCCAGAGGGGTATCTGCCCGATGTGAGGTGCCAGGTGGTGCTGAATCGCTGCGGCGTAGTCACGCTTGGAATCGTCTTGGACGGATTCGCCCAGCCGTGCGTGCCAACGCCAGAGCCAGTCGCCGGTGGTGAGCCGCGCTGCGGCGGGGGTCGTTGCAACGGTGTCAGGGGCTGCAAGTCCTTCGCGGACCTTCCAGCGCTTCACAGCGTCTTCGCGCCGCTCCATCGCCACCTCAGGCGAGGGACCTTCACCCGCGACCTTCACCTGCTTGCCGTTTGAGACCCGAACGGTAGCGGTCGCCCGCCAGACGACACGACGGCGGTCCCCCCGCTGCTCTATCACTTGGAAGACGGAGCCTTCACCGTGACGGCGGGTCTTCGGTCGCCGCGCTGCTGCCATGCCTGGAGGCTACTGCCAGAGCGCCCAAAAACCAACCTATCTCCCAACCTATCTTGGTCGTTGGAACCACGTGGGCGCTGAATCGGTGGGACCGGCACTGATGGGCGGGAGCGTTGGTATTGCAACGAAAAGGGCGGGCTCTCAGTGGTGATGAGAGCCCGCCCTTTTTGGCGCAGCGGAGGATGGGGGATTCGAACCCCCGAGGGCGTTAACCCAACCGCCTTTCCAAGACGGCGCCATAGGCCACTAGGCGAATCCTCCAGTGGGTGCGCGCACCCAGCGTGTCGAGGATACCGGA
>Ga0182735_1000642_pt1 | contig 26655 bp, 18 predicted proteins | sample eDN5th30CKraftMG_FD_128524 | JGI IMG/M metagenome (GOLD analysis project Ga0182735, IMG submission 128524) | Enriched Miracle-Growth compost microbial communities from Emeryville, California, USA - eDNA 5th pass 30_C Kraft MG (version 2) (version 2) ...
TGATCTCGCTCTCGGTTGGCGAGCCGGACTTCGACACCCCGGAGAACATCAAGCGCGCTGGCATCGCCGCCATCGAGCGTGGCGAGACCCGCTATCCGCCGGTCTCCGGCATCCAGCCGCTGCGCGAGGCCATTGCCCGCAAGTTCAAGCGTGAGAACGGCCTCGACTACAAGCCGTCGCAGACCATCGTCGGCACCGGCGGCAAGCAGATTCTGTTCAACGCCCTGATGGCCACCATCAACACCGGCGACGAAGTGGTGATTCCGGCCCCGTACTGGGTGAGCTACCCGGAGATGGTCGCCCTGTGCGGCGGTACGCCGGTGTTCGCCGAGACGCGCATCGAGGACAATTTCAAGCTTCAGGCCGCAGAGCTGGACCGGGTCATTACCCCGAAGACAAAATGGGTCATCCTCAACTCGCCGTCGAATCCCTCGGGCGCGGCCTACAGCCACGACGAGATGAAGGCGCTGACCGACGTGCTGTTGCGCCATCCGCACGTCTGGGTGCTGACCGACGACATGTATGAGCATCTGGTCTATGGCGACTTCAAATTCGTCACCCCGGCCCAGGTCGAGCCAAAGCTGTATGACCGCACGCTGACCATGAACGGCGTGTCGAAGTCCTACGCCATGACCGGCTGGCGCATTGGCTACGCCGCCGGCCCCGAGCACCTGATCAAGGCGATGGACACCCTCCAGGGCCAGCAGACCTCCGGCGCCTGCACCATCGCCCAGTGGGCCTCGGTGGAGGCGCTCGACGGCCCGCAGGATCACCTCAAGGTGTTCCGGAAGGCTTTCGAGGAACGCCGCGATCTGGTGGTGTCGATGCTCAACCAGGCCCAGCACCTGAAATGCCCGACCCCGGAAGGCGCGTTCTACGTCTATCCGTCGTGCGCCGGCGCCATCGGCCTGAAGACTCCTGAAGGCAAGGTGATCGGCAATGACGAAGACTTCGTCACGGCCCTGCTTGAGTCGGAAGGCGTGGCGGTTGTGCACGGTTCAGCGTTCGGTCTTGGCCCGAACTTCCGCGTCTCATACGCCACGTCGACCGCTGTCCTTGAGGACGCCTGCACCCGCATCCAGCGTTTCTGCGCCTCGTTGCGCTGAGACGCCGCCGCGTAAAACGGCGCCGGCGCCGCGGATTCCGGCTCCCACGGGGGCGGCCTGTCCGGCGCCGGTTCCGGCCGCTTCTGTCAGGGTCGCCTCCGGGCGGCCCTTTTGTTTGATCCGCAGGGGGTTCGTCCTTTCGTCGTGTCGACCGCGGGGCCCGTAACAGCTAGTCTGCGCAGGTACTTATGGCGCGGCGCGGACAACGCCGGCTCTTGCCGTGCGGACGCGTGATAGCGGAGGGCATGATGAACGAGGTTTCGGCGCCGGTCGCGGCTATGCAGGACCGTCCCTGGTTGCAGCACTACCCGCCAGGCGTGCCGGCGGATATCGATCCGGCGCAGGTCGGAACGCTTGTCGACCTGTTTCGCAGCAGCGTCGCCGCCTATGCCAGCCGCCCCGCCTATGAAAGCTTCGGCGCCCGCCTGACCTACGCTGATCTGAAGCGTGAAGCGGAGGCGTTCGCCAGCTGGCTGCAGGGCGCCGGCATGAAGAAGGGCGACCGCGTCGCCATCATGATGCCGAACGTGCTGGCTTTCCCGGTCGCCATGTTCGGCGCCCTGATCGCCGGTTGCACCGTGGTCAACGTCAACCCGCTGTACACGCCGCGTGAACTGGAGCACCAGCTCAACGATTCCGGCGCCCGGGTTCTGGTGGCGCTGGAAAATTTCGCCGTCACGGTGCAGCACGCCCTGCCGCGGCTGAACCTGGACCGGGTTCTGGTGGCGGCGCCTGGCGACCTGATGGGGTTCAAGGGTTTCATCGTCACCGCCGTCTCGCGCTACGTCAAAAAGGCGGTTCCGGCCTGGGACATTCCCGGCGCCATCCGTTTCACCGAGGCCCTGTCGCAGGGCAGGGGCAAATCCCCTGCGTCGGTGACGGTGAGCGGCGACGACCTTGCCTTCCTGCAATATACCGGCGGCACCACCGGCGTCTCCAAGGGCGCCATGCTGACCCACGCCAATGTCGCCAGCAACGTGTTGCAGGCCTACCTCTGGTTCAACGCCGGGGGCGAGGGCGAGGCGGATCCGGTGATGGTGACGGCGCTGCCGCTCTATCACATCTTCGCCCTGACGGCCTGCTGCCTGTTCATGCTGAAATCGGGCGGCTGCTCGCTGCTGATCGCCAACCCGCGTGACATCGACGGCTTCGTCAAGACGCTGAAGGGCGCCCGCTTCACCCGCATGTCGGGCGTGAACACCCTCTACAACGCCCTGGCGCATCACCCGCAGATCCGCAGCGTCGACTTCTCGCATCTGGCCTTTTCCGTCGCCGGCGGCATGGCGACCCAGGCGCCGGTGGCGAAGCTGTGGAAGGAGATCACCGGCAAGCCGATCCTGGAGGGCTACGGCCTGTCCGAGACTTCGCCCGTGGTGACCACCAATCCGCCGACCCTGGAGGAGTTTTCGGGCACCATCGGCTATCCGATGCCGTCAACCTGGGTGGTGATCCGCGATGCGGCCAATAACGACCTGCCCACCGGCGAGCCGGGGGAGTTGTGCGTGAAGGGCCCGCAGGTGATGCCAGGCTACTGGAACCGGCCGGACGAGACGGCCAGGGTGATGACGCCGGACGGCTATTTCCGCACCGGCGACGTGGCGGTGATGCAGCCGGACGGGCAGTTCCGCATCGTTGACCGGGCCAAGGACATGATTCTGGTGTCCGGCTTCAATGTGTACCCGAACGAGGTCGAGGAGGTGCTGGCCGGCCATCCTGGCGTGCTTGAAGCGGCTGTCGTCGGCGCCCCGGATGACAATAGCGGCGAGCGCGTCGTGGCCTACGTGGTGAAGCGGGAAGAGAGCCTGACCGAGGAAGAGGTGCGGGCTTTCGCCAAAGAGCGTCTCGCCGCTTACAAGGCGCCGAAGCAGGTCATCTTCCGGGCGGAACTGCCCAAGACCAATGTGGGCAAGGTGTTGCGGCGCGCCCTGCGTGACGGTGGCTGAGCCGGCGGCGCGAGCGCCCATCCAGGCTGTCCAATACTGTTCGCGACAGCAAACGGCGACGCAACTGACCTGATCACGCGGTAGTGAAGCGCGCGCAAGACAGAAAAAAGGTCGGGTTCCATTTAAGGGACCCGACCCAGAGTCGTTCCGTGAACAACGGAACACTTCCAGAGGGGAACGGTGAAAACTGGGCTCGACGCCGGGAGGCGGTGCGGAGCACTGCTTTCAACCGTGAGTCATTTTGACTGCGGGACGGAAATTGACAAGCTGCGGGGCGTCATGACTGCCATGCGCGCGCGACATGTAGTCACGGAATTGCGAGGTCATGACGCCGCAAGCCGCAGTCAGGGCATATGCGGAAAACAGGCGGTCACTTTTCATGAAAAAGAATCGCCACATCAGCATATCAGGCGGAGGCGCGCCTTTTCCGTGAGCTGGTTTCACCGAGAATGCGCGGGAAGCGCCCCGGTGTCCGGGCAGTCGCATCTGGCTGCAAGCGCGCGCGCCGGGTTTTGCCGGCGCTACAGGCGGCCATGGCCCGGCGCAACGCCCGCACGGGCCGTCAGGTCCCGTTGACGCCCGTGGCCATGGTCCCGCGTCAGTAGGCCCAGCGTTGCGCCTTGCTGATGAGGAAGTCGCGAAACACCTGGACGCGGGCGACAGCCTTCATTTCTTCCGGGTAAACCAGGTAGGAATCCAGCGCCGGCAATTCGTTGGCGGGCAGCACCTGGACGAGCCCCGACGTCGGCTCGACCAGATAGTCCGGCAGCACGGCGATGCCGATGCCCACGTCGACGGCGCGTTTGAGGGCCGAGATATTGTTGACGATCATCTGGTAGGGGCGGGGGTCCTTGGGGTCGCGGCCCGCCGTGGCCAGCCATTGCGCCGTGGCCAGGAAAGGCGGCACGGTGCCGCCGTAGCTCATGATGCGGTGGCGGTCGATCTCCTCCAGGGTTTCGGGAAGCCCGTGGCGCTTCACGTAGTCCTGCGAGGCGTAGACGTGGAAATGCACGGCGAACAGCCGGCGCTGGATCAGATCGGCCTGAACCGGCTGGCGCAGGCGCAGGGCGATATCCGCCTCGCGCATCGACAGGTCCAGCTCCTCGTCGGTCAGGATGAGGTCGATCTTCACATCCGGGTACAGGTCAAGGAATTCGCCGAGGCGTGGCGTCAGCCATGCCGCGCCAAGGCCCAGGGTGGTGGTGACGCGCAACTCGCCGGACGGCCGCTCGCGCGAGTCGGTGAGGCGGGCCCGGGTGGCGTCCAGCCGCATGGTCATTTCGCGGGCGGTGCGGAACAGCAGTTCGCCCTGCTCGGTCAGGATGAGGCCGCGGGCGTGGCGGTGAAACAGCGGCGCCTTGAGTTCGCGCTCCAGCGCGCTGACCTGCCGGCTCACCGCCGACTGGCTGAGACCCAGATCATCGCCCGCCCGCGTGAAGCTGCCGGCCTCGGCGACCGTATAAAATATCCTGATCTTGTCCCAATCCATGACGTTCCGTTCCCTCTGATCGCCGGCGCGCTCCGGTTGGTCCCGCCTTGCTGGCTGCGCGTTCCGGCTTCCTTCAATGCTGTCGCGTCGCGGCCGGAGCCTCCCTCCGGTAATCGCGACGCCAGGTGTTCAGCGCGGCCTATTCGGCGGCCTTCGCCGTTTCCGTTTCCCGGGAAGCCAGCCAGCGCTCCGCCTCCAGCGCCGCCATGCAGCCCATGCCGGCGGCGGTCACCGCCTGGCGAAAGATGTCGTCGGTGACGTCACCGGCGGCGAAAACGCCCGGAACGCTGGTGGCGGTTGAGTCCGCGGCGGTCCAGATATAACCGCCCGCCTTCATTTTCAGGCTGTCGGCGAAGAGCTCGCTCGACGGCTTGTGGCCGATGGCGATGAACACGCCGTCCGTCTCCACCGTCCGCGTTTCCTGGGTGCGCACGTTGCGCAGATTGACGTGGGTGACGCCGGGCGGGTTCTGGCCGCCACAGATTTCATCCACCACGCTGTCCCAGATCACCTCGACCTTCGGGTGGCGGAACAGGCGCTCCTGCAGGATGCGCTCGGCGCGCAGGCTGTCGCGCCGGTGCACCAGCGTCACCTTCGCCGCGAGACCGGCCAGATACAGCGCTTCCTCGACGGCGGTGTTGCCGCCGCCGACCACCACCACGTTTTTGTTGCGGAAGAAGAAGCCGTCGCAGGTGGCGCAGGCCGACACGCCAAAGCCCTGGAACGCCTGCTCGGAGGGCAGCCCCAGCCACTGCGCCTGGGCGCCGGTTGCGATCACCAGCGCGTCGCAGGTGTAAACGTCGCCGCTGTCGCAGGTGACGGTGAACGGCCGGGCGCTGATGTCGACGCCGGTGACGTAGTCGGAGATGAGCTGAGCGCCCACATGCTCAGCCTGGGCGCGCATCTGCTCCATCAGCCACGGCCCCTGGATCGCCTCGGCGAAACCCGGGTAGTTTTCCACATCGGTGGTGATCGTCAGCTGGCCGCCAGCCTGGTAGCCGGAAATCAGCACCGGCTCCATCATGGCGCGCGCCGCGTAGATCGCCGCGGTGTAACCGGCGGGACCGGAGCCGATAATCAGCAGTTTGGTGTGCTTGCTGGCCATTGTGTCGCCTGGAATTCTCGCCTGTCAGGGCATTTCCCCCACTTTCGGTGAAGAAAACGCCCCAGATATGAGGTGGACATCGCCAGGGAGCTACGGCTCCCGGGAAATGCCCTGGTCAGTTACGGGGCGACGCCAACGTCGCGCGGGGCGCACGCGCCTGCGCATACGCCCTCATGATTGCATCAGCGATGATCGGCGTCGAGTTTAGGGGGGGGTATGCGTCTCCTGCAAGCTTTCCTGTGAATTCGTGCACAACCGCGCGTCTTTTCAGGGCCTCAAGCAGGAAGCGGGTTTTGCGGTCGTCCGGGCCTGGCGAAAACGTCAGCACCGGTCGGCCGGTGACGGCGGCCTCGCCGATCATGTTGGTGGAGTCGGTGGTCACGACGACCGCGTCCGCCAGCGCCATCATGGCCGGATAGGGGTTTTCGCCGGCGCCATCCCAAAGATAGCCGCCATGTCGGGCGGCGAGGTTGCGCACGGCGCGCGCCAGCGCCGGCGGCGTCCGCCTTGATGTCGTGATCATGAGGAAGACGCCGGTGGCCGCCAGACTGGCGAGCCGGGCGCAGAAATCGTCGATGGCGGCGGCGGTGAACCGGTGGCGGCGACTGTCGCCGCCCACCAGCACGGCGACGCGTGGACCATGCCCGCCCGGCAGGGCGTCGGCCAGGGGCTGGGGCGGGGCGGAGCGCGCGGCGGCGAGGCGCTGCGGCGACAGCCGGTGGGGACCCGTGAGCGTCGTCAGCACATTGGGACCGCGCAGCGGGTCGTGCTCCGGCGCCCAGATGAAATCGGCGGCGCCTGCGCCGGTGCGGGGGTCTTTCAGAATGACGGTGAACGTGCGCCCGCCAGAAAGCCGGCGCACGGCCCGCGCATAGGGAATGGCGCGGCGGCCCGAAGCCACCAACAAATCGGGAAACGCGCCGCCGATGGGGCTGCCAGGCCGGTCCGGCGCATCGGCCGGATCCACCGGGCCACGCGGGGCCAGCCACGCCCAGGGCGCGCGCGGCGCTACCCGGCGAATCTCTGGCGTCAGTCCCAGGGCTTCAATGACGGCGACGCATTGCAACTCGTCGCCAGCCTTGCCGTCGCTCAGCGCCCAGGCGCTTGCCGGCCGGGCGGCGGCCGGTGAAAGGTCGGGGGCCGCGCCATGGTCCTGCCTCATCTGCGCCCGCCTCCCTGGCCATGCCGCCCTGCGCCTGTTGATCTCCGCGCCTGTATAAAGCGTTTTTCAACGGGATGGATACTGCCTCCCATGAAGAACAGGCGTAAATTCAGGGCGATAGGGCTTCAGCGCCATGGCGGGCTGCGGCCCGCGCCCGGCCAGCCGCTTCACCCCCGCCGCTACCGGCTGCCCGCGTAACGCGCGCTCCAGCTTGCGAATGACCGGACCAGATCGCCAAGGCGCCGGAAATCGGCTTCAACGCCATTTTCGCCCAGCGCCGTTGACGAGGGCGCGGTGACCGTCACCGGAAAGCGCTGCAGGACCTTGCCGTCAGGCGCCACCACCAGCGTCTCGCCATCCATGCGATCCGTGGTTTGCAGCGCCGCCCCGCCGGACTGGTTGTCGAGGCCGAAATTGGCCGGAATGACGATTTCGGTGATGCGAACGACCAGGCGCGGCTGGGTGGCGTCGCCGGTGATCCTGAAGCGGCGTTTCATTTCCGCCTGCATCATGGCGCGCAGGCGCTCGCCGGTCGGGCCGTAAAGCGAGGCGCCCAGTGGCGCCGTATCAACGGTGACGGATGCGTATCCGGTCGCCGCCCGGGCGTCTGAACGGTCCTGACCGCTGAACGCCGGGGCGAGCGCAAGACCGCCCGCGACGACGAGCCCAAGCCCCAGGGCCAGCAGCAGGCGCCGTGAGAGAGAGAAAACGGGAGAAAGCATGTGACGGGCATCGCGTGTTGCGTCCGCGGCGACAGGGTCGGCTGCGCGGAACAGGTCAACGCGGAGATAGTAAGTCGCTCGGGTCAGTCACGTGCGCTAACGCACATGACATCATGCGTTGGTCCCGGGCAGGCGCCCCGTCCGGGGCGGAGCCGGTGGCTGGGGCCTTGCGCCGCAGTCATTTGCGCGGTTATGGGGAACGAATCGTGCGCCCCGCGTGGCGCGCGAATGTGAACGCCGGGTGAAAAGCCCGCTGATGGAAACGCCGCTCATGAAAACGCCCGCCGGGGTCGGCGGGCGCGAGGGGTCGAAATGCTGCGGGGCGCGGCCAGCGCCGCCGTATCAGACGAAGGCGATGGCGACGATTTCGTAGGACTTGCCGCCGCCGGGGGCGTTCACCTCGACCGAATCTCCGACGCTTTTGCCGATCAGCGCCCGGGCGATTGGCGACTTGATCGACACCTTGCCCTTGCTGACGTCCGCTTCCGGCTCGCCGACGATCTGGTAGATTTTCTCTTCCTCGGTGTCCTCATCGACGAGGGTGACCGTGGCGCCGAATTTCACCGTGGTTCCGCTCATGCGCGCCGTGTCGAAGATTTCGGCGCGGGAGATCAGGCCTTCCAGTTCGAGGATGCGGCCTTCATTCAGGCTCTGCGCTTCCTTGGCGGCGTGATACTCGGCGTTCTCCGAGAGGTCACCCAGGGCGCGCGCCTCGGCGATCGCGGTGATGATCCGCGGGCGCTCCACCTGCTGGCGATGCTTCAGCTCCTCATTGAGCGCCGCATAGCCGGAAGTCGTGATCGGAACCTTTTCCATACATACACCCGTATCTGTAAATCGGGCCCGCTCCAGGGCTGGCGTTTGAACCAACATGCCCTGGCGGGCCCGGACGGCGCATTTTCAGGCGAAACGGTCGCCTGTCGCCCAGGAGGCGCGCATGCGAACCGCGTGCGAAGGCCGGAGCGGGGACGAAACCTGACGCACCTGACCCGTGGAGAAATCGTGTCCTGACAATACATACGCGCCCCGCCCGTCGCCGGGTCGGGAGCGCGTCATGATTCCAGGACTGTATGTCTGCCGGCAGCTTGCCCCGGACTGGCCCGCGCATCAAGTCCGCGTGGTAGAACGGCCGCACGGGGGCTGTGGCGCTTCCGGCGAACCCTGGGGGCCGCCGGAAGCATTTGGCCGTTTTTGCCTGGGTCTGGGGCGCCTTTGTCGCGAAAAGCGGCGGTCACTTCCCAAAGAAGCCTTGGCGGTTGGCGCGACGCAGGGCCGCGCCCGCGATCAGACCCTCAGAAATATTCCTGCAGGGCCCGCACCTGCAGTTCGCCGCTGCGATAGGCCTTGATGCCCTCGCCGGCGGCGATGGCGCCGGCCAGCGTGGTGTAATAGGGCACCTTGTGCAGCAGGGCGGCGCGGCGCAGCGAGCGCGAATCCTGCAGCGCCTGGGCGCCTTCCGTGGTGTTGATCACCAGCTGGATGCCGCCGTTCTTGATGGCGTCGACCACATGCGGCCGTCCTTCCAGCACCTTGTTGATGCGGTCGCAGGCCACGCCGTGCTCGGCGAGGAACCGCTGGGTGCCGGAGGTGGCCTTGAGCGCGAAGCCCATCTCCACCAGTGAGCGCATGGTCGGCAGGATGCGCGCCTTGTCGCCGTCGCGCACCGAAACGAACACCGCGCCCGCGGTGGGCACCGCCGCGCCGCTGCCGAGCTGGCTCTTGGCGAAGGCCACGCCAAAGTCCTTGTCGAGGCCCATCACCTCGCCGGTGGAGCGCATCTCCGGGCCGAGCACGATGTCGACGCCGGGGAAACGGGCGAACGGGAACACCGATTCCTTGACGCCGATGTGATTCAGTTCGCGCTTCTCAAGGCCGAACGACGCCAGCTTCTCGCCGGCCATCACCCGCGCCGCGATCTTGGCGATCGGCGTGCCGATCACCTTGGCGACGAACGGCACCGTGCGCGAGGCGCGCGGGTTGACCTCGAGCAGATAGATCACGCTGTCCTTGATGGCGTACTGCACGTTCATCAGGCCGCCGACCTGCAGGGCTTTCGCCAGCTGCGTCGTCTGGCGCTCCAGTTCGGCGATGATGTCCGGCGTCAGCGAGCGCGGCGGCAGCGAGCAGGCGCTGTCGCCCGAATGGATGCCCGCTTCCTCGATGTGCTCCATGATGCCGCAGATGAACACGTCCTCGCCGTCGGCCAGCGCGTCCACGTCAACCTCGACCGCATCGGAGAGGTAGCCGTCGAACAGCAGGGCGTTCTTGCCGAGCAGGGTGTTGATCTGCCCCGTCTTGTCGTTGGGGTAACGGATCTTGATGTCCTGCGGCACCAGCGCCGGCAGGGTGTCGAACAGATAGTCGTTGAGCTGCCCCTCGTCGCGCAGGATGGCCATGGCCCGGCCGCCCAGCACGTAGGACGGGCGCACCACCAGCGGGAAGCCAAGCTCGCCGGCCACCAGCCGCGCCTGCTCCACCGAATAGGCGATGCCATTGTTCGGCTGCTTCAGGCCCAGCTTGTCCAGCAGGCGCTTGAAGCGGTCGCGGTCCTCGGCGAGGTCGATCATGTCCGGCGAGGTGCCGAGGATCGGGATGCCGGCTTCTTCCAGCGCGTTGGCGAGTTTCAGCGGCGTCTGGCCGCCGAACTGCACGATGACGCCGTGCAGTTCGCCGCGGCTGCGCTCGAGGTCGAGGATCTCGATGACGTCCTCGGCGGTCAGCGGCTCGAAATACAGCCGGTCCGAGGTGTCGTAGTCGGTGGAGACCGTCTCCGGGTTGCAGTTGACCATTATGGTCTCGTAACCCGCGTCCTCAAGGGCGAAGGCGGCGTGACAGCAGCAATAGTCGAACTCGATGCCCTGGCCGATGCGGTTCGGGCCGCCGCCAAGGATCGCCACTTTCTTGCGGTCGCCCGGCTCGGCCTCGTTCACGGGGCCAGAGGCGCCGAACGGGGCGGCGTAGGTCGAATACATGTAAGCGGTCGGCGAGGCGAACTCGGCGGCGCAGGTGTCGATGCGCTTGAACACCGGGCGCACGTCGAGGGCGCGGCGGCGCTTTGTCACTTCGGCTTCGCTGAGGCCGGCGAGGGTGGCGAGGCGGGCGTCGGAGAAGCCCATGGCCTTCAGGCGGCGAAAGGCGACCGGCGTTTCCGGCAGGCCATGGGCGCGGACTTTCGCCTCGGTGTCGGTGATGCCTTTGATCTGGGCGATGAACCACGGGTCGATCTTGCAGGACTCGTGGATCTGCTGGGCGTCGACGCCGAGGCGTAGCGCCTGGGCCACGGCCAGCAGACGGTCCGGCGTCGGTGTGCCGAGCGCGGCGCGGATGGCGTTCTTGTCGTCGCCCTGGCCGAGGCCGGGAATCTCGATCTCGTTGAGGCCGTTGAGGCCGGTTTCGAGCGAACGCAGCGCCTTCTGCAGGCTTTCCTGAAAGGTGCGGCCGATGGCCATGGCCTCGCCCACCGACTTCATGGCGGTGGTGAGCGTGGGATCGGCGCCAGGGAACTTCTCGAAGGCGAAGCGCGGGATCTTGGTGACGACGTAGTCGATGGTCGGCTCGAAGGCCGCCGGCGTCGCGCCGCCGGTGATGTCGTTGTCGATCTCGTCCAGCGTGTAGCCGACGGCGAGGCGGGCGGCGACCTTGGCGATCGGGAAGCCGGTGGCCTTGGAGGCCAGCGCCGAGGAGCGCGACACGCGCGGGTTCATCTCGATGACGATCATGCGGCCGTTGGCCGGATCGACGGCGAACTGTACGTTGGAGCCGCCGGTTTCCACGCCGATCTCGCGCAGCACCGCCAGCGAGGCGTCGCGCATGATCTGGTATTCCTTGTCGGTCAGCGTCAGCGCCGGCGCGACGGTGATGGAATCGCCGGTGTGGACGCCCATTGGATCGATGTTCTCGATCGAGCAGACGATGATGCAGTTGTCCGCCCGGTCGCGGACCACCTCCATCTCGTACTCCTTCCAGCCCAGCACGCTTTCTTCCACCAGAACCTCGCTGGTGGGGGAGGCGTCGATGCCGCGCTCGACGATGTCGATGAATTCGGCCTTGTTGTAGGCGATGCCGCCGCCGGTGCCGCCAAGCGTGAACGACGGGCGGATGATCGCCGGCAGGCCGATGTCGTCCAGCGCGTCCAGCGCCGCCGCCAGCGTCTTGACGTGGTGCGACTTGGGGGTGTCGAGGCCAATTTTCGTCATGGCCTCGCGGAAGCGCTCACGGTCTTCCGCCTTGTCGATGGCGTCGGCGGTGGCGCCGATCATCTCGACGTTGAACTTCTCCAGCACGCCCATGCGCTCCAGCGACAGGGCGCAGTTCAGCGCCGTCTGGCCGCCCATGGTCGGCAGCAGGGCGAAGCCGCCGGGAATGACATTCCGCTCCTTCTCGATGATCTTCGCCACCACCTCGGGCGTGATCGGCTCGATATAGGTGGCGTGCGCCAGATCCGGATCGGTCATGATCGTCGCCGGATTGGAGTTCACCAGGACGATGCGATAGCCCTCGTCCTTCAGCGCCTTGCACGCCTGGGTTCCCGAATAGTCGAACTCGCAGGCCTGACCGATGACGATGGGGCCGGCGCCGATGATCAGGATCGTGGAGATGTCAGTGCGTTTGGGCATCGGGTCCGCTTTGTCAGCCAGGCGCGTCTCACGGCCTCCCGCCGTGGAGGAGGGAAGCGATGGAACGCCGTTATAGGGCGATCACCGTGGCTTGCAGGCAAGGCGCGGCGCCCGGCGGTGCAAGCGTATGATCCTGTGCATGATCCTGGGCCGTCGCGCATAAAAAAAGGCCGCGACGCGGGCAATGCGCCGCGCTGCGTCCTTCGGACTGGCGTAGGGTCAAGGGCCGCCGGATATGGCGCGCCAGGCCCGGGATCGACGTCGTTTAGACGATATCGGCTCCCGAGGGAAGGCCTGAAGCGTCATCCGCCTGGGCGTTTGTGAAGTGTTTGTCACTTCCGCCTTAACCATGCGGCCGGTTTTTCCCGCTTTCCAGGCTTGCGCGGACCGGAAAGCGGACAAATTCTGGCGAGTCCGTATTTACTTTCCGGCGGGGCGTGGTCCGCTGCGCTGGAAGGCACGTACATGCCGGCGGCAGGGCGGACGCGGCGAAACGCCCCGGGCCCCGCCGCAGGGACGGGCTCCGCATGGGGCGGTTGTCCAGTGAAGTGGAGGGAGCCATGACAGACACATCCAATTCCACCCCGCGCGATCCGGCCCCGGCCACGCCCGGCCTGACGCCCGGCTTCGCGGGATTGCGCAAACGCCTGCGCGACAAATGGGGCTGGCTGCTGGCGCTCGGCGTGCTGCTGTCGGCGCTGGGCGTCATCGGCTTCATCATGCTGCCGTGGTTGACCCTTGTCACCGTGTGGTGGGTTGGCGCGCTGTTGCTGGTGGGCGGCGGCGCCCAGGTGGTTGACGCCTTCTCCGAGAAAAACTGGGGCCCCTTCGCGCTGCATCTGCTGATCGCCGTGCTCTACATGGTCGCCGGCGCCATTGTCATCTGGAACCCGGTGCTGGGCGCCCTGACGCTGACCCTGATGGTGGCCGTGGCGCTGATGGTGATTGGCGTGCTGCGCTGCATCATGGCCTTCCAGGTGCGGCCGGCGGGCAGCTGGTGGCTGCTGCTGCTCAGCGGCCTGCTGTCGATCGTCCTTGGCGTGATGATTTATGGCCAGTGGCCGACGTCGGCCATCTGGGTGCTTGGCCTGTTCCTGGCCATCGAACTGCTGTCGGAGGGCATCGCCTTCATCGCCCTTGCCCTGGCGGCCCGCAAGGCGGCCTGATTTCAGGGCTGGCAGGCTTCAGAAAGAAAAACGCCGGCGGATAACCGCCGGCGTTTTATTTCTGGCGCGGGATTTTTCAGCCCGGGCTTTCCGGCCCGGGCCGGCGACGCAACCCGTCTCAGGCGGCGCGGGCCTTCTCGGCGTCGATCATCTCCGGGAAGCGGTCGAACAGATAGTGGCTGTCGCGCGGGCCGGGCGAGGCTTCCGGGTGATGCTGCACCGAGAACGCCGGCTTGTCCGTGAGGGCGATGCCGCAATTGCTGCCGTCGAACAGCGAGACGTGCGTCTCCCGGACGTTGGCCGGCAGCGACTCGCGATCCACGGCGAAGCCATGGTTCATCGACACCACCTCGACCTTCTTCGTCGCCAGATCCTGCACCGGATGGTTGGCGCCATGGTGGCCCTGGCGCATCTTCACCGTCTTCGCGCCAACGGCCAGCGCCAGCATCTGGTGGCCAAGGCAGATGCCGAAGGTCGGCACGCGCCGCTCCACCAGTTCCGAGATCAGCGGCAGCGACCACTGACCGGTGGCGGCCGGATCGCCGGGGCCGTTGGAGAGGAACACGCCGTCCGGCTTCAGGGCGAGGATGTCCTCCACCGACGAGTTGCCCGGCGCCACCGTCACCTTGCAGTCGCGCCCGGCGAACAGGCGCAGGATGTTGCGCTTCACGCCGAAGTCGAGGGCGACGATGTGATATTTCGGCGCGCCCGAGACGCCGTAGCCCGTATCGAGGTCCCAGGTCGCTTCGGTCCAGTCGATGCGCTGGGTGGTGCTGACGCCGGGCGTCAGGTCGAGGCCGACCATGGAGGGCAGGGCCGCGGCGTCCCGCTTCAGCGCCTCCACATCGAATTTGCCGTCCGGCGCGTGGGCGATGACGGCGTTCTGCATGCCCTTGTCGCGGATCAGCGCGGTGAGGGCGCGGGTGTCGACGCCGGTGATGCCGACGATGCCGCGCGCCTTCAGCCAGGCGTCCAGGTGGCGGGTGGCGCGCCAGTTGGCCGGCTCGGTGACGTCGGCGTGCAGCACCACGCCGGTGGCGCCGTTGGCCGAAGCGGCGTTGACAGATTCGATGTCCTCGTCATTGACGCCGACATTGCCGATGTGCGGGAACGTGAAGGTGATGATCTGGCCGGCGTAGGAGGGATCGGTCATGATCTCCTCGTAACCGGTCATGGCGGTGTTGAAGCAGACTTCGCCAGCGCGCTGGCCTTCGGCGCCGATGCCGTAGCCTTCGATGACGGTTCCGTCTGCGAGAACCAGCAGGGCGGTGGCCGTCGGTTCGCTCCAGCCGGTGGTGCTGTCTTGAAGCATGGTCGCCATTGTCCTAAGTCCGGGGTTCCGGTCGCGGCGCGCGCCCTGACCGCCGTTCGTCGCCCCGAACGTGGGTTCGTTCGTGGCGGCGCCGGCGATCATGCATGCCCGACTTCATCAGATTTGAGCGGACACTTAGGGTGAGCGTCCGCAGCCGTCAACGACAAGAGCTCAAAGAGCGGAGATTTATCATGCTGCGCGAGGCCTTTGCGACCGCCCAGAAAGAAGCCCTGCGCTCCGGCGACAAGGCGCGGCTCGCCGCCGTGCGCCTCATCACCGCAGCCCTGAAGGACCAGGACATCGCGGCGCGCGGCGACGGCCGCGAGCCCCTGTCCGACGCCGACATCCTGGCGTTGCTGCAAAAAATGGTGAAACAGCGCCGGGAGGCCGCCGACATCTACGCAAAGGCAGGCCGCCAGGAACTCGCCGACCAGGAACTCGGCGAAATCCGCGTCCTGGAAAGTTTCATGCCCGCGCAGATGGACGCCGCCGCCATCGCCGCCGCCGTTCGTGAGGCGATCGCCGAAACCGGCGCGACATCCATGAAGGATATGGGCAAGGTGGTCGCGGCGCTCAAGGCCAAATATACCGGCCAGATGAATTTCGCCGAGGCCAGCGCGGCGGTGAAAGCGGCCCTGTCGGCGTAATGGCCGGGCGCGGCATGACCGGGCGCCGCGTTGCATCCGGCCGGTAGCCGTCGCGCGGCGTGACCAGGGGGGCCGGGCCAGAGGGTCTGACCCTCCCATGTCTGCTTTACCCGACCGGGCATGAAAGTGGAGCACCGCCAGCCTTGCTGGTGTGGTAGGGTTCCACGCCAGTTTTTCAGGCGGGGGCGATCGTCGTCTCCGCCGTCGGTTTTTGTGACAGGCTGATGCGTTTTCCACCGTCCATTCTGGATGAAATCAGGGCGCGGCTGCCAGTTTCGGCCGTCGTTGGCCGGCGCGTGCGGTTGATGAAGGCCGGGCGCGAATGGAAGGGGCTGTCGCCGTTCAACGCCGAAAAGACCGCGTCGTTCTTCGTTAACGACGACAAGCAGCGCTATTTCGATTTCTCCTCCGGCCGCAACGGCGACATCTTCAATTTCGTCATGGAGACGGAGGGGCTGAGTTTTGGCGAGGCGGTGGAGCGTCTTGCCGCTGAAGCCGGCGTCAGCCTGCCGCGCGAGACGCCGGAGGACGCCCGGCGCGAGGCGAAGCGTCAGGGCCTGCACGAGATCGTCGAGCTGGCGACGCGCTGGTTCGAATACGAGCTGACCACCGAGCGGGGCGCCCGGGCGCGCGACTATCTGGACCGGCGCGGCCTGGGACCGGACGTGCGCCGCCGCTTCCGTCTTGGCTACGCGCCGGCCGGCCGGCATGAATTGCAGAACGCCCTGGCGGCGAAGGGCGTCTCCGTCGAGGCGATGATCGACGCCGGCCTGCTGATCGCCGGCCAGGACATTCCCACCCCCTATGACCGTTTTCGCGACCGGGTGATCTTTCCGATCTGCGACGCGCGCGGCCGCCCGGTAGCCTTCGGCGGCCGGGCCATGGCGGCGGACATCCAGCCCAAATATCTGAATTCGCCGGAAACGCCGCTATTTCACAAGGGCGCGCTGCTCTACAATTTTCACAACGCCCGCAAGGCGGCCCAGACCGGCGACGCCCGCGCTTCCTTCCCGATCATCGTGGCGGAGGGCTATGTCGATGTCATCGCCCTCGACATGGCCGGCGCGCCCCAGGCTGTGGCGACGCTCGGCACGGCGATGACGCCGGATCATCTGGCCCTGTTGTGGCGCTCCGTCGACGCGCCGGTGTTGTGTTTCGACGGCGACAGGGCCGGCCGGCGCGCCGCCTTCCGCGCCCTCGATGTGGCGCTGCCGCTGCTGGCGCCGGGCAAGTCCGTGAATTTCGTGCTGCTGCCCGAGGGGCAGGACCCGGACGACCTGTTGCGCGCCGGCGGCCCCGAGGCGGTGCTGGCGGCCCTGGGTGTCCAGGTTCCGCTCATTGACATGTTGTGGACGCGGGAGACTGAAGCGGGCGCGCTCGATACGCCGGACCAGCGCGCGGCGCTGGAGCACCGGCTGCGCGACGTGGTGTTCCGCATCCAGGATGAGACGGTGCGCCGTCACTACCGGGCGGAAATCGACATGCGCGTGGCGGCGCTGATGCCGGGCGCCCAGGGCCGCGATGAACGCGGTCGCCGCGGCGCCTGGCAGGGAAACCAGCAGGGCGGCTGGCGCCAGGGCGGCGGCGGGCGGTTCCAGCCGGGCGGCCGGGGCGGGCGCGGCGCCGGCGGCCAGGTCAGCCCTGGCGCGTCGCTGGCGGCGCATCCCGGTTTCGCCGCCTCGGCGGAATATCCGCGCGAGATGATGATCGTCGCTTTGCTGATCGCCCACCCGGATCTGCTGGCCGATCACGGCGAGGAGCTGGCGGCGCTGGAGTTCCGTGGCCCCGAGGCGCGCCGCGCCGCCGCCGAACTGCTCGACTGCATCGCCGCCCACGGCGCCGATGGCGATGACGGCGGGGCGCTGCGGCGCGCGGTGCAGGAGGCCGGCCTGCCGGCGCGGCTGGATGGTTTGCGCAGGCGCATGGCGGCGGGGGCGGCCTGGGCGCTCGCCCCTGAGGCGGATCGCATGGACGTGGAGGGCATGCTGCGCCAGGCCATGACCTTGCAAAGCCGCTCCGGCGCTCTACATAGCGAACTGGCGGCTGCGGAGCGCGCCTTCGCAGAAGAGGAGTCTGAAGCGAATTTCAGCTGGCTGTGCGACGTGAAAGCCCGCCTGACGACCCTGGAGGGCGCCGAAGCCCAGGCCGACGAAGGCCGCTGGTGAGGCGGCCAGCCTGCGAGCCTCCCGCCATGATGATGATTCGCGTCAAATCAGCGCAAGCGTCCCGGCCCGCCCGGCTGGAAGCGTTGGCCCCGGCGATGGGACCGCCGCGCGGCCTGGGCGGTGAAGGGCGCAACGATTTGTAAGGGACCTCAAGGCAAGCTGGCCGATATGACGTGGTGCGCGCCAGGCGCCGCGGCGCGCGCAGATCGGCCTTTTGCGGTGGGACATTGTGCTGAATCCGCAGCTGTCTGGTAAAATTGGGAGATAGCCGCACATTCAACTGATTCGACTTTTGCCGCCGCCCGGCGCATGACCATCAGCCGCCGGCTTCGGGCGCGCGCTCCTGCGGAGCGGGAAAGGGCCGGAATGGCGTGGCGATCCGGTCAGGTTCTGGCCGGAGCGCTTTGGCGTTTGCTGTCGTCATCGCCACGGCATGGGGACGCAAATGCAGCTGGCTGGAAACTGTTCGCCGATTGTGTCGGCAACGTGATGCGCTGTCACCATACGGTGGACAGACGGTGGTGGAGAAACGCGGGGGCGTTTGCGGGAAGCATTTCCCTTAAGGCCGGCAGGCCCGGAGGGAAATGCTTCAGCAAAAATGGGCCAGTGGAGCGAGTTTCCGGTGGCCTTGCCGAAGGGGCGGCCTGACGTGAACGCACGGGGCTTCAGGACAGGAGCCGGGGTGGAGCCGTTGCGGCGGCTCCGGCTGGGATGGGGCTGCGCCCGCAGGCGCTGGTAACGGACAGAACCTCTCACGGGGTTTGAACATTCAGACGGTTTCCTCCGCAAGGGGAAATCCGGTGATGCGCCAGGCCGCCGCGCCTGGCGGCTGACAGTGGAGCTTGAGCGAATGGCGACCAAAGCGACGGAACGGGAAGACGCGCCGGAAGCAGCCGAAACCCAGACCGACGGTCCTCTCCTCGACCTGACCGACGCCGGCGTGCGCCGGATGATCAAGCTCGCCAAGAAGCGGGGCTACGTCACCTACGACGAACTGAACGAAGTGCTGCCGCCGGAGGAGTTCAGCTCCGAGCAGATCGAGGACGTATTGTCCCAGCTCTCCGAGATGGGCATCAACGTCGTCGAGGCCGACGAGAACGACGACAACCAGGAAGGCGAGGCCGAGGAAGAGGAAGCCGAGAGCGGCGAACTCGTCGAGGCCGCCCCGCGCGCTGTCGTCGCGCCCACGACCACCACCCGCGAGCCTTCCGAGCGCACCGATGACCCGGTTCGCATGTACCTGCGCGAAATGGGCTCGGTCGAACTGCTGTCGCGCGAGGGCGAAATCGCCATCGCCAAGCGCATCGAGGCTGGCCGCGAGGCGATGATCGCCGGCCTGTGCGAGAGCCCGCTGACCTTCCAGGCCATCATCATCTGGCGCGATGAGCTGATCGAGGGCCGGGTTCTTCTGCGCGACATCATCGATCTGGAAGCGACCTACGCCGGGCCGGACGCCAAGAACGGCGCGGCGGCGGCCGCCGAGAACGCCGAAGGCGAGGAAGAGGCCGAGGGCGAGGAAGCCGCCAGCGACATGGACGAAGAGGACATGGAGAACAATATCTCCCTGTCCGCCATGGAGGCCGAGATCAAGCCGAAGGTGCTCGAAACCTTCGATAGCATCGCCGACAACTACAAGCGGCTGCGCCGCCTGCAGGATCAGGACATCGAGAACCGCCTGCAGAGCCTGCGCCTGTCGCCGGCCCAGGAGCGCAAGTACAAGAAGCTGAAGGACGAGATCGTCGCCGACGTGAAGTCCCTCTCGCTCAACGCCAACCGCATCGAGGCGCTGGTCGAGCAGCTTTACGACATCAACAAGCGCCTGATCGGCATGGAAAGCCGGCTGCTGCGCCTTGGCGAAAGCCATGGCGTCGGCCGCGAGGACTTCCTGCGCCAGTATCAGGGGGCGGAGCTTGATCCCAAGTGGATCCTGCGCGTTTCCAAGCTGGGCACCAAGGGCTGGAAGAACTTCGTCGCGGCGGAGAAGGACCAGATCCGCTCCATGCGTCAGGACATCCAGACCCTGGCGGCGGAAACCGGCCTTGAGATCGGCGAGTTCCGCAAGATCGTGCTGATGGTGCAGAAGGGCGAGCGCGAGGCCCGCCAGGCGAAGAAGGAAATGATCGAGGCCAACCTGCGCCTCGTCATCTCCATCGCCAAGAAGTACACCAATCGCGGCCTGCAGTTCCTCGACCTGATCCAGGAGGGCAACATTGGCCTGATGAAGGCGGTCGACAAGTTCGAATACCGCCGTGGCTACAAGTTCTCGACCTACGCCACCTGGTGGATCCGTCAGGCGATCACCCGTTCGATCGCCGACCAGGCCCGCACCATCCGCATCCCGGTGCACATGATCGAGACGATCAACAAGATCGTCCGCACCTCGCGCCAGATGTTGCACGAGATCGGCCGCGAGCCGACGCCCGAGGAACTGGCCGAGAAGCTGGCCATGCCGCTGGAAAAGGTGCGCAAGGTCCTGAAGATCGCCAAGGAGCCGATCTCGCTGGAAACGCCGATTGGCGACGAGGAAGACAGCCACCTCGGCGACTTCATCGAGGACAAGAACGCCATCCTGCCGATCGATGCGGCGATCCAGAGCAACCTGCGTGAAACCACCACGCGGGTGCTGGCCTCGCTGACGCCGCGCGAGGAACGCGTGCTGCGCATGCGTTTCGGCATCGGCATGAACACCGACCACACCCTGGAGGAGGTCGGCCAGCAGTTCTCGGTGACCCGCGAGCGCATCCGCCAGATCGAGGCCAAGGCCTTGCGCAAGCTCAAACACCCGAGCCGCTCACGCAAACTGCGCAGCTTCCTCGACAACTGAGCCAGCAGGCGCCGCGCGACCTGCCAGAGGCCGGCGATCCCGTTCGCCGGCCTTTTTCATGGGACGCGCCGGCCGGAAACCGGCCTGGAGCGCGATGCACGCGCTCCGGCCTGCCGCCGCGCCCACGTCATTTGTCTCCATCCCCTCTTGCCCGCGCCCGTCGCGGGCATTGGCGTCTTGGGCGTACACATTCCCGCGTCTTGCGTCCGTTTCGTGGACGGCGGCAACACAGAAGGCGTGACGGCCTTGTGGCGCCGCCGGGCAGATGAAATGCTTGCATCAGGGAGACACGCCCGATTCCGGCGCATGGCGGTGGGTCAGGCGCAATGCGTTGCGGGGTAACATGCGGGCGGCCAATGATGATCGCATTCACATCAGCGCGGCCGGCGTCGCGGCGGAAATAGACCCCTTTGGCGCGGAGCTGGGCGTGCTGCGTGACGGTGACGGCCGTGACCTGCTGTATGACGGGGACCCGCGCTGGTGGACCGGGCGGGCGCCGCTCCTGTTTCCCATCGTCGGCGCGCTGGCCGGCGGCGCCTATCGGCTTGGCAGGGAGTTGTGGCGGCTGCCGCAGCATGGCTTCGCCCGTCACAGCCAGTTCAATGTGGAGGCGCGGGAGCCGGCGTCGGTCACCCTGCGGCTGCGCGAGAACGAGGAAACCCGCGGCGTCTACCCGTTTCCCTTCCAGCTCGACGTGACTTACGCCGTGGCGGACGCGGCCCTGTCCGTGCGGGCGCGCGTCACCAATCGCGGCCGCCGGCCAATGCCGGTGGCGCTTGGGTTCCATCCGGCCTTCCGCTGGCCGCTGCCCTATGGCGGCGCCCGCGAGGAGCACGAACTGGAGTTTGGGGCGCCCGAGCCCGGCAAGGTGTTCCGGCCCGATGGCGATGGCCTGCTGACCGGCCCCCGCCGCACGCCGGTGGGCGCCGATGGCCGGCTGCCCCTCAACGATGACCTCTTTGTCGACGGCGCCGTTGTCTTCAAGGAGCTGGCCAGCCAGCGGGTGACCTATGGCGTCAGGGGACAGCGCCGCATTGTCGTGGATTTCGCCGGCATGCCGAGCCTTGGCGTCTGGAGCAAGCCGGGCGCCCAGGCGCCGTTCGTCTGCGTTGAGCCGTGGCAGGGCTACGCCGACGACGCGCCGCTGCCGGGCGATCCGCCAAAATCCCGTGATCTCTTCGACCGGCCCGGCATGATCGAACTGGCCCCGGGCCAGAGCCACGCCTTTGGCATGCGGGTGTCGCTGATCGACGCCTGAAGGCGGGCAGGGCTGCGGCTGTCGTCGCGCTCTTGCTGGCAGGCGCTCCGCTAGCGTTTTACCGTCGGAAAGTCCGCGAGGACTACTTCCAGGCGTAATTGAAACTGATGCTGATGCGCTCGTCGTCGGCCTCGTTCATCGGCACCTCGTGGCGCAACCAGCTTTCCCACAGCAGCACCTCGCCGGGCTCCGGCGTCACCTTGACGAAGGGCCGGTTGGCGGGGTTGCGCCGGGTCGGCGCGGCCATCATGAAGGCGAGGCGCGGGTCCTCGAAGCGGATCGCCGCTGAACCTTCCGGCAGCGCCACATAAAACGTGCCGCTGATCACGGAATGTGGGTGCAGGTGGGAAGAATGCATGCCGCCGGTGGGCAGCACGTTCACCCACAGCGAGTCGCATTCCAGCTTGCCGCCCTTCAGGTCGAAATCCAGCGTTCCGGCGAAGCTGGCCACATGCCTGTCGAGTTGTTCGACCAACTGGCCGAACACCGGAAACCGCCATGGCAGGTCATCGAGCGAGGCATAGGAGGTATAGCCGGGATAGCCATTGGCCTCGCACCAGTCGAGCCCCGCGTCGTCGTCCTCGGCGAGGCTGCGGCAGGCGCCGTCCAGCTCCTGCACGAGCGGCGAGGCCGCCGGCGCCAGCGCGGCGCGATAGATCTGCGTGGCGAAGTGAAGCGAAACGTTGGGGGCTTGTGCGCTCATGAGGTTTCCATAGAGCATGTCGCGCTGGCGCGGAACAGGTTTCCGGTCGCGCCGGCGACAGCGACCGGCCAGCGCCTTCACGGGCGAAGCGGACACCGTCTCACTCTCCGGTGAGAAAGACAAACGGCGGCGCCTTGACGAACTGGCCGGAGACCTCGCCGCTATAAACCTCGCCCCTGTCCAGGCTGAGTTTCAGGCTCGGCGCGCCCGGCTTCAGGTCCAGCTTCTTCAGGTCGACCCAGAAGGTGTTCGGCCGGGTGGCGGAGTCGAAGAAATAAACCAGATTGGTCTGGTCGGAAGCGGTGCGCCAGATGGTTGAGGAGATGTTGGGCTGGTCGGGGGTGGTGATGCCCAGCGGCACGGACACCGCCCGCATCAGGCTGAGCACCTGGGCCCGCGCCTGGTTGGCGAAACTCTGCCCCGGCACGCCAGCCATATACTGCGGCGACGGCGCCTTCGGCAGCGACTCCAGCAGGAACGAGGCGCGGGCGAAGCGGTCGGCGGCGCGGTTTGTGCCCGGCAGGAAGCTCAGGCCGCCAATGTCTTTCCAGTAGGCGTTGAGGGCCAGTTGTTTGTCGTAGGCCGGCGAGTTGGTCATCACCGTGTACTGGCGGCCGTGGTGGATGACCAGCTTGCCGCCAATATATTCGAAGATGGCGGAATCGCCGCTGGCGTCGGAAATGGACAGGTGCAGCGTCGCCTTCGCCCCATTGGGCGCGTCGGGCGTCAGCAGCGAGAACTCCTCGCGCGCCAGCGCCGTGACGGTTTCATCAACGGTGGCGAAATTGTCGAGCACATATTGCGCCCAGGCCGCGATCGTCAGCTTCTTGCGGCCCGCTTCCACCGGGCCGTACTCCGACTCCGCCAGATACAGCAGGTTGGCGACAAGGCCCTTTTCGTTGAGCCCGTCCGTCGTGCCGATATCATAGCCGGCGGCGATGACGCTGCCGTAACGTGAGGTCCAGGTCAGCGCGTCGACGGCCTGGGCCCCGCGCCGCGCCATGCCGGCGGGGAAAACATGCAGGTTGGTGTGCATGTCTTCTTTCCAGTCCATGTTGCGGCCGGTGATGACGGTTTTGTCGTCGCCCACATAGAGGGCGCGCGTGCAGGCCATCGCCGCTCCAAAGAGGCTGGCGGAGGCGCAAAGGGCAAGGCCGGCGGAGACGGCGGTGGCAAGAAATCGGGAAAAACGCGGCGTCAAATCATACACCCGTGCAGGTTGCCAGGCCCGGAGGACCGGAACGGCAGCATAGCCGGGGCGACGCCCGCCGCAAACACGCGGCCTGTGGCAAAAACCGGCGCCGGGGGGTACAGGCGTGTGCCGCAAGGCTGGAGCGGGATGCCGGCGATGTGCAGGCGAAGGCGCCCGCCGCCCGCCCCAACGCCCAATGCTGGCGCCGCCGGCCCGCGCCCCTCAGGCTTGCATCATCGCGCCAGCGGCCACATCTTGAGAGCACTGGCTTCATAGGAGGAGCGCCAATGACTTCCAATGTTGCAGAACGCGGACTCTACAAGACCAGCGACGGCTGGGTGCAGGTGGTGGCGGGCGAGCAGCTGCGCCGCATCCGGGCGCAGGCCTACATCGCCAGCGGCGCGCAGCCGCCGCTTGAGTTGCTGCCCCTTCGTAACCCGGAGCCGCAGGACCGCCCCGCTGACAGCCGCGATTACAGGCACTGAGCGGGCGCGCTCGTCTGGAATGGCCAGCGGGCCGCGGCGCGCGGAGTATGGGGTTTGGGTCGCCATTTGGGCGGTTGTTCGACCGGATGCAGGTCCGGTCGAACAACGCGCCGGCTGATGGTCGTCCAGCAGGACAAGGCAGCTGCTTGAAGGCTGCCTCCAGTGGTGGGCGCCGGTTCAGCGCCCCCGATGCGCCGGGCGGGCGGCTGCCTTCCTGACCGCCGGCTTTTTGGCCGCCGTGGCGCGGGTCGTGGTCGCGCGCGCCGCCGGCTTGCGGGCGGGCGCCCTGGCGGCGGTGGCGCGGGTTTTGGCGGCTGCGGTTTTTGTCGTGGCGGTTTTCCGCGCCGGCGCCTTTGTGGCAGTGGCCTTGCGGGCCGCTGGCTTCTTGGGCGCGGCGCGCGTGGTTGTGCGACTGGCTGCGTTGGACCGGGCGGCGGGCTTCCGGGTCGCCGCTTTCTGCGGCTTCAAAAGAAAAACCATCGATCGTCTCCCTGTCATCTGGAGTCAATGCCGGCGCATGGGCGCGCCGTGTAGAAAAATATCGTCGCTAATCATAAATATTGTGTAAATTAAATGGGTAATACATTATTCAAGAAAATTAATACAACAGTATGCGCTGGTTTATGCGCTGGGTGTATAGTGTTATCTGGTGTAAGGCGAAGTGATGATTTGCGATCGCCAGTGGCGGCGAAGGGCAGGCAGACGTGAGTTTGCGCGTCAATGACTGTCGTGTTGTGAGCGCCGCCGCCAGTATCTGGGGCAAAAACGCGTCGTAGCCGCCGCGCCTCGCCGCCTGCTGACCGGCATTTTGGTGATATGCGCCAGGTTTCGCGCGCCATGAATTATGCTGGTGCGTTTCAAATATATTTTTGTGGCGCGGGTCTTTGCTTTCCTGAAATATAGATGGGCGAATTGCAGTGCATCGCAGCGTTTATGTAAAGTGCATGTTATAAATTGACGCAAGACGTCAGTCATTGGGGAAGGAAACGGTATGACGTGGGCGACAAGGGGCGCTCTGGCGGCCGCTGGGAAGCAATACAGTCCAGGCGCGACGGATACGGCGATCAAACTGGGGCAGACCATGCCCTACAGCGGGCCGGCGTCCGCCTATGGCACGCAGGGGCGGACGGAAGTCGCCTATTTCAACATGTTGAACGCGGCGGGCGGGATCAACGGCCGCAAGGTGGAGCTGCTGTCGCTGGACGACGCCTACAGCCCGCCCAAGACCGTCGAGCAGACCCGCAAGCTGGTCGAGTCCGAGCAGGTGCTGGCGCTGGTGAATTCCATTGGCACCGCCACCAACGCGGCGGTCCAGCGCTATCTGAATACGAAGAAGGTGCCCCAGTTGCTGGTTTCCACCGGCGCCACGCGATGGAACGACCCCGCCAGATTCCCGTGGACCACGCCGGGCTTCGCGTCATACGCGTTTGAGGGCAAGGTGTATGGCCGGCATATCGCGGCCACCACGCCCAACGCGAAAATCGCCATTCTCTGGCAGAATGACGATGCCGGCCGCGACTATGTCAGCGGCTTCAAGGAGGGGCTCGGCGACGCCGTCCGCAATGTGGTGAAGGAGGCGAGCTACGAAGTGACCGACCCCACGGTCGATTCGCAGGTGATCCAGCTGAAGAGCTCCGGCGCCGATACGCTGTTCATGATGGCGACCCCCAAATTCGGCGCCCAGGCCATTCGCAAGATCGCCGAGATTGGCTGGAAGCCCGCCTTTTACGTCGCCTCGGTCGCGTCCTCGCGCGTCCAGACCCTGCAGCCGGCCGGTCTGGAGAACGCCAGAGGCATCGTCACCGCCACGGCGCTGAAGGACCCCAGCGACCCCGTGTGGGCCAATGACCCGGCGGTGCTGGCCTACATGAAGTTCATGCGGGACTGGTACAAGGAGGGCGATCCGCTCAACAGCGGCAACGTGTTCGGCTACACCGTCGCCCAGACGGTTGAGCACATCCTGCGCAACGCCGGCGACGATCTCACCAGTGAGAACGTGCTGAAGCAGGCGACCACCATCAAAAATCTGGCGTTGCCCATGTATCTGCCCGGCGTGGTGATGAATGTATCGCCCACCAACTACACCACGGTGAACGCCCTGCGGCTGCAGCGTTTCGACGGTAATCGCTGGGTGGTGTTCGGCGACCCCATCGTCGTTGAATGAGCCGCGCTCCCTGCGTGGCGCGAGGCCCTGTCGCCAGATGTCAGAAAAAGGCCCCGCGCTGTGGCGGGGCCTCCCGTTTGATCGCAGGCCTACGCCTCACCAGTTGACGCGCACGCCAACCTTGCCGTCCCAGGAGCGGCGGTCGCCGCCGTGGCCGATGTTGTAACTGGCGTCGGCATAGAGGGCGACGTTGCCATTGAGCTGGGCGGTGACGCCGCCGCCAAGCTGCGTCCAGGCGCCCTTCATTTCGGAGTGGAACGGCACGAAACCATCCGCGCTGGAGAACCAGGTCTTCGGATTGCCGAGGAACTCGTTCCACAGATTGGCCCGGGCCCAGACATTGATCTGCTTCGGACCATTTTCCGCGTCCAGCGTCCAGGTGCGCGACAGCCGCGCGCCGATGCGGCCGGCCAGCGACTGCACGTCGCTGAAGCGGACCTGGGCCGCGCCGTCGTAGCGGGAATCCAGCGAGATGCTCTGGTAGATCAGCTGCGCCTGCGGCTCGACAATCCAGCCGCCGCCCAGTTGCAGCGGATAGCCGGTTTCCAGCGACAGGCCGACGCCGAAGCCGTCCGGCGAAATCTGCCGCATGCGCA
>Ga0182735_1000643_pt1 | contig 26649 bp, 25 predicted proteins | sample eDN5th30CKraftMG_FD_128524 | JGI IMG/M metagenome (GOLD analysis project Ga0182735, IMG submission 128524) | Enriched Miracle-Growth compost microbial communities from Emeryville, California, USA - eDNA 5th pass 30_C Kraft MG (version 2) (version 2) ...
AGCCACCGCGGTCAGCAGCTCGAACGGCTCGAAGCGGTGGGGGATCGTGTTCGCCTGGGTGCCCACGACCGGCCCGTCCGCGAGGAACACCGAGGTGAACCCGCCGCGCTCGGCGATCCGCGCCACGTCGACGTAGTGGTCGACGTCGAGCGTGACCCCGGGGTCGCTCGAGGGGTGCAGCCAGGCGGCTCCGTGCCGTCCCACCCCGCTGAGGTTGAGGCTGAGCCGGAGCCGGCGCGCGTCGTCGGTCGTCATCGGAGGTCCTCTCGGGTGGGTGCTGCGGGTGCGGTGGCAGCTGGGGACGGGGGCAGCGGGACGACCTCGGGGAACGGGGTGCGCGGGGCGGGCAGGTTGAGCGCGCCCTTGACCTCGAAGTGCTCGCCGACGAAGTCGATGTCGCGCACGAGCGAGGGGTCGAAGAAGCGTCCGGACGCCCGGTCGGCGAGGATCGCGTCCTGGGTCCAGCTGCCCCACAGCGCGCGGACCACGGCGAGGTGCTCGTCCCGCCGGCGCCGCTCCGCCTCGTCGGCGGGCCTCCGGGCCCCTAGCACCAGTCGGTCCCCCGCCGCGTAGGCGAGCGTGGTGAGGTAGCGCGCGAGGTGGTAGGGAGCGACACGCTCGTCGTCGACGGGGATCACCAGCCGCAGCCGCCGGGTCGTGCGAGCGACCGCCGTGGCGAGGGTCGTCGCCTCGAACGGCCATCGAGACGCCTGGTCCGGCCTCGGGGTGAGCAGCAGCGTCCACTCCCCGTCGGCGTCGATCAGCTCGACCGTGCGACGGACCTCGGACCAGTGCGCGGGGCGCGGGGCGGGGACGGCGGCGAGGACCTCGGTCGGCAGGTCCCGGTACCGGGCGCCGGTCGGGGCGACGGTCTCGGCGAGCGTGGTGGCGTGCTGTGGTGCCATGGTGTTCAACGAACCCTTCCGTGCAGCGGGATCGAGCTGAGGAGCTCTCGGGTGTAGTCGTGCTGGGGCGACTCGAAGATCGCGTCGACGGTGCCTCGTTCGACGACCCGGCCGGCCTGCATCACGAGCACGTCGTCGGCGATGCTCCGGACCACGGCGAGGTCGTGCGAGATGAAGAGGTAGCTCAGGCCGCTCTCCTCCTGCAGGGTCACGAGGAGCCGCAGGATCTGGGCCTGGACGGTGACGTCGAGGGCCGAGACCGGTTCGTCGCACACCACGAGCTCGGGGCCGAGCGCGAGCGCGCGGGCGATCGCCACGCGTTGGCGCTGGCCCCCGGACAGCTCGGCGGGGCGCCTGGCGAGCACGGAGCCCGGCAGCGCGACCCGGTCGACGAGCTCGTTCGCCCGGGCCCGTCGCTGCGCGGCGGAGTCGAGCAGCCCGAACGCCCGCAGCGGCTCCGACACGATGTCACCGACCGACTGGCGCGGGTCGAGGGAGGCGAAGGGGTTCTGGTAGACGTACTGGAGCCGCTGACGCACCGCACGCAGCTCCCTGCCCCGCAGGGCGGTGACGTCGGTGCCGTCGAGCACCACGGTCCCGGCGTCGGGACGTTCGAGGCGCAGGACGAGCCGCGCCGTCGTCGACTTGCCGGAGCCGGACTCCCCGACGATCGCGAGCGTCCGACCTCGAGCGACGGTGAGGGAGACGTCGTCGACGGCGACGACGGGGGCCGCACCCCGCGCGCCCGCCCGGAACTCCTTGCGCAGTCCCGAGACCTCGAGCAACGGTCTCGGAGCCGTGCCGCCGTCGGACGGGCGTCGGCCACGGTGGGCGACGGTGAGGCTCGGGTCGTCGGCGATGAGCTGGCGGGTGTAGGCGTGCTGGGGCCGGTCCAGCACCTGGGAGCCGGGGCCGGACTCGACGACGCGCCCCTCCCGCATCACCACGACCCGGTCGGCCCGCTCCGCGGCCACGGCGAGGTCGTGCGTGATCAGCAGGACGCTCGTGCCGTGCTCCCGGACCAGACCGGAGAGATGGTCGAGCACCTTCTTCTGGACGGTGACGTCGAGCGCGCTGGTCGGCTCGTCCGCGACCACGAGACGGGGGAGGGCGGCGAGCGCGATCGCGACGAGCACGCGCTGGCGCATGCCGCCCGACAGCTGGTGGGGATACTGCCGTGCCCTGGTCTCGGGACGGTCGAGCCCCGCCGCCCGCAGCAGCTCGACGGCCTCCCCGGCCGCCTCGCGACGCGACGCGAGCCCGTGGATCCGCAGCACCTCGGCCACCTGGGGGCCGATGCGGCGCAGCGGGTCGAGCGAGGTCCCCGGGTCCTGGGGCACGTGCGCGACGCGGGCGCCGCGCACGGCGCGCAGCTGCCGCTCGGAGAGCGTGAGCAGGTCACGTCCCTCGAGCCGGACCGACCCCGAGCGGACGATCGCGGCGGGCGGCAGCATCTGCAGGATCGAGTGAGCGGTCGTCGTCTTGCCGGACCCGGACTCGCCGACGAGGGCGACGATCTCGCCCTCGGAGACGTCCAGGTCCACGTCCCGGGCGCCGTCCACGATCCCGTGCCGGGTCCGATAGCCGACGCTCAGCCCGCGTATGCGCAGCAAGGTCATCCCTAGCGCCTTCCTGTCTTGCCGACGGCCCGCGAGATGCGGTTCGCCGAGAGGACCACGGCGACGATCACGGAGCAGGGCATGGCCGCGAGCCACCACGCGGTGGCCAGATAGTCCCTGCCCTCGGCGACGAGCGAGCCCCACTCGGGCTGGGGGAGCGGTGCACCGAAGCCCAGGAAGCTCAGGGAGGAGACCGCGATGATGGCGGTCCCGAGCTCGAGGGTCGCGAGCGCGACGGCGGGTCCGGCGGCGTTCGGCAGGACGTGCCGTGCCAGCACCGCGGAGCGGCGCAGCCCGATCACGGTGGCCGCCTCGACGAAGTCGCTGCTGCGCACGCGCAGCACCTCGGCGCGGGTGATGCGGGCGAAGGTCGCGACGCTCGAGACGCCGACGGCCACGGCCACCTTGATGGTGCCGGGGCCGAGCGCGGTCACCACCGCGAGCGCCAGCAGCAGGGACGGGATGGCGAGCAGGATGTCGACGAACCGCATGACGACCGTGTCGACGAGGCCGCGCAGGTAGCCCGCGAGGAGGCCGAGGGTCGCCCCGACGCCGAAGGCGATCGCGACGGCCACGAGCGTGGCCCGCAGGGTCAGCGACGTCCCGTGCACCACCCGCGAGAAGACGTCTCGGCCGAGCTGGTCCGTGCCGAACCAGTGCGAGCCGCCCGGTGCCTGGAGCTTGTGGGCGAAGTCGCTGTCGTAGGGGGAGGCGTGCGCGAAGAGGCCGGGCGCCATGGCAGCGAGCACGACGAGCAGGACGACGAGCAGCGCGAGCAGGGACGTGGGGCGCAGCAGCGGGTGCGACCGTGGCCGCGTGCCGCGGGGCTGGTCGGCGTCCGTCGCCGACGTCGGCGACGGACGGTCGAGCAGGTCGGGGCCGGCGGGCGGGGGCACGAGGTCGAGCTCGCTCATGGCTGTCTCCCTGCCGGCTCAGGCGGTCGCGCGGGCGTGGGTGACCCGCTTGTCGATGACGGGGTGCAGCACGTCGACCAGCAGGGTCGCCAGCGCGTAGGCCGCCGCCGAGATCAGGACGATCGCCTGGACCACGGGCAGGTCCTGCGACTGCACGGCGCTCACGGTCAGGGTGCCGATCCCCTCGCGGGTGAACACCGTCTCGGTGATGACCGCGCCACCGATCAGACCGCCCACCAGCACGCCGACGAGGGCGAGCGTCGGGCTGATCGAGTTGAGGACCGCGTGCCGCAGGACCTGCGTCCGAGAGGCGCCCTTGGCGAAGACCGTGTCGATGTACGGCTGGTCGAGGCTGCTCAGCAGCCCCTTGGCGAAGACCTGGGCGATCGGTGCCGCCAGCGGGACGGCCAGCGCCACCGTCGGCAGGACCAGGCTGGAGAGGCCGTCGGTGCCGCTGGAGGGCAGCACCCGCAACCTGAAGGCGAACACCTGGATGAGCACGAGGCCGATGGCGAAGGCGGGTACGGAGACCGCGAGCGGGGGCACGGCGAGGAGGGCCTCGCGCAGCCCCGGCCGTCGGACGTAGCCGATCACGGCACCCAGCCCGATGCCGAGGACCACCGCGAGGACGATCGTGCTCCCGGCCAGCAGCAGGGTGTGCGGCAGCGCCTCACCGAGGAGCGAGGAGACCGTGGTCCCGCGCTGGTAGGAGATGCCCAGGTCGCCGTGGAGCAGCCGCCCGAGGTTCGCGACGTACTGGCTCCAGATCGAGGAGTCCACGCCGAGCTCCTCGCGCGCGGTCGCGAGCGTCTGCGGGTCGAAGCTGCCCGCCTCCAGCCCCGTGCTCCCCATGAGCTTGATGGTCACCGCGTCGCTCGGGAGCAGGTAGAGCAGGACGAACGAGACGGCGTGCGCGCCCCACAGGACGAGCACCGTCTGGCCGATCCTCCCGGCGAGGTATCTCCCCACGCCGGGTCCACCCGCTCCCGAGCGCCGGCTCATGCCCGGTCCAGCCAGGTGTCGTACAGGTTGAGCCGCGAGGTGCCGTCCAGCGTGAAGTCGTGGACGGCGTCGGACTTCGTGACGAGCTGGGCGAACTCGAACAGCGGGATCAGGTACACCTGGTCGAGGAGGATCTTCTGGGCCTCGTCGACGGTCTTCTGCCGTGCGGCCGGGTCGGACTGGGTCGCCTGGAGGTCGAGCAGCCCGTCGAGCTTCTCGTCCGGCTGGGCGTGCGACGCGTTGGAGTACTCGGTGGAGAAGTTCGCCTTGAGCACGTCCGGGTCGGCGCGGATGAAGTACGAGTAGCTGAAGTCGTAGTCGCCGTTCGCCGAGTACTCGGCGGCCTGCGCCGGGGTCGCCTCCTGGACCTTCAGCTCCACGCCGATGGCCTTGAGCTGCTGCTGCAGCACCTGGGCGACCTGGGCCGACTGGCGGAAGGTGGCGAAGTAGAGGAAGAGCGACAGGCGCTGGCCGTCCTTGGACCGGATGCCGTCCGAGCCCTTGACCCAGCCCGCGGCGTCGAGCAGGCTCTCCGCCTGCGTCGGGTCGTAGCGGATCTGGTCGTCCGCCGAGTAGAAGGGCGTGGCGCTCGAGAGCACGCCGGTGGCGGGCTTGTCGAACTTCGACAGCACGTTGGAGACGAGCGAGTCGCGGTCGATGCCGACCAGCAGCGCACGCCGGACGTCGACGTCCTGGAGCAGCGGCCGCGAGAGGTTGACGCCGAGGTTGATGACCAGGCCCGGGTACGGCCGACCCACCACCGAGAAGCCGTTGCCGGAGAAGCGGTCGAGGTCCTCGGTCAGCGGGATGGTGTCGAGGTCGAGGGCGCCGGAGGAGAGCTGGCCGGAGCGGACGCCGTTCTCGGTCACGACCTTGAAATCGACGGCGTCGAGGTGGGCCGCGCCGGTGTGCGTGCGCAGCTCGGAGGGCCAGTCGTACGCCGGGTTCTTCGCGAGGTCGATCTCGGTGTCGGGCTTGTAGGACGTGATGGAGAACGGCCCGGAGCCGACGAGGTCGCCGGCGCAGCGCTCGTCGGCCGACTTCGCGACGTTCGCGGCGGAGAAGATGCCGAGCGTGACCGTCGAGGTCCCTTGCAGGAACTGGATGTTCGGCTTGGAGAAGTGCACGACGAAGGTCGTCGCGTCCACGACCTCGGTCGTGTCGTAGTCGCTCAGGTAGGAGTTCGCGAGGAACGCCTTGGCGTTCCCCAGCTGCTTGATCGAGTCGAAGTTCGCCTTGACGGCGGCGGAGTCGAGCGGGGTGCCGTCGGTGAACGTGATCCCGGGCCGGAGGTGGAAGGTGATCGCCGTGGCGTCGTCGTTCACCTCCCACTTCTCGGCGAGCCAGGGCTTGAGGTCGCCGGTGCCGGGGTCCTGGTCCGTGAGGCTGTCCGCGATGTTCCGGCTGACGTAGATCGTCACGTTGCTCGCGTTCTGGTGCGGGTCGAGGCACGTCAGGGCGGCGTTGAGACCGACGTTGAGCGTGCCGCCGTCCTTCGGCGCGTCGGAGACCGAGGTTGCGGCGCTGCTCGTCGCGGGGTCGGACGCCGAGCAGGCGGCGAGCGTCGGCGCGAGGATCAGCGCTCCGAGCGCCGGCAGCATCGCGCGTCTGGCGATGGATCTGAGGATGGACATGGCTTCCTTCGCGTTCGTCGTGGGTGCACGAGTCGGGACGGCAGCGACGGACCGTGGTGCGGTACCGTACCGTCAAGAATGTCTTTGGTATTCGGAGTCCCTGATGTTCGAACGATGTCCGCCACGGTCCGCCGATGTCGCGGACCGATTTTTGGGATCCTCCCTGAGACTGTATTTGCGGAAGCCTCCGCGGCGCTATGCCCGGGCGTTGCGGATATTCGATGAAGACCGATCGTGACTCGTGATGTATGAGACGCGTCACGGGGCCGTGGGCGTGCGCTCCGAGAAGTTCTCGGCGAAGGTCTCGAGCGCGGCGAGCGCGATCGACTCGACGCGGGTGTCGAGACCGCGGCGCACCGCGAGGTTGACCCCGATGTCGCCGAGCTCGGGCAGGTCGTCGCGTGCTACCAGACCATAGGGATCCTTGCCCGCGGTGGGCAGGACGGCGACGCCGAGGCCGGCGCGCGCAGCCGCGATCACGCCGTCGAGGCTGGTCGCCTCCGCCGTGATCCGCACCTGTCGGCCCGCGTCGTGCAGGGCGGTGAGGGCCCGTTGGCGCATCCCGCACGGCTCGATGTAGGCGACCAGCGGAAATGGGTCGTCGATTGTCGGTGGCTGCCATCCCGGGTCGCTGTACCAGCGCAGCCGGAGCGACCCTATGGTGCGTCCCAGGGTCTCGCCCGGGAAACCGAGAAGAATAGCGAGGTCGACGCTCCCTCGTTTGACTTCTTCGGTCATCTGGGTCGAGCGATCGATATGGAATTGCAGGTTGCGCTCGGGGTAGGCGACCTTGAGCGCCGCGAGCAGCTCGGGGAGCAGCTCGTCGGTCGCGGTCTCGGTGGACCCGACGACCAGCGTCTCTCTGGTCGCGTCGTCGATCCGGCTCAGCGCCTCGTCGTGCACCGCGAGGATGCGCCGGGCCTCCTGGAGGAAGTCCTCGCCCTCGGCGGTGAAGCGGGTGGTGCGACCGTCGCGCTCGACCAGCGTGCGCCGGGTTCGCCTCTCGAGGAGCCGGACGTGCTGGCTGATCGTGGGCTGGCTGACGTGCAGGGCGCGTGCCGCCCGCCCGAACCCGCCGAAGTCTGCGATCGCGACGAGGCTCCGTAGCTGGGTGAGGTCCAGTGCCTGGGCCATCGCTGCGCTCCTCCAGTTGGTACGACGTCCGTGCGGTTCGGCTGCTGCGGCCCTTCCGGGCCGCAGCAGCCTGGGACCAGGCGACTACCGCGTCGGCCCCGACAAGCCCGCCAGCCGCAGACCGTGCTGGCGGTACGGCGCGAAGTGCTGCTCGGCAAGCGCCGGCGTGAGCGCCCACCGGGCGGCGTCCTCCTCGCTGAGCCCCTCGACCCCGGGCACGCCGGCGGCCGCGAGGTTCACCTGGGCCGCGCGCTCCGCGGCCACCAGGTAGAACGCGGCCTCGTCGACGCTCGCCCCGCGGGTGATGAACCCGTGGGTTCGCTGCAGCAGCACCGTCGCGGTGCGGCCGAAGGCCAGGGCGGGGCTCGAGACAGGCGTGCCGTCCGCGTCGCGGCGGCCGAAGTCGGAGAACAGCGCCTGCAGCGGGGTCACGAGCGCGGCGTCCGAGGTGAGGGGCTCGAGCGGGCGGCCGGTGGACGACCACACGAACCCGGCGGGGGTGTGCAGGTGGACGACCGCGTGGGTCTGCGGGTGCGCGAGGTGGATGCCGACGTTCCCCTGGAACCCGTTGACCCGGTGGCCGCGGGGGTTGAGGACGTCCTCGCCGGTCGAGTCGAGGAGGACGAGGTCGTCGAGCTCGATCTCGTGCAGGGAGACGCCGAAGGGGTTCGCCCAGAACCAATCGGGGTTCTCGCTGTCACGGGCGGTGACGTGGCCGTTGAAGCCGAACTCGTACCCGAGCTCGGCGAACGCGTGCAGCGCCGCGACGAGCGAGGTGCGGGTCTCCTCGCGCGGGCGCGGGGCGACGGCGGTGGTCTCAGTGGTCTCCTGGGTGAGGGTCATGGTTGCTCCTGGTGGTCTCGGGGGTGTCGGTCGCCTGGAGCGCACGGGCTCCGAGGCTGTCGGTGACGGTGTAGGGGTCGGGGGTGCTGTGCGAGGCAGCGCGGAGGTCGCGGAACAGCTGGTTCCACGGGTGGCCGGACGCCAGACAGGCGGCGCCGAGCACGCGGCCGGTCGCCTCCACGAGGGTCGCGGCCGAGCGGTGCACGAGCACCTTGGTGGCGTCTGCGGACAGGTCGTCGAGCGTCCGCTCGCGGGCAGCGCGCACCGTCGCGTCGAAGACGCTCGCCAGGACCGTCCACTCGAGCTCGACGGTGCCGGCCTCGGCGCGCAGCCGGGGGACGTCGGTGGCGCGGGGCGCCTCGACCGGCACCGGCACGGCCGCCGCGCCGAGGACGAGCGACCGTGCGGCTGCCGCGATGCCGACCGGCACGGCGGCCAGCAGCAGCGACCACGTGCCGTCGTCCGCGACGGGAGCCTGGTCGTCGAGGATCGCGTCGTCGGGGAAGGCGACGTCGTCGAGCACGAGATCGTTGCTCGCGGTACCGCGCAGGCCCAGGACGTCCCAGCTCTCGACGACCTCGACACCGTCGCCGCGCAGGTCGAGGAGCACGCGGCCAGGGCGCCCGGTGGGCAGGACGAGGGTCACCACCGCGTGGCTCAGGGCGCTGGAGCCGGTGGCGTAGCGCTTGCGCCCGTGTGCTCGCCAGCCGCCGGGAGCGCGGGTGGCGGTCGAGGTGGTGCGGGCTCCGCGGCGGGGCGAGCCGCTCGTCCGCTCGCTGACGAGGCCGCCGAGGTAGGACGCGGTGCCGGCCAGCAGCTCGGCGGCATAGGCCGCGATCGTCCCCGCGGGCTCCGCCGGGTCGGCGAACAGCCGCAGCGTGTGGATGTAGTGCATGGCCAGCACGAGCCCGGCGGAGGCGTCCGCGGCGGCGATCTCGCGGACGACCGGTGCGACGTCGCCCAGCAGGGCGCCGGGTCCGCCTCGCTCGGCTGGGACCGTGGCGGCCAGCAGGCCGGAGGCCGCGACGACCTCGAGCGCGAGGGTCGCGGCACCGACGGCGGGCGCCGCGGGCCGTTCGAGCGCACGGATCGCGTCGACCGTGTCCCGGACCTGCGCGGCGAGCCTCGCCGGCAGGTCCGCCACCGGCGGTGCGGGGTGCGTCGTGATCGTCATCTCAGGCCCGCGCCCCGGCCAGGGTGGTGGCCTGCCGCCGAGGAGCCGGACCCGCGCCGCCACGCAGCGCGGGGGCGACCTCCCGGGAGAAGCGGGTCATCGCGTCGACGGCGCTCGCGTGGTCCGAGCCGCCCGCGTAGAACTGCAGCAGCAGCTCGTCCGCCTCGTTCTCCTCGGCGAAGGCCTGCAGCTCGCGGGTGACGTGCTCGGACGAGCCGACGACGAAGGTCAGCCTGTCGAGGATGTCGAAGTACTCGGCCGTGCCCGGGGTGCCGTCCCAGTCGAAGGGGCGACCGCCGTTGACCCGCGCGGCCTGGCGCTCGGCGTAGTGCTCGACGACGGGCAGCGAGCGTTCCCGCGCTCGTTCGTCGGTCTCGTCCGGGAACACGTAGACCAGCGCCGCGCGGCGGCCACGCCGTCCGCCCAGGGCCTCGCGGTACTGCCGGAGCAGCTCGGCCCGCCGGGCCCGGGTGACGGCCCGCCCGAACAGCAGGCCGAGGCCCTCGGTGCCGGCGAACCCGGCAGTCTCGTCGCTGGCGGCTAGCCAGACCGTGTCCCGGCCGCTGCTCACCGCGCGCGGCTGGATCCGTGCCCCTGAGACCCGCAGCGCCTCGCCGGACACCTCGATGGTGTCGTCGTCGAAGGCGGAGACGACGGTGCGGGCGGCGTCGCGCGTGAGCACGTTGCGCTGGTCGAAGTCGACACCGAGGTGCTCGTACTCGATGCGCTTGCTCTCCCCGCCCGTGCCGAGCCCCAGCTGCAGGCGCCCGCCCGAGACATGGTCCAGGAACGCTGCCTCCTCGGCGAGCCGCAGCGGGTGGTAGTGCGGCGCCTCGGCGATCGCCGTGCCGAGAGTCAGGTGCGGCGCGAGCGCGCTCAGCCGGGCCAGGAGCTGCAACGGCGCGGGCGAGCGCCCGAAGGAGGCGAAGTGGTGCTCCGCGACCCACACCCCGTCGTACCCGAGCCGGTCGGCGAGGACGACCTGCGCCTCGGCGTCGCGGTAGGCCTGTGCCACCTCGGCGTCGGAGGTGACGTCGAAGTTGAAGAAGAGGGACAGGCGGGTCATCGGTGCCTCCGGGGTTCTGGTGCTCGGGTCGTGCGAGGGGGCGTGGTGGGCCCGCCACGTGCGGTGACGGGTCCACCACGCTCCCCGGGGCCCGGGTCAGACGACCTGGGCGGGGCGTCGGGTCAGGACGCGGGCGTGAAGTCGAACGGCCGCAGCCACTGCTCGCCGCGCGGCACCCAGCTCAGGCTCTTCGAGTACGCGTAGGTGAGCGGCTCGTTGAACAGGTAGATGACCTGCGCCTGGTCGTACAGGTAGTCGTTCGCCTTGCGGAAGAGCGCGTCCTGCTCGTCGTACGTCAGGCCCTCGCGCGCCTTCTCCACGAGCTTGTCGTACTCCGCGTCGCCGTTGAGGCTCGAGGTGTTCGTCGACTCCAGGAGCGTGTACCGGTTGACCAGCGCGGCCTTGGAGGAGCCGGCGAAGGAGCGGAAGTTGAGCGGGTCGGCCTTCTTGCCGTCCTGCTCGAGCACGTACTGCAGGTACGTGGTGTAGGGGAGGTTCTTGATGGTGAGCGTCACCCCGACCTTGGAGAGCTGGTCGGCGACCGCCTGGACGGTGAGGTCGTCACCTGCGTACGAGCCCGGCGCGTTGAGGATCTCGAGCTTGAGCCCGTCGCCGTAGCCGGCCTCCTTGAGCAGCGCCTTGGCCTTCTCGGGGTCGTAGGCGTACGGCAACAGGTCGGGGTCGTACCCGAGCGTGCCCTCGGTGATGTACAGGCCCGGCTTCGTCAGGCCCTTGAAGATGGAGTCGGCGATCGACTGCTTGTCCACCGCGTAGTTCAGCGCCTGGCGCACGCGCACGTCGTCCAGCGGCTTCTGGCGGGTGTCGAGCAGGATGAAGTGGGTGCGCAGGCCCTCGGTGGCACCGACGTTGAGCCCGTCGATCGACTCGACCTGGTCCAGGGACTGCGGGTCGAAGCTGGTGAGGACGTCGATCTCGCCCGCCTTGAGGGCGGAGACGCGGCTCGCCTCCTCGGGGATGACCTTGAAGGTGACGTCCTTGAAGGCCGGGGCTGTCCCGTAGAAGCCGTCGTTGCGCGTGAGCGTGATGGTGCCCTGCGGGTCGTAGCTCACGATCTTGTACGGACCGCTGCCCACCGCGTCGGAGCCGAGGTCGTGGTCGGCCGCGTAGAGCGGGTCGACGAGGTAGAACTGCTCGAGCGCGTCCGGCAGCGTGAGCTCCGGAGAGGTCGTCGTGATGACGACGTCGTGGTCGCCCTGCACCGCCGCCGACTTGAAGGTCGGGATCGAGCCCAGGCCCTTGGAGCCGAGGTCCGGGTCGAAGTACCGCTGGATGCCCTTGACGACCTCGTCCGGCCCGAGCGGGTCGCCGTTGGTGAAGGTGACGCCGTCGCGGATGGTGAAGACCCAGGTGTAGGGATCGGTCTGCGTCCACCCGGTGGCGAGGTCGCCCTTCAGCTCGCCCTGGGGGTCGGTCTGCGTGAGGGTCGAGTAGACGCTGGTGAGGATGTTTCCCTCGGTGCGCTGGGAGTTGGCCTTCACGGGGTCGATCGACGCGAGCGCCGCGTTGAGCGCGATCACGAGCGGCTTGTCCGCGGCGGCAGTGCCCTGAGGGGCGGCGTCGGTGGGCGAGGCGCACGCCGCGAGCAGCGCGGTGGCGACTGCGGCGGCGACGAGCCCGAGGGCGCGGGGTCTGCGAGACATGGGTGTTCCTTTGCGAGGGTGCGGTTGCTCGGGTACGAGCAGGGGTGGCTGGTGGCTGCGGGTGTCTAACAGCTGGGAGCGGCCGGGCTGCCGGGGATGGACCGGACGAGCTCGACGGTGAAGGGGTGCTGCGGGTTCGCCACGACCTGGCTCGTGGGGCCCTCCTCCACGACGCGCCCGTCGCGCATCACGTAGAGGTAGGACGTCAGGAGCCGGACGACGGCGAGGTCGTGGGAGACGAGGACGAGCGTCGTGCCGCGGTCGCGCTGCAGGCGCGCGAGCAGGTCGACGATCCGGGCCTGGACGGAGACGTCGAGCGCGGAGACCGGCTCGTCGGCGAACAGGATGCGGGGGTCGAGCGCGAGCGCGCGGGCGATCCCGGCGCGCTGCCGCTGCCCGCCCGAGAGCTCGCTGGGGAGCCGGTCCCCGAGCTCGCGTGCCAGGCCCACCTCCGCGAGCAGGCTCGCGACGGCGTCCTCCCGTGCGGCGGCCTCCAGACGGCCCTCGACGCGCAGCGGCTCGGCGATCGAGTCGGCCACGGACAGGAACGGGTCGAGCGAGCCCCAGGCGTCCTGGAAGGCCAGCTGGGCGGCGCGACGGGCGCGCGCAGCCACCTGGGCGCGTGCGCGGCGCGAGCCGAGGGCCCGCCGCGGGCCCCCCAGGCCGAACGGGACCCGCACCCGCCCCTCGGTGCCCCAGGCGGGGGTCCCGTCGATCGTGACGAGCCCGGAGTCCGGACGCAGCACACCGGCCAGGAGGTTCACGAGCGTCGACTTGCCGCTCCCGCTCTCTCCCACGATCCCCACCGCCTCGCCGGCCAGGGCACGGACCGAGACGTCGGAGACGACGGTCGCGCGCGCCTTGCCGCGCCGCGTGGCCGGGAAGCTCTTCGTCAGCGCGGTGCCCTCCAGCACGACGTCGTCGTCCGGCCCCGGGCCGCCGGAACGTGCCGCCTCGAAGGTCGCCAGCAGCGCCTCGTTGGGTCGCGGCGACGAGAGCAGCGGCGTGCTCGCCAGCAGGCTGCGGGTGTACTCCTGCTCGGGTGCCTGCAGGATCGAGGTGGTCTCGCCGCTCTCGACGATCTGTCCGTCGCGGAACACGTTGACCCGCTGGGCGTAGCGCGCCACGAGGCCAAGGTCGTGGGACACCAGCAGCAGCGCGGCGCCGAGCCGGGTGCGCAGGTCGGTCAGCAGGTCGAGGATCTGGGCCTGGACGGTGACGTCGAGCGCGGTCGTCGGCTCGTCGGCGACGAGCAGCCGCGGTCTGCGCGCGACGGCGATCGCGATGACGACCCGCTGGCACATGCCTCCCGAGAGCTCGGAGGGGATCTTGCGCGCCGTCGTCTCGGGATCTTTGAGGGCGACGAGGTCGAACAGCTCCCAGGTCCGGCGGTTGCGCTCCGCGGCCGGTAGCGAGCGGTCGGGGTCGACGGCGTCGGAGATCTGCCGGAAGGTCGTCTGCAGCGGGTGCAGCGCGACCATCGGGTCCTGGAAGACGTAGCCGACGTGCGGACGCACCCGGGTGCGGAAGTCGGGCGACGCCGGGTCGGGCAGCGGGGCGCCGTCGAAGAGCACGGTGCCGTCCGCGATCGTCACCCCGGTGGGGAGCAGACCGGCGACGGCCTTGACGGTCAGCGTCTTGCCCGCGCCCGACTCGCCGACGAGCGCGACGGACTCGCCCGGACGGACGTCGAGGTCGACGCCGTCGACGACCGGGCTGCCAGCCGGGTCGACGACGCGCAGGCCGCGCACGCTGACGAGCGCGGCCGGATCGACGGGGCGCCCGGTCTCGGCGTCGGCCTGCCGGCGGTCGGCGGTGAGGGTCGCGTGCTCAGACAATCTCGGCATCTCCTTGGGTGCGGCCGGTGGACCACAGCGTGGACAGCCCGTCGCCGAGGCGGTTCGCGGCATAGACGAAGACAGCGATGGCGAGACCCGGGAGCACGGCGATCCACCACGACGACGCGAGCTCGGACTGGCCCTGGGCCACCATCGACCCCCAGTCGGACTGCGGCGGCTGCACGCCGAGACCGATGTAGCTCAGGCTGGCGGCGAGCGCGATGGCGTTCGCGAGGGTGAGGGTGAAGGCGATGACCGCGGTCGGCAGCACCGCGCGTCCCAGGTGCTTGACGACGATGCGTGCCGAGGAGGCTCCGTAGGTCTTGGCGGCCGTGACGTAGGCCTGTGTCCGCAGCCGGGACACGAGCCCTCGCGAGAGCCGGAAGAACAGCGGCCACTCGGCGAGCACGAGCACCAGGACCAGGACGGGGACGCCGGTGGCACCCATGCCGATGACGACGATGGCCAGCAGGATCGTCGGGATGGCCAGCTGGATCTCGGTCACGCGCGACAGGATCGTGTCCGCGGCGCCCGAGACGTACCCGGCGAGCATGCCCAGCGCGAGCCCGACCACCCCCGCGAGGACGGCGGCGAGACCGGCCACGACGAGCACCGACCGTCCGCCGTACAGCAGGCGGGCGAGCAGGTCGCGCCCGAGCTGGTCGGTGCCCAGCGGATGGGCGAGGGACTCCAGCGGTGGGATCGCCCCGAGCGACAGGTCCTGGGCGTCGGGGGACCCGTGCGCGAGCAGCGGGGCGAGCGACACGGCGAGGACGACGACCGCGAGCACGGAGCCGGCGGCCCACAGACGCCTGGTCGCGCGGCGGCGCGAGGAGGCGCGCCCCGGGGTCGCGCGGCTGGAGGAGCGTTGTCCGGTGAGCTGCGGGAGGGCGGTCACGGGCGGCTCTCCCCTCGGGGGTCGATGAGCCGGTTGACCTCGTCGGTCACCAGGGTGATGACGAGGAAGGCGATGCCGATCACCACGGTGCTCGCGAGCACGACCGGATAGTCCTGGCTCTCGATGGAGTTGAAGACGAGCTGTCCCAGCCCGGGCCACGAGAAGACCTTCTCGATGATCAGCGCGCCGCCGAACAGGGTGGCGAGCTGGAGCCCGACGATCGTCGACAGCGGCAGGAGCGCGTTGCGCACGACGTGGGCGCGACGCACCTTGGAGGGCGCCAGGCCCTTGGCGACCGCGGTCTGCACGTGGGGCTGGTGCTCGGCCTGCACGAGGTTGACGCGGTAGACGCGGCCGATGGCGGGAGCCGTGGCCAGCGCGAGGGTGAGCGCGGGCAGCACCAGGCCCGCCCAGCTCGTGAACCCGCCGGTGGGGAACCAGCGCAGCGTCACCGCGAACACCAGCATGAGCACGAGGCCCTTGAAGAAGACCGGGAAGGCCTGGATCGCGGTGAGCACGGCGAGCGGGACGCCCGCGCCGTACCTGCGCCGGCCGAAGGCGGCGAGCCAGCCGCTGCCCGCCCCCAGGAGGAGCCCGCCGAGGATGCCGGTGACCGCGAGCGTGGCCGTCGCGGGGAGCCGTCCCAGCACGACCTCGAGCGCGGGGCGTCCGTACTGGACGGAGGTGCCGAAGTGCCCGAGCGCCACGCCCTGGAGGAAGTCCCAGTACTGGACGACCAGCGGCCGGTCGTAGCCGAGAGCGGTGGTGAGGCTGTCGATCTGCTCCGTCGTGGCCTCGGGGCCGACGAGCGCGAGGACCGGGTTCCCGGTCAGTCGCAGGCCCAGGAACGTGATCGTGACGAGGACCCACAGGGCGGCGACCGAGGCCGCCAGCCGCGCGGCGAGACGCGCGAGGCCGAGGTGCGGGCGACGGACCGGACGCCGCACGGGGTAGGTGGTGGCGGGCGCTGCGGAGGTGCCCGAGGCGCGGGCCTCGGGGTCGTGCCTGGTGACGGTCGCCGCTGCGGTCATGAAAAGTAGACTAAATCAGTCAAGAATGTATGGATAAGGAACGTCCGCATGGTGAGAAGTGCCGTCTTGCTCCTCGGCGCCTGGCGCTCGAGGTCGCTGTCAGGCCTTGCAGAGGAGGCGCACAGCCGGGCGCGGGTGGGCTGGTGGAGGTGTGCGCGGGTTAGGTTCGACCCATGCGCGCACAGCAGCTGAGGTTCGTCGGTGCCAGTGACGGCACGTCCGCCGAGGTCAGGAGGACCCTCGCCCAGGTCCGGGCCGAGCTGGACATCCCCACCTCGTTCCCCTCGCAGGTGCTGCGCGAGGCCCGGCGCACGGCCGAGGAGGCCGGGGCGCAGGACGAGGCCCGCGGCGCGCCCGCGGTGCCCGGACCTCGCACCGACCGCCGCGACGTCCCGTTCGTGACCCTCGACCCGAGCGGGTCGCAGGACCTCGACCAGGCCTTCCACCTCGCCGCCGACGGTGACGGCCACGTCCTGCACTACGCCATCGCCGACGTCGCGGCCTTCGTCGTCCCTGACGGAGCGGTCGACGCCGAGGCCCGACGTCGCGGTCTCACGCTCTACGGGGTCGACGAGCGCACGCCCCTGCACCCCACGGTGCTGAGCGAGGGTGCCGCGAGCCTCCTGCCCGGCGTCGACCGGCGGGCCGCGCTGTGGACCGTGCAGCTCGACGCCGACGGCGAGATCGTCGGTGCGCACGTCGAGCGCGCCGTCGTCCGCAGCCGCCGCCAGCTCTCCTACGACGAGCTGCAGGCCGTCCTCGACGATCCCGTCCCCGCCGTTCGAGCAGCGAGGGACGAGCGTGCCGGGACCCCCGGCACCCCCGATCTCCGCACCGTCGCGGAGCTCCTGCGCACCGTCGGGACGCGCCGGCTGGAGCGCGAGCGCGCTCGTGGTGGCGTCTCGCTCGACGTCCCCGAGCAGGTCGTCGTCACGCACGACGACGGCACGACCACCCTCGAGTTCCGCTCGGTGCTGCCGGTGGAGTCGTGGAACGCCCAGCTGTCGCTGCTGACCGGGATCGCCGCGGCGCACCTCATGATCGGCGCGGGGACCGGGGTGCTGCGCACCCTGCCCGAGGCGCAGCCTGCCGACGTCGACCGGCTCCGGGTGCGCGCCCTCGCGCTCGGCGTCGTCTGGCCGGAGGGCGCGACCTATGCCGAGGTGCTCGCCGGCCTGGATCCTCGCGACCCGCGCACGGCGGCCTTCCGCACCGCGGCGACCTCGTTGTTCCGCGGTGCCTCGTACGAGGTGCTCGGCGCCGCCCCTCCCGCCGGTCGGCCCGCGAGGAACGGGCATGTCGAGGCCCCCAGCCGTCACGCGGCGCTGGCGACGTACTACGCCCACGTGACGGCACCGCTGCGGCGTCTGGTCGACCGGTTCGGCACCGAGGTGTGCCTCGCCGTGTGCGCCGGAGAGCCCGTGCCGAAGTGGGTGCTCGACGCGCTGCCCGCGCTGCCCGCCCAGATGGCCTCCGCGATCCGCCGCGACGGGCAGTACCAGCGCGCCGGGCTCGACGTCGTGGAGGCGGCGCTCCTGACCGGGCACGAGGGCGAGACCTTCCCGGCCACCGCGATCGAGCCCGAGGTCGTCCAGCTCCTCGCCCCCGCGGTCAAGGCGCGGATCAAGGGCGCGGACCTCGAGGTGGGCGCCCCCGTGACCGTGCGGGTGGACAGCGCGAGCGTCGCGGAGCGCAGCGTGCGGCTCAGCGTCGTGGCGGGCTGAGGCGTGCCGCCCCGTCGACGCACCGATCCCGTGGCGGGTCGTGGTGCGCTCGCAGCCTGGCGGGCCGGTGGCGCCGGCCCGCGCGAGGTCACCACCGCCGTGCGGTTCACGCTCGAGTCCCTCGCCGCCAGCGCTCCCGGGCACTCGGTGGAGGTGCGTGTGCCGCCCGCCGGCGTCGTGCAGTGCATCGAGGGGCCGCGTCACACGCGCGGCACCCCGCCCAACGTCGTCGAGACCGACCCCGCGACCTGGCTCGGCCTCGTGACCGGGACCGTGGGCTGGGACGAGGCGGTCGCCGACGGGCGCGTGCGCGCGTCGGGGGAGCGGGCCGACCTCTCGGAGCTCCTGCCCATGCGCTTCTCTACACTGGACCTGTGACCACCCCCGCGCCCCTGCCCGACGACGCCTCCACCACCGACGCTCCCGCTGGCGCCACCTCCGCCGAGGCTGTCGAGGAGACCGCGCCCGCCGACGAGCCCGCGGCGCCGGCCGTCGCGAACCTCGACGACCTCGACCCGCAGCAGGCGGCGCAGATCGAGGCCGCGGCCGTCGACGCGCGGGTGCGCCGGGCGCCGAAGTTCGGCGCGTTCATCGCGACCGGGGTCGTCCTCGGCGCCGTGCTCGGTTTCCTGCTGTCCAAGATCGTCGGCGCCGTGCGCCATGACCCCACCAACTCGGGGGCGACCGCGTTCTTCACCGCCCTCTCGCTCGCGATGCTGGGCGCTCTGATCGCCGGCTACCTTGCGGTGCGGGCGGACCGCCGCAGCTGAGCGTCCGCCGACCCGCGGTGACCTGCGGTTGTCCGCACCCCGCGCGAGCTCGCCCCAGGGCCGCGCCCCGTTCGTCCGGTAGGGGTGGGCCCGCCCGGTCGACTGTGGGAGAATGAGCCGTGGCCTTGCGCGGAGATGGACGACTGAACCACGACCTCCTACCTGACGAAAAGGGTCCGCAGGACGAATGCGGAGTCTTCGGCGTCTGGGCGCCCGGTGAGGAGGTCTCCAAGCTCACCTACTTCGGGCTCTACGCCCTGCAGCACCGTGGGCAGGAGTCTGCCGGCATCGCGACGTCCAACGGCGAGCAGATCCTCGTCTACAAGGACATGGGCCTCGTCTCCCAGGTGTTCGACGAGACCGCCCTCAACGCGCTGACCGGGCACATCGCCGTCGGGCACTGCCGTTACTCGACCACCGGTGGCAACACGTGGGAGAACGCGCAGCCGACCCTCGGGGCGACCTCGTCGGGCACCGTGGCGCTCGGGCACAACGGCAACCTCACCAACACGGCCGACCTCGTCGACCTCGTGCGTGAGCGCTACGGGAAGCGGCAGCAGGGCGAGATCGCCCGTGGGAACACGACCGACACCGCGCTGGTCACCGCCCTGTTCTCGGGCGACGCCGACCACACGCTCACGCAGACGGCGCTCGAGGTGCTGCCCCGGCTGCGCGGCGCCTTTAGCCTCGTGTTCATGGACGAGCGCACGCTCTACGCCGCCCGCGACCCGCAGGGCGTGCGCCCGCTCGTCCTCGGTCGCCTCGAGCGCGGCTGGGTCGTGGCGAGCGAGACCCCGGCGCTCGACATCGTCGGTGCGAGCTTCGTGCGCGAGATCGAGCCCGGCGAGCTCATCACCATCGACGAGGACGGCCTGACCTCGCACCGCTTCGCGGAGACCAAGCACGCCGGCTGCGTCTTCGAGTACGTCTACCTCGCCCGCCCCGACACCACGATCCGCGGCCGCTCCGTGCACGCCGCCCGTGTCGAGATGGGCCGCCAGCTGGCACGAGAGTTCCCGGCCGACGCCGACCTCGTCATCCCGGTCCCCGAGTCCGGGACGCCGGCGGCCGTCGGCTACGCGCAGGAGTCGGGCATCCCGTTCGGTCAGGGCCTGACGAAGAACGCCTACGTGGGCCGGACCTTCATCCAGCCCTCGGACACGCTGCGCCAGCTCGGCATCCGCCTCAAGCTCAACCCGCTGCGCGAGGTCATCCGCGGCAAGCGGCTGGTCGTCGTCGACGACTCGATCGTGCGCGGCAACACGCAGCGCGCGCTCATCCGCATGCTGCGCGAGGCCGGCGCGGCCGAGGTGCACGTACGCATCAGCTCCCCGCCCGTGAAGTGGCCCTGCTACTACGGCATCGACTTCGCCTCGCGCGCCGAGCTCATCGCCAACGGTCTGAGCCCGGCCGAGATCGGCGCCTCTCTGGGGGCGGACTCGCTGGGCTACATCTCCCAGGAGGGGATGATCGCGGCGACCGAGCAGCCCGTCTCGCAGCTGTGCACCGCGTGCTTCACCGGCACGTACCCGATCGAGCTGCCGCCCGAGGAGCAGCTCGGCAAGCACCTGCTCGAGGCCGACGCCCCGCTCGGCGACCCGCAGGACGGTCTCAAGCACCTCGCGGTCGCCGCAGGCGGCAGCGGAGCCCTGGACCATCCCTGACGGTGCCCGCCGCCCGGTCCGCCGTCTGTCGCGCCTGGGCACGCGGTCCCGCTCGCCCCGCCCGACCACACAGCCTGAACCCCCACAGCCCGAACCCCGCCGACCCGAGCTCGGTCCCCTCGAAGGAGAAGCCCTCGTGAGTGAAGTTCCCGCCGCACTGACCTACGCCGCCGCCGGGGTGGACACGGAGGCCGGCGACAAGGCGGTCGAGCTCATGAAGGACGCCGTGCGCCGCACCCAGGGGCCGCAGGTCCTCGGCGGCGTGGGCGGCTTCGCGGGGCTGTACGACTTCTCCGAGGTCGCGACCTACCGCAAGCCGCTGCTCGCCACCTCCACCGACGGCGTCGGCACCAAGGTCGCCATCGCGCAGGCGCTCGACATCCACGACACCATCGGCTTCGACCTGGTCGGCATGGTCGTCGACGACATCGTCGTGGTCGGCGCCAAGCCGCTGTTCATGACCGACTACATCGCCACCGGCAAGGTCGTGCCCGAGCGCGTCGCCGCGATCGTGCGCGGCATCGCCCAGGCCTGCGAGGTCGCGCAGACCGCGCTCGTCGGCGGCGAGACGGCTGAGCACCCTGGTCTCCTGGCACCCGACGAGTACGACGTCGCGGGCGCGGCCACCGGTGTCGTCGAGGCTGACGCCCTGCTCGGCCCCGACCGTGTGCAGCCCGGCGACGTGCTGGTCGCCCTCGGGTCCTCGGGGCTGCACTCCAACGGCTACTCGCTCGTGCGCGCCGTCGTGAAGCACGCCGGCTGGGGTCTCGAGCGCCACGTCGAGGAGTTCGGTCGCACCCTCGGCGAGGAGCTGCTCACCCCCACCCAGGTCTACGCGGCCGACTGCCTCGCGCTCGCCGCCGACCCGGCCGCCCAGGTCCACGCGTTCACGCACGTCACCGGTGGCGGACTCGCGGCCAACCTCGCGCGCGTGCTGCCCCAGGGGGTCGTCGCGACCGTCGACCGCGCCTCCTGGCAGGTGCCCGCCGTGTTCCAGGTGGTCCGTGACCTCGGTGGCGTGCCGCGCACGGACCTCGAGAACACCCTCAACCTCGGCGTGGGCATGATCGCCGTCGTCGGGGCCGAGGGCGCTTCCGCCGCCGTCCGGCTCGCCGAGCAGCGCGGGCTGACGGCGTGGGTGCTCGGCGAGGTCGCCACCCTGTCCGACGACGACTCGCGCGACGGCCTGGTGGCGGGGACCAAGGGCGTGCAGGCGGGCGCCGTCCGCCTCGTGGGGGACTACCGCTGACCAGCCGCGTCTCGACCAGCCGCGTCTGCCGAGCGCCGAAGCCGCCGCGCTGCGGCAAGGATCGTGCGGCATCTGCTGCCCGGCGCGGCTATCGACGACATGTCCCTCACAGTCTGTGCCGACCGGTGGGCTGCCCGGTCAGGGAAGGCGCCACCGTCTCGGAGGAGGAGTGTCGCGCTCGCTGACGGTGGTCCCGTCGTCGGCGCTGGACGGCACGCCTCGTCCGGCTCGCCGTACGGCGAGCCGCGGGGCAGGGCTCAGGGGAGGGTCAGCGCTGGGTGGACCAGCGGTCGTCCTCGTCGTCGTCCGCCGGTGCGTCCCAGCGCGAGTCGGCGGTGGCGACATCGGTCGCTGACCGGTGCTCGTGCCCGGTCAGCTCAGCTTCCAGTGCACGGTAGTCCGTGCCGGGGCTGTAGTACTTGAGTTCGCGAGCGACCTTGGTCTGCTTCGCCTTCTGACGGCCGCGGCCCATGGCTCCGACCCCCCTCAACGTGGAAGCGGGGCGGCATCGTCCATGACGAGCGGCCCCAGGTGATGTGTCATCTGTTCGTGGCACCACGGTACAGCCAACACGGCGTGTCGGGCCACTTTGCGAGTGTGACATTCGCGGTGAGCGAACCTGGTGCGCACGCTGGAGGCGGCGTGACGCGGTAGCCGTCAGCGACGTCGCAAGATCTTGCTCAGCACGACGACGACGATCCCGCCCCCGACCGCGAGCACGCCGATCGCGCGTCGCTTGCGAGGCGCCGACGCGGGTACGCCCTTGCCGGTGACCACGTCGACGGCGTCTGTCACGGCGCGCTGCAGGGACGCGCTCGCGTCAGCGGCGAGCTCCTTGGGTCGCAGCCGCTCGTCGAGCTCGGTGAGGGTCGACGTCAGGTCCTTGCGAGCATCCTTGCCGGGGTTCGTCGACATCAGTGCGCTCCTGACCCGTCGCGCGGCGATCCGGCCGCGTCCGTGCTGCTCTTGCGGGCGTCCGAGACCGCGCCCGCGATGCTGGTCTTCACCCGGTCGACCGCCGCCCCGGCATCGGGCATGCCGTGACGCTTGCTGACCGCGGCGCCCAGGCCGGCGAGCCCGCCCGTGACGACGAGAAGGATCGCGGCGGTGATGAGCGCCGCGAGCCAGCCCGGTGTGATCACGAGGAACGCCTGGTAGATCGCGAAGATCAGGTAGGCGAAGGCGAAGATCGCGATGAACCCCGCCGCCGCGAACAGCCCGATGGCGACGGCGGACTCCTTGAGCTTGCGCAGCACTCCGGCCTTGTAGTCCTCGATCTCGGCCTTGACCAGGTCGAGGGTGCTGCGGGTGGCGCGCGCGAGCAGGCCGCTCAGGGGCGTGCGTCCGCGTGCGTTGCGTTCCTCACCAGGGCTGTCGCTCATGGGACTCCTTCGACGTCGTCGACCGTGGGCCGTTGGGTCCACTCAACCGCGAGCGGGGTGATTCGGCAAATGGCTGGAGCACGGTGCGGAACGATCGGGAGGCGACCGCCGAGGAATTCGCTGGGCGCGTGTCGCAGGGCGGCCATACGATCGCTGGGTTGGTGACCGACAGGGGGAGCGGTGGACGCAGTGATCCGGGCGAGGCGGCTCGTCAAGCGGTACGGCGACTTCACCGCGGTGGACGGCATCGACTTCGACGTGGCGCCCGGAGAGTCGTTCGGGCTGCTGGGCCCCAACGGGGCGGGCAAGTCCAGCACCATGCGGATGATCGGCGGCGTCTCGCGTCGCACGAGCGGCGAGCTGCAGGTGCTCGGCCTGGATCCCGACGTCGACGGTCCCGCGGTGCGTGCCGGCCTGGGTGTCGTCCCGCAGGACGACACGCTCGACTCCGAGCTGACGGTGCGCGACAACCTCCGGGTCTACGGCCGCTACTTCGGCCTCTCTCGCGCCCGCTGCCGCGAGCGCGCCGAGTCCTTGCTGGCCTTCGCGCACCTCCAGGAGCGGGCGGACGCGAAGGTGGAAGAGATCTCCGGCGGCATGCGCCGTCGGCTGACGATCGCCCGGGCGCTCATCAGCGACCCGCACGTGCTGCTGCTCGACGAGCCCACGACCGGGCTCGACCCGCAGGCGCGCAACCTGCTGTGGGACCGTTTGTTCCGCCTCAAGGAGCAAGGCACCACGCTGATCCTGACCACGCACTACATGGACGAGGCCGAGCAGCTCTGCGACCGGATCGTCGTCGTCGACCAGGGGCGCATCATGGCCGAGGGCTCGCCCTCTCAGCTGATCCGCGAGCACGTCTCGCGCGAGGTCGTCGAGCTGCGCTTCGGGCGTGACCACAATGTCGAGGTCGCCCGGGCGCTCGACGGGGTCGGATCCCGGGTCGAGGTGCTCGTCGACCGCGTCGTCGTCTACACCGAGGACGGGGAGGGGGTGCTCGAGCAGGTCGCGCGGCTCGGCCTGCGCCCGATCACGAGCCTGGTGCGCCGCTCGAGCCTCGAGGACGTGTTCCTGCACCTGACGGGGCGGAGCCTGATCGAATGACGGCACCGAGCGGTGGTGTGACGGGCGGCGGCGTGACGAGCGGCGGGGCGCCGGACGACGGCGCGGTGGGACGGACGGGCGCCCGTGCGATGCCCACCGTCTCCGAGCTGCGTGCCCAGGGAGCCCGCGTGGAGCGCTGGGGCTCCTGGTACGCGGCCGAGCACATGCTGCTGACGCTGCGGGCCTGGATCGTGTCCGTGGTGATCGCGGGTCTCGGCTCGCCGATCCTCTACCTGCTGGCGATGGGCCTCGGGCTCGCCACGCTGATCGACTCCGACGCGGCGACCGGTCCGGACGGCCCGGTCCCCTACGTGCAGTTCCTCGCGCCCGCGCTGCTGGCGACCGCCGTCGTGCAGGCGGCGTTCGAGGAGTGCTCGTTCCCCATCATGGGCGGGTTCAAGTGGCGCCTGCACTTCTGGGCGCTGCACGCCACACCGGTGAACCCGCGCCAGATCGCCACGGGCGCCGTCATCACGGCCTCGGCCCGCATGGTCATGAACGCGGTGCTCTTCTACGTCGTCATGCTCGCCTTCGGGGTGGTGCCCGACCTCGCGACCGGATGGCTCAGCATGGGGGCCGGCCTGCTCGGTGGTTGGGCGTTCGGTCTGCTCGTGATGGCGTACACGGCGTCCCTGCGCGACGACGCGGGGCAGCTGACCGTCCTCATGCGCTGCGTCTTCACACCCATGTTCCTGTTCTCCGGCACGTTCTATCCCCTGTCTGCCACCCCCGTGTGGCTGCAGCCGATCGGTTGGGTCTCGCCGCTGTGGCACGCGAGCGAGCTCGGTCGGGCTGCTACCTACGGGACGAGCGACCCCTGGTGGCTGGTGGTCCTGCGGGTCGTCTACCTGGTCGCGCTGAGCGGGCTGGGTCTGTGGCTCGCGCGACGGTCCTTCGCGCGCAGGATGGCGCTGTGAGCGGGGAGGTCGTGGGCGCCGGGACGGGGTCGCCGATCCCTTCGGACCCGCGCTCGACCGACCCGCACGCCTCGGGGCGCACGGCCGCTGCCGCGCGCGCCTTCGCGACCGGTGGGCCGCTCTCGGTGCTCGCCCGCAACCTCCTCGTGACGCGGCGCACCACCTGGGTCGTGGTGCTCGTCGGGTTCCTCGAGCCGGTGCTCTACCTGCTCGCGATGGGGTTCGGCCTGGGGCAGTTCATCGGCGGCGTCGACGCCGGTGGCGGCGAGGTGTCGTACGCCGCCTTCGTCGCGCCCGGCCTGCTGGCGGTTGCGGCGATGAACGGGGCGATCTACGAGTCGACGTGGAACGTCTTCTTCAAGCTCAAGTACGCCAAGACCTACCAGTCGATGCTCGCCACCACGCTCAGCCCGCGGGACGTGGCCCTGGGCGAGATCTTCTCCGCTCTGGCCCGCGGTGCTCTCTACGCCATGGGCTTCCTCGTGGTCATGCAGGCGATGGGTCTCAACAGGTCCTGGACGGCGGTGCTGGCGCTGCCCGCGGTGGTGCTGGTCGCGAGCGGGTTCGCCGCCTTCGGCATGGGTATCACCTGCCTGATGAAGACCATGCAGCAGCTCGACCTGATCAACGTGGTGCTGCTGCCGATGTTCCTGCTGTCGGCCACGTTCTACCCGATCACGGTGTACCCCGAGCCGCTGCAGTGGGTCATCAAGGTGCTGCCCCTGTGGCACGGCGTCGAGCTGGTCCGCGACCTCACGCTGGGCGCCGTCGGATGGGGCACGCTCGTCCACGTGGGGTACTACGTGGCGCTCATCGCGGTCGGCATGACCTTGACGACGAGGGTCCTCGACAAGCGGTTCCTGCGCTAGCGGCGGAGAGGGTTCAGGCTGCCCTGGCAGCCTGAACGGCGACGAGCCGGGACAAGCTCGGGCAGTGCTCATCGGTGCCAGGCTCAGTGGTGCCCGTCGACGAGCTTGAGCCCCACGACGCACCCGACCAGCCCCACGATCAGCAGGACCTTGACCAGCGACGTCGGCTCGCTCCCGGTGACCATGGCGTAGGCGACCGTCAGAGACGCGCCGATGCCCACCCACACGGCGTACGCCGTGCCGACCGGGATGGACCGCATGGCCATGGCGAGCCCGGCCATGCTCAGGACGATCGCGACGACGAAGGTCACGGTGGGCCAGAGACGGGAGAACCCCTCGGAGCGACCGAGCGCGGTGGCCCACACGGCTTCGAGACAGCCGGAGGCGATGAGGATGATCCAGGACATGGTGACGACTCCTTGCGGCCAGTCTTGTCGCGTGCCGGGTACTGGTCACCTCGTCCGGGGGAGCCACGGGCCCCCTGCTGGCGAGCCTATCAAAGCGGTGCTGCGCCTGCTCTCCCGGCGGCCCGGCACGGATTGTGCGATATCTGCTGAGTCGCCCGCCGATCGACGACAGATCCTGCGCAATCTGTGCCGGACCGGGGGTTTGGCGGCGGACAGGCCGGGAGTCAGGAGAGGACAGCGGGTCAGGAGGCCGGCGGCAGCGGGCGTGGACGGAGAGAGGCCCGCACCCCTGGGGTGCGGGCCTCTCTCCGTGCTGTGTGGTGGCTCCGACCGGCGTCGATCCGGTGACCTCACGATTTTCAGTCGTGCGCTCTACCAACTGAGCTACAGAGCCCTGACACAAAAGCCCGGCATGTGCCGGGCGATTGAGCCGAGCGACCCCGACGGGACTTGAACCCGCGACCTCCGCCGTGACAGGGCGGCGCGCTAACCAGCTGCGCTACGGGGCCTGGTGACCGGGCGACGATCGGATCGTCGGCCCTTCAGGCCTGTTCTCGGCGGCTCCCCCAAGGGCGTCGCGGTCGAACCTGGAAAATACTAGCGTACGTTCGGCGCATCGCGGAATCGAGATTCGACCACGGTGGCAGGTGCTGAGATTCCAACGTTCCCGAGCAGTCCGCCCCTCGTCAGCGAGCTGTCCCGAACGAGACCTTCCGCTGCACCGGTCGATACCCGGGTGCGCTGACCGTAGCCGTGAGCACCACCTTCTTGTGACGGTACTTCTTGGTCACGCGCAGCTTCGTGCTGGCGGTCTTCGAGACCTTCTTGCCGGCGACGGTCCACC
>Ga0182735_1000645_pt1 | contig 26626 bp, 24 predicted proteins | sample eDN5th30CKraftMG_FD_128524 | JGI IMG/M metagenome (GOLD analysis project Ga0182735, IMG submission 128524) | Enriched Miracle-Growth compost microbial communities from Emeryville, California, USA - eDNA 5th pass 30_C Kraft MG (version 2) (version 2) ...
TTCCCACTGCCCGGTGGCGGCGACGAGGAAGGCGAGCGCCGCGACGGTGACAGCCAGGCGCCAGCCGGCCAGCCGCCAGCCGGCAAAGGCCAGCATCGCGGTCATCCCGAGCCACGGAAAGCTGCCCAGCAGCCGTTTGAACGGCACCAGTACGTTAAGCAGCAGCGCGTTCTTCACGGTTTCCAGAACGTCGAAGAAATTGACGTTGATCCAGCGCACCAGTTCGGAAAAGAAGCCGCCCGTCGATATCTGCAGGGCTTCGGGATAGCGCTGGAGGGCGGGCGAAACCAGGCCGGCAAGGCCGGTGACGAGAACGATGGCGACCGCCGCCAGCGAATAGGGATGTCGCTGGACGAAGCCGGTTCCCGGCCGCGCCGTTTCCGTCTTGCCGGCCTTGATCGCGTAGGCCTGCGAGAGGCGGTCGAGGGCGACCGCCAGCGCTACGATGGCGATGCCGGCCTCCAGGCCCGCGCCGATGTCGAGCCGCCGCAAGGCCGCGAGCACGTCGAAGCCGAGGCCGCCGGCGCCGATCATCGAGGCAATGATGACCATGTTGAGCGACAGCATGATGACCTGGTTGACGCCCACCATCAGGCTGTCCTTGGCGGCGGGCACCAGCACGCGCCAGGTGAGTTGCCTGCGGGTGCAGCCGATCATCTTGCCGAGGTCGAGATATTCGGAGGGCACGGAGCGCAGTGCCAGCGTGGTGACACGCGTCATCGGCGGCATGGCATAGATCAGCGTCGCCACCACCGCCGCTGTCGGCCCGAAGCCGAACAGGAACAGGATCGGCACCAGGTAGGCGAAGACGGGGATCGTCTGCATCAGGTCGAGCACCGGCGTCAGCGTCCGCTCGAAGGCCGGCGAGCGATAGGCGGCGATGCCGAGCAGGACGCCGCCGACCACGCCGAGCGGTGCCGCAACGAGGATCGAGGCGAGCGTCACCATGGAACTGGTCCACTGGCCGAAGACGGCGAGGAAGCCGAAGCAGGCGACCACGATGAGGGCAAGCTTGCGCCCGCCGGCGTGGTAGCCCATCAGCCCGACGATCGCGATCACCGCCAGCCAGGACAGCGGCGGCAGGATTTCCACCGCGGTCGAGCCCTGGCCCGACAGGAAGCCGGTGGAAAGCAGGCTGAGCGCCAGTTCGTAGGGCTTGTTGAGCACCCAGGCGATGGCGCGCGTCATGTCGGTAAAGGTGAAGAGCCCGAAGCTGGCGCTGTTGACCAGCCATTTCATGGCGTTGCCGATCCAGCGCTGGGCCGGAATCTGCCACGCCTTCGGGTAATCGAACGCCCATTTGAACTGGTCGCCAAACTGCCACAACAGCACGAAGGCGACGATGGCCAGCGCCCACAGCACCTTGCCACGGCCGGATGCCGCCCGCTCCCGGTGCCTCGCCGGAACGTTGACCTCGAAGGGCGGCGCCTGCGTGCTCATTTCAGCCGCGCATCATCAGTTCGACCACGTCGGCGCGGTGCAGCACGCCGATGGTCCTGTCGTCGGCATCGACGACGCGAAGTCTTTCCCTCGTCTCGCCGAAGAGGGCAGCCGAACCGGCGATGGTCGTGCGCGCCGGCACGGCGGCCTCGCCGTCGATCGACGAGGCGTCGCCATCGACCGGCCGCATGACCGACGCGACCCGGATCACCTTGGCCTTGGAGACGTTGCGCGTGAATTCCGTCACGTAATCGGTGGCCGGGTTGAGCACGATGTCTTCCGGCGTCCCCGCCTGCACGACCTCGCCGTCCTTCATGATGGCGATGCGGTCGGCCAGCCGGATCGCCTCGTCGAAATCATGCGTGATGAAGATGATGGTCTTTTGCAGCACCGATTGCAGGCGCATGAACTCGTCCTGCATCTCCCGCCGGATCAGCGGATCAAGCGCCGAGAACGGCTCGTCGAGAAACCACAGTTCCGGCTCGCCGGCCAGCGAACGGGCGATGCCGACGCGCTGCTGCTGGCCGCCGGACAGTTCGCGCGGGAAGAAGCGCTCCTTGTCGGAAAGGCCGACCAGCTCGATCATCTTGCGGGCGCGGGCCTCGCGCGTCGCCCGGTCGATGCCCTGGATCTCCAGCGGAAAGGCGACGTTGGCCAGCACCGTCATGTGCGGCAGCAGCGCGAAATGCTGGAACACCATGCCCATCCGATGCCGCCGCAGTTCGATCATGCGCGCATCGTCGGCCGTAAGCAGGTTTTCGCCGTTGAACAGGATTTCGCCGGCGGTGGGCTCGACCAGCCGCGACAGGCAGCGCACCAGCGTCGACTTGCCCGACCCCGAAAGCCCCATGATGACGAAGATCTCGCCGGTGCGAACCTCGAGGTTGACCGCGCGCACGGCCCCGACGAGACCGTTGCGGGACAGTTCCTCGCTGCTGGCGACCGCTCCCGCCTTGTCGAGGAATTCCTTCGCTCCCGCGCCGAAGACCTTCCAGACATTGCGGCAAACGAGTTTCGGTTGCAGTTCGGCCATTGTCGCCCGCGCATCATCGTCCAGCGACCTTGCAGCCGCCGGCGTTCAGGAAAAACTGAGGAGGGCCGAGGCGACGGAGCGCCGCGGCCCGTCCCGGATTACTTCTTGATCCACTCGGACCAGCGCGCCTCGTTGGCGCCGATCCATTCGGCCACGACATCGTCCAGCTTCTGCCCGTCGACGTCGACCTTGGAGATCATCTGGCCCATCTCCTCATTGTCGATGGTGAAGGCCTTGATGGCCTTGTAGGCATCGGGCCACTTGTCCTTCACGCCGGCCCAGCCGACCTTCCAGATATTGCCGTAGGGCTTGCCGCAGTCATAGGCGGCATCGGGGTTGATGCCCCAGCTCGGGTCCTCGTAGCATTCCTTGGTGTATTCGGGGAACTGGACCCATTCGCCCTTGTACTTGATCGGCGCCCAGTGCGGCGCATAGACCCACATGATGATCGGCGCCTTGCGCTGATAGGCGCTTTCCAGCTCGGCGAAGAGCGCCGCGTCGGTCCCGGCATGGATGACCTCGAACGGCAGGCCGAGCGCTTCGACGCGCTCCTCGTCGAAGCCGCCCCAGGTCACGGCGCCGCCGAGATAGCGGCCCTTCGGCGCGGTTTCGGGCGTCGAGAACGCTTCCGCGCAAGCCGGGTCCTTCAGCGCTTCCCAGTTCGGCAGGCCGGGGCACTTTTCCTTCATGTATTCGGGGAACCACCATTCTTCCTTGGCCTGCAGGCCGCTCGGCCCGAAATTCTCGACCTTGCCGGTGGCGGTGGCCGCGTCCATGGCCTCGCGCCCGGTGGTTTCCCACATCTCCATCGCCACATCGAGGTCGCCGGTTTCGAGGCCCGCGAACTGCGCCAGATAGTCGGCCTGCACATATTCGACGTTGTTGCCGGCCTTCTTCAGTATCTCGCCCATGAGGTGGGTAGTGATGAGCTGGCCGGTCCAGTCATGAAGGGTGAGCTTGATCGGGTCGCTGGAATCCTCCGCCGAGGCGGGGGACAGCATAAGGGCGGTGCTCAGGGCCAATGCCCCAAGCGCGGCCTTGGTCACATGGTTGGGCGAAAACATCTCTGGAGCCTCCCTGCTCGCTTACTGGCGTATCGGGGCCGTGCTGTCTTGCGCAGCATCGGCCTCACCATCACCAGACAGTGTCACCTTGGTTTCGTCGGCTGTCAACGCAATCCTGTGGTTTTTTTTGGGATTTTGACCGACCCGCGCAAACATCCTTGCATCTGCGGGCAAATTCGCCCTAGAAACGGGCATGAACGCTCGTCGCCACAAGGCATGAAGCCGATGATCCACTCCAAGAGGCACGGTGAAATCCTGCGGCTCCTGGGGGAGCAGGGTACCGTCACCATCACCGAACTGGCCGAGCGGCTCGGCGTGTCGCCGGAAACGGTGCGCCGGGACGTCAAGCCGCTTACCGACGACGGCGTCGTGGTGAAGATGCATGGCGCCATCGGCCTGCCTTCGATGACCGGCGAAGCGCCGTTCGAGCGGCGCATGCGCGAAAATGCCGAAGCCAAGAAAGCGATCGCGCACATGGTGGCCGCGACCATCCGCGACGGCGAATCGATCATGCTCGACACCGGGACCACCACGAGCTTCCTCGCGCGCGAACTGCTCGGCCACCGGCGGCTCACCGTGGTCACCAACTCGTCGGATGTCGCCCGCACGCTGGCGACCGTCAACGACAACAAGGTCTACATGGCCGGCGGGGAGCTACGCAGCGATTCCGGGGCGGCCTTCGGCATTTCGGCCATAGAGTTCGTCAACAATTTCAGCGTCACGCACGCGATCATCTCGACCGGCGGCGTCGACGCCGGTGTCGGGGTCATGGATCACGACCTCGCCGAGGCGGAATTCGCCCGCATGGTGCTGTCGCGCGGGCAGCGCTCCGTGGTCGTCACCGACCACACCAAGTTCGGCCGCCTCGGCCTGGTGCGGGTATGCGGCCTCGACGGCATTTCCGAACTGGCCACCGACCGGCCGCCGCCGGCCGACATCGTCGAAGCCCTCGCCGTCAGCGGCACGCGGCTGGCCGTCGCCGACCAGTCGGCATCGCCGGCCTCCAGCTAGGCCGGCGTTTCAGGCGGAGCGGATGGCGATGCCGTCTGCCCCGAACCGGTAGATCTTGTCTTCCTGCGGGGTGACGTAGACGGTCTGGTCGGCAGCCAGATCATCGGCGGCCCCGACCTTGAGCGTCACCGTCTCCTCCGTATCGAGGATGACGTAGACGACCGCTTCGGCGCCGAGATGCTCGACACGCTCGATCTTGCCCTGCCACTTGCCGGCGCTGTGCGAAAGGGCGACGGTCTCCGGCCGGATGCCGATCGTATGCGCCCCGTATTCGCCGGCCTTGACCCCCTTGATGAAATTCATCTTCGGCGAGCCGATGAAGCCGGCCACGAACAGGTTCGCGGGATTCCTGTAGAGTTCGAGCGGCGTATCGAACTGCTCGACGCGACCCGCGTTCATCACCGCGATGCGGTCGGCCATCGTCATGGCCTCGACCTGGTCGTGGGTGACATAGATCATGGTGCTGCGCAGACGGCCGTGCAGGTCCAGTATCTCCTTGCGCATGCTTACCCTGAGCGCGGCGTCCAGGTTGGACAGCGGCTCGTCGAACAGGAAACCCGTGGGCTGGCGGATGATCGCCCGGCCGATGGCCACGCGCTGGCGCTGGCCGCCCGAAAGGGCCCGCGGGCGCCGTTCCAGGTAGGGCAGGAGATCGAGGCTCCTGGCCACTTCGTGTACGCGCGTCCTGATCAGGTCGGCGGACGCACCCGCCATCTTGAGCGGAAAGGCGATGTTCTGCTGGACGGTCATGTGCGGATAGAGCGCATAGGACTGGAACACCATCGCCAGCTTGCGCCGGGCCGGAGCGGCGTGGGTGACGTCCTGCCCGTCGATCAGGATGCGACCCGCCGTCGGCTCCTCCAGGCCCGCGACCACCCGCAGCAGCGTGGACTTGCCGCAGCCCGAGGGACCGACGAAGACCACGAACTCGCCGTTCTCGATCTCGAGGTCGGCGCCGGGAATGACGACCTGGTTGCCAAACGCCTTCTTCAGGCCTTCGATCTTGATCAAACCCATGACAATGTCTCCTACTTCACGGCGCCGAAGGTCAGGCCGCGAACAAGCTGCTTCTGGCTGATCCAGCCGATAATGAGGATGGGGGCGATGGCCAGCGTCGAGGCCGCGGAAAGCTTGGCCCAGAAAAGTCCCTGCGGACTGGAATAGGAAGCGATGAAGGCCGTCAGCGGCGCCGCCTTCACGGCCGTCAGGCTCAGCGTCCAGAACGCCTCGTTCCACGCCAGGATGATGTTGAGCAGCATGGTCGAGGCGACGCCCGGCAGGCTCATCGGCAGCAGCACGTAGACCAGTTCGCCCACGGTCGTCGCCCCGTCGATCCTGGCGGCCTCCAGGATGTCGGAAGGTATCTCCTTGAAGTAGGTGTAGAGCATCCACACCATGATCGGCAGGTTGGCGGTGAGGACGACGAGCGTTATCCCCGGCAGGGTGTCCAGCAACCCCACGCTCTTGAAGATAAGAAAGATCGGCACCAGCGCGCCGACCGCCGGCATCATCTTGGTGGAAAGCATCCACATGAGGATATGGCGCGTCCAGCTTGTCGGCTGGAACGCCATCGACCACGCTGCGGGAATCGCCAGCACCATGCCGATCACCGTCGAGCCCAGCGAGATGACGACCGAGTTCAGGAAGTGCGAAAAATATTCGGAGCGCGCATGCACTTCGAAATAGTTCTCCAGCGTCCACTGGGCGGGCAGGAACACCGGCGGGAAGGCGATGGCCTCAACTTCCGTCTTGAAGCTGGTCAGCACGGTCCACAGGATCGGGAAGAACATCAGCATCGCCACCGTCCATCCGAGACAGGTGATGGCGGCCTTGAAGAGAATGGGGCGGAGCGATCTCATCGCGGGTTCCTCACGCTGTCAGGTTCTTGCCAGCAAGGCGGATGGCGAAAACGGCGACGATATTGGCCAGGATCACGGCGATGATGGCCCCGGCGGAGGCGGCGCCGACATCGAACTGCATCAGCGCCTGCACGTAGATCAGGTAAGGCAGGTTGGTCGAGGCGTAGCCCGGACCGCCGCTGGTGGTCACGAAAATCTCGGCGAAGATGGCAAGGATGAAGATCGTCTCCATCAGGATGACCACGGCGATGGCACGGCCGAGATGGGGCAGGATGAGATAGATGAAACGATCGATCGGCCCGGCGCCGTCCATTCGCGCCGCCTCCTGCTGCTCGTTGTCGAGCGACTGAAGCGCGGTGAGGAAGATCAGCGTGGCGAACGGAAGCCACTGCCAGGAAACGATGATGACGATGGAAAGCAGCGGATAGTTGCTCAGCCACTCCACCTGCGGCAGGCCGAGCTTCATCGAGATCCACGCGAATATCCCGTAGGCGGGATGCATGAACATGTTTTTCCAGACCAGCGCGGACACGGTCGGCATCACGAAGAAGGGCGCGATCACCAGCAGGCGCGTGAAGCCGCGCCCCCACATCGGCTGGTCGAAAAGCAGGCCGAACAGAATGCCTCCGACGACCGTGATCGCCAGCACGCCCCCCACCATCAGCAACGTGTTGACGATCGCCGGGAGGAAGGCCGGGTCCGTCAGGAAGAAGGCGTAGTTGCTCCAGCCGGCAAAGCCGTCGAGAGCCGGATTCATCAGGTTGTAGAGGCGGAAGGAAAGCCACAGCGTCGTCGCCAGGGGAACGATCATGCCGATGACGAGCAGCAACACTGACGGCGCGAGCGCAAGCCGATTCACTGTTTTCATCCGATGGCCAGACATTGCTTGTCCCGTCCTGTGTTCCTGTCCCCGCGGTTCCGGGAGGCCTTGCGGCCGCGAGCCATGGCTGGCTTGCGGCCGCAATTCCCGAACCCGTCGTTACTTCTTGTAGTAACCCGCGCGCTCCATAGTACGCTCGACATAGGTTTGCGACTCTTCGAGCGCCTGGTCCCCGGTCTTGGCTCCGGTCAGGGCGGCGGCGATGTTCTGGCCTACCGTCGTGCCGAGCGCCTGGAACTCGGGAATGTCGATGAAGCCGGCGCCGGTGTAGGGCACTTCATTGACGGTCGGCTTGGTCGGGTTGACCGCCGAGATCGCGGCAAGGACCTTGTCCGCGAACGGCTTTGCGACTTCCTGGTATTCCGGCAGCGCGTAGGTGGACTTACGCGTTCCCGGAGGGGCCAAAAGCCAGCCCTCGCTTTCGCCGACGAGGCGCGCATATTCCTTCGAGGTCGCCCATTCGACGAACTTCTTGGCAGCGGGCGCGTTGCTGGTGACGCTAGCCGGGATGGCGAGCGCCCAGGCGCCGCTCCAACCGGCCGCCTGCGGGTTCTTGTCGGTGATCGGGAACGGCGCGAAGCCGGTGGTGTCGGAAACCTTCGATTCCTTCGGGTCGAGCAGGTAGCCTGCGGTGACCGTCGCATCGATCCACATGCCGCACTTGCCGCTGCTAAACAGGACGCGGTTCTCGTTGTAGCCGTTGGTGGAGGCGCCGGCGGGGCCAGCCTTCTTCATCACGTCCAGATACCAGTCCAGGCCCTCGCGCCACGGCTCGCTGGTCAGGCGGGGCTTCCACTCCATGTCGAACCACTCGCCGCCCAGCGCCGCCACGAAGGTGGTGATCAGCGGCGTGTTCTCGCCCCAGCCCGGCTTGCCGCGCAGGCAGATACCGTTGATGCCGTTTTCCCTGTCGGTGATCTTCTCGGCGAAGCTGGCGATGTCGTCGAGCGTGGGCTTCTCCGGCATTTCGATGCCGGCCTTCTCGAACAGATCCTTGCGGTAGAAGGTGATCAGGCTTTCGCCGTAGAACGGCGCGCCGTACATGACTCCGTCGACGCTGAGGCTCTGCCGCGTCGCCGGGATGAAGTCGTCGTAGTCGTAGCTGGTGCTGAAATCGTCGAGCTTGGTCAGCCAGCCCATCTTGGCCCAGAGCTGGGTCTGGTAGGAGTTGACCGAGATCACGTCGAACTGGCCGGCCTTGGTGGCGATGTCGGCGGCGAGGCGCTCACGCAGCGTATTCTCCTCGAGCACGACCCAGCGCAGCTTGATGCCGGTCTTTTCCTCGAATTCCTTCGACAGCTTCTGCATGATGATCATGTCGCCGTTGTTGACCGTCGCAATGACGATTTCCTCGGCGGAAGCCATCGATACGGCACTTCCCAAAGCCAGCGCGGTACCGAGCGCGGTTAAGATCTTACGCATTCCATTCCCTCCTCATTGTCCGGCCCTTCGAGCCGGTTCCGGTGAACGATGCCGCCGGTACAGCACCGGTGGCTTCTGAACGCGGACCGTCCAGGGTCCGCAACTCGCGTGGCCCTCTCAGCGATCGCCGCCGACCGCCGGGAAAACCGGATCCATGGGCTTCGACAGGCCGACGCGCCTTTCGATCGCTTCGGCCGCGACGAGCAGGCGCTCTTCCTCGAACTGCGAGGCCATGAGCTGGACGCCCATCGGCACGCCGGCGCCCGGGCCCGTCGGCACGGCCATCGACGGCAGGCCGAGCAGCGGCGGCACATGCAGCGGCGAAAGCTCCAGCACCATGGCTTCGGTCAGGGCGACGGGGTCGCGGTAGAAGTCGACCGGCTGCGGCTTGCGCCAGGCCGTGGGCGTCAGCACGAGCGGATAGTCGCGCATGAACAGGAGCCATTCGCGGATGATGGTCGTGCGTCGCGCCAAGCCCTCGCGGAACTGGTCGAAGTCCACCGGCGGCACCGCCCCGAGCAAGGCATGGGCCTCGTTGATCTCTTCGGGTGGCGCGTGCGCCTCGATCATTTCCAGCATGCCTTGCCGGATTTCGTGGATCAGCAGGCGATCGCGCAGCGCCGACGCCTCGGCAAAGCGCGGCGGCACCACTTCCTCGACCTGGTAGCCCGCATCCGACAGCCACGAAGCGGCCTGGCGCACGGCGGCGACCGTCTCGGCATCCCGTTCCACGCCGGGAAGGTCCGCCAGCACGGCGACCTTGCTCGGCCCGGGAGCCGGACCCCGCACCACCGGCTCGTGCGCGGACCACGGGTCGCGCGGATCGTGGCCGGCCATCGCCCACAGCGCCAGGCGCAGGTCGGCGACCGAGCGCGCGAACGGACCGTTGACCACGGCAAGCTGCGACATGATCGGCAGGTCGGCCGGGGCCGTGCCGCTGTAGTGGGCGACGCGCCCGAAGGTCGGACGAATACCGAATATGCCGCAACAATAGGCCGGGTAGCGGATCGAGCCGCCGCTATCGTTGCCGTGGGCGAGCGGGACCATGCCGGTGGCGACCGAAACCGCCGCACCGCCGCTCGACCCGCCGGGAGAGAGCTCGGGATTCCACGGATTCAGCGTACGTCCGTAAAGGGTGTTGTTGGTGAACAGGCCGAACGACATCGCCGGGGTATTGGTCCTGCCGAGGACGATGGCGCCGGCGTCACGCCACTTGCGCACCAGCGGCGAATCCTCGGTGGCGATACGGTCCGAAAAAGCCGCCACGCCATTCGTCGTCGCCCGGCCCGCGACATCGATATTCACCTTGATGGTGACCGGCACCCCATGCAGCGGCCCGACCTCGTCGTTGCGCGCAAGGGCGGCATCAGCGTCAAGCGCGGCTGCCCTGCCCTCGGCCTCCATCGTGTCGACAATGGCGTTGACCGCCGGATTGACCTGAGAAACCCGCCGCAGGCAGCTTTCAAAGACCTCGACACAGGAAACGTCTTTTTCGCGAATGGCGGAGGCGATTTCCCCCGCGCCCCAGCGCCAGATTTCTTCACTCATGGAGGTCGCCTCTCGCCATGCCCGATTCGCCGCGCGCACCGACGCCGCCATGGCCGGCATCGAGCAGCCGCAAGGCCTTCGACAGCACGCCGGCCTCGCTGTCGTCGATCGACAGGCTGCCGCCGTCCTCGTCCGCGCCGGGCGGCTGCAGGATAGCCAACTGGCTGCCGAGCAGTTCGATCGGCATGAAATGGCCGCGCCTTCCTTCCAGCCTGGCCCGGATCGTTTCCACCGAACCGGACAGGTGGACGATCGACAGCGGTCCCAGCGCTTGGCGCAGGACATCGCGGTAGCTTCGCTTCAGCGCGGAACAGGCGATGACGACGGGCCGGCCGCGCCGCTGCCTTTCTCGGCGCGCCTCTTCTGCAACCGTTTGCAGCCATGGCCACCGATGCGTATCACTCAAGGGCTCGCCGTTCGACATCAGGCGAATGTTTTCTGCCGGGTGATAATCGTCGGCCTCGATGAAGCCGGCCCCGATCCTGTCGGCCAAAGCCTTGCCGATCGTGGATTTTCCGGCCCCGCTTACGCCCATGACCAGTACATAGCCCACCTTTTCGGCGGCATCGGCGGCGTTCGGCGTACCCTCTCCCACTCGGCTCTTCTCCTTCAAGTCAGGGTGCTTTACTGGATGAAAGCGCTTGCAGAGTCAATATCACTTTTCAAAATCCAAAATGAATGCGACAAGCGGTCGAGGTGGAGCGGAATGATCGAGGGACGGGTCAGGCTTTCGGATGTGGCGAGGATAGCCGGCGTCAGCGCGGCCACGGTGTCACGCGTGCTGCACCGGCCCGACATGGTGTCGGCGGACGTCTGTGAACGCGTCAACAAGATCGTCGAGGAACTGGGCTACATCGCCAATCCCGCCGCGCAGGCGCTGGCCTCGGCGCGAACGAACGTCATCGGCATCCTCGTTCCGTCGCTGACCAACAACGTCTTCGCCGACGTGCTGCGCGGCATCTACACGATCGCACAGGACAGCCCCTACGATGTCCAGTTCGGCAATACGCGTTACTCCAACCTGGAGGAGGAAAACCTTCTCCGCATCTTCCTGAACCAGAAGCCGGCCGGACTCATCATCGCCGGCACCGACCAGTCCGCCGCTTCCCGCGCGATGCTCGCCCAGGCGACCTGCCCGATCGTCCAGATCATGGAAATCGGCGAAGACCCCATAGACATGATGGTGGGCTTTTCCCATGTGGACGGCGCCTATGCGGCGACCGCCCATCTGGTCGAGCGCGGCTATAGGCGCATCGCATTCCTCGGCGCCCGCATGGACCCGCGAACGCAGCGCCGCCTGCAGGGCTACACCGCGGCCCTGGAACGGGCCGGCCTGTTCGACGAGCGGCTGATCGTCACCACGCCGCGCGCCTCGACCGTCACGCTCGGCTGCGAGCTGCTTTGCCTGCTCCTGGAGAAGGACCTCGATGCCGACGCGGTCTTCTGCAACAATGACGACCTCGCGCTGGGCGTCCTGTTCGAATGCCAGCGGCGCCGCATTCCGGTACCCTCCAGGATGGGCATCTGCGGCTTCAACGACCTCGAGATGATGGCGGTCGCCAACCCGTCCGTGACCAGCGTCAAGACCTTCCGCCTCGAGATGGGAGAAGAAGCGATCCGCATCCTGATCGACAAGATCGAGGGGCGAGCAGTGCCGGAAGGCCCGATCGACCTGGGCTTCAAGCTGGTCGCCCGCCAAAGCACGCAGGGGCTGGCCCGCTAGGTCGGCATCGCCTTATCTTTGGGATCGGGGCGCAAATATCGATCAATGAAATATGCTTTTCCATTGCCTCGATACATACGGAAATTACCTGGAAATATTTATTAATAAATTCCTAAATATCGATTTTATATAATACATTTTCAGAGGAACCCAATTTATCTAAAACACATCTATATATTTCTGCATTTCCCATACTCCTGGCATCAATATCCATACCTTTCTGGCTCCCCGCATTACAGCGCACGCTACTCGACTCTGATATCCCTCATGTTATGGTGGTCCATTGACTGCCAAAGGGAGGATACCAACATGGCGTTTCTACGCAGGAGTGTGCTTTCCATTGTAAGTGGGCTGGCATTGGCCGGCTTGGCGCAGACGGCCAGTCTGGCGGATGTCAGCAGTGACGCCCTGCTCAAGGCGCAAGAGAACGGTGGCGAGTGGCTGATGTACGGCCGCAACTACCTGAACCAGCGCTACAGTACCCTCGACAAGATCACCAAGGAAAACGTCTCGCAGTTGAAGCCGGTCTTCGGCTATTCCACCGGCGGCAAGTTCGCCGGGCTCGAGGCGACGCCGCTCTTCCACGACGGCACGCTCTATTTCACCGCGGACTATGCGCGCGTGTTCGCGCTCGATGCGCGCACCGGCACCGTGAAGTGGTACTGGGAACCCGAATACGAGGACGGGCTCGAAGCGGTGCTGTGCTGCGGGCCGGTCAATCGCGGCCTCGCGATCTCCGGCGACAAGGTCTATGTCGGCACCCTCGATGCGCGGCTCGTCGCCCTCAACATCAAGGACGGCAGCGTCGCCTGGGAAAAGAAGATCGACGAGTGGCAGAACGCCTACGCCTCGACCGGCGCCCCGCTGGTGGTCAAGGGCAAGGTCATCGTCGGCATCGCCGGCGCCGAATACGGCGTGCGCGGCTACGTCCGGGCCTATGACGCGGAGACGGGCAAGGAGCTCTGGACCCGCCATACGATCCCGGGGCCGGGCGAACCCGAGCACGACACCTGGCCAGGGGAAACCTGGAAGACCGGCGGCGCCAGCACCTGGCAGACCGGCGCCTACGACCCCGAGACGAACCTGCTCTATTGGGGCACCGGCAATCCCGGCCCGTGGAACTCGGACCTGCGCAAGGGCGACAACAAGTGGAGCTGCTCGCTGCTGGCGATCGATGTCGATACCGGCGAGATCAAATGGGGCTACCAGTATACGCCCAACGACGCCTGGGACTATGACGGCAACAACGCGCCGGTGCTGATGGACGTCACCATCGACGGCAAGCCGCGCAGGGTGGCGGTCCAGGCCAACCGGAACGGCTTCCTCTACGTGCTCGACCGCGTGACCGGCGAGTTCATCTATGCGTCGGCCACCGTCGAGGGCATCAACTGGACGAGCGGCCTCGACCCGAAGACGGGCCGTCCGACGGTCAACGAAGACAAGAGGCCCAAGAGCGGCGGCGACAAGGTGGAGCCCATCATTCCCGGCCTGGAGGGCGGCACCAACTGGTTCCCGATCGCCTCCAACCCGGACAAGGGCATCGTCTATCTCAATACCAACGACTGGGTCATGTCGCTCAAGGCCTGGAAGCCCGAAGACGTGGTCTACAAGGCCGGCTCCCTCTATATGGGCGTCGACTACCAGATGTACCGGCACAAGGATAAGACGGGCTACCTCAAAGCCTTCGACGTGGCGAACAAGAAGTGGCTGTGGGAACTGCCGAGCGCGCTTCCGATGTTCGCCGGCGTGCTGGCGACGAAGAACGGCCTGTTGTTCACCGGCGACCAGCTCGGCAACTTCATGGCTGTCGACGCCGACAGCGGCAAGCAGTTGTGGCGCTTCCAGACCGGCTCGGGCATCAACGCCTCGCCGATCACCTACGAGCTCGACGGCAAGCAGTATGTGGCGATCCTCTCCGGCCTCGGCGGCGATCCAAGCTTCTACTTCTCCGGGCCGAAAGGCGGCATGCTCTGGGTCTTCGCCGTCGACGGCGAGGTGAAGGACACCACGAGCTTCAACCCGCAACTCATCGAAACCGCGTTGCCCGTCTATGGCAAGCAATAGCAGGACGTGGCTTGCGGTGACTGGTGCCGGGTTAGCGGCTGCCGCCCTTGCGGCGGCGGTCGCTTCCCTCTCCTTCGACACCGCCGTTGCCGATGACGCCATCGTCAACCCCGTGCTCGGCCAGCCGGACGCGATCGCGGAAGGCCGGGTGATCTACCGGTCGCGCTGCTATATCTGCCACCTCGGCAAGGGCGGGCGCGGCCCCAACCTCTTCGCCTCGAAACTGAGCGACGAGCAGTTTCTGGAAACCGCCATCAACGGGCGCCGGACGATGCCGGCTCTCGGAACGCTGATGACCCCTGACGAGGTGTGGGCCGTCCACGCCTATGTGAAGTCGACGGATCACTACGAATGAAAGCACGCGCGGCCTTGGCTATCCTCCTGCTGGCAGGCTTCACGCTGCCTGCCAGCGCCGACGAACCGGCATCCGGCACGGCCACCATGCGCGACGCGGTTACGGTCGCGATGGGCGGCGCGCGTTACCGGCTGCAAGGCATCAATCCGCCGAAAGACGGCGTCGCCTGCGGCGAGCGGCCCTGCCTCGATGCGGCGATGGACGAGTTGACGCGCGTCATTTCCGGCCAGCAGATCACCTGCACCAAGCGCCAGCGGCTGGGGCACGGCTTCTTCCTCTCGACCTGCAAGCTCGCCGACGGCACGGACGTGGGCAAGCACCTGCTCGAACAAGGCCTGGCCACGGTGGAAACCGACGCGAGCGCAGCCTACCGCACGGCGGCCGAGCAGGCGCAGGCGGCCTCGAAGGGGCTATGGGCGAAAGCCGCGAATTAAGGCTTCCTGCCCCCGGCTCGAAAGCCCAGCTGGGGTTTCAAGGCGAGGGCCCTCCCGGTTACGCTCTTATTTCTGTAGCGAGAGCAGCCTCAATCGGGCGGCGTGAGGCGCGACGGCGCTGCGATATCGCGCGCCCTGCTCGCGGATGGCGTCGAAATTGCCCATCTCCGCCCGCAGCATTTCTCGCGCCGCCTGCTTCTGCTGCGGTGTCATCTTGCCGAGTTCGCCGAGCTTGTCCGCGAATTCCTCCATCATCTGCTCCAGTTCGGCTTGTGGGATGGACGCGATGAAGCCCATCATCGTGTGGTCGAAGGCGGCCTTCCAGGAATCGTCGCTGAAACCGGCGGCCGGAATGAGTTGGGAGGATTCGTCATCGATCTCGAACCATTCCCGTGCGGCCTCCTCGTCGTAGAAAACGGTCTTCCCGGTTTCCGCCGACAGCTTTTCCAGGATAGTGACCACGGCCCCCGCCTCGCGCGCGTCCAGCGCCGCGGCGTCGGTGACGGCAAGGCCGAGGGCGAACGCAACCGCGACGGCCGTCTTTGAAAGCAGTTTCCGCATCATTGGTAGCAATCCCGCATCATGGTCGCCCGCGCGCTGTTGGCCTGGTTGTTGGCGATCAGGCTGCCGCCGGTCGCAGCCACCTGGCCTGCGATCGCGCCTCCGTTGCCGGCAAAACCGCCAAGGCCGCCGGCCATGCCGAGCACGCTGCCCAGCATTGCGGCATTGGTCTGCGCCTGCATCGCTTGCTCGCAGGAGCCCTGTTTCGGGGCCGGCGCTTTCTGGGCTGCCCGCGCCGGTGATTTTGCACCGGCAGGTGCCGCGGTCGGAGAACCGCTAGTCGTCTGGCTGCAGCCGGCAAGTGCAAGGGCAAGGAAGCCCACTATTGCAGTGCGTCTCATGATCTTTCCCTGATTTATTGAACGGGAGCCGCCCCGGCGTTTGCTCCGGGCGCCCCTTTTCGTCGTCGGATTGGCTTGCCGGAGCGCCATTAGGCCGAAAAATCACGGGCGGCCCCCTTCGTTCACAGGGGGCGGAAGAATTTTCGAAGACTAGAACGCCGAAACTGCTACCTGTTCAGGACTGCAGCTTTTCGACGGGGGTGGAAATTGCTGAACCGGTTCCTGGCCTTTCATGTGCAAAGGAGCGCTTATCGTACGCTTCGGAATCTCATTGCACTGGGAATGCTGCTTACGGCAGGCGTCGCTCAATCATACGACTTCCCCCGGCCAACAGGCCCGGTGCTGCTTACGGTCACCGGAATGCCCGGCGAGGCCAACCCCGAGGGTGGCGTGGCCTTCGACGCCGCGATGCTCGCCGCCCTGCCCCAGCACCGGATCGAGACGTCGACGCCGTGGACGGACGGCAGGAACCTGTTCGAGGGCGTCCTCCTTGCGGACGTCATCGATTTCGTCGGCGCCGGCGACGCGCGATCGTTTCGCGCGGTCGCCCTTAACGACTACGAGATCGTCACGCCGGTTTCCGAGGCGATCGAAAACGGCGCTTTGCTCGCGATGCGCATGGACGGCAAGCCGCTGACCCGCCGCGACAAGGGACCGATCTGGATCGTCTATCCACGTGACGACAAGCCGGACATCCAGGACGAGCGCCATGACGCCAGGTGGGTCTGGCAACTCACCAGAATAGAGATCCGATGAGCCTCGCAACGAAGCAATGGACCTTGTCGGGCGTCACCATCGGGGCGGTCGTCGCCTGCGCCCTGCTGCTCGGCTTCGCGCTGCAACGGCTCGTCCAGACCGAGGCCGAGCTCGCGAGCGGCTCCGGCGAAAGCCTGATCTACGCGCTGTTCCAGGCTCACGACGAGGAACAGCGCCTGGTCCTCGACGCCTATGACTGGAACGGCGGCAGGCGGTCGGCAGGCGACGCCGAGCGGTTTCGCCTGCAGATGGATCTGGCGGTCAGCCGCCTGGATGTCGTTTCGCACGGAACGCTCGGACGGGCGCTGGCGGATGCGGGCGAGGACGCCACCCTTACCTCCGCGCACCGCAACCTCATGGCCTTCGACGAAACCCTTCAGGCCGCGCTCGCGCAGGCAGGCGCGATAGCACCGGCGGCACTGGAAGGGCTGCGGGCCGATGTCGGCAAGCTGAAGGCAGCGACCACCCGGGTTTTCCTCGCGGAGCGCGAAAATATCGGCCGGCAGCGGGATCGATATTCATCGGTGCTATGGCAGGCCATCGTCGCCATCCTGCTCATCTTTGCCTGCGGCGTCTTCATCGTCGCCCGGTTGCTGGCCAGCTTGCGCAGCGCCGCACGCGCCGAGGAAGCGCTGCGCCGGGACAGGGATTTCTCGAACCTGCTGCTGGAATCGAGCGGAGACGGCGTGATCGCCTTCGATGCGGATGGCCGGTGCACGCACTGGAATTCGGTGATGGGCGAAATGTTTCCCGCGCCCTGCGGTTCCGACGTCGTCGGTCGCCTGATCAGCGAGGCCTACCTGTTGCCGCGGGGGCACGTGATCCTGAACATGATGCGCGATACGCTGGGCGGGCAAAGCATTCACATGCCGGCTCATCCGACCCCGGACGGCGGCCGCTATATCGAAAAATTCACCTATCCGGTCAGGTCCGGCTCGGCGATCGTCGGCGGCGTCCTCATCATTCGCGACGTGACCGACGCACATCTCGCCCGCATACAACTGGTCGAGCACCGCGACCGGCTGGAGACCACCGTCAAGGAGCGCACCCGGGATCTCGAGGAATCGCTGGAACGCGAGACGAGGCTGCGCGAGCTTTACAAGGGCTTCGTCTCCATGGTTTCGCACCAGTTTAGGACGCCGCTCTCCATCGTCGATTCCAGCGCCCAGCGCATGATCCGCCGGGGCAGGGAGATGAGCGAAGAAGAGATACGCGAACGCGCCGGGAAGATCAGGATGGCGATCCTGCGCCTGACGCGGCTGGTTTCCGGCACGCTCAACGCCACCAAGCTGGATGCGGGCGAAATCGACTTCGCCCCTCGCCGGTGCGACCTCGGCAAGCTCATCGTCGAAGCCTGCGAGCGGCAGAAGGAGACGACGCCCGACCGTCGCTTCGACATCGAACTGGACCGGCTCGCCGGCTGGGTATCGTGCGATCCGCTTCTGATCGACCAGGGTCTCGCCAATCTCATTTCCAATGCGGTCAAATATTCATCGCCGCCGGACCCGATCGAGATCGCCGCCGATGTCGACGAGCGCTGGATCCATGTCAAGGTCAGCGACCGTGGCGTCGGCATCCCCGATGGTGAGCGCGACAAGCTGTTCGAGCGCTTCTTTCGCGCCAGCAATGCCGTCGGCATCGAGGGAACCGGCATCGGGCTGCATGTCGTGCGCGCCATTGCCCAGATGCACGGCGGCGACGTGAACGCCCTTCCGCGAGAGGGCGGCGGTTCGACCTTTGTTCTCAGGATTCCGAAAGAGGACGCGTTGGCAGCATGAATACGGCCCCTTCCCTTGAACCGGACATCGCTTCCGACCGGAGGAAAACCATTCTCTGCGTCGAGGACGAGGCCGACCTGCGCTCCGACATCGTCGAGGAACTCGTTTCGGCCGGCTACCATGTGGTCGAGGCGGGCAACGGCCGTGAAGCCCTGCTTGAACTGGAAGCGGTTCGCCCCGACCTCATCCTGTGCGACATCACCATGCCCGAGCTCGGAGGATACGAGCTGATGGCGCAGTTGCGGGCCGACCGGCCCGACCTTGCCGAGGTTCCCTTCATTTTCCTGACGGCGCTTGGCGACCGGGCCGACGTGCTGAACGGCAAGAGGGCCGGCGCAGACGACTATCTGGTGAAGCCCGTCGACTATGACGACCTGCTGGCGACCATCCGGTCGCGATTGCGGCTGGTCGAACGCGTTCGCCAATCGCTGCTCGCCGATCTTCACGCCAGACAGCAACAGATGATCGAACAGGCCGTCCGAGACGGGGAGATCACGCTGGCGGCGCTGGCAGCGGCGCTGGACCGGCTCTCGATCGGAATATTCGTGCTGGAGGAGAGCGGCGAAGTGCGCATGACCAACGAGGCCGGTCGCCAGTTGGTCCGGCAGGCGGACGGACTTTCCCTGACATCGGCGGGCCTGCTCGCACGGCTGGCGCGACCGCCGCACTCCTTGAAGAACGCGCTCGCCGTCCTGCAGGCCGGCAGCGCCAGCCAGACCCTGGCCGTCGAACGGGAGGAAGGCCGTCCCCTGATCCTCCATCTTTCGTCGCTTGCCCTTCCGGGCAGCAACGGCCGGCACGCCATGGCGCTCGTGGTCGATCCCGACAGAGAGGCGGAAATCTCCACCGAGGTGCTGGCGTCCCTGTTCGGCTGTACAGCGGCGGAGGCCCGGCTGGCGGCGGCCCTGGTGGCCGGAAAGCGGCTCGAAGAGATCGGGGAGGAATTCGGCGTCAAGCAGACGACCATTACCTTCCACCTGAAGAACCTGTTCCAGAAAACGCACACCCATCGCCAGGCCGATCTGGTCGCCCTGCTGATCCGGGCAACGCTTCCCTTGTCGATGGGCAGTGATTGACCCGTGCCCCCTCTATTCGGAGGGGGCGTCCTTCGATGAGCAGTGGTAGCTCCGCCTGAAAATGGAGGCGGTGCGACCCATGCAATCGAAAATGCCCAGTTTCGTCGCAGGCGACGCCGCGACACGCAAGGCAACCGGCCGAGCATCGGGGGCTACGAAACCGATCGTCGCGCTCGCTATGCTGGCCGCGCTCGCAGCCTGCCAGGGCACGCCGAAATCGAGTTTCGACAACCCGATGTTTTCCGACGAGACACGCGCCCTGGAAAAGCAGCTCAATGCGGAAGCCGCTGCGGTAGGAACCGCGCAGGCGGTGATGAGCATGCCGGCGGCATGGGACCCGACCGGTGCGGCAAGCCTGGTGACCACGCCTGCCGGGCTCGCCATGCGGGAAGCCCAACGCAAGCGGGCTGACGCCATGATGGACGCCCAGCTCGCCAAGGACCAGGCCGCGTTCTACCGCAAATATGGCCTGAACCCCGACGGAAGCCCGACCGGGCGCAAGGGACCGTTGTCTGTAGACTGACGAGGGTGTTAGCCCCCGGGCCGCCGCAATCCCTGCCCATGGTCCGCACGCACAAAACTTAGCCAACCGGCGAAGTTTTTCTTGCATGCCGCGGCTATGGCATGATACTTAGCTATATGGCTAAGCATGATCCTGATCTTTCGCTCCTGTTCCATGCGCTGGCGGACCAGACGCGGCGGTCGATCCTCTCCCGCCTGGCCACGGGGCCGGCGCGGGTGACGTATCTGGCCGAACCCACGGGGCTGCGCCTGCCGACGGTGATGCGCCACCTTTCCGTGCTGGAAGAAGCCGGGTTGATCGTGACGTCGAAGGACGGACGGGTGCGCACCTGCGCCATCCGGCCCGAAGCCATGGAGCCGGCACGAAGCTGGATGGATGAACAGCGCGCCATATGGGAAGCGCGACTGGATCGGCTGGATGCCTTTGTGATGGATGTGATGAAGGAGCGTGGAAAATGACGCAGAATCCGAAACAGGCGAGTGCATCTGTTGCTCCGGCCCATGACGGCAGAACCCGATTTGCCACGCTGGCCTTCGAGCGGGACGTGGCCGCTCCGGCATCGGTGCTGTGGCAGGCCTGGACCGCACCGGCCGCTCGCGCGGTATGGGCTGCCCCGACGCCGTCGGTCACGGTGGAGTTCCTCGAGGCCGACACCAGGCTCGGCGGCCGCGAAATCTCGCTGTGCAAGGTTGAAGGCCAACCCGACCTCCGCTGCGAATGCGGCTGGCTGGAACTGCAGCCGGCTGAGCGCAGCGTGAACTATGAAGTGATCTCCTCCGAGGGCGCGACGCAGTCGGCGGCGCTGGTCACGGCCGACTTCGTGGACCTCGGCGAAAAGAGCCGGCTGGCGGTGACGGTCCAACTCTCCTCGCTGGCCGAAGACATGGAAGGCGGCTACCGCGAGGGCTTCGGTGCGGGGCTGGACAATCTCGCCAGCGCGGCCGGGCGCACCATGATCTTGCAGAAGCTGATACGAGCGCCGCGGGCCGTGGTCTGGAAAGCCTGGATGAACCCTAAAACCCTGCCGCAATGGTGGGGACCGGACGGGTTCTCCTGCCGCACCAAGCGGATCGACCTGCGGCAGGGCGGCGAATGGGTCTTCGACATGATCGGGCCGGACGGCACGGTGTTTCCGAACCATCACCTCTATGGCGAGGTCAGGACCGAAGAACGGCTCGGCTACGCGCTTCTGTGGGGCGAAAACGGCCCAAAACACGCCGATGCGTGGGCGTCGTTCGAGGACCAGGACGGGTTCACGAAAGTGACGCTGGGGATGGTCTTCAGCACCGCCGCCGAGTTCCAGGAAGCCAAGGGCTTCGGGGCGGTGGAACTCGGCCTGCAGACGCTGGGCAAGCTGGAGCGCTTCGTCACATCGCAGTGAACGTCACTCTTGGGGCGAGGCCGGCCGGCCGCCTCGCCCGGATCATGCCGGAACATAGGTGAGCCGGATCACGTCCTCGCCGATGCGATCGCTTCCGACGAGGCTGAGCCGAGGGCGTGGCCCGGCAAAGAACGGCTTGCCGCCGCCGAGCACGACGGGATGGATATACAGGCGATATTCGTCGACGAGACCGAGATCGCCCAGGCTAGCCGCCAGTTCCGGGCCGGACACTTCGATCGTGCCATCGTGCCGCGCCTTCAGTTGCGATATCGCCGTGCCGATATCCCCCTCGACCAGGGTGGCGTTCGGCCCGACCGATTTCAGCGTGCGCGACACCACCCATTTCGGCTGGTTACGCCACGCCGCCGCGTAGTCGCGCTCCGCCTCGTCCCATTCGGGGTGTTCTTCGTCCCAATACCGCATCACCTCATACATGCGGCGGCCGTAGACGGCGCCGGCCACGCCGCGCACGTCGTCGATGAAGTGACGAAAGAGCACCGGGTCCGGCGCGAATGCCATGTGGTCGACATAGCCGTCGAGCGACATGTTCAACGCAAAGACGAGTTTCGCCATGGGAACGCCTTTTTCCTGCCAAGGTAGTCGCGGGATCATCGCCGCTCTCGCTGCGGCTTTCCACCCCAAAAAGTCAGCCGCAGCCATGCGCGGCAGCCGCGGTGAAACAAGCTGGTCCGGGCTCAGGAAGATGCGGCCTTCGTTGGGGGATAGCCGGCGCAGCGTTTCAGCCAGGAAATCGCTTCGGATACACCGCCCAGGCCGTAGGGAGCCAGGGTGTCGCCCTGCGGCCTGACGCGGATGGCGATGCCGCCGTCCTCGTTGATCGCCTGGAACCCGTTTTCGTCCGACGTATCGTCGCCGAGAAAAACCGGCCGCCTGCCGCTGAAGGCCGGGAGCTCGATGAAGCGGCGGATGGCGGCGCCCTTGGCGGCCTCCAGCGGCATCAGTTCCACGCCGGCGTTGCCAGGCAGCACGCGATAGCCAGGCGGTAGGCGGTCCAGCGCCTGCTCCACCAGCTCGATCGCCCGCGCCAACAGGTGCGGCGCGGCGCGCGTATGCAGCGCCAGGATCGGCCCCTTGCGCTCGATATAGACATTCGCCCCGTCGAATTCGGCGGCGATCTCCTCCGCCAGCGCGGCGATGTCGGCCGGCTCCCCCGCCGCCTCGACAGGGCCGTTCGCGCTCAACCGATGCTCGAGCCCATACAGCCCCGCCGCCGGCAGCCTGAGCGGCGCAAACAGCCGATCGACGGCAGCGATGGAACGTCCGGTGACGAAGGCGAGCGCCCCGCCCAGTTGCCGCTCCAGCGCCCGGAGCAGTGCCAGCAGGTCGTCGCCTACCCGAACCGCGTCGGGATGGGCGGCGTGTTCCAGGAGAGTGCCGTCGATGTCGAGGAAAAGCGCGAATTCGTCGGCCTCGAAATTCAACGGCGGCGGTTGCGGCAATGCCTTCACAGCGCCGACACCCGTCGCGCGAACATCGATATGACGTTGGCCTGGTGCGGCGGGACATCGCCGCCGGTGACCCGGTCGAGGTCGCCCCGCTTGCGCAGCCGTGCCGCGTCGAGCAGCATCGAGCCGGCCCAGCGATAGACGTCGTTGTCGCGCACCACCTCGCGCATGCGGCGCATGCGCTCCGTCTGTTCCTGACCGGGCATGGTCAGCGCCTGCAGCAGGGCCTCGCCCATCATGGCCGCGTCATAGGGATTGACGATCAGGGCCTCCAGAAGTTCCTTCGACGCCCCGGCAAAGGTCGACAGCAAGAGCACGCCCTGCTCGTCGTCCCGGGCCGCGACGAACTCCTTGGCGACCAGGTTCATGCCGTCGTGCAGGCTGGTCACCATGCAGATGTCGGCGGCGCGGTAGATCTCATAGACCTCCGCCTGGGTGTGGTGCTGGGCCACCATCTCCACCGGCCTGTAGCCGTCCTTGCCATAGCGCTGGTTGAGTTCGTCGGCCAGCGCCTCGCATTCGTCATGCAGCGCGCGATAGGCCGGCAGGCTGCCCCTGCTCGGCGCGGCGATCTGCAGGAACACCAGCTTGCCGATCCATTCGGGGTGCTGCGAAAACAGCGCGTCGAGCGCCTGGAAGCGGTCAAGGATGCCCTTGGTGTAGTCGAGCCGCTCGACGCCGACGCAAAGCTTCACGTCGTCGGCCAGCCCGAACCGGCGACGCACCCGCGCACGGCACTCCTCCACCGGCGGCAGCTTGGCCAGAAGGTCTGGCGGCCATGCGATGGAGATCGGATAGGCATGGACCAGGCTGGTCTCGCCGCCATAGGAAATGGCCGAATCCTCGCGCTCGATCCGGCTTTCGAGGAAGCGGTCGACGCTCTCGACGAAGTTGCTGCAATGGAACCTCGTGTGAAAGCCGATGATGGAGCTGCCCAGCAGCCCGTCGAGGATTTTCTCGCGCCAGGGGCAGATGCTGAACACTTCCGAATTAGGCCACGGAATGTGCCAGAAGGTGATGACGATGGCTTCCGGCAGGCGCTCGCGGATCATGCGCGGCAACAGGGCGAAGTGATAGTCCTGCACCAGCACGATCGGCCGTTCGTTGCGCGCCTCGGCCACCACGGTGTCGGCGAACTTGCGGTTGACGGCTTCGTAGGTTTCCCAGTCCGAAGCGCGAAACAGCGGACGGGTGAAGGCGATGTGGCAGAGCGGCCAAAGCCCTTCATTGGCAAAGCCGAGATAGTAGCCCTGATGCTCCTCCTCGCTCAGCCAGACACGCCGCAACGTATAGGAAGGGTTGTCGGGCGGCACCGCAATGCGGTCGTTCTCGTCGACGGTCAGGCGATCCGCCGTGCCGCCGCCATAGGCGATCCAGGTGCCGGCGCAGGCACGCGTGATCGGCTCCAGCGCCGAAACCAGGCCGCTGGCCGGCACCACCAGTTCGACCCCTTGCGGCGACAGGTTGTGGATGTAGGGCTCGCGGTTGGAAACGACGATCACCTGCGCGTCCGGCAATTCGTCGGCGAGAACGGAGCGCAGCATCTGAGGCGACCAGTGGATCAGCGCCGCATCCGCGGAGTGACCGTTCTTCTGCGATTCCCGCATCACGTTGCGGGGTTCGGCGATCGCTTCCCGCATTGGGACGATACGGGCCGGCCGCCTGCGCCTCAGGCGTCGCACCGAAACGGCAACGGCCACCAGCGACAACAGCAGGCTGACCCCTGCCAGCATCCAGATGACCGAAAGGGAGTGGAAAATATCCGAACCGCCAACTGTCACCGGACCTGTCATAAGAATTCCAAAAGCCTCTTCCAAATGTTTCGAGCCGGAAGCCGGCCCAGACCATCTTGTTGAAGGAATTGCGTTGCGGTCGGGGACCGGCAACAGCGGGAACCCAACGCGCCACCAGCCGAAACGGTTCCGGTGTTTTCAGGTGGTGACGATCAGCGGCACCAGCCCTTCGTGGCGATCGGCCAGGAAAGCCGCGACCCGGTCGCCTACCCGCTCGAAGGTGAGGTCGACGCGGACCTGGCCGACCTGAAGGTGGCGCACCGTCAGGCTGTCGATGCCGATCGGCAAGCTTGGCCGGTTGACTCGGATTTCGCCCTTCCAGCCGTCGATTTCGATGCCGAGGCAGGCCTGCATCAGCATGAAGGCCGCACCTGCCGACCAGGCTTGTGGAAGGCAGGCGACCGGATAGGCGATCGGCGCCTCGCCCGGCGCGCGGGTAAAGCCGCAATAGAGTTCCGGCAGCCGCATGTTGAAATGCACGGCGGCCTCGAAGGTGCCGCTCATCAGCCTCACCACATGGTCGCGAACGCCGTAGCGCGCCATTCCGGCCGTGCACAGGGCAGTGTCGTGCGGCCAGATCGAGCCGTTGTGGTAGGACATCGGGTTGAAGAATATGGCGTCGTCGGCCAGCGTGCGCAGGCCCCAGCCGGAATGGAACGAGGCCGAAAGCAACTGCTCGGCCACTTTCTGCGCCCGCTCCGGCGAGGGCAGGCCCATATACAGGAGATGGCCGGCGTTCGAGGTCCGCACCTTGCACGGCTCGCCATTGCCGTCGAGCGCCAGCGCATAGGTATCGAGTTCGTCGATCCAGAAGGCGCGCTCGACCGCCTCGCGCATCTCCTCGGCCCGCGCCTCCAATCGGTCGGCGGCCTGCTCGTCGCCACGCCGCCGGGCAAGCTTGCCGAGGCCCTTCAGCGCGGCAAAGACATAGCCCTGCACCTCCACCAGCGCGATCGGGCCTTTCGGAATACGGCCATCGGCATGGAAGACGGAATCGAAGCTGTCCTTCCAGCCCTGGTTGGCGAGGCCGGATTCGGCGGCGCGCTGGTAGGTGAGGAAACCGGAGCGCTGGCTTGCCCTTTGCGTCCACTCCGCGGCCGCGCACAAGGAAGGCCACAGGCCGTCGATAAAGGCCATGTCGCCGGTGCGCTCGGCATAGGCGCAGGCCAGGTAGATGTAGAGCGGCGTGGTATCGACACCGCCATAGTAGCGGCCGAAGGGCAGTTCGCTCAGTGCCGCCATCTCGCCCTTGCGCGTCTCATGCATGATCTTGCCGGGCTCGGCATCGCTGAAGGGCGAGGTTTCGGTGGCCTGATGGTGCGCCAGGAAGGACAGCACCCCGCGCGCCAGGCCGGGGTTCAGCCACAGCATCTGCAGGGCCGAGATCACGCCGTCCCGGCCGAAGGCGGTGGAGAACCAGGGAATCCCGGCATAGGGATACGGCCCCGTCGCGAGTTCGGTCGTCAGTAGCGCGACATCGGCACGGGCCCGCTCCACCCAGTCGTTGAAGACGCGGCCGGAACTGTGCAGCGTGGCGCCGTGGCGGCGCTTGGCGCGCATGGCGAAACGGGCGCGCGCCGCGGCGGCGCGAAAGCGCTGGCGGTCGGGCCTGTCCGCCAGTTCGGCGCCGACCTCGATGTAGAAAACCTTGCTGCTGCGCTTGGTCACGGCGATGAAGAAGTCGGCGCGGCCAGCCTCCAGCTGGTCCGGCGCCTGCGAGAACGAGATCACCGAACTGCGCACCAGCTTGTCCAGGCCCTCATAGCGGAGCACGACGGAATTCTCGTCCGTTTCGGCTGTGCGCGCGGTCCCGCGCTTCAGCCGGGTCGAGCCGCGAACCTCGAACATGTCGCGGAAGTCGGCGGCAAAGTGCAGGGAAAGCAGCAGGGTGGAATGCACCTGGCTGTAGTTCGAAAGCGTGATGCGCTCGAACAGGCGGTCTTGCCAGATCAGCCGCACCCGCTCGATATGGATGCCGCCCTGCGGGATGTCGCGGCCGCCGGCGCTGCGGATCGGCAGGTTGGTCAGGTTGGTGGTGAACAGCACGTTGTCCTGGCTGAGCGAAGCGCCCAGCAGCGAGGTGGAGCGCCCGCCTATGGTCAGCCTGAACTCCGACAA
>Ga0182735_1000646_pt1 | contig 26619 bp, 16 predicted proteins | sample eDN5th30CKraftMG_FD_128524 | JGI IMG/M metagenome (GOLD analysis project Ga0182735, IMG submission 128524) | Enriched Miracle-Growth compost microbial communities from Emeryville, California, USA - eDNA 5th pass 30_C Kraft MG (version 2) (version 2) ...
AAGATCCTTGGAAAGAGGTGCTGTCATCAGATGCTGGCCTCCACTTCAGCCAGCATCTTGAATCACAAAACACGACAATCCGGAATCCATAATCGATTCCGTCAATCTGTGAACCGCTCTAGCTCATCCGGGCAGTCACGGACGTACCCCGCGCATAAGCCAGATGTGGCGGTTCCCAGCACCGGAAAAGGTTCCGGCTGCGATTTTGCCGTTTCGCCTAAATGATTGGTTTTGTTGATATAATGAGTGGTGGCTGGGGAACCTGGATTCGAACCAGGACTAACGGAGTCAGAGTCCGTGGGTCTACCGTTAACCTATTCCCCAAGACGGCGCCGGTGTCCGGCGCATATGATAAAACGAGGTCGACCAAGGGCCGTTCGGTGGCGCGATCTCGTTTCTGGGCTGCCTTTTATCCGCCACCGCGAAATAGTCAAGCCTTGTGCGCCGACTTCTGTACGCGCGGTGCCAGCTATCAACCACCTTCCGCGGCGCGCCCAGAAACCCCTCGGAAATGTGCCGTACACGCGCCCTGCAGCAGATCCTGCGTGGCAGGCGACTATCTTTTTTGCGGCTGGCGCTCTTGGTGATCGCGCAAGGCGCTGCTAATCTGTTGCCAACGTAAGAAATAGATGCGCACGCTGCGTCGGCAAGGCCGGTTCGCGCGGCGCCGGAAGGAACGACAGTGGAAGACCGCGACTCCGGCGCAGGTGCGTCGGCGCCAGGCGTGTCGAGCGGTTTGCCGAAGCCTCCGGGCGGCGGAACTCCATCTGCGGCATCGCCTGCGGACCAGATTGCAGCCCCCTCGCCCGCAAACGGGTCGGCGGGCGAGCGCAATCACGAACCCAAGAAAAGGCGGCGGAAGCGAAAGCGGGGCCGGAAGGTCTTTGCGCGCGGCGAATCGCCTTCGGCTCGTGGGCCCGCCAATGAAGCCCCGGCACCCAAGCTGTCCGAACACCCGGCGCCGGCAGCAGCCAAGGCGGTGCCCGGTCTTGCTCCTGGCCGCCCTGCCCCCGGTCGGCCGCCGGTGCCCGCACAGGAACTTCCGGTCTTTGCCGCGCTCGATCTCGGCACGAACAATTGCCGCCTGCTCGTCGCCGTGCCGACGCGCTACGGGCAGTTTCGCGTCATCGACGCCTTTTCGCGCATCGTACGGCTGGGCGAAGGCCTGTCGTCGAGCGGCAGGCTGGGGGACGCGGCGATGGACCGCGCCGTCGAGGCGCTGAAGGTCTGCGGAGACAAGCTCGCGCACCGCAAGATCAAGCGGGCACGGCTGATCGCCACCGAGGCGTGCCGTTCGGCAGCCAACGGCGAGGCCTTCATCAGCCGCGTCAAGCGCGAGGCCGGCCTCGATCTCGAAGTCATCGACCGCCAGACGGAGGCGCGGCTCGCCGTGTCGGGATGCGGCTCGCTGATCGAGCGGGACACGCAAGGCGTGGTCCTGTTCGACATCGGCGGCGGCTCCTCCGAAATCGCGCTCATCGACCTGACCGGCCGCCGCTCGCCGCGGCTCGCCAACCACATCGTCTCCTGGACCTCGCTGCCGGTCGGTGTCGTCTCGCTGGCTGAACGCTTCGGCGGCCGCGCCGTCACCCGAGAAATCTTCGCCGCGATGGTCGACGATGTCGCCACCCATCTCAAGGCCTTCGAAGGACGCGACCGCCTCAAGCATGTCGTCGCCGGCTCGAAATTCCACCTGCTCGGCACGTCCGGCACGGTCACGACCCTTGCCGGCGTGCATCTCGACCTGGAGCGCTACGACCGCCGCCGCGTCGACGGGCTGTGGATGGACCGCGACAGCGTCGACGCCATGGTCGAGCGGCTGGTCGGCTGGGATTTCCAGCAGCGCGTCGCCAATCCCTGCATCGGCGCCGACCGCGCCGACCTGGTGCTCGCCGGCTGCGCCATTCTCGAAGCGATCCGCGCCGTCTGGCCGGCCGAACGCCTCCGGGTCGCCGATCGCGGCCTGCGCGAGGGCATCTTGAGCGAACTGATGGCCGACGATGGCGCCTGGCGCAATCGCTGGCGGGGTGGCTACCGGCAATGACCAAGAAACCTGGAACCTCCACGTCGGCCGGCATGCGCGTCATGCGAACGCGCGTAAAGAAGAAGAGCGGCCTGAAGGAATCGTCGCGGCGCTGGCTGGAGCGTCACATGAACGACCCCTATGTCCAGCGCTCCAAGGCCGACGGCTACCGGTCGCGCGCGGCCTACAAGCTGATCGAGATCGACGACCGCTACCAGTTGCTCAAGCCCGGCATGAAGGTCATCGACCTCGGCGCGGCGCCCGGCGGCTGGTGCCAGGTGGCGGCGGCGCGCACCGGTTCGACGGCGGAAAAGCCGCATGTCGTCGGCATCGACTATCTCGGCATGGATGCGGTCCCCGGCGCGGTCGTGCTGGAGATGGATTTCCTGGACGACGACGCCCCTGCCCGGCTGATGGAAGCCCTTGGCGGCGAGCCGGACATGGTTCTGTCCGACATGGCCGCGCCGACCACGGGGCATCGGCGAACCGATCATCTGCGTACCGAGCATTTGTGCGAGGTCGCGGCCGATTTCGCCATTTCCGTTCTGAAGCCCGGCGGCCATTTCCTGTCGAAGACATTCCAGGGCGGCACGGAGCATGAAGTCCTGGCGCTGCTGAAAAAGCATTTCCGTTCGGTGCATCACGTCAAGCCGCCGGCCTCGCGTGAGGAATCGGTCGAACTTTACCTACTCGCCAAGGATTTCAAAGGCCGCGCACCGTCTGACGCTGGGTAGCGGGCCTCAGTGCGAGGAGGCGGCGGTTTCCGCCGCCGCACGCGAACCGTTGCGGTGCCCCGACACGGCGCTGCCGGCATCGGGCGCAAGGCGCACGAACCAGATCGCCGCCAGCGCCGATATCCCCGCCACGATGAAAAAGGCGATGTGGAAATCCGTCAGCGTCAGCGTACCGCCGTGTAAATGCGTAGATGTCTCTAGGATGCCCCCGGCGACCGCCACGCCAAGGGCGATGGACAGCTGCTGTGCGACGGCGGCGATCGGTGTTGCCTTGCTGGTGTCCTCGGGCGAAATCTCGGCATAGGTCAGCGCGTTGATGCCGGTGAAGAACATCGAGCGCAGGAAGCCGCCGGCGAGAAGCACGGCTAGGATCAGCACATAGGGCGTCGCCGGCGTGAACAGGCCGCTGATACCGACGGAAGCGGCCGAGATCAGCGACCCCAGGACCAGCACGTTGCGGAAGCCGCCGATCCGGAACACCCATGTCGTGACGAGCTTCATGCCGAGCGCCCCGATCGCCGACACGAAGGTGATCATGCCGGACTGGAACGGGGTCAGCCCGAAACCGATCTGGAGCATCAGCGGCAGCAGGAACGGCACCGCGCCGATACCGATGCGGAACAATCCGCCGCCCAGCACGCTGGCTCGGAACGCCTGGTTGTCGAAGAGGTTGAGCGCCAGCAGCGGGTTAACGGCGCGGCGCGCGTGAAACAGATAGGCCATGCCGGACAGCAGGCCGACGACCGTCGTCACGATGCCGACATAAGGCGGCAGCGCCGCCAGCCCCATGACGGAAAGGCCGAACACCACGCCCGACGCGGCGATCCCGCTCAGGACGAAGCCGGGAACGTCCAGCCTCGGCGTGACGGCGGACGGCGTCATCGGCAGGAAGCGGGTGGCGAGCCAGATTCCGATGATGCCGATCGGCACGTTGATCAGGAAGATCCAGTGCCAGGAAAGGTAGGTGGTGATGAAGCCGCCGACCGGCGGGCCGACCAGCGGACCGACCAGCGCCGGTATGCTGAGCCACGACATCGCCGCCACCAGGTCCTTCTTCGGCGTGGCTCGTACCAGCACCAGCCTGCCCACCGGCGTCATCATCGCGCCGCCCATGCCCTGCAGGAAGCGCGCGACGACAAAGGCGGTCAGCGAATTCGACAGCGCGCAGGCGACCGACCCCGCCATGAAGACGGCAATCGCGGTGCGGAAAATGTTCTTGGCGCCGAACCGGTCCGCCATCCAGCCGCTCACCGGAATGAAGATCGCCAGCGACACCAGATAGGCGGTCAGCGCCAGCTTCAGCGCGATCGGGCTGGTGTCTATGTCCACCGCGATCGCCGGCAAGGAGGTCGCAATGACGGTCGAGTCCATGTTTTCCATGAACAGGGCGACCGCGAGGACGAGCGGGACAATGCGGTTCACGATCGGGTTCCAGATAAAGCGGGCATGCCCTTATCCCGGAACTGGAGCCACTTTCGGGAGACATGCAGCGAGGAATCGGCCGCCGATCGGGGGCGTATCGGCAAAAAATGCGGTTATCACGGCCGCGCGGCAATGTCGCCTGCGGTCCCTGTCACATTTGCGCGAAGAAGAAGTGCGCCCTACCCCACCCATTTCTCGTAGTCGGAAACCAGCAGGTGCAGCGGCGCCACGTCTTCCTCGACATCGGCAAAGCGGCCAATGGGTTCGCGGAAGATGTTGTCGGTCAGGTCGTCGTTGACCGTCGAGACCTCGCCGATCAGCACGTCCTTGCTCTCGCCCCAGAAGGCGTGCCAGACGCCGGGCAGGAGTGTCACGCTCTCGCCGGGGTCGAGCTTCAGCAGCCCGCCCGCCGGCAGCTTGCGGATGGTGCCGTCGACCGGAACCGAGACTTCCGCCGTCGGGTCGATGCCGCCTTCGGCATCCGGCATGAACAGTTCCAGCACCAGCTTGCCGCCGCCGCGGTTGATGATGTCCTCGGCCTTGATGACGTGGCGGTGCATCGGCGACAGCTGGTCTTTGCGCGAGATCATGATCTTTTCCGCATAGAGCATGCCGGAACCTTTCTTCATGTCCTCGAAGCGGCCGTTGCGCACGGTGAACAGGAACAGCCCGAGTTCATCGAACTTGCCCTGCCCATAGTCGGTGATGTCCCAGCCCAGCCGCGACCTGAAGATGCCGGCGGAGCTTTCCCGCCGGGCTTTCATTTCTTCCGGGCTCCAATAGGCGAATGGCGGCATGATGTAGCCGAACGAGCGGATGAAGGCGTCTGCCTCGCGGATGACGGCGTTGATAGCGGAGCGTTTCATGACGGTGGCCTCCTGAGCCTGCATCATCATCGGATAGACGAATGCCGCGACGCTGTCGATAAATCCGTGCCCGGCAAGGCTCGCCGGCTGCCCGAGGCGTGACACGAGACGGGATCGGAGCCATAACCGGCACTGTCTTTCACGAGGGACGGCCATGCCTACGATCCACGATCTCGATACGCCTGCGGTCCTCATCGACGTGGACCGGGCTGAAGCCAATATCGCGCGCGCCCAGGCGCATGCCGACCGCCACGGGCAGAAACTGCGCCCCCACATCAAGACCCACAAGCTTCCCTATTGGGCAGGCAAACAGATGGCGGCCGGCGCGGCCGGCATCACCTGCCAGAAGATCGGCGAGGCGGAAGTCATGGCCGACGCCGGGCTGACGGATATTTTCCTGCCCTACAACATTCTTGGCCGCGCCAAGCTGGAACGCCTGCTTGCCCTGCACCGGCGCGTCACCCTGTCCGTCACCGTCGACAACGCCATCGCGCTCGACGGGCTGGCCGCCACCTTCACCGATCCCGGCCGCCGGCTCGAGGTGCTGGTCGAGTGCGATACCGGCATGGGCCGCTGCGGCGTCCAGGGCGCCGGCGAGGCGGTGGCGCTGGCGCGCGGCATCGAGGCGGCGCGGGGCCTCAGATTCGGCGGGCTGATGACCTATCCGGCGAACGGGCAACCCGAAAAGGCGGAAACCTTCCTGAGGGAAGCGCGCGACGCACTTGCGGCATCAGGCTTCGATTGCCGGCGCATTTCCAGCGGCGGCACCCCCGACATGTGGCGGACGGGCAGCGATACCGTCATCACCGAGTATCGCCCCGGCACCTACATCTACATGGACCGGTCGCAGGTCCGGGACGGCGCGTCCACGCTGGACGATTGCGCGCTCACCGTACTGGCCACGGTGGTCAGCCATCCGACCGCGACACGCGCCATCGTCGATGCCGGCTCGAAGGCGCTGTCCAGCGACACGCTGGGGCTGTCCGACTTCGGCGAGGTGCAGGGCATGCCCGGCGCCACCGTCAGCGGGCTTAGCGAAGAACACGGCAAGCTGCTGTTGTCAGGCAGCGCCCGACTGTCGGTCGGCGAGCGCGTGCGCCTTATCCCCAACCACTGCTGCGTCGTCGTGAACCTGTTCGACAAGGTGCACCTGATCTCCGGCGAGAAAGTGCTGGAAACCCTGCCGGTCGCGGCGCGCGGCCGCTCCGACTGACAAAAGGTTGTCGGAACTTGCTACCGCTCGGCGCTGCGCGCCGCGATGCGCCGCATGGCGGCAACGCGCCGGCGCCAGATTTCCGTGCGCATCGCCATCAGGTGAAGCGTGAAGAACAGCACGGTAAAGCCGAGCGCCATGACCAGCAGCGGCCACAAAAGGCTGGAGTCGATGGTCGGGCCGTCCAGCCGGAACACCGATGCCGGCTGATGCAGCGTGTTCCACCAGTCGACCGAAAACTTGATGATCGGGACATTGATGAAGCCCACCAGCGTGATGACCGCGGCGGCCCAGGCGGAGCGCCCCGGATCGTCCAGCGCCCGGGTCAGCGCGATGATGCCGAGATACATGAGAAACAGCACGAACACGGAGGTGAGCCGCGCATCCCATACCCACCAGGTGCCCCACATCGGCTTGCCCCAGATGGAGCCGGTGATCAGCGCCAGCGCGGTAAAGACCGCGCCGATCGGAGCGGCGGACTTGAGCGCGACATCGGCCAGCGGATGGCGCCACACCAGCGTGCCCAAGGCCGAAACCGCCATCAGGGAGTAGCACATCATCGACAGCCACGCGAACGGCACGTGGATATACATGATGCGGACGGTGATGCCTTGCTGGTAATCCGCCGGCGCGGCAAAGCTCATATAGAGGCCGACCGCCAGGATGACCGCGGCGACGGCCGCCAGCCATGGCACCAGCCGGTCGGCCAAGCCGACGAAAAACGTCGGATTGGCGAAATCGGTCCAGGTCGCGGGGCGCTCGCTTGTGTCGCTCATGTCCCGTTACATAGCCCGGAGGGACGGCGGCGGCAATCGATCGCCGGTGTCGCAGGCTGAAGTCCGGGAGACCGAAAAATCAGGCCGCGGCATCCTTCACCGCAGAGATGCGGCTCAGGCGGCGAACTTCCTCGTCGTTGAGCAGGCCGCCGGCGCGCAACAGCGCGGCAAAGCGGCCATTGCGCAGCGACAGTTCGGCAAAGCCGCCCATCTCGACGATGCGGCCGTTGTCCATGAACACAACCAGATCGGCATCCCGCACCGTGGTGAGGCGATGGGCGATGATGAAGGTGGTGCGATGGCGCCGCAGTTCGTCAATGGCATCCTTGACGCGGTCTTCCGTTTCCACGTCGAGCGCGCTGGTCGCCTCGTCGAGCACCAGGATCGGTGCGTCCTTGAGCACCGCACGGGCAATGGCGATGCGCTGGCGCTCGCCGCCGGAAAGCTGTCCGCCGCGTTCGCCGACCATCGTATCGTAGCCGTCGGCCTTGGAAAGGATGAAATCCTGAGCGGCGGCGGCGGCGGCGGCGGCGTGGATCTCGTCGTAGCTGGCATCGGCCCGGCCGACGCGGATATTGTCCTCGATCGAGCGGTTGAGCAGGCCGGCATCCTGGAACACGGTCGCGATCGAATGGCGCAGCGACTTGCGCGTCACCATGCGGGTGTCGATGCCGTCGATCAGGATGCGGCCGGAATCCGGGGTGAACACCCGCTGCAACAGGTTGATGACCGTGGTCTTGCCCGCGCCGGTCGGGCCGACGATTGCGATGGTCTGGCCGGCCTGGACCTCGAACGAGACATCGTGCACGCCCTGGCCCGACTTGCCGAACTCGAACGACACGTTGTCGAAACGCACATGGCCGGTGACGGCGCCGAGGTCCCGCATGCCCTCGGGCTCGACGCCCTCGGCAGCGGCATCCTCCAGCCGGTAGAATTCTTCCAGCTTGGCCCGGTTGTCGGAAATCTGGTTCACGAAAGCCGAGATCTGGTCGAGCCGGGCAATCAACACCGTGGCGAAGCCGGTAAAGGCAACGACGTCACCGATGCGCAACTGGCCGTGGGTCACCAGATAGGCGCCGATCAGCAGCACCACCATCATCGAAATGGTCGAGGACAGCCGCTGCAGCGCGCTGGCGATCGCCCACCAGTCGAGCACGGGATACTGGGCATTGAGAAGGTTGCGCACATGCTGGCGCAGCATCTCGGCTTCCAGCCCGATGCGGTTATAGCTCTGCAACACCGAGACGTTGCTGACGGCGTCGGTGACGTGGCCGAACACCTGATGGTAGTGGCGCTCGACATTGGCCTGGCCGGCCTTGGTCTTGCGCATCACCAGCCGGCCGACGGCGACATAGATCGCGCCCAACACCAGCAGCACGGTCGCCATGCGCAGGTCGAGATGCAGCGCGGTCGGCACCAGCAGGCACAGCGCCACGGCCGCCGAAAGATGCTGGCGCATGAATTCGAGCCACAGGCTGAACAGCGCCTCGGTGGCGCGCAGCAGCGTGTGCAGCGCCGTGGAGGTGCCGCGCTGCTGGTGCCACGACAGCGGCATGGTGATCACGCGCTCGAAGGACTGGCACAACAGGTCGCCGCGCCGGGCATGCGCGAAGCGGTCGGCGCCGCGCGCCACCCATACGAAGGCGATGATGTTGAATGCGCCGAGGCCTGCCCACAGCACCAGTGTCGGCACGACGTCCTGCTTGTCCGACATGGCGTCGATGACGCGGCCGAACAGGATGGGCTCGAGAATGGTTATGATGGCCAGCGTGACATTGGCGGCGCAAATGAAGGCAACGCGCTTTCTGTCGGACGCAAGATAACCCAGTGCTCTCCAGTAGATTTGCAGAAGCGACACTTGCCTACTCCACCGAACTTATTGCACAGCGTTCTGTTGCAGCAGAGACCTATCGATTGACACCCCGCTTAACAATGGCCCGAACCCCCTTCTGTTCCGATTTCGCGAACAAAACATGACAACGGAAGGAAATTTGGCGTGATCGTCTAACGGATTGAGAAGAAAGCTAAAATGTCATCCGTGCGGCAAAATAAAGGCAGCGGTCGCCCGCTGCCTCAATTTTATGCAGTCGCCGTCAGGCGGGCCTTCAGGCAGGTATTGTTACCGTAACCTCGATTGAAGCATTGGCCTTGAGGTCGAAGGAAAGCCCCTTCTGCCGCACGCCTGCCTTTTCGAGCATCACCGCCCTTGCGGCCTTGTCGCGCACGACCTTTATCCTGCACTCGCCCTCCGGCATCTTGAGGGTGGCCGAGTAGCCGTTCCAATGACTTGGCAGGCGTGGTGAAACCTCGATGCGCTTGCCTTTCTTGCTGATGCCGAGGATGCCTTCCACCGCCGCGCGGTAGAGCCAGCCGGCGGAGCCGGTATACCAGGTCCAGCCGCCGCGCCCGCCCTTGTCTTCGCCGGCGTAGACGTCGGCGGCGACCACGTAAGGCTCGACGCGATAGCGCTCGGAAGCCTCTGCATCCAGAGCGTGGTTGACGGGGTTCAGCATCGCAAAGCACCGGTACGCCTCATCGAAAAGCCCCATTTCGGCCAGCGCGATGACAAACCAGGTCGCGGCATGCGTATACTGGCCGCCATTTTCGCGAACGCCGGGCGGATAGCTCTTGATGTAGCCCGGATCCTTCTGGGTTTTCGAGAAGGGCGGCGTAAACAGCTTCAGGATCTTGAGGTCGTCGTCGACGAGGAACTTGACCGCAGCCTCCATCGCGGTGCGGGAGCGCGCGGGATCGCCGTCGCCCGACAGCACGCTCCATGATTGGGCGATGGAGTCGATGCGGCATTCGTCGGAATTGTGGGAACCGAGCGGCGTGCCGTCGTCGAAACTGCCGCGCCGGTACCACTGGCCGTCCCACGCCGAGCTTTCGAGCGCGCGTTTCAGGGCGCGGGCGTGTTTTTCCCAGGCCTGCGCATGCTTGGTGTCGCCCTCGGCCTTGGCGATGGGCGCGAAATCGCCCAGCGTCGCCAGCAGGAACCAGCCCAGCCAGACGCTTTCGCCCCGGCCCTCCTCGCCGACACGGTTCATCCCGTCGTTCCAGTCGCCGCCGAGGATCAGCGGCAGGCCGCCCTCGCTGCTGCGCTGGATGGCGAGGTCGAGCGCACGGGCGCAATGCTCGTATAGCGACGCGGTCTTCTGCGAAACGATAGGCACGAAGAAGGAATCGTGTTCCCCCTCGGCCAGAGCCTGCCCCTCGATGTACGGCAGTTGCTCCTTAAGGATCGCCTTGTCACCCGTCACAGCGATGTAGCGTGCGACGGCATGGGCAAGCCAGACGACGTCGTCCGAGATGATCGTGCGCACGCCGGCACCGGTGCGCGGCAGCCACCAGTGCTGCACGTCGCCTTCGGCGAATTGCCGGCCGGCCGCGTTCAGTATCTGCTCGCGGCCGAGGTCCGGATCATGCGCAAGCAGCGCCATCGTGTCCTGCAACTGGTCGCGGAAACCGAACGCACCGCTGGCCTGGTAGAAGGCCGAACGGGCCCGGACGCGGCAGGAAAGCGCCTGATAGGGCAGCCAGTGATTGACCATGGCGTCGAGCGCCTCGTCCGGCGTCTCGATCTGGATCGTATCGAGGAAGCCGCGCCACTGGCGCTCGTTGTCGGCAAGCCGCTGGTCGTAGTCGACCTTGGCGTGGCGCGCAATCAGCTCACTCGCATCCTCGGCGGAAGCCGCATCGCCCATCAGCCACAGCATCGTCACGTCGCCGCCGGCCGGGATTTCGACATCGTGCGCCATCGCCGCGCAAGGGTCGTCGCCGGCCTCGATGCGGCCGGACAGGCTTGCCCCCTCGAGCACCGCGCGTGGCGCCTCGCTGCTGCCATGCCGGCCCAAAAACTCCTGCCGGTCCGCGCTGACCGATTGCGGCGGACGGTCGCTGCCGAGGAAGGCAACGCGGTCGCCGAAATCGAGCCCGTAGGGGTTTTGCGCCAGAAGCGCGCCCGTCGCCTCGTCGCGCGACGGGATGACGGTCGGCGCGGTGCGGGAGCGATGGCCGCCCAGCACCCACTCGGCATAGGCATAGACGCGCAGGCGCACCGCGGCGGTTCCGCTGTTGCGGATGCGCAGGCGCGAAATCTTCACCGGATCGACGGGATCGACGATATGGGTCAGGTCCATCTCCAGCGGTCCTCTCGCCGCCCGGAACGTCGAGAAGCCCTGCCCGTGCCAGGCCTCGTACGTTATCCCCGTATCACGCACGACGGCTGCGATCGGCGAGAACGCCTCGCCACTTAGAAGATCGTGGATATAGATGCCCTCGCCGGGCCGGTTGGTCACCGGATCGTTCGACCAAGGCGTCAACTGGTAGTCGCGGCTGTTGCGGCTCCAGGTAAAGGCGGCGCCCTCCGCCGAGGTATGAAAGCCGAAGGAGGCGTTGGCGATCACGTTGATCCAGGGCTGCGGGGTCGTATCCCGGCCGTTCAGCCGCACGACGTAATGGCGGCCGTCGCCGTCGAAGCCGCCAAAGCCGTTCCAGTAGGCCAGTCCGGTGCCGTCGGCCGGTGCGGCCGGCACCGGGCTGGGCTCGACCGGAGCCGGCACCGAAGCGGGAACATCCTCGGAGGCAGCCGCCCCCTGCGGCACGAGCGCATCCCGCGCCTGGAGGCCCGCCGTCTCGGCACGCTCGATCTGGTCGAAGATGGTGCCGTTGCGGGTATGCAGGACCACGCGCGCGACGGCGAGCAGGGTCTTGTAGGTGGTCTCGTCCATCAGGTCGCGGCGCACGGCGAAAATATGCTGGCGCGGGCCGAGCTCCGTGCCGCGCGCGCGGCTGTTTTCGCACAGCCTCTCGATCGACTGCTGCAGGTCCTGCACGTAGGACGAAGCCTGTTCGTTGACGATCACGAGATCGGCCATCATGCCGCGGGCGCGCATATATTCCTGGAAGCGCAGCGCCTGGGCGACGATCTCGATATCGGCAATGTCGGCGATCCTGACCGCGAAGATCGGATAGTCGCCCGAGATGCTGGTCGGCCACAGGCTGGACTGCTTGCCGAGCCCGGAGACAATCGTCTCCGCCGGGGCACGCAGGAAGCCGTCCGGATAGATGAGGTAGCGCGCCAGCTTCTGGACATTGGCGGCGTCGGCAAGGCTGAGGCCGAGATGGCGGGTCTGCACCTGCGAGCGGGTCCAGGCCAGCATGGCCTGCCGCGAAAAGCTTTCGGGATGGTCGAGCCGCGAAACCGTCTCCTCCATCTCCTTCCGGTCCGAGCCGACGATGGTCCAGAACGTCAGCGAAATCTTCTTCCTGGCCGGAACGCGCACGTGTCGCCGCAGCGAGGCGATCGGATCGAGCGTGAAGCCGGCCTGCCCCGAAAGCGTCGCACCCGGATCGAACGCAGCCGCGTTGGCGATGGTGCGCCCGCGCCCGATAAAGGCGCGCCGGTCCGTTTCCGCCTCGGTATCGCGGGCAAGGCCGGACGGATTGGTGACGAAATGGGCGGCTGCGACACCCTGCTCGTTGGGGTCGCGCTTGCGCCGGGTGGCGAAGATGACCCCGGTATTGGGAACGATCTCGGTCTCCACGAACATCTTCGAGAAGGCCGGATGGGCGTTGTCGGTGGCCTCGGGCGCGAGCGCCAGTTCGGCGAAGGACGTCACTTCAATGTGGCGGTCGGTCGGCCCGTCGTTGAAAAGCGTAACACGGCGCCCCTCGCCGTTGCCTTCGGAAATGACGATGCACTCGACTTCCGAACGCAGCGTGCCGACCGTCTTCACGAAGCTCGCCTTGTCGTCCGAAAACTGGGTGTGCGCGGTTTCGCCCGGCGCGCGCTTGGGCTCGGCCGTGGTCGACCACCAGTCGCCAGTATCGGTGTCGCGCAGGAAGATGTAGGTGCCGAGCCGGTCCTCGGTCGGATCGGGCTGCCAGCGCGTCACCGCGACGTCGCCCCAGCGGCTGTAGCCGGAGCCGGTGGCGGTGAGCATGACGCAGTAGCGCCCGTTCGACATCAGGCTGGTCGAGCGCAGCGCCCACAGCGGATCGAGGATGATGCGGGTATCCGGGCTCTGCACCTCGGTTTCGCCCTTCGCCGTCCGCTCGTCGGCCTCGGTGCGCACTGTGGCGGCCAGGATTTCGCGCGGCGCCTTCTCCTGCAACAGAAGCTCGGCCGATTCGATCACCGGATCGCTGTGGAAACGGTCGCGCAGGCGGCCCTCGAAGATCGCGTCGGCGACGGCGGCGATCGACATGCCCGAATGGTGCGCCATGTAGTTGCGCACCACCGCATGGTCGGCGCCTTCGGGCAGCCGTTGCGGCGTAAAATCGACCGCGTCGTGATAACCGTGGCGGCCGAGCGCACCGATCTTCTTCAGGCGCTCCAGATTGTCGACGGCCTCGCGCGGCATGAACTGCGCGGCCAGCACCGTCGCATAGGGCGCGATCACCGTGTTCTGGCCGAGGCCGCGCTTGAGCCCGAGGCCCGGGACGCCGAAATTGGTGTACTGGTAGTTCAGTTCCCGGTCGCGCGCATTGTAGGCGGCCTCGGAAATACCCCACGGCACGTTCTTCGAATTGCCGTACTGGATCTGGCGCTTGATGATCAGCTTGCTGGTCTGGTTGAGGATGCTGCCCTGCGGCTCCTTCATCACCAGCGGCGGCATCAGATATTCGAACATCGAGCCGGACCAGGACATCAGCGCGCCCTGGAAGCCGATCTCCACCACCGGCCGCCCGAGACGGAACCAGTGGTCGGTGGGCAGGTCGCCCTTGGCGACCGCGAACAGGCTGGTCAGCCGCGCCTCGGAGGCGAGCAAGTCGTAGCAGCTCTCGTCGAGCTGGTGTTCTTCCACCCGGTAGCCGATCGACAACAGCTTGCGTTCGGTACGCAGCAGGAAGGAAAAGTCCATCTCGAAGGCGAAGCGGCGCGCGCGTTCCCGCAACTCGATGAGTTTGGTCCGCAGCGCGGCGATCGTCGCGTCGTCGCTGTGGGAATCCAGCACATGCGCCGCGCAGGTGGCCTCGAGCCGTGCCGCCCAGTCGGCGATGACGTCGCTGCGCACCGATGCCGCCTCGGTATGGATGGCGACCGCAAGCTTGCGTATCTCGCCGGCCAGCACCGCGAGGTTGATGGTGCGGATCGAAGCCATCTCCGGCTGCTGCTTGATGGTGTAGACGGCCCGGCGCATGCCATCGAGCCGGTCGGAAAGGCGCTGCCGCAGCGGCCGCAACTGCCGGCGGTCGTCCGGCAGCTCGTCCAGGCTCTCGTCGAGGATGGCGACGACGTCGAGGATGCCGTCGAAATCGGCTTGCAGGTGCACGGACGGCGCTTCCGCCCATTCGGCGCAGGTCGCCGCCACCGCGACGAGATGGCCGGCGAGGTTGCCGCTGTCGACGCTCGAAATATAGAGCGGATAAAGCGGTTTCAGCGAAACCGTGTCGTACCAGTTGAAGAGATGGCCGCGGCTGCGCGGCATGCTCTCGATGGTGGTCATGGTCGCTTCGATGCGCGCGACCGCGTCGGCGAGGCTGATCCAGCCGAAGTCGCGCGCACTCACCACCGACAGCAGGTAGACGCCGATATTGGTCGGCGAGGTGCGGTGGGCGATGACCGGCGCCGGCGTCTCCTGGAAATTGTCCGGCGGCAGATGGTTGTCTTCGGGGGTGACGAAGGTCTCGAAATAATGCCAGGTCCGGCGCGCGGCGATGCGTAGCGCCTGGATGTCGCGGGCCGAAATGCGCAGCCGGTCCTCGGTCTCGGCCGAGCGGCTGATGACCCAGGCGAAGGCCGGCGACCCGATCCAGAACAGGGCGAAGAAGAAGGCGACGAACGCGCCGGTGGAATCGGCCAGGACGGGAATGGCAAGGCCGATGAGCCCGACGATGACCGCGCCGTGCATCAGCGCGTAATAGGAGGCGAAATCGTTGCCGCCGCTCTTTTGCGCCTGCGAGGCGGTGCGCCACTCGAGCAGGTTCTTGCGGCTTATGAAAAGCCGGTAAAGCGTGCGGATTATCGCATCGCCCATCATCCAGGCGGTATGGGCCATCAGCACGATCTTGAGCGCGACCATGGCGGTGCCGAACGCCACATCGTGCACCAGCGCCGAAAAATGCCCGCGCGCCGTAGCGTCGCGGCTCTTGGGCAGGATCGAATTGACGATGTCGAAGGTGGGCGCCATGAACAGGCTGAGGATCAGCAGCGCCTGCCATTGGGCAGCCTGCGTGAAGGGCAGCAGCGTCCAGCCGGCAATTGCCGCCATGACCCAGAAGATCGGCGTCAGCGACCGGCGCAGATTGTCGATCATCTTCCAGCGCGACAGCGCCGGCACGCCTGAGCGGGGGCCGAAGATGAAGCCCAGCAACTGCCAGTCGCCGCGCGCCCAGCGATGCTGGCGCGAGGCGTCGACCGAGTAGCGGGTCGGATAGTCCTCGACCAGTTCGACATCGGTCACCAGCGCCGAACGGGCAAGCGCCCCTTCGAGCAGGTCGTGGCTGAGGATGGTGTTTTCGGCGATGCGCTCCCTCAAGGCCGCCTCGAAGGCGTCGACGTGGTAGAGCCCCTTGCCGGTGAAGGAACCGGCCTCGAAAAGGTCCTGGTAGAGGTCGGAGACGGCGAACACGTATGGGTCGAGCCCGCGGTTGGCCGAAAAGACGCGCTGGAAGAACGACGCCTCGTCGCCCGAGGTCAGCGACGGCGTGATCCGCGGCTGCAGGATGGCGTAACCGGCCGTAATGGTGCGGCCGGCGGGATCAAAATGCGGGCGGTTGAGGGGATGGCAGAGCTTGCCGATCAGGCGGGTGACGGCGTCGCGCGTGGTGCGGGTGTCGGCATCGAGCGTCATCACGAAGACGACGTTCTCCGGCAGCGGCGCCTCGACCGGCATGAAGGTGGTGTCGCTGTCGCCGCGCAGAAGCAGGTTGAGTTCGTGCAGCTTGCCGCGCTTGCGCTCCCAGCCCATCCAGCACCCTTGCGAGGGGTTGTAGAGCCGGTGCCGGTGCAGCAGGTGGAAACGCGGCACGCCCCCTTCGCTCGGGTAGCGCTCGTTCAGCCGGGCGATCTGCGCCTTGGCGAAGTCGAGGATCTCGATATCCGCCTGCTCGACCTCGTCGGCGCTGTCGGGCCAGTCGGACAGCAGGGCGAAATAGAGTTCGTCCGAGGTATTGGCGAGATGGTGGACCTCGATGTTGCGGATGTTCTCCTCGACATCGTCGCGCGAACCGATCAGCGACGGCACCACCACCAGCGTACGCGCGGATTCCGGCAGGCCGTCCTTGAACTCGTAGCCGACCAGTCTCGTGGGCTTGAGGAACAGGAGAACCACGGTGGTAAAGAAGCCAAGTGCACCCTCGCTGGCGGGAATGGCGAACAGCACCAGCATCAGCACGATGACCGGAAGCGGCAGGCCCAACGTCTGCAGGGCGCCGCCGGTCAGGCCGAGCAGAAGCGCCGTCAGCGCGAATACCGGCAGCACGATGCCGATCCAGCCCGTTTTCTGGCAGGCGCGCCGCAGCCTCAGGAGCGGGCCGGAACGATAGGCGATCTCCCGTTCCAGTTCCCTGCGCCGCGGCCCGACCAGGAAGAACCCGACATCGGCCTGCGCGGCAGCCGCCAGTTCGGTCGCCTTCTCGGCCACGCGGTATTCCGAAAGGTTGGAACGGCGCGCCAGATCCTCGATCGACTGGCGGTATTGATCGCGCGAGGTGAAGTCGAGCGCGTTGAAATCCGTGCGTTCGCGCAAAAGCGCGTCGACGCGGCTTACCTCCTCGAACCAGTATGTCCAGTCGACGTCGTTGATGAGGCGCAGGCCGCGAATGATGTTGCCCGTCGTGACGTTGCCGCTCGACAGCGTCTGGTGCTCGCGGATGATGATTTCCTCGGCGTCGGAACCGGACTGCTCCAGTTCCGCCTCCAGCCATTCGAGGGCCTTGCCGGCATTCTGCGAACCGTCGCGCAGGCGATAGAGAAGCTGGGTCGCAAAGGTGGTGTCGCGGGCATGTGCCCGGTGAGCGGAAAGGATCGCTCCGTCGTCGTCCGTCTTGGAGGCCAGCACCTGGTCGGCGACGTCGTTGGCCACCAGGCGCATGTCGCGCGAGCGGTTTACCCGTACCGCCAGCCGGCGCAGGTTCTCCACCAGCACGAAGCGCAGCAGCGGCGGCAAGGCCCAGATCTCGCCGATCTTCATCGGCTCGATCGACTGGAAGCCTTCGACGAGGGCCTTGAACATCGACGCGGAGACAGAACTGTCCGAATGCGCCACATAGGCCCAGGCAAGGGCCAGCGCGCGCGGAATGCTGGTTCCGTCGGCCAGTTGCAGCGTCGGCAGTTGCCGGTAGAAGCGGCGCGGCAGGTCGCGCTTGATCTGGAAGATGGTTTCTTCGACCAGATAATTGTTGTCGAGAAGCCATTGCGCGGCCGGCGTCACCACCTCGCCCCTGCCCTGCGCGGCGTTGGTGGCGCGGTAGACTTCCAGTATCTTCTTGGCGTTGTCGCGCAGACGCGCATGAAAATCGAACGGCGTCAGGTCCGCAAGGTCGCTGACGTCGCCGCCCGCCAGACTTTCTCCCAAGGCCCGCAGGCGCTCTTCGTCCATGAACGGCAGGCGGATCGGCTCATCCGCGTCGACCGGCAAGCCACCGCCCCGTCCGGGCGCACCCGCCTCGGCGCCGCCTGGCTTTGCGGCATTTGTCTTTTCCGTTCGTGACAGGCGGGATTGTATGTTCATTCAAAATTCCATGAGCGCGACGCGTGGCGGCATCGTCATCGCGGCTGCAATTTCTAGACCCGATTCAACCTGATGTGGTTGCATCGCAATAAAGACCGGGCGAACCCGAGGACAATATCAGGCATGGCTTTGGCTACAACAGCCCGGCTTCGTTTTTTGTTCCGGCCCCGATGGATGGAAGGGCGAGGATTCGGGCAATTTCGTGAACGGCCGCCGCTGTCGGCCCGATATCTTCATGAGCGGCCATCGCCACGCCTCCTGGCAGGCGTCGACGGCGGTTGCCCAGAACCGAGCGGCCAAAAAAAGCGCGCCGTCGCGAAACGGCGCGCTTTCCTGAAACCCCGCGAAGAAATCAGATCGCCGCGGTGATGATCATCTCGACCTTGTATTCCGGCGCGGCGAGCTTGGCCTCTCCGGTGGCGCGGGCCGGCGTGTTGCCCTGCGGCACCCACTTGTCCCATTCCGCGTTCATCTCGGCAAAGGTGCTCATGTCGGCCAGCCAGATGATGGCCTGGAGTATCTTGGTCTTGTCCGTGCCGGCCTTGGCCAGCAATTCGTCGATGGTGGCAAGAATGTCCTTGGTCTGCTGCCCGACCGAGCCGCCCGGATTGCCGACCTGGCCGGCGAGATAGACGGTATTGCCGTGAATGTTGATATCGCTCATGCGCGGGCCAACATCGATACGACGAATGCTCATAGCGTTTCCTTTCAGATGAGGGTCGAGTCTGTTTAGGGATGAGCCGGCGATTGGGCAACCCCTGCGCCGGCCATCCACAAGGTTCCGTCACGCCCGTGCGCAACCCGCATTTTTTACACGACCTCCGTTGACATATGTAATAACATCACATATCCGACCTTTCCGTCGGCCACGTTCCCGATGGTGGGAGCCGAGAGATTTCATTTCGAATGACCGAAACCTGCCTTGCCTTTCATGACCTGACCCTCGGCTACGCCAGCCGTGCGGCCGTCCATCACCTCGACGGCAAAGTGGACAAGGGGTCGCTGACGGCCGTGGTCGGATCGAACGGATCCGGGAAATCGACCCTGCTCAAGGGCATCGCCGGCGTACTCAAGCCCATGGCGGGCGGGATCAACCGCGCCGGCTACGTGCGGATCGCCTACCTGCCGCAGCAATCCGAACTCGACCGGTCCTTCCCGGCGCGCGTCGTCGATCTGGTTTCGCTCGGCCTGTGGCCCCGGCGCGGCCTGCTTGGCCGGCATACGGCGCAAGACAAGCAGGCGGTGAAAGAGGCGTTGCAGGCGGTGGGGCTCGCCGGGTTCGAAACGCGCGCGCTCGACACGCTGTCGGGCGGCCAGTTGCAGCGCGCCCTGTTTGCCCGCGTCCTGGTGCAGGACGCCGACCTCATCCTGCTCGACGAGCCGTTCAACGCCGTCGACGCCAGGACCGTGTCCGACCTGGTCCTGCTGATCAAGCGCTGGCATGGCGAGGGACGAACGATCCTTGTCGTCGTCCACGACCTCGACATGGTGCGGCAGAATTTTCCCGAAACGCTACTGCTGGCCCGCCGAAAGGTGGCATGGGGCGACACGGCGGAAACCCTGCGGCCGGAAAACCTGCTGCGCGCCCGCCGTTTTCACGAAGCCTGGGAAGACGACGCGCCGTGGTGCGAGCCGGAGGAACACGACCACGTGCATCTCCACGATCCGGCCGAAACCGGCAGCGAGCGAAGGGCCGCCGAATGAGCGCCCTGTTCGACCTGCTTATCGCTCCTTTCGCCGATTTCGGCTTCATGCAGCGCGCTCTCTTCGGCTCGCTGATGCTGTCGCTGGGCGCGTGCCCGGTCGGCGTCTTCCTGATGCTGCGGCGCCTGAGCCTGGCGGGAGACGCCATGGCTCACGCGATCCTGCCGGGCGCCGCCGCCGGTTTCCTGATCTTCGGCCTCGATATCCTGCCCATGACCGTGGGCGGCCTGCTGGCGGGCGCCGTCGTCGCGCTCGGCGCCGGCGCCGTTTCCCGCTTCACCATCCAGCGCGAAGATGCCTCGATGGCGGCCTTCTACCTCATTTCGCTGGCGCTCGGCGTGCTTCTGGTGTCGCTGCGCGGCTCCAGCGTCGATCTCATGCACGTCCTGTTCGGCACGGTGCTGGCGCTCGACAACGAAGCGCTGGCGCTGATCGGCGGCATCGTCGCCGTCACGCTCGGCTGCCTTGCCCTGTTCTGGCGCGCGCTTGTCGCGGAGTGCCTCGACCCGCTGTTCCTGCGCTCGGTCAGCCGGCTGGGCAGCCCGGTGCATTTCGTCTTCCTCGGCCTTGTCGTGCTCAACCTCGTCGGCGGCTTCCAGGCGCTCGGCACGCTGTTGTCGGTCGGGCTGATGATCCTGCCGGCTGCGGCAGCGCGGTTCTGGACCTCCCGCGTCGGCTCGATGTGCGTGGTGGCGGTGCTGATCGGTTTTGCCGCCTGCATTTGCGGCCTGCTTCTGTCCTATCACGCCTCGCTGCCGTCCGGGCCGGCGATCATCCTGTCGGCGGGCGTCGTCTATCTGGCCTCGATCCTGCTCGGCACCCGCGGCATCGCACGCGCCCGCGTCGCCCATCGCCACAGAACCGCCTGATCCAATCAAGGAGATCGCCGATGTTGAAGACGATTCATGCCATCCTCGCACTGAGCGTTATAACATTAACCGGCTTCGCGACCTTGCCGGCCTTCGCCGAGCCGCTGAAAGTGGTGGCCAGTTTCTCGATCATCGGCGACTTCGCGAAGAACGTCGGCGGCGACCGGGTGGAAATCATCACGCTCGTCGGTCCCGACGGCGACGCGCATGTCTACGAACCGAAACCCGCCGACGCGGTGGCCATGGCCAAGGCCGACGTCGTGCTGGTGAACGGGCTCAATTTCGAGGGTTTTTTGCAGCGGCTGGTTGACGCCAGCGCCACCAGGGCAGCGGTCGTGGAACTGACCAAGAGCATCGAGCCGATAGAGTTCAAGCCGGAATTCGCCGAAGAAGCGCAGGAAGAAAGCCACGAGGGCCACGCCCATGACGAGCATGAAGGGCACGATCACGGCCCGCTCGACCCCCATGCCTTTCAATCCGTCCCCAATGCCAAGGTCTACGTGAAAAACATCGCCGATGCCTTTTGCGCCGCCGATGCGCAAGGGTGCGCCGACTATCGCGCCAACGCCGACGCCTACAGCCGGAAACTCGATGCGCTGGACGGTGAAATCCGGGCGGCGATCGCCTCCATTCCGCAGGCCAAGCGGGTGGTCATCACCTCGCACGACGCCTTCGGCTATTTCGAGCACGAATACGGCCTGACCTTCCTCGCCCCGCAGGGCGTCTCGACCGAAGCGGAGCCCTCCGCAGCCGATGTCGCCACGCTGGTGAAGCAGGCCAGGCAGGACAAGGCCGCCGCCCTTTTCGTTGAAAACATCACCAATCCGAAACTGGTGGAAAGGATCGCCGCCGAGGCCGGCATCAAGGTCGGCGGTACGCTCTATTCCGACTCGCTGTCGCCTCCCGGCGGCCCGGCCGCGACCTATATCGACATGATGCGCAGCAACACCGCCGAGATCAAAGGCGCGATCCTCGGAAGCTGACGGCACAGAATCGCTTCCGCGCGGTTGCCGGCCGACATCGGGAATGGCAGAACTGTCGCCGACGCAGGAACAAGGACAAGACCATGGACATTCGCGAGATCACCGGCAACTACTCGGTTTCCCCGCAGATCACCCCGGACGAAGCGGTGGCCATCAAGGCCGCCGGCTTCAGGAGCGTGATCTGCAACCGCCCCGACAACGAGCAGCCGGACCAGCCCTCGCACGACGCCGTCAAGGCGGCAGTCGAGGCGGCGGGGCTGACTTTCCGCTACATTCCCGTCATCAGCGGCCAGATGACCGCCCAGAACGTGGAGGACCAGGCAGCAGCCTTGGCGGAAATCGAGGGGCCGGTGCTCGCCTACTGCCGGTCCGGCACCCGCTGCACCAACCTTTTCGCCGCGATCCAGCAGGCCAGGGGCTGACCGCGCCGGCATCACGCACACCAGGGGAGTTTAGCCGATGGACCTCGGTATCCGTGGAAAGAAGGCGATCGTCTGCGCGTCGAGCAAGGGGCTCGGCCGCGGCTGCGCCATGGCGCTGGCGGAAGCCGGATGCGACCTCGTCGTCAACGGCCGCAACGCCGACCTGCTGGCAAGGACAGCCGCCGAGCTTCGGGACCGCTACGGCGTCACGGTGACGGAGGTCGCCGGCGATGTCTCGCTGCCGGAGGTCCAGCGCGCCCTGCTCGCCGCCTGCCCGGAGCCGGATATCCTCGTCAACAACAATGGCGGTCCGCCCTTCCGCGACTTCCGCGAACTCGACCGGGAAAAAATCCTCCAGGGCGTGACCAACAACATGGTCACGCCGATCGAACTGATCAAAGCCGTCATCGACGGCATGGCGGCGCGCGGCTTCGGCCGCATCGTCAACATCACGTCGCTGTCCGTCTATGTGCCGATACCCGGCCTCGACCTGTCGTCGGGCGCCCGCGCCGGCCTGACGTCGTTCCTGGCCGGCGTGGCGCGCACCGTGATGGAGCATAACGTCACCATCAACAACCTTCTGCCCGGCAAGCTCGACACCGACCGTCTGCGCGGTCCGCACGAGCCCGGCTCGGTGGAGAATCCGGCGGCGGCCGCTGCCCGCAAGGCCCGCATCAGCGCCGACGTTCCGGCCAGGCGCCTCGGCACGCCCGAGGAATTCGGCCAGATATGCGCCTTCCTGTGCTCGGTCCACGCCGGCTACCTGACCGGCCAGAACATCCCGGTGGACGGCGGCCTTTATGTCAGCGCCTTTTGACGGCGAGTCCGTCGGCCGGCTTCGAGTCGTTTCCACGGTTTCCGCTGTAAAACTTGAATGTAATGAAACTTTCAGGCCCTAACCCTGCCATGCGTGACTGTGCTATTTGTCGCCTCGAAAAATCGCGGCCTCATGGTAGAAAGGGCGCGAAGCAGTAAGCGGGGAGAGCGGCCATGGAAGGCGACAGTACGAAAGCGAAATGGGCCGACCTGGAGGAGGCCGCCCTCCACTTCCACCGGTATCCTACCCCCGGCAAGCTCGAAATCCAGGCCACCAAGGCCCTCGGCAACCAGCGCGACCTGGCGCTGGCCTATTCCCCCGGCGTCGCCGCTCCCTGCCTCGCCATCCAGGACGACCCGGCCACCGCCGCCGACTACACCGCCCGCGCCAACCTGGTCGGTGTCGTCTCCAACGGCACCGCCGTGCTCGGCCTCGGCAATATCGGCCCGCTCGCTTCCAAGCCGGTGATGGAAGGCAAGGCGGTGCTGTTCAAGAAATTCGCCGGTATCGACGTATTCGACATCGAGATCGACGCGCCGGGCATCGACAACATGGTCCAGACGATCGCGGCGCTGGAGCCGACCTTCGGCGGCATCAACCTGGAGGACATCAAGGCGCCCGAATGCTTCGAGGTCGAGGAGCAGTTGAAGGCCCGCATGAGCATTCCGGTCTTCCACGACGACCAGCACGGCACCGCCATCATCGTCGCTGCAGCCATCCTGAACGGGCTCGAATTCGCCGGCAAGGCGATCGAGGACATCAAGGTGGTCACCTCGGGCGCCGGAGCCGCGGCCCTCGCCTGCCTCAACCTCCTGGTGCTGCTCGGCGTCAAAGTCGAGAACATCTGGGTCACAGACCGCCACGGCGTCGCCTACAAGGGCCGCACCGAGGAGATGGACCGCTGGAAGGACCCTTACGTCAAGGATACCAACGCGCGCACCTTGAGCGACGTGCTGCCCGGCGCCGACGTCTTCCTGGGGCTGTCGGCCGCCGGCGTGCTGAAGCCCGAAATGCTGGCGCTGATGGCCGAAAAGCCGCTGATCCTGGCGCTGGCCAATCCCAATCCGGAAATCATGCCGGACGTAGCCCGCGCGGCGCGGCCCGACGCCATGATCTGCACCGGCCGTTCGGATTTTCCCAACCAGGTCAATAACGTGCTTTGCTTCCCCTATATCTTCCGGGGAGCGCTGGATTGCGGCGCAAGCGCCATCAACGAAGAGATGAAGATGGCGGCGGTGCGGGCCATCGCCGCCCTCGCCCGGGAGGAACCCTCGGACGTGGCCGCGCGCGCCTATTCAGGCGAGACGCCGATCTTCGGGCCTGAATTCCTCATCCCCTCGCCCTTCGACCCGCGCCTCATCCTGCGCATCGCGCCGGCCGTCGCCAAGGCCGCCCAGGAAACCGGCGTCGCCACGCGGCCGATCGCTGACATGACCGCCTATATGGACAAGCTGAACCGCTTCGTCTTCCGCACCGGGCTGGTCATGAAGCCGGTGTTCTCGACCGCGAAGGCGGCGATTTCCAAGCGCGTCATCTATGCCGACGGCGAGGACGAGCGCGTGCTGCGCGCCGCGCAGGTGGTGCTAGAGGAAGGCATCGCCCAGCCGATCCTGATCGGGCGCCCGCACGTGGTCGAGGTCCGCCTCAAGCGTCATGGCCTCAGCATCCGGCCGGGGCGCGATTTCGAGCTGATCAACCCCGAGGACGATCCGCGCTACCGCCACTATGTCGACCTTTTCATCGAACTCGGCGGCCGGCGCGGCATCACGCAGGAAGCCGCCCGCACCATGGTGCGCACGCATACCACGGTGATCGCGGCGCTGGCGCTGAAGCGCGGCGACGCCGACGCCATGCTGTGCGGGCTGGAAGGACGCTTTGCCCGCCACCTGCGCAATGTCGATCTGATCATCGGCCCGCGCGCCGGCGTCAAGGACCACGAACTGTCGACGCTTTCGATGCTGATCTCGCAGCGCGGCGTGCTGTTCTTGACCGACACCCATGTCTGCGTCGACCCGACCGCCGAGCAGATCGCCGAAATGACGGTGCTGGCATCGGAGGAAATCAAGCGCTTCGGCATCGAGCCGAGGGCAGCGCTGCTGTCGCTGTCGGACTTCGGCTCGCGCGACACCCAAAGCGCCCTGAAAATGCGCCAGGCGGCCGCCATCCTGGCCAAAATCGCGCCGGACCTGCAATGCGACGGCGAAATGCACGCCGACACCGCCCTGTCGGAACAGCTTCGCCAGCGCGTCTATCCGCATTCGCGCCTGAAGGGCGAAGCGAACCTGCTGGTCTTCCCCAGCCTTGATGCCGCCAACATCACCCTGACCGCGCTGCAGGCCACGCTGGACGCGCTGCATGTGGGGCCGATGCTGCTCGGCACCGACAAACCGGCCCACATCCTGACGCCTTCGGTGACCTCGCGCGGCGTGGTCAACATGACGGCGCTGGCGGCGGTCGAGGCGATCCACAAGGCGCAGGCGTTGCAGCCGGCGGGCTGAGCCTCGGTCGCCCTAGGAAACGGTTAACCATAAGCGGGCTATGGTCGCACCGGCGCCCGCAGTGTGGGCGCGCAGGTTTCCAGGCGGCATGGAGGGTGGATGACAAGCGGGGCTGGCAGGCTGGCGGTTCGCGCCGTGCTGCTCGGCGCCGTCGCCCTTTCAAGCACCAGCGCGGCCGATGCAGCCTCGCGTCTATGCCGTCAGCTTCAGGCCGAGCTTGCCGGCAGCGGCGGACAGGCAAGCCCTGCCCGGCTCGGCAAATACGATTCAGCGATCGCCCGGCAAGGCAGGGAGATCGCCAAAGCGCGCAGTCGCGCGCAACGCGCCGGCTGTGGCTTCTCGATTTTCGGCGGCGACATCGCCGCCTGCGCGACGCTGAATTCCACCATCGAGCGCATGAACGCCAATCTCGACAGCCTGCGCAACAAGCGCTCCAGGCTCGCCAAGGGCGGTACCCGTGGCGACCGGGCGCGCCTCTTCGCGGCGCTTGAAAAGCATGGCTGCACGGACGCCAAGCCCGCCCGCAAACCGACCGCCGTCGAAAAGACCGTACCGGCCACGCCGGAGAATCGGGAAATCCTCGACGGCGCTCCCCTGTCGGGCAACGCCGGCACCGAGGTCATCGAGAACAACTACCTCGCGTCCCTGATCGACTTGTCGCTCGACCAAGGCCCGCAGCCGCAAGGCGAGTTCCGCACATTATGCGTGCGCACCTGCGACGGCTATTTCTATCCGATGTCGAACGCCGCGACGCTGCGCGACTTCGAGCGCGACCAGAAGAATTGCGAGGTAAGCTGCCCGGGAACGCAGATGCAGGTCTTCTATATGCGCGGCATCGGCGGCGATCCGGCCGAGATGACCTCCGCAGCCAGCGGCAAGCCCTACCGGGAATTGCCGACGGCGTTCCTCTACAAGAAGCCGACGCCGGCGGGCGCAGCGGCCTGCGGCTGCAACGCCCCGTCCGGTTATCAGGTGATCGGCGATGGCGCGGCCGCATCGGCCAGCCGGGAATCGCCAAGCATCATGTCGTTTGGCTCGCCCCCGGCAAGTCGGCCAGCACAGTCGAGACCGACAGGCGGCGAAGCGGCCGGCACCCTGCCGGCACCCGCGCAGCCCCTGCCCGCCGACCGCAAGGTCAGGGTCGTCGCGCCAGCGTTCCTTCCCGCCCCAGAAGCGGCAACAGGTCTGCGAGCTCCGGCCCCGACTCCAAACCGGTAAGTGCCAGCCGCAGCGGCATGAACAGCGCCTTGCCCTTGCGCTCGGTCGCCTTCTTCACCGCATTCGTCCAGTCCTTCCAGACGGAAGCGCCCCACGGCTCCTCCGGCAGCAGATCGAAGGCCGTGCGCAGGAAGGCGATATCCTCGTCGGAAAATTCCGGCTTTTCCTTCGGGCCATCGACCACGATGCGCCACCACGCCTCGGCATCGCCCAGTCGGTCGAGGTTGCCGCGAACGGCCATCCAGAACGGCTCCGCGCGCTCGTCCGAAACGCCGAGCAGGAAAAGCCGGTCGCGGGCTTCCGAAAAAGGCATCCGATGCAGCAGCGCGCGATTGAGCACCAACAACTCGTCGGGATCGAATTTCGACGCCGACTTCGAGGTCGCCGCCAGGTCG
>Ga0182735_1000647_pt1 | contig 26618 bp, 19 predicted proteins | sample eDN5th30CKraftMG_FD_128524 | JGI IMG/M metagenome (GOLD analysis project Ga0182735, IMG submission 128524) | Enriched Miracle-Growth compost microbial communities from Emeryville, California, USA - eDNA 5th pass 30_C Kraft MG (version 2) (version 2) ...
CTTCCTGTTTGCCGCGGTGCCCGGCACGCGGGCGGACGGCTTGGCCTTCGTGCCGCAGGCGGTCGCCGCGGGCGCGGCGGCGGTGATGGCCGAGCATGCCGCGCCGCTGCCCGAAGGTGTCGCGCTTATCCAGGTGGAGAATGTCCGCCGGGCGCTCGCGCTCGCCGCGGCGAAATTCTATCCGCGTCAGCCCACGACCATCGCCGCGGTGACCGGGACCAGCGGCAAGACGTCGGTGGCCGCTTTCACGCGGCAGCTCTGGACGGCGCTCGGCCATCCGGCCGCGAGCATCGGCACCGTCGGCGTGGTGTCGCCGCGGGGAGAAGTCTACGGCTCGCTGACGACGCCGGATCCCGTCGAACTCCATCGCACCCTCGATACGCTGGCGGGCGAGGGCGTGAGCCACCTCGCGCTGGAAGCGTCCTCGCACGGGCTCGACCAGCATCGGCTCGACGGCGTCCGGATCGCCGCCGGCGGGTTCACCAACCTGTCGCGCGATCATCTCGATTATCACCGCACGCTCGAGGACTATCTTGCGGCCAAGCTCATCCTGTTCGAGCGGCTGGTGCCGCCGGGCGGCGGCGCGGTCATCGCCGCCGATCACGCGCATAGCGCCCACGTCATCGCGGCCGCGCGCCGTCGCGGCCTGAACGTCTTCACCGTCGGACGTAACGGCGACGGCCTGCGGCTTCGCGAAGTCACGGTCGACGGGTTCTCCCAGACCCTGCAGGTTGAGTTCGCGGGCAAGCCATATCGCGTCCGCCTGCCGCTGGTCGGGGAGTTTCAGGTCGAGAATGCGCTCGTGGCGGCGGGATTCCTCATCACCACGGGCAGCGATCCGCAAGCCGTCATCACGCAGCTCGAGGGTCTGCGCGGTGCACGCGGCCGGCTGGAACTGGTCGGCCAGAAGAACGGCGCGCCGATCTTCGTCGATTACGCGCACAAGCCGGACGCGCTGGCGAAAGCGCTCGATGCGTTGCGTCCCTACGCGAAGCGCCAGCTCGTCGTGGTGTTCGGCGCCGGCGGCGACCGCGACCGCGGCAAGCGGCCGCTGATGGGGGCGATCGCGGCGCAGAAAGCCGATCGTGTGATCGTCACCGACGACAATCCGCGCAGCGAGGACCCGGCGGAAATCCGCCGCGCCATCCTCGCCGAGGCGAAGGGCGCCATCGAAGTCGGCGACCGCGGCAAGGCGATTTCGCAGGCGGTGATGGAACTCGGCATGGGCGACGTCCTGCTGGTGGCGGGCAAGGGACACGAGAGCGGACAGATCGTCGGCGACACGGTGCTGCCGTTCTCCGACCACGACGCGGTCACACGCGCGCTGCATGAGGCGAGGCGATGAGCCGGATCGGACTATGGACGACGGAGGCGATGGCCTCGGCAATGGGCGCCGCGCGCTCCGGCCGCCTGCCGGATGGCGTGCCGGGCATTTCCATCGATACCCGCACCATCGGGAAGGGCGAGGCTTTCTTCGCCATCAAGGGCGACGTGCATGACGGTCATGCTTTCGTCGGCAAGGCGCTGGAGCGCGGCGCCGGCCTGGCGGTCGTCGCCGAAAGCCATCGTGGCGAAGTGCCGGCGGGAGCGCCGCTGCTGATCGTCAAGGACGTCCTCGAAGGGCTGTCCGATCTCGCGCGCGCGGCGCGCGCCCGCTCGCGGGCGAAGGTAATCGCCGTCACCGGCTCGGTCGGCAAGACCTCCACCAAGGAAGCGCTGCTGCGCGCGCTCTCGGCGGACGGCGAGACCCATGCCTCCACCGCCTCTTTCAACAATCATTGGGGCGTGCCGCTGTCGCTCGCGCGGTTGCCGGAGCATGCGCGCTTTGCCGTTTTCGAGATCGGCATGAACCATGCCGGCGAGATCACGCCGCTGACGAAGCTGGTGCGTCCGCATATCGCGATCGTCACGACCGTCGAACCGGTCCATCTAGAATACCTCGGTTCGATCGAGGCGATCGCCGACGCCAAGGCGGAGATTTTCCTCGGTCTCGAGCCGGGCGGCGCGGCCGTGCTCAATCGCGACAATCCGCAGTTCGCGCGGCTCGCCAGCGCGGCGCGGCAGGCGAATGTCGCCCGCGTGGTGTCGTTCGGAGAGGACGGCAAGGCCGATGCCCGTCTCCTCCGGGTCGCGCTGCAGCCGGAAAGCTCGACCGCGGAGGCGGACATCCTCGGGACGCGCGTCACCTACAAGGTCGGCGCGCCCGGCCGCCATCTGGTGATGAACTCGCTCGCGGTGCTCGCCGCGGCGAGCCTCGCCGGAGCCGATCTCGCGCTCGCGGCGCTGGCGCTCGCGGATTTCAAGGCGGCCGCCGGACGCGGCACGCGCATCGCGCTCGACGTGCCCGGCGGCAAGGCCCTGCTGATCGACGAAAGCTACAACGCCAACCCGACCTCGATGCGCGCGGCGCTCGCGCTGCTCGGGCAGGCGCCGGTCGGTCCGCGTGGCCGGCGCATCGCCGTGCTCGGCGACATGCTGGAACTCGGCGCCGCCGGCGAGGAATTGCACCGCGGCCTCGCCGCCGCCGTCGGGGAGAACGGGGTCGACCTCGTATACTGCGCCGGGCCGCTGATGGAGGCGCTGTGGCGGGCCCTTCCCTCCGAGCGCCGGGGCGGCTATGCGCAGACCGCCGCGGCCCTGGAGCCGGAAGTCGTTGCGGCGGTCCGGCCGGGCGATGCGCTGATGGTCAAAGGGTCCGCCGGCTCCCGGATGGCGCCGATTGTAAAATCGCTGGCCGCCCGCTATCGGAACGACGCGGCGGCAGAAGCGCGCTGAAGGCGATATTTGAATGCTTTATTGGCTGGCAGAACTTTCCGACAAGATCACATTCCTCAATGTCTTCCGCTACATCACGTTCCGCACCGGCGGCGCGATGGCGACCGCGATCGTCTTCGTGTTCCTGTTCGGTCCGGCCATCATCGATGCGCTGCGCGTCCGCCAGGGCAAGGGGCAGCCGATCCGCACCGACGGACCGCAGTCCCACCTGCTGACGAAAAAGGGCACGCCGACGATGGGCGGGCTGATGATCCTGTCGGGCCTGATCGTCTCGACGCTGCTGTGGGCGAACCTCACCAACGGCTACGTCTGGATCGTGCTGTTCGTGACGCTGTCGTTCGGCGCGATCGGCTTCTATGACGACTATCTCAAGGTTACGAAGCAGACCCATGCCGGCGTCTCGGGGTTCACGCGCATCCTGATCGAGGCCGCCGTCGCCGCCCTGGCGTGCGCCGCGGTCGCGACCCTCGGCCGCGCGACCAGCGGCACCACGCTGTCGTTTCCCTTCATCAAGGAACTGACGATCGACCTCGGCTGGTTCTATGTCGCGTTCGGCGCCTTCATCGTCGTCGGCGCCGCCAATGCGGTGAACCTCACCGACGGCCTCGACGGGCTGGCGATCGGGCCGGTGATGACGGCTTCGCTGAGCTTCGCCGCGTTCGCCTACCTGTCGGGCAATGCCGTGCTCTCGGACTATCTGCAGATCCGCTACACGGCGGGCACCGGCGAACTCGCGGTGCTGTGCGGCGCGGTGCTCGGCGCCGGCCTCGGGTTCCTGTGGTTCAACGCGCCGCCGGCATCGATCTTCATGGGCGATACCGGCTCGCTCGCGCTCGGCGGTCTGCTCGGCTCGGTCGCGGTCGCGACCAAGCATGAGATCGAACTCGCCATCGTCGGCGGCCTGTTCGTGCTGGAAGCCGTCTCGGTCATCGTGCAGGTCGCCTCCTTCAAGCTCACCGGCAAGCGGGTGTTCCGCATGGCGCCGATCCATCATCACTTCGAGCAGAAGGGCTGGACCGAGCCGCAGATCGTGATCCGCTTCTGGATCATCGCCATCGTGCTGACGCTCGCCGGGCTTTCGACGCTCAAGCTGCGCTAGGCCGATGATCCCGGTCACGACATTCGCGGGCAGCAAGGTCGCGGTCTTCGGCCTCGGCGGCTCGGGTCTCGTCAGTGCGAAAGCGCTGCTGGCGGGCGGGGCCGACGTCGTCGCCGCCGACGACAGCCCCGCGAGCGTGGAACAGGCAGCGCGCGCGGGCATTCCGACCGCCGACTTCCATACGCTCGACTGGAGCCGCATCGCCGCGCTGGTGCTGGCGCCCGGCGTGCCGCTGACGCATCCGCGGCCGCACTGGCCCGTGCTGCTCGCCCGGGCGGCGAAGGTGCCGGTAATCGGCGACGTCGAGCTTTTCTGCCGGGAGCGCCGCGCCCGCGCGCCGCAGGCCCCCTTCGTCGCGGTCACCGGCACCAACGGGAAATCGACGACGACGGCGCTGACCGCGCACCTGCTTTCGACCGCCGGCTGGGACGCGCAGATGGGCGGCAATATCGGGACGGCCGTGCTCTCGCTCGATCCGCCGCAGGACGGCCGCGGCTATGTCGTGGAATGCTCGTCCTACCAGATCGATCTTGCGCCGGGCATCGATCCGACCGTCGGCATCCTGATCAACGTGTCGGAAGATCATCTCGATCGTCACGGCACCATCGGAAACTACGCCGCCGTCAAGGAACGGCTCGTCGCCGGCGTGCCGGCGGACGGGACCGCCGTCATCGGCGTGGACGACGAGTGGTGCGCGGCGGCCGCCGACCGGGTCGAGCGGGGGGGCAGGCGGGTGGTGCGCGTCTCGGTGCGGCGCGAGCTGCGCGACGGCATCTTTTCGCTCGACGGACGCATCGTGAAGGCCGGCGCCGGCGCGACGCAGGTCATCGCCGCTCTCGACGGCATCGGCTCGCTGCGCGGCCGCCACAATGCGCAGAACGCCTGCTGCGCCGCCGCCGCCGGGCTGGCGCTTGGCATGAGCGCGCAGCAGATCCAGAACGGGCTTCGCAGCTTCCCCGGACTGGCCCATCGCATGGAGCAGGTCGGCCGCAAGGCGAACGTGCTGTTCGTGAACGACTCCAAGGCCACCAACGCGGACTCCTCCGCGCAGGCGCTCGCCTGTTTCGACAACATCTACTGGATCGCCGGCGGCAAGCCGAAGACCGGCGGGATCGTTTCGCTGGAGCCGTTCTTTCCGCGCATCCGCAAGGCCTTCCTGATCGGCGCGGCCGCGCGCGAGTTCGCGGGCACGCTTGCGGGCAAGGTGCCGTTCGAGATCGTCGAAACGCTCGATCGGGCGGTGCCGGAAGCCACGCAGGACGCCGAGGCATCCGGGCTGGCGGATGCGGTCGTGCTGCTTTCGCCGGCCTGCGCCTCGTTCGACCAGTACCGGAACTTCGAGGTACGCGGCGATGCGTTCCGCAAGCTCGTGACCGCGCTGCCCGGGCTGAAGCCGGTGACGCCGCGCTGAGGCACGGACCGGATAATTCCGGTTTTGAATTTTTCGTTAACACCCTGGCAACCATATTTGGGCAGGACAGAAGGACTTCCGTCCGCCGCCGCCCTGTCGCGGTCATTCTGGAGCCGGCCATGGTCTCGCGCGCCAACCGCACGCCGTTCGCATCGTGGTGGTGGACCGTGGACCGGCTGATGCTCGGCGCCGTCATCACGCTGATGCTGGGCGGCATCGTGCTGTCGCTCGCGGCAAGCCCGCCGGTTGCCGTCCGCATCGGCCTCGATCCGTTCTATTTCGTCAACCGCCACATCATGTATCTGATCCCGTCGGTCATCCTGATGTTCGGCGTCTCGTTCCTGTCGCTGCGCACGATCCGGCGCATCGCGCTCGCGGTCTTCATCGTCAGCTACGTGATGGTGGTCGCCACGCTGTTCTACGGTCCGGAGGTGAAGGGCGCGCACCGCTGGATCGTCATCGCCGGCCTGAACATCCAGCCGTCGGAATTCCTCAAGCCTTCGTTTGTCATCCTGGCGGCATGGCTGTTCGGTGAATCGGCGCGGCAGCAGGACATGCCCGCAAACACCATGGCGCTGATGCTGCTGCTCGGCAGCATCGCGGTGCTGGTCTGTCAGCCGGACTTCGGCCAGACCATGCTGCTCTCGCTCGTGTGGGGCGCGCTGTTCTTCATGGCCGGGATGCGGATGGTCTGGGTGTTCGGCCTCGGCGGGGTGGCGGCGGTCGGCCTCGCGGGCGCCTACTACACGGTTCCTTACATCGCGCGGCGCATCAAGCGCTTCCTCGATCCGTCCTCGGGCGATACCTACCAGATCGATAATTCGATCGAGTCGTTCATGCATGGCGGCTGGTTCGGCCGCGGCCCGGGCGAGGGCACGGTGAAACGCATCCTGCCGGACAGCCACGCGGACTTCGTTTTCGCCGTCGCGGCGGAGGAGTTCGGCATTTTCCTCTGCCTCGTCATCGTCGCGCTCTATGCCTTCATCGTGCTGCGGGCGCTGACGAACGCGATCCGCAACGAGGACCCGTTCGCGCGGTTCGCCACCGCCGGCCTTGCGATCCTCATCGGCGCGCAATCGGCCATCAACATGTCGGTCAATCTCGCGCTGATTCCGGCCAAGGGCATGACGCTTCCGTTCATCTCCTACGGCGGCTCGTCGATGCTTTCGCTCGGCTATGCCGTCGGCATGCTGCTGGCGCTGATGCGCGAGCGGCCGAGCGCGGAAGGCTTGACGCCGGCGCAGCGCCTCACGCTCGCGGGGAATCCAGCATGACCCTGGCCGGCCGCCAGCCGCTCGTCGTGGTGGCAGCGGGCGGGACGGCGGGACATCTGTTTCCGGCTGAGGCGCTTGCCGCCGCGCTCGTCAGCCGTAACGTCACGGTCGATCTCGCGACCGACGAGCGGGCGACCCGCTACGGGTCCGTGTTTCCCGCACGGGCGATCCACGTCATCCCCAGCGCGACGTTGCGGCGGAGCAATCCGCTCACGTTCGTCACCGCGCCCGCCACGATCGGTTATGGCGCGCTGCGGGCCTTTCTGCTGCTCGCGCGGCTGCGGCCGGCGGCGGTGATCGGCTTTGGCGGCTATCCGACCGTGCCGCCGCTGGCCGCGGCGCGCCTCCTCGGCATTCCTTCGCTGATCCACGAGCAGAACGGAGTGCTGGGCCGCGCCAACCGGCGGCTCGCGCCGTGGGTGGACGCGATCGCCACCAGCTTTCCGGACGTGCTGGCCGGCCATCCGGCGCTGGCCGCGAAGGCGACGTTCACCGGCAACCCGGTGCGTCCCGCCGTCATCCGGGCGGCGGCGACGCCGTTTGCCGCTCCGGGCGAGGGCTCCATCCGTTTGCTGGTGTTCGGCGGCAGCCAGGGCGCGCGCGTGATGGCGGATGTGGTTCCTCCGGCCATCGAGCAATTGCCGGCGGAACTGCGGTCCCGTCTCCATGTCGTGCAGCAGGCGCGCGACGAGGACACCGGGCGCGTCCGCAGCACCTACGCCCGGCTCGACGTGAAAGCCGAGATCGCGCCGTTCTTCGCTGACCTGCCGGCCCGCATGGCGGCGAGCCATCTCGTCGTCTCGCGCTCGGGTGCATCCACGGTGGCGGAACTCGCGGCCATCGGCCGGCCGGCTATTCTGGTTCCGCTGCCGCATGCGCTCGATAACGACCAACTGGTCAATGCCGGTGTACTGGCTAACGCCGGCGGCGCGCTTTGCATCGAACAGTCGGGGTTCACGCCCAAGCGCCTGGCTGCCGAGCTTTCCAACCTGATCGCGGAGCCCGAGAAACTGCAGCGCATGGCGGAATCGGCCAAGGGCTGCGGCACCGTCGATGCGGCGGAGCGGCTGGCCGATCTGGTCGTGCGGGTCGCCAGATTGCAGCACGCTCCCGAGCGGCAGTAACCAGCTTTCGCGAAAGATCGCGCCCGAGCGCGGAAATCGGCCGCTTCCGTTTGCCTTGCGCGCCGGAACGATCCCATCCATATCCCGCCCGGGGCTGCCGGGTGAATGCAGCGGGTCGCTTTACGATCCGGCGCGGGAATGGTGTAAGTAGCTTCATGAAACTGCCGCACGACATTGGGCCGATCCATTTCATCGGGATCGGCGGGATCGGCATGAGCGGCATCGCCGAGGTGCTGGTCAATCTCGATTACAAGGTGACGGGCTCCGACGTGGCGGACAGCGCCAACGTCAAGCGCCTGCGCGAGAAGGGCGTGCCGGTGTCGATCGGCCATGACGCCGCGAACCTCGGTGACGCCGCCGTGGTCGTGGTGTCCTCGGCGATCAAGCGCGACAATCCCGAACTCGTCGCCGCGCGGGCCAGCCGCCGGCCGGTCGTGCTCCGCGCCGAGATGCTGGCCGAACTGATGCGCTTCAAGAGTTGCGTCGCCATCGCCGGCACGCACGGCAAGACGACCACGACATCGCTGGTCGCCGCGCTGCTCGATGCCGGCAATCTCGATCCGACCGTCATCAACGGCGGCATCATCAATGCCTACGGCACCAATGCGCGCATCGGCGGCGGCGACTGGATGGTCGTCGAGGCCGACGAGTCGGACGGCACCTTCCTGAAGCTGCCGGCGGACATCGCCGTCGTCACCAATGTCGATCCCGAGCATCTCGATCACTTCAAGACCTTCGACGCGGTGCAGGCCGCGTTCCGGAAGTTCGTCGAGAACGTGCCGTTCTACGGCTTCGCGGTGATGTGCACCGACCATCCGGTCGTCCAGCAACTGGTCGGCCGCATCGAGGACCGCCGCATCATCACTTACGGCGAGAACCCGCAGGCCGACGTGCGGATCGTCGGCCTCGACAATCATGAGGGCCGCTCGAAATTCAGCGTCGCGTTTCGCGACCGCGATGGCACGGATGTCGATACGATCGCCGATCTGACGCTGCCGATGCCGGGCCGCCACAACGCGCTCAACGCGACCGCCGCCATCGCCGTGGCGCGCGAGCTCGGCGTCGATGCCGGCCGCATCCGCAAGGCGCTCGAGAATTTCGGCGGCGTGAAGCGGCGGTTCACGCGCACGGGGATATGGAACGGCGTTACCATCATCGACGACTATGCCCATCACCCGGTCGAGATCGCGGCGGTGCTCAAGGCCGCCCGCGAATCCACCCGGGGGCAGGTGATCGCCGTCGTGCAGCCGCACCGCTATACGCGCCTGCAGTCGCTGTTCGAGCCGTTCTGCACCTGCTTCAACGACGCCGATGCCGTGATTGTCGCGCCGGTCTATTCCGCCGGCGAGGCGCCGATCCCGGGCATCGACCGCGATTCCTTCGTCGCCGGCCTGCTGGCGCGCGGCCATCGCAAGGCGCTGCCGCTCGTGGGGCCCGAACGGCTCGCGTCCATGGTCAAGGGGCTGGCGCAGCCCGGGGATTATGTCGTCTGCCTCGGTGCCGGCTCGATCACGACCTGGGCCTATGCGTTGCCCAACGAGCTTGCCGGAGCCGGCGTGTGAATTTTCCTGACCTCGTTCCCGATCTGACGGCGCGGATGCCGGGGCTTCGCGGCCGCCTGAGCGCCGGCCAAATCCTTGCCGATCTCACGTGGTTTCGCGTCGGCGGCCCGGCGCAGGCGTTCTTCGTGCCGGAAGACGAGGACGATCTCGCCTACTTCCTGGCTAATCTGCCAGCGGAAGTCCCGGTGACCGTGATCGGTCTCGGCTCCAACCTGATCGTGCGCGACGGCGGCGTGCCGGGCGTCGTCATCAGGCTGGGACGCGGCTTCTCCGGCCTCGCGGTCGAGCCGGATCACCGCGTTCGCGTCGGCGCCGCCGTTCCGGACGTGAAGGTGGCGCGCGCGGCGCAGGAAGCCGGCATCGCCGGCCTGGCTTTCTATCGCGGAATCCCCGGCGGCATCGGCGGCGCGCTGCGCATGAACGGCGGCGCTTACGGCCGCGAAACGAAGGATGCGCTGATCGAGGCGCGCGGTGTCGATCGCCGGGGAAATATCCGCGTCTACTCCAATGCCGATCTGCGCTACACCTACCGCCATTGCGGCGCGCCGGACGACGTGATTTTCACGCAGGCGCTCTATCGCGGCGAGGCGGGCGATCCGGCGGCCATTGCGGTGGAGATGGACCGGATCACCGGCTCGCGCGAGGCGACGCAGCCGATCAAGAGCCGCACGGGCGGCTCGACGTTCAAGAATCCGCCGGGCCGTAAAGCCTGGCAGCTCATCGATGCAGCCGGCTGCCGCGGCCTGAAGGTGGGCGGCGCGCAGGTATCGGAGCTGCACTGCAATTTCCTGATCAACCTCGGCGACGCGACCGCCGCCGACATCGAGAATCTCGGCGAAACGGTGCGGGAGCGGGTCCGCAGGAACTCCGGCGTCGCGCTCGAGTGGGAAATCAAGCGCATCGGCATTCCGGCTTAAAGCGCTCGCGCGGAGCGCGCCGCTTTGCTACCGTTGCTCCCCATGGGGACGAATTCGAAGCCCATTCTGATTGCGGGAGGCGGCATCGGCGGATTGGCGACGGCGCTCGCGCTCGGCCGCAAGGGCATCCGCGTTCACGTCATCGAGCAGGCGAAGGAAATCGGCGGGATCGGCTACGGCATCCAGCTCGGTCCGAACGTGTTTCCGATGTTCGACCGGCTGGGCTTGAGCGAGGTCGTCAAGCGCGAAGCCGATTTCCCTGCCGCGGCGGTCTGGTACGACGCCTTCACCGGCGCGGAGGTGACCCGTGTCGAAGCCGGCGAAGGCATCGTGCGGCGCTTCGGCTCGCCTTACATCATCATCCATCGTGGCGACCTGCACGACATCCTGATGGATGCGTGCCGTGGCGTGCGCGAGATCGAGTTTTCCACCGGCGCGGCCGTCACCGGCTTCGAGGATCGTGGCGACAGTGTCGGCGTCGATATGGCGAACGGCCGGCGCCTCGAAGGAGCGGCGCTCATCGGCGCCGACGGCATCCGGTCCAGGGTGCGCGCGCAGCTCTTCGGCGAATCCGATCCGCATTACATCGGCTGGGTGGCTCACCGCACCACGATCCCGACCGGGCAGGTGCCCGAGGGCATCGACCGCGACATCGTCGCGCTGTGGGGCGGGGAGGGCTTCCATATCGTCCATTACCCGCTGCGCCACGGCAAGCTGTTCAATATCGTCACCGTGTTCCGCACCCCGACCTATGCGAAGAAGGTGGACACCGCCACGTTTCGTGCCGAGCTGCTCAAGACCTATGAGCGCGCACACCCGCTGATGAAAAAGTTGATCGATCTGACCGACCTGGACTGGCGCGGCGCCGTCGCGGACCGCCATCCGATCCGGCACTGGTGCCGGGGTCGCGTCACCTTGCTTGGAGATGCCGCGCATCCCACGCTGCAGGCGCTGGCGCAGGGGGCCTGCATGGCCATCGAGGACGGCGTCTGCATCGCCGACCTGATCGAGCAGTCGCAAGGAGACTTCGCGGCCGCGTTCCGTCAATTCCAGGATGAGCGGGTCGTCCGCACGGCGAAGGTGATCCTGGAGTCGCGCTATATGTGGCAGATGCTGCATCCGGAGGGCGCGGAGCGCGGGCCGGTGCATCGGCGCTTCCGCGCGATGTCGCGGGACGACGTATGGGACGCGCTGGCCTGGCTCTATGACGGCTTCACGCTTCCGGTTTTCCGACCTAGGTGACCGAACAGGCATCGGCGCGCGGGCGGCGCTCCGAAAAATGCGCCGCGCCTGTTGGACCCGGCCCGTCCGCCCGCGACCCCGCCTTCACCCGATATTTAGCACATCGCGGCTAGCCTGGATGCGGCTTCGACGACGCCGGAGCGTTTTGAAGCGCGGCTGACGCTGTTTCGCGCGCGGAAAACGCGACAAAAACCGAAAGCCGGAGCCCGGCCTTGATTCCGTCAAAGCCGGAAAGGCTCTAGAAGGCCGTGGCCGTCAGTCGCATCCATCGGCTCTGCCGGCGGACAGGAGAATGGAATGCCGAAACACGTTGCCGTCCTGATGGGAGGCTGGTCGTCCGAGCGCGGGATATCGCTGCGCTCCGGCAAGGCGTGCGCCGACGCGCTCGAGCGCCAGGGCGGCTTTCGCGTCTCGCGGATCGATGTAGGCCGCGATGTCGCCGACGTGCTCGGCAAGCTCAAGCCGGATGTCGCGCTCAACCTGCTGCACGGTGTCCCCGGCGAGGACGGCACGATTCAGGGCATGCTGGAGATTCTCGGCATTCCCTACAGCCATTCCGGCGTGCTGGCGTCGGCCCTGGCGATGCAGAAGGACCGCGCCAAGGATGTCATGGCCGCCGCCGGGGTGCCGGTACCCGAGGGCATCGTGGTTTCCCGCCTCGACGCCGCCAAGGTTCATCCACTGCCGCGCCCCTATGTCATCAAGCCGATCTCCGAAGGCTCCAGCGTCGGCGTCTTCATCGTCACCGAGGAGCACGAACACCCGCCGCAGGAACTGACCCGGGCCGACTGGACCTTCGGCGAGATGGTGCTGTGCGAGCGGTTCATCGCCGGCAAGGAACTGACATGCGCCGTGATGGGTGACCGGGCGCTCGACGTGATCGAGATCGTTCCCACGGTAAGGTTCTACGACTTCGAGGCCAAATACGCGCCCGGCGGGTCAAAGCATCAATTGCCGGCAATCCTTAAACCAAATGTTTACCAAGAGGTCCGAAGACTGGCCCTTCAGGCACACCGTGCGCTCGGGTGCCGGGGCGTGAGCCGTGCGGATTTTCGCTTCGACGACCGCATGGAAGGTACGCAGGGATTGGCCTGCCTTGAGGTTAATACCCAGCCCGGAATGACCGAGACGTCCCTTGTGCCGGAGCTCGCGGCCTACGCGGGAGTCACGTTCGAAGAGCTGGTAAAATGGATGGTCGAGGACGCCTCGCTCAATCGTTGACCCCGGCCGGTTCACCCCGGGAACCGGGCGGCCTGACGATCGATGGGCAGCCGCGCCGCCCGGCGCCGCGGCGCTCCCGCCTGGGCGCGCGTGCCGGCCGCATCGAGCGATGGGTCGGACGTTACCCCGCGCTGATGCGCGGCCGCAGCTTCGCGGCGGTCGTGCTGGTCGCCATCGCCGGCGGCGGATACTGGGTCATGGAAGGCGGCCACGTCGCTCCCGTCGTCGAGAAGTTGAAGGATATGCGCGACATGGCGGCCAATGCGGCGGGCTTCCGCATCGCCTCCGTCGGCTTTGTCGGCCTCAAGCACGTCAGCCGCGACGACATCATCGCGCGCGCGGGAATTACCGGGACGTCGTCGCTGCTGTTCCTCGATGTCGCCGCCGCGCGCACGCGCCTGCTGGCGGATCCGCGCATCGCCGACGCGACCCTGCTCAAACTCTATCCCGACCGTTTGCAGATATCGATCCGCGAGCGCAAGGCATTCGCCCTGTGGCAGAAGAACGGGCACGTCAGCGTCATCGCGGAAGACGGGTCCGTGCTCGAGCCTTATGTCTCGCAGACTTTCCTCGATCTTCCGCTGGTGGTCGGCCAGGGCGCGGAGAAGCGCGCCAAGGATTTCCTCGTCCTGATGGACGACTATCCGGGAATCCGCGCCCAGGTCCGTGCCTTTATACTGGTGGCCGAACGGCGCTGGAATCTCCGGCTCAAGAACGGTCTCGACATCAAGCTGCCGGAAGTCGGCGTCGCCTCGGCGCTCGACCGGCTTGTGACGCTCGACAAGGAGAGGCAGATCATCAGCCGCGACATCGTCGCCGTCGATCTGCGTCAGCCTGACCGCGTGGTCGTGCGGATGTCGGAGGCGCTGGCGCAGGCGCGCGAGGCCGCGGCGAAGGAGAAAGCCAAGGCGAAGAAGGGAGGGAACGCTTGAGCCCTCTCAATTATGGTCTGACGCCGAAGATGAAGCCGCTGTCGCCGCGCCGCTCCGCGCTCGTCGTCGCGCTCGATATCGGCACGAGCAAGATCGCCTGCCTGATCGCGCGGCTGACCCCGACTTCCCAGGGCGAGGCATTGCGCCGCCGCAGCCACGCCGTCGAGGTGATCGGCTTCGCCCATACCGGAGCGCGCGGCATGAAGGCCGGCGCCGTCGTCGATCTCGTCGATGCCGAGGAAGCCGTTCGTCACGCCGTCGATCTGGCGGAACGGGCTGCGAAACTGCGCGTCGACGGCGTGCTGGTCTCGATGTCGGCCGGGCGCATTTCCAGCGAGCGGCTCGCGGCTACGGTGGACAACAAGGCATCGACGGTCACCGACTACGAGATCGACCGCGTGCTCGGCGCGTGCAGCCGCTCGTCGATGAAGCACGGCAGGGTGCTCCTTCACGGGTTGCCGATCGGGTTCAGCATCGACGATGCCAGCGGCATTCGCGATCCGCGCGGGATGCTGGCGCACCGTTTCGGCGTCGACATGCACCTTGTTTCGGCCGACCTCCCGGCGTGCCGCAATCTGATGCTGATGATCGAGCGCTGCCATCTCAATGTCGAGGCGATGGTCGCGAGCCCCTATGCGGCGGCGCTGTCCACCCTGGCCGACGACGAGGCCGACGTGGGCGCGGCCGTGATCGACATCGGCGCCGGAACGACGACCCTGTCCGTGTTCTCCAACGGCAGGTTCGTGCATGCCGACGGGTTCGCCCTCGGCGGCAATCATATCACCATGGATCTCGCCCGGGGCCTGCCGTCTGGCCTCTACGACGCCGAGCGAATCAAGACGCTCTATGGCAGTGTCATCGCCGGCGGGCTGGACGAGCGCGACATGATCGCACTGCCCAATTCCGCGGGTAACGATCGGGAGGCGCCGCAATTCGTATCGCGGGCGACGCTGACGCAAATCATCAAGCCGCGCGTCGAGGAAATCCTCGAAATGGTGCGCGACCGGCTGGCCGCATCGCCGTTTTCGGCGGAGCCCCGCGGCCGCGTCATCCTCACGGGAGGCTCGAGCGTGCTGGTCGGCTTGCCGGATCTGGCGGCGCGCATGCTCGGTCGCCCGGTCCAGGTTGGGCGCCCGCTCGGGATCGCCGGGTTGCCGGAGGCGGCCAAGGGACCGGCCTTCGCGGTCGCCGCCGGCCTCCTGGTCTATGCCCAGGTCGCCCACCTCGAGCATTACGAACCGCGGCATGTGCGGCAACTGATGACGGGAACGGGCGGCGGCTACATCACCCGGGTGGGCCGATGGCTGCGCGAGAGCTTCTGATGGCACATCGGATCGGACATCACCCCATTCCAACCACTGCCGGCGGCGGACCGGCAATCACCGGCGGCGTATCGCACGTCCGCGCAAATGAGAGGCAGCAATGAGCATCAACCTGAAAATCCCTGATATCAGGGAACTCAAGCCGCGGATCACCGTGTTCGGCGTCGGCGGCGCGGGTGGCAACGCCGTCAACAACATGATTTCGGCGGGCTTGCAGGGCGTGGATTTCGTCGTTGCCAATACCGACGCGCAGGCGCTGACGATGGCCAAGGCCGAGCGCATCATCCAGATGGGCGTGGAGGTCACGGAAGGTCTCGGCGCGGGTTCGCAGCCCGAGGTCGGCAGCGCCGCCGCCGAGGAAGTGATCGACGAGATCCGCGACCATCTCACCGGCGCTCACATGGTTTTCGTCACCGCCGGCATGGGCGGCGGGACCGGCACCGGCGCTGCCCCGGTGATCGCCCGCACGGCCCGCGACATGGGTATCCTCACGGTTGGCGTCGTCACCAAGCCGTTCCATTTCGAGGGCATGCGCCGCATGCGCTGCGCCGAGGCCGGTATCCTCGAGCTGCAGAAGGCCGTGGATACCCTCATCATCATTCCGAACCAGAACCTGTTCCGGGTCGCCAACGAGAAGACGACGTTCGCCGACGCCTTCGGCATGGCCGACCAGGTGCTTTATTCGGGTGTCGCCTGCATCACCGACCTGATGGTCAAGGAAGGCCTCATCAACCTCGACTTCGCCGACGTCCGCACGGTCATGAAGGAGATGGGCAAGGCGATGATGGGGACCGGCGAGGCCGACGGCGAGAAGCGCGCGCTCCGCGCCGCCGAAGCCGCGATCTCCAATCCGCTGATCGACGATGTGTCGATGCGCGGCGCGCGCGGCCTGCTGGTGTCGATCACCGGCGGCAACGACCTGACGCTCTACGAGGTCGACGAGGCGGCGACCCGTATCCGCGAGGAGGTCGATTCCGAAGCCAACATCATCGTCGGCGCGACGTTCGACGAGACGCTCAACGGCATCATCCGCGTGTCGGTGGTCGCGACCGGCGTCGATCAGGTCGTTCCGGTCGCGGCCCCGGCCACCAAGCCGGCGGCGTCCTCGACCCATGAGACCCGCATCGCCGAGGTCGCCCAGCGCGCGCGCACCGACGCGCAGCGCCATGCGCCGGTCGCCCCGGCAACCGCTACGGCTCCCGCCCAGGCGGCCGCGATCGACGCGCAGGCCACCGCCGCCGTGGCGGCGGCGCTGATGCCGAAGGTCCAGACGGACGACCTGACGATCCGCCCGATCGCGCCGAAGCCTTCGCTGTTCATCGAGCCGATCGTGCAGGAAGCGCCGCCGGAGCCGCCGATGCCCTCGGCGTTCATCCCGCCGCAGGCCGAGCGCCCGGTGCGGGCGCCGCGCATGCCGCGGATCGACGAACTGCCGCTGCCGGCGCAGAATCAGCTCCGCGCGCGCGACCAGCATGCGGAAGCCCAGGACGATCCGCTCGAGAAGCCGCGCATGTCGCTGCTCCAGCGGCTGGCCTCCGTCGGCCTCGGCCGGAAGGAGGCGGAAGCGGACGAGCAGCAGCGCCAGATTCCGCGCCAGCCGCTGCCCGAGCAGCGCATGCCGCGCCCGGTCCAGCCGCGCATGGCCCCGGCGAATCACCCGCACGAGCCGGTGTCGGAATTCGCCAAACGGCCGGCTCCGCAGGGCCTCGATCCGCACGGCCGGCCGGCTCCGGCACCCGCGCAGATCGATGACGATCAACTTGATATCCCTGCGTTCCTGCGCCGGCAGGCGAACTAGGGTTAACGATGATTAACGACGGGCCCCGTTGCGAAACGGGGCCCGTTTTTTATTCCGCGCGCCGTAACCGGCTTGCCGGGATTAGGTTTTTTTGCCTGTTTGCTGCGCCGCAAAGCCTGGGCTTTGAAGTCTTTCCGGAGCGCAAAAATTAACCTTTGGACGAATCGTGTTAACCCTTTGATTGGATGGCAAAAGCCTGTCAAAAAACCGCCCGTTCAAAGGTAACAGTCGGTAAAAAAGCGTGAGTTGTGCGGGCGCGTTGTTTAGCTAAGGTCCGCTGCGTCAAAGCGGTTTTCGCCCGCGGGGCATGCGGGTTTCGTTTCCGACGAAATATGGCGCGAAACGCCGGATTCGGGCGAAAGCACGATTTGGGGACCAAACGGGGGTTTACGTCGCACACTGGATCGTAACGCGGAAGTGTCTCGGGTACCGCGCGCAGAGCCGATGTGACGACGTGAATAGAAACCAGAATGAAATCCGGCAAGCAAACGACGCTGCGCGATGACGCCACCCTTCAGGGTATCGGCGTCCACTCCGGAAAGCCGGTTTCGCTAACCCTCCGTCCCGCCGACGCCGATACCGGCATCCTCTTTGTCCGCACCGGTCCCGGCGATCAGCCCCACCGCGAGATTCGCGCGGACGTCCGCGCGGTGACCGCGACGGAGTTCGCCACCGTTCTGGGCGACAGCCACGGTCCGCTGTGCTCCACCTCCGAGCACGTGCTCGCCGCCATGTCGGCGCTCGGCGTCGATAACGCCGTGATCGAGATCGACGGGCCGGAAATCCCGATCATGGACGGCAGCGCCGATGCCTTTGTCGCCGCGATCGACAAGGCCGGAATCGTGACGCTCGATGCCTCGCGCCGGTACATCAAGGTTCTCAAGCCGGTTCGCGTGGTGCGTGGCGAGGCTTCCGGCGAGCTTCTGCCGAACGCCCGCGGTTTCCGCGTCGAGACCGAGATCGATTTCGACCATCCGCTGGTCGGCCGGCAGCGCTGCGGCGTCGATATCGACGCCGCCTCCTTCCGCCGCGAGCTTGCCCGCGCCCGGACGTTCGGGTTCATGAAGGACGTCTCGAAGCTGTGGGCCGCGGGCTATGCGCTCGGCGCCAATTTCGACAACACGCTGGTGGTCAGCGAGGACCGCGTCCTCAACCCCGACGGTCTCCGCTATCCCGACGAGTTCGTCCGTCACAAGGCGCTCGACGCCGTCGGCGACCTGGCGCTGGCGGGCGCGCCGCTGCTCGCGACCTACCGTTCCGTGCGCGGCGGCCACAAGCTCAACCATGCCGTCCTGTGCGCGCTGATGGCCGATCCTTCGGCCTGGACCTACGTGACCGCCGAGACGGCGCGCCGCCCGCGCGGACATGCCGATGCCGCGGGTCTGGTCGCCCCGGCGTTCGGTCCGGACGTCTCGTAGTCGGCCGCGGCCGTTTTTCCGGCGCGGCTCACCGACAAATGTGCGCATAACGTCCGGCTGCAGGCGGATTTGCCGCGTAAACGTCCTTAACCACTGCCATATTCCGGGCCGAATGGTGACGTATCGGCCTTGGCGCGCGGGGCGCTTCGAGGCTAAATCCCCGTGCGACCGGAATCGCCTCCGGGCTGCGGGGCAGGCGGCAATCAACTCGGAAACGGATCGGAACTGATGTTCTTGCGTCTACGCCATCCGCATCGTGCGGGTCGCCCGCTCAACCTGTGCGCCCGTATCGCCATGCTGATGCTGGCCGGCCTGATCCTGACCGGCTGCGGCACGGATAGCTGGAACTTCTTCGGCTCGAAGGACGACAGCCCGCCGGACGAGCCGGCGGACAAGCTCTATAACGAGGGCGTCTTCCTTCTCAACGAAGAGAAGAACTACAAGAACGCCGCCAAGAAGTTCGAGGAAGTCGATCGCCAGCACCCGTATTCGGAATGGGCGCGCAAGTCGCTCATTATGACCGCCTATGCCTATTATCAGGCGCGCGCCTACGACGATTGCATCACCGCGGCGCGCCGCTACATCAGCCTGCATCCGGGCAGCGCCGAGGCGCCTTATGCGCAGTTCCTGATCGGATCCGCTTACTTCGACCAGATTCCGGACGTGACGCGCGACCAGAGCCGGACCGAGCGCGCGATCGCCGCGCTGGAAGAGGTCACGCGCAAGTATCCCAGCAGCGAATATGCGCAAGCCGCGAAGCGCAAGATCGAGATCGGCCGCGACCAGCTCGCGGCGAAGGAAATGGAAATCGGCCGCGTCAATCAGCAGAAGAAGAACTTCATCGGCGCGATCAACCGCTTCAAGGTGGTCGTCACCCAGTACCAGACCACCCGCCACGTTGAAGAAGCGCTGCTCCGGCTGACCGAATGCTACATGGCGCTCGGCATCGTGGACGAGGCCCAGACTGCGGCGGCGGTGCTCGGGCACAATTTCCCGCAGAGCCCGTGGTATCAGGACGCCTATACGCTGGTGAAGACCGGCGGTGTCGAGCCCAAGCAGAAGGACGACTCCTGGATCACCAAGGCATTCAAGAAGATCGGGCTCGGCTAGCGTATTTTCAGGCCTTTGGCGGCCCTCGCCGGCTTGAGAAGGTACGGCAAGGCACAAAGACAAACGTCGGCCTTGCTCCCCTCGGAGGCCGGAAAGGCTCGATCTCCAGCCTTTTTTCGGATGTGCGCTTCCGGCGGCCGGGCTTGTCCCGGCCATGCGCGTCTTTAATCTTGGCGCGAATCGACTTCCCACAGGACCGGCATCGCCGACATGCTCACCCGACTTTCGATCCGTGACATCGTGCTGATCGATCGGCTCGACATCGATTTCGCGTCGGGTCTGTCGGTTCTCACCGGCGAGACCGGGGCGGGAAAATCCATCCTGCTCGATGCCTTCGCGCTGGCGCTCGGCGCGCGCGGCGACGCCGGTCTGGTGCGGCACGGCGCCGAGCACGGACAGGTCACGGCTGCCTTCGAACTCGCCAGGAAGCATCCCGCCTTGGGCATCCTGGAAGACAACGGCATCGCCGCCGAAGACGAACTGATCCTGCGTCGCGTGCAGTTCGCGGACGGCCGCACGCGGGCGTTCGTCAACGACCAGCCGGTCGGCGTGCAGGTCCTGCGCAGCCTGGGTGCCACGCTGGTGGAGATTCACGGGCAGCACGACGACCGCGCCCTGGTCGATGCGGCGACCCATCGCCGCCTGCTCGACGCTTTTGGCGGGCTGGAAGCCGCCGCCGCCGACGTGGCGCGGCTGTGGGAGGCGCGCCGCGTGGCCGAGGAGGCGGTTGCCGCGCATCGTGCCGGCATCGAGCGGGCCCAGCGCGAGGCGGATTTCCTGCGTCATGCGGTCGCCGAGCTTCGCAAGCTCGCGCCCGAGCCCGGCGAGGAAACCGAACTGGCGGCGCGCCGGACGGCGATGATGCAGGGCGAGAAGATCGCCGAGGACCTGCGCGATGCGCTTGCGGCCGTGTCGGGCGCCGCTTCTCCCGTGCCCGCGCTGTCGTCGGCGGTGCGCAAGCTGGAGCGCCGCAAGGCACAGGCGCCCGACCTGATCGAGCCCTCGGCGCAGGCCCTCGATGCGGCGCTCAACGCCATCGAGGATGCGCGCGCCCACCTCGAGCGCGCGTTGATCGCCACCAACCACGATCCCGACGAACTCGAGCGCATCGAGGAGCGTCTGTTCGCGCTGCGCGCGGCGGGCCGCAAGTACAGCGTGCCGGTGGACAGCCTCGCCGCGCTGGCGGAGCGCTACAACGCCGATCTGGCGCTCATCGACGCCGGAGCCGAAAAGCTCGCCGCGCTCGAAAAGACCGCGCGCGCAGCCGATGAAGCCTACATGGCCGCCGCCGGGATGCTGTCCGGCAAGCGCCGGAAGGCCGGCGAGAAGATCGGCAAGGCCGTGAATGCCGAACTCGGGCCGCTCAAGCTCGAGCGCGCCCGCTTCACCGCGGCGATCGAGGCGGCCGAGCCGGGGCCGCATGGCACCGACCGGGTCGAATTCTGGGTGCAGACCAATCCCGGCACGAGGCCCGGGCCGATGATGAAGGTTGCTTCCGGCGGCGAGCTTGCGCGCTTCATGCTGGCGCTCAAGGTCGTGCTGGCGGACCGCGGCTCGGCGCCGACGCTCGTTTTCGACGAGATCGATACCGGCGTCGGGGGAGCGGTGGCGGACGCCATCGGCCTGCGGCTTGCGAAGCTGGGCGAGCGCGTTCAGGCGCTGGCGGTGACGCATGCGCCCCAGGTCGCGGCGCGGGCCGATCACCACTATCTCATCACCAAGGATGCGCTCGACAAGGGCAGGCGGGTGGCGACGCGCGTCACCGAGCTCGCGACGAGCCATCGCCGGGAAGAAATCGCCCGCATGCTGGCCGGCGCGGAGATAACGGCCGAGGCGCGCGCGGCGGCGGATCGGCTTATCAAGGCGGCGGGTTGAGTATTCTGTACGGCGCTTCATGGCCAAGAAAGCAAAGCAGCAAATCGCCGTCGACGATCTGACCGAAAAACAGGCCAGGGCGGAGCACGCACGCCTGGAAGGCGAGATCGCCGCTCACGACCGGCGCTACTACCAGGACGATGCGCCGACGGTTAGCGATGCCGAATATGACGCGCTGCGCAGCCGCTATAACGCGATCGAGGAGAGGTTTCCCGGCCTGCGCACGCTGCAGAGCCTGTCGCTCAAGGTCGGCGCCAAGCCGGCACGCGGCTTTGCCAAGGTGCGCCATGCCGTGCCGATGCTGTCGCTTGAGAATGCGTTCAGCGAGCAGGATGTAAGGGATTTCGTGGACCGCATCCGGCGGTTCCTGCGATTGCCGGAAGACGGCAATATTCCGTTCACGGCGGAGCCGAAAATCGACGGGCTGTCGCTCAGCCTGCGCTACGAGCATGGCGAACTCGTCAACGGCGCGACCCGCGGCGACGGCGCGGAGGGCGAGGACGTCACCGCCAACGTGCGGACCGTGAAGGAGATCCCGCAAAAGCTGAAGGGAAAGAACATCCCGGCGGTATGTGAGGTGCGCGGCGAAATCTACATGACCAAGGCCGCCTTCCTGGAACTGAACAAAAGGCAGGCGGAAGCCGGCGGACAGCTTTACGTGAACCCCCGCAACACCGCGGCGGGCTCGCTGCGCCAGAAGGACCCGGCGGTGACCGCGTCGCGGCCGCTGCATTTCTTCGCCTATGCCTGGGGCGAGCTCAGCAGCCGGCCAGCCGATACGCAGTCGCAAATGCTCAAGTGGTTTGCCGCGGCGGGCTTTCGGATCAGCCCGCTGACGCAGATCTGCTCGTCGGTCGACGAACTGCTCGCGTTCCATAAATCCATCGGCGAGAAGCGCGCGACGCTCGACTACGATATCGACGGCGTCGTCTATAAGGTCGACGACATCGACTTGCAGAACCGCCTCGGCTTCGTGTCGCGCACGCCGCGCTGGGCCATCGCGCACAAGTTCGCGGCGGAAAGAGCGGCGACCATTGTCCGCGACATTGAAATCCAGGTCGGCCGCACCGGTGCGCTCACGCCTGTCGCCAAGCTCGAGCCGGTTACGGTCGGCGGCGTGGTGGTGCAGAACGCCACGCTGCATAACGCGGACGAAATCGAGCGGCTCGGCGTTCGCATCGGCGACACGGTGACGATCCAGCGTGCCGGCGATGTGATCCCGCAGGTGCTGGGTGTTGTCGAGGACCGGCCGCGCGGACCGGCGCCGTATCGTTTCCCGAAAAAGTGCCCCTGCCATCTGCATACGGAAGTGGTGCGCGAGAAGACGGCCAGCGGGGAAGACACGGTGGTGGCGCGCTGCAGCGGCGAGTTCGCCTGCCCGTTCCAGCGCAAGGAGCATCTGCGCCATTTCGTATCCCGGCGCGCCTTCGACATCGAAGGGCTCGGCGAGAAGCAGATCGAGCTGTTCTACGAGAACGGCTGGGTCCGCGAGCCGGCCGAGATTTTTACGCTCGAGGCGCGCAACGGCGACATCCGCCTCGAGGAGACGGAAGGCTACGGCAAGACGTCCACGCGCAACCTGTTCGATGCCATCGAGGCGCGGCGGCGGATTCCGCTCGACCGCTTCATCTACGCGCTCGGCATGCGCCACGTCGGCGACACGACCGCGCTGGCGCTGGCGCGCGGCTACGGGTCGTGGAACGCTTTTCACGACACCGCGCTGAAGATCGCCGCGGGCGATCCGGAGGCGTGCGAGGAGATGGATGCGCTCGACCAGATCGGCGATACCGTGATCCAGAGCATCGGGGCGTTCTTCCGCGAGCAGCACAATCTCGGGATGGTCGAGCGGCTGGTGGACCAGGTGAAGATCCTCGACGCCGAGAAGCCGAAGGATTCCGCGGTCGCGGGCAAGACGGTGGTGTTCACCGGCTCGCTGGAGAAGATGACGCGCGACGAGGCCAAGGCGGTGGCGGAGCGGCTCGGCGCGAAGGTCGCCGGCTCGGTTTCGAAGAAGACCGACTATCTCGTGGCGGGCCCGGGAGCCGGCTCGAAGCTCGACAAGGCGAGGGAAGCCGGCGTCAACGTGCTCACCGAGGACGAGTGGTTCGCGCTGATCGGCCGGAAGTAGCGGCCGCCGGCGTCAGCGCCGTCCCTTCCGGACCAGGAAGAAGTAGGCCGCCATCGCCGCGGCGGCGGTGGCGATCATGTGCAGGACCATCGGCAGGGGCGAGACCGCGTCGGCGACGAGATGGCCGGCGACCTGGGCGGTGATCGCGCCGAGCAGCATTTGCGTGAATCCGACGAGGCCCGACGCCGTGCCGGCGGCCTGCGGCTTGATGCTGACCGCGCCCGCGATCGAGTTTGGCAGCACCAGCCCGTTGCCGGTTCCCATGATGGTGGCGGCGGCGACGATCGGCAGCGGTCCGACGAAATCGATGAACGGCAGCAGCGCGAGGCCGATCAGGCCGCCGGCCAGGTTGACCACGTTGCCCCACCAGATCATGGCGTCGATGCCGTAGCGGATCGAAAGGCGGGAGGTGACGGTGTTGCCGATGATGTAGCCGAACGCCGTCGGGATGAACCACAGGCCGTATTCGGCCGGGCTGCGGTGCATCATCGTGATGATGACATGCGGGCCGGCGCCGACGTACACGAAAAATCCCCCGCAGCTGAACGCGGCGCTCAGGATATATCCGATGAAGCGCGGGCTGCGGAACAGCGTGCCGATGTTCCTGCCGAAGCTGTCGCGCTCCACGCCGGCAGGCAGTTCCGCGCGGGTTTCCGGCAGCGTGCTCCATGACCAGGCGAGGACGATGAAGGAGGCGGCCGCGGCGAACAGAAAGATTGACTGCCAGCCGAAGGCGGATTCGAGCAGGCCGCCGATCAGCGGCGCGGTCATGGGCGCGATGGCCATCGCGCTGGCGACGAGCCCGATCATCTGGGCGGAGCGCTCGCGGCCGAACAGGTCGCGGATGATGGCGCGGCCGATGGCGACGCCGGTCGCGCCGCCGATGGCCTGCAGGAAGCGCATCGCGATCAGCCCCGGCGCGTTCGACATTGCGATGGCGCCGAGACTTGCGAGCGTCGCCAGCGAGAATCCGACGAGGATAACCGGCCGCCGCCCGAAACGATCCGACAGCGGGCCGGTGAAGAGCTGCGCGATGGCGAGACCGAACACGTAAAGCGAAATGGTGAGCTGGACGGTTTCGGCGTCGCTGGCGAGCACCTGCACCAAACGCGGCACGGCGGGCACGAGGATGTTGAGCGACAGCGAGCCGATGGCCGTCATCGTCATCAGCAGCGCCAGCAGGCGCCATGGCGTCAGCCCGTCGTCATGAGGGGCCTGGCTCGCGGTTTCCAACCGTTGTTCCACCGGAGAGCCGATCAGTTGCCGGCGAGCGGGCGCGTCGCCGCCTCGAGCCAGCCCGCGTCCGCGCCGTCGAGCGCCGGCGACAGCGCATCGCGCACGCGCGCATGATAGGCGTCGAGCCAGCCGATTTCGTTCGCATCGAGCAGTGACACGTCGATCAGGTTGCGGTCGATGGGCGCCAGGGTGAGGGTCTCGAAGGCATTGAGCGCCTTTTCGGCTCCCGGCACCGGGTCGGCTTGCGTCACGAGAAGGAGGTTCTCGATGCGGATACCGTAGGCGCCGGCCTTGTAGTAGCCCGGCTCGTTGGACAGGATCATGCCGCGCTTGAGCGCCACGGTTCCGAGCTTCGAAATCCGCGCCGGGCCCTCGTGGACGGACAGGTAGCTGCCGACACCGTGGCCGGTGCCGTGATCGAAGTCGAGGCCGGCGGCCCACAGGTACTGGCGCGCGAAGCTGTCGAGCTGCGCCCCGCTGGTGCCTTCCGGGAAGATCGCGCGCGCGATGGCGATGTGGCCCTTCAGCACGCGGGTGAAGCGGTCGCGCATTTCCGCGGTCGGCGTCCCGACGGCCACCGTGCGGGTGATGTCGGTGGTGCCGTCCTCGTACTGCGCGCCCGAATCGATGAGGAATAATTCGCCGGGCCTGACCTTGCGGTCGGTCTTGCGGGTCACGCGATAGTGCACGATGGCGCCGTTCGGTCCCGAGCCGGAGATGGTCGGAAACGACACGTCCTTCAGCGCGCCGGTGTCGCGCCGGAAACTTTCCAGCGCCTCGACCGCTTCGATCTCGCTCAGCGCGCCGTTCGGCGCCTCGCGCGCCAGCCAGGCGAGAAAGCGGCTGACGGCCGCGCCGTCGCGCCGGTGCGCCGCGCGCGCGCCGGCAATCTCGGCCGCATTCTTGACCGCCTTCATCGCGGCGATCGGGTCGGAGCCGCGCGTTATCCTGGCGCCGGCCTCGGACAGAATGCGGTTTACCGCGTCCGAAGCGGTCGCCTGATCGAGCCGGACCCTGGCGCGGCCCGCGCCGAGCCCGCGCAACGCAGCGGTGAAGGCCTCGGGTTCGCGCACCTCGGCATTCTGCTCGACCGTCGTGCGCACGGCGTTGGAAAGCTTGCGGCCGTCGATATAGAGAGAGGGCCGTCCGTCCTGCGGCACCACCGCCGTGGCGAGCGCCAGCGGCGTGTGCGCGATGTCGCTGCCGCGAATGTTGAACGTCCACGCCACCGCGTGCGGGTCGGTGACGACGACCGCGTCGGATTTCAGTTTCGCCAGCTCGTCGCGAATCCGGGCCAGCTTTTCCTCCACGCTCGCGCCGGCATATGTGATGTCGTGGATCATGGCCTTGCCCTGCGGCGGGGCCGGGCGGTCCTGCCAGATCGCGTCGAACGGATCGTCGGCGGGCTTCAGGCTCGCGCCTGCCGCCGCACAGGCCCTGGCAAGGCGCTCCGCGCCGTCGACCGTGTGCAGCCAGGGGTCATAGGCGAGCGTGCCGCCGCTCCCGAGATTCGCCTCGATCCATTTTTCAGGCGAGGTCTCGGCGATCGGCACGATCTCGAAAAGACCGGTATCGATCTGGTCGCGCGCCTGCAGCGTATAGCGGCCGTCCACGAACAGGGCGGCCCTGTCGAGCAATACGATGGCGGTGCCAGCGGAGCCGGTGAAGCCGGTGAGCCAGGCGAGCCGCTCGTCCGCCGGCGCAACGTACTCGTTCTGGAAGCGGTCCGCGCGCGGGACCACGAAGCCCGAGAGGCCGGTCCGCTGGAGCTCGGCGCGCAGGGCGGCCACCCGCGGCGCGGAGGCTGCCGGGTCCGACTCGTCCTCGAACGTTTGAAAGCGGGTGCCGGTCATTGTCGCAATCTATGGATGGGAGCCGGACGCGGCAACCGGCCCGCTGCGAATGCGCCTTATGCGCCGCGCCGCAGCACCAGCGTGCACCAGCCGTCCAGGGTGAGCCGGCGTTCCAGCAGCAGCCCCTGCGAACGATAAGCGGAGATCGCCGCATTGGCATGGGACGGCAGCAGCCCCGACAGCACGAGCCTGCCGTTTGGCGCGAGCAGCGCGGCAAGCGGCGCGGCGAGCCGCTTGAGCGGAGTGAGGATGATGTTGGCGAAGATCAGATCGTAAGGACCCTGGCCGCGGATGCGGCGCACGCCGACGCCGGCCGCATGC
>Ga0182735_1000648_pt1 | contig 26606 bp, 26 predicted proteins | sample eDN5th30CKraftMG_FD_128524 | JGI IMG/M metagenome (GOLD analysis project Ga0182735, IMG submission 128524) | Enriched Miracle-Growth compost microbial communities from Emeryville, California, USA - eDNA 5th pass 30_C Kraft MG (version 2) (version 2) ...
GCATCCGCCTTGGCCACCACGTTCGACAGCATCCACGTGAACACCGGATCGCCGTTGTGGACGATCTTGTGCGACCGGATCAGCCCGTCCATCTGCTTCATGGCCGGCGAAAAGTTCAGGACAAGCGGCCGGACCTCTACAGTCGGGATACCTTCTTCCCGAAGCTCTGCCATCATCATGTGCGCCTGGTGCGGATCGAAAGCGATCTCGTCGATGATCAGGCCAAGGCCTTCCTCGTCCTGAAGCCCGAGGATGTCGTCCCGGATCGTGACATAATCGATCATGTCGCCGTCGGTCTGCGTGATCCATCCTTCGGGGGCGTCCCGCCAGCCGCGATAGTGGCCGTTTTCCGGCAGTTCGATCGTCGCTTCGGGCAGGTAATACCGACCGAACCGGGCATAGCCGCCTTCGTGCTCGAACGTCAGTTCCATCGCCGCGATGTCGATGGTGGACGCCAGGTCCAGGCCGATCTTGCAGGGCTTACCCCGGAAATCCTCCAGCTTCAGGTTCGGATCAGCGCTGTCCCGCCACTTCTGGATGTCGAAGTAGGCGTTGCGAGCCTGCACCCACAGGTTCAGGTGCTTGGTCTTGAACACACCGAGTTTGCGCGGGTTCTGCTTTGCGTCACGCTGGCGAGCCCGCAAGAATTCGCCCTTTACGCTGACGTCGTAATTCGGGTTTGCTTTCCTCAGTGCGAGGTCGTTATCCCATTTGTCGTCCTTGTCGACCGTGTAGATCAGGGCAAAGAACTCGTCGTTCTCGACGACGCCTTCCAGCACCTTTTCGGCGTCCTGAACCATTGCGTAGCAGGGGCCGGACAGATTATCGCCCGCGGTGGTGATGATCAGCAGCAGCGGCTGCTCTCGCGCACCCATGCCGGTTTCCATGGTGTCGACCATGCGGTCGGTCGCGTGCTCGTGATACTCGTCGACAATGGCGCATGACGGCGAAGCACCGTCACCAGGATCCCCGATCAGAGGCTCGAACTTCGATCCGTCGCCAAGCCGGTGAATGTTCTTGGCGCCGACCGTGATCCCGAAGTGCTGCAACAGCGCCGGCGTCTTCATCGCCATCAGCCTGGCCGGCTTGAATACCTCCCAGGCCTGTTTTTCGGTCGTGGCGCCGGAATAGACTTCCGCACCGTGATCGCCGTCGATCGTCAGCATGCCGAGCCCGACACCGGCCGCCCAGGTCGACTTGGCGTTCTTTCTCGGTTCGAGGATCAGCGCCTTGCGAAAGCGACGGAGCCCGTCCTGCTTTCGTAGCCAGCCGAACAGGCAGATCGTCTTGAAGCACTGCCACGGCTCCAGCCGCAGCTTTTCACCCTTTCTTGCCCACTCACCTTTGGTATGCGGCAGAAGCTCGATGAACTTGCACCATTTCTCCGCCGCCTTCGCATCGAACCGGTACGGGTAGTTATGCCCCTTGCTCGACTCCAGATCGTCAAGGTGACGCTGGCAGGCGAGCCTCACCCATTTGCAGGCAGGTATCTTTCCGCTGACGACATCCTTCGCATACTTGTTGCCGGCCTCGACATGCGGATGGTCAGGCGAGCGCGGCGAACGGGTTCTGCTCATCGGGGACATTCGCCGACACCTTCGACCGCGCGGCGGGCGACAGGCCGAACTCTACCAGCAAGGATTGCGCATGCCGCATGGCCTCGCTGCGCTGGGCAACGGCAGGATGGCATTTGATCTGCTGACTGGAAATGCGGCCCTCGTCGTCATAGGTGATGTTGCTGACAAAGGTCCGGCCGCCGTCCTCAATCATGGCCGTGCAAATCTCGACCTCTTCCAGCCTCGACGAGGCCATTGCCAGCATTGCCGTATCCGACGCAGAGCCGACGCCCATCTTGCTGACGACCGCCACCAGGCCGTCGAAGATTTCAGCAGCACGCGCCGAAAGCCAATCGGGAGCCGTTGGCAAATCCTCGAGCGCCTTGGGCGCATCAGGGTTCATTCTGCATGGCTGAGCGGTGCCAGACACCAGTTTCAGGTGGTCCGGCTTTCGTTTTCTACCGGCCATCAAAAATGTCCTTCATTTTGCACGCGTGAAAATTTGACCCCGAGCCGGTCTAGCCCCCAAGCCCCCTAGACTTTTCGACCCCCCTCCCTTTTGCTGCGTGCTCATGGAGGTGAGACCGATGTCGAAATACGATCCTTGGCGGGACTATCTGCTGGCTCAGCGGGCCAACACTGTAACGATGACGTTTGATGAACTCTACGCCTTGGCTCCACTGCCAAGCTCCGCGCGTACGCACCCCGAATGGTGGTCGAACGAGAACATCGAGACGACGACGCACTCACAATGCAAATCGTGGCAGGCGGCAGGTTACACCGCGCGAGTGGACATCGTTCGGGGCGTGGTAACGTTCACCCGCCTGAACTGAGCTCCTGCCGTTGCTTCTCGCTCGAATGGCAGGACGCGCAGAGGGACTGGAACGGACCGCACCAGAACTGTACCGGATCGCCACCATGCCGCTCGATGTGATCGCACACCGTCGCCGGGGTCAGCCTGCCTGCTTCCCTGCACATCCGGCATAGCGGCTCGTCGGTAAGCTGGCGCTCTCTGGTCGCCTGCCACCGTGCCGTCTTGTACCAGCCGCGCCATTCCTGCTTGTCGCGTGTCTGGTCATAGGTGCGGCGCTGTTGCTGGCGATTGCCGATGCCTGGTGGGCGGTGGACTGGGGGCTTGCTTGTCATCCTATCGGCTGAACACCACCGCGACCGCACACACCACGTGGATGCGGGCGCTGCTTGTCCCTGGGCAACATGTGTGGTTACCTCGATCACAAACAGGGAATACAGAATGACCAGGTCTTCGAGTAATTGCCCGGTTTGTAATCGGAAGGCGAAGCGGAATACGGCTACAGGTGGCGACTACGCGGCAATCATCTGCGACCAGTGTGGTCACTTCCAAATATCGGGGACGCTCCAACATATATTCCCCAGCTATCCGATGTCGGTGAGACGGCTGGCTCTCGATCACGCCCAACTGCGTTCGAGATACGGTGCTGTGCCGTTGATAACCACCTACGATCTCCCGTAAAGCAGGGCTTTTGCCGGTCGCCCCGACCGTCGGGGAGATGGACTGGTCGATGGTTGGGCATGAAGCGTGCGTGCATTACTTATTTTGCCGGAGGTCGCCATACACCTCCGGTGTAACTTGTCGGTCCGAGCCGTGTGTGATTTGCTCTCCGATGAGGTGAGTTTAGATGCCATGGGATCGAAGCGTCTTCATCGCGCAGCTCAACATCGAATATTTGCGCGCCCAGTTGCTAACCGTGACCGACCAGGAGCGACGGCGGCAAATTGAAATACTTCTCGCCGAAGAAGAGGCCAAGCTAGCGTCGCTACTCGATGAGGGGGAGAACGATACGAAGTCGAAGCAAAGTTAGCCTGTCGATTCCAGAGGGGCTGCGCCAAGAGTGTTGATTGCATTCCATAGGATGGTGCAGCTCGCCTTGCGTTGCAGGCGACTTACTGGACAATTGCAACTTTTGCGCGATAAACTTGCTGTGGATGCGGCCATACCCACTACAAAATGGGGGATGGATGAGGGACGAACATCACCACATCAACCGAGAGGATGTAAATTCTCTCGCCGAACGACATGGTATTCCTGCTCGGATCGCTAAGGCCATTCTCCGGATACACGGCCCATCGGCCGCCCAGTGTGACGCGGCTGCGATAGCGTACCGAAAGCGTGTCAAGGGCCACGCTAGTCGCTTGAAATCCGCGCCAGAAAACGAGCGCCAAAGCTTTCACCACAGTCCGCCCAGGCCCAGCTTATAACGAGACGGCGCGCAATGAGTCTTCGCTGTCGGCCGAAGGAAACCCTCAGCGCCGGAGCGGCGTCCGGTATTGTGCGCAAGCTCCCTGTCGCCTATGCCGGCAGGGCGGTGGACGGGTGGCTTGCAGGGCATGGCCCATACCTTTGAGGAACTCTTGTTGTTGCACCGCGTTACCGTGCTCCACGGAGAGCCGGCCATGATCGATGTGACTGCCATTCCTCAGCTCGACCTGAACGAGTATCTCGGACGCTGGTACGAGATTTGCCGTCTGCCGCTCAGGTGGGAAGATGAGACAGCAACCGACATCACGGCGACCTACTCGCTCAACGACGACGGTAACGTCCGGGTGGACAACAGATGTTTCGACGAAGACGGCAAACCATCACGGGCAATCGGCGAGGCCGTGCCGGTCGATGATTCCAATTCCAGATTGAAGGTAACTTTCCTTCCCGAGTTCGTCCGCTGGCTACCATTTACCAGAGGTGATTACTGGGTCCTCAAGATCGACCCGGAATACCGCACGGCCTTGGTCGGAACGCCGGATCGAAAATATCTCTGGGTTCTCTCCCGCCAGCCGCGTCTCTCCGAAGAGACGGAAGCTGAATATCTAAACGAGGCGCGGCGGCAAGGTTTCGATCTGGCCAAACTCATTCACCCGCAACACACAGGCCGCGAAGTGACCGACGAAATGGTTGGGGAAACATAGACCATATGCGGCTATCTCCACCCGAAGCATAGGAGGCCTCGCACTGCGAACGTCCAGTGACCCGTATTAACTGTATCCCGCCGACCGAGCTGAGCGGCCCACATCTGTTGGCCGAATATCGTGAGCTGCCACGTGTATTTGCTTTAGTGCGCGCGGCGATTGCCAGAGGCGAAAAGCCGGACGACCCGCGCAATCCGCCGGAATATCGACTTGGCGCGGGCCATGTTCGCTTCTTCTATTCTCGGCTCGGCTATCTCGCCCGGCGGCAGGCAACGCTGGTGCTCGAGATGCAATCCCGAGGATATCAGCCGAAATATGACAATGCTCTAGCGCTACTTGATGGATTGCCGGCCGAATGGTGCCAAGATTGGACCCCGACAGCGGAAGCGATTGCTCTGAACAAGGCTAGAATTGCCGACCGCCGTTCTCAATCTGGCCCCTGAACCGCTCTCAGGCGGCAGGGGACATGCGCCGTTCTAGACCGACGACTTCCGAGAATGGGAGCTACCGCGCTCGGCACGCTGGCAAGGAACGAAGCCCTTGCCGACCTCACGAAACTCTTGAAGGGCGAGGACGCAACTTCCCCTAGGTGGGAGGTGATCCCCACATCGGTCCGGCAGAAAACTCTCAGGCCTCGCTCAGACGACCGTGTCACCGATCATTTCGGAGACGAAACTATCCTGTTTGCTTGAGAATTTCAATAGGGGCCTTCGCCTTTATCTCCTGGCCGAACATCTCGATTAACATCACGACGCTCTTGTCGTCGGATGCGGCCACCGGGCCTTTCAGTCCAGACAGGACGCCAGCCGCGATGCTGACCTGTTCACCAACAGGCAAGCGGCCATGTACGCGCATCTCGTCGAAGGCTCCCGCCTCCTGCTGCTCCCGTATCTCGCGGATCGTCCTGTCAGCAATACCGATAGGCGGGCCGGCCTCGTCTCCGATCTGGCTGCGCAGTATCCGCTCGACGCTCTCGCAGCCGAGGACGCGGTTCCAGTGGTTGGACGCCATGACGAACAGGTAGCCGGTCATCAGCGGGTAGTACCGCGTCGACCAGTAGTTCTTGCGGGCGTGCTTGAACTCCTTCCGGTAGCGCGGGACATAGACCGTCTGGCCGAGCGAAAGGATTTCCTCGCCGGCTCGTGCCTCCATCCCCGGCCGTGACCGGACGATGAACCACTTCGGCACTGCGTCATTTGCCGGTTGCTGCATCAATTTTGCCCTTCAATGATCCATACGGGTTTCCGCATCGACATCGACCAAACTCGCTTTGCCTTGGCGATGTATGCGCCTTCAAAACAGTTGGCGGTCCACTGTGCCGCCCATTCCTCGGAGTAGACGTGATCGTCGATCCTCTTGCCGTGTCGCATGACTGCCCAGCCCCACAACACATCAACCGGGCCGGCAGCCATCCATTCGGCAGAGGTCATCACGCCGACCGCCTTTCTGCGGCAGCCAGATAATCCGCCTCTGCCTGCATCAGCACAGCCAGTTCGCGTCGCCTGGTTTCAATCTCGTGATCCGGCCGGCGCTTCGGCCCGCCGGAAAACTCGTCGAGCCACGTCTGTTTGCTCCAGACCAGTTTGTTCAACTCCTCGGCCATTTCGGCGTGGGTGAACCTGCCGCTGTGGGTGACCGTCATGCCGAAGCCCTCCGGCGGTCCTGAAGCACGTCGTTCCAATCGGTGCCGAAGCGCAGCGGCAGTTCGACGATCACCGTCAACCCCTTTACCTTGAGGCGCCGGCCGAGCGTGTAGGCGACGGCTTGCCCGGTCAGGCTCTCGTCGTTGTCGCCGAAGATCATCACCGTTTTGACCTCTGCTGGTGGTTCCCATGCCTGCAACAGATCGGCGGTAAGGGCTGCCCACACCGGCACACCGAACAGGCTTGATGCCGCAAAGGCGGTTTCGATGCCTTCCGCTATACCGAGGATGTCGCCGTGGGGCATCAGGCGCACCGCAGCGCCAGAAGGCATCGCGCCCATCATCTTGCGAGGCGAACCAACGTCCGCCTTGAAACCGTCGATGGTCAGATATGTACGGTGCAGCGCAGCGCGCTCGCCGCCGGCTCGTGCTTCGTCGGAAGGATCAACCCTAGCAATCATGGCCGGATGCCAGGAGGCGGACCTGCCGTCCTCGACGTAGCGCTCATCCGCAACCTGTCGCAGCGCTGCCGGGAACTGCGTCAAGCCGAGCCTGCGGTTGAGGTAGCGGCCGGCCGCGTCATCGAGCGTAATCGGCTGGGCGCGCGCCCAAAGCTTCTCCATGGTGTCGCGCACATGGCCGTCATCCTGGCGCTGGCCTCTGGCCGTTGGCATCACCGGGGCCGCGTCGAGATGCTTTTCGATCTCCTGCGCCGCACCCTTGAAATCGCTGTGCAGGAAAAGCTGGACCAGTTTGACGCCACTGCCAGACCCGCATTGCGAACAGATGAACGTCCCGTTTCCGTTCTTGTCGTCGAAGCGGAATCGGTCCTTGCCGCCGCACATTGGGCACGGGCCATGCTTGTTACGAAGACACCTGGAGGGCAGGCCGATCGCCTGAAGTATGCCAGGCCAGCGTCCGCGAGCCCGTTCCCAAATCGGTTCACGCTGACGCATGATTGCGCGCCTCCGCTTTGGCCTTGCCCTTGGCGTACCGAATGTTCTGCGACTTCACCCAATTCAGGAAAGCCGGGTCGGGCGTCATCAGCCCGCGATGCAGCCCGTTTGGCCACGTCCCGTAGCGGTCGTAGTATTTCGCCTTGGCATAGTTCGAGCGGTAGCCTCGCTCCTGCTGTAGCCAGAGCAGCATCGAAAACACCTCCTGCCTCGAATGCGGCGTGGCATCCTCCTTCGATTTCTTCTTTCCTTTGAGCGGGATAAGCTCGCCCTGCAGTTCCTCGACTGGCGACTGCCGCACCGGCTCAAACCCGCATGAGGGGCATTTGCGGACCCCGGCCGGCTTGAGCCGTGAGCAGGAGGGGCATTCCTTCGGCAGGGGCTTTTCCCGTTCCTTCCGGGCGCTGGATTGCTGGTGCTTGCCCATGTCCAGCGCCGTATGGTGGATGTCGTCGACGAAGCCGAGCCGAAGGGTGGTGTCGCTGTGATCGAGGATCAGGCAATCGGCCTTGCCTTCGGCGGTGCGTAGCCCTCGGCCCACAATTTGCGTGAAAAGGATCTCGGATTTCGTCGGCCGGGCCAGGATGATGCACCGCACGTCCCAATCCACACCGGTTGTCAAGGTGTAGACGTTGCAGACGACCTTGATTTGCCCGTTTTTCAGGCGTTCCCCAATCAGCCGGCGTTCTTCCGGCGGCGTGTCCATGTCGACATAGCCTGTCGGTACACCTTCGTTTTCAAACTCGTCAGCAACCCTGCGAGCATGGGCGCGGTCAACGCAGAAGCAAAGCGTCGGTCGTTCCTCACCCAGCCTGAGCCAGGTCGATACCGTGTCGGCGATAAGAACCGGCTGGCTCATCGCGGCCGACAAATCGCCATCGTGATAATCGCCGGCTACCGTACGGACCTTGGACAAGTCGGGATGCGACGGGGCAAATACCCTGAACGGGGACAGCAGGCCCTTGCCGATCAGTTCCTTTGTGGTCGTCGGGATCAGCAGGTCGTCGTAGTGCTTCCCAAGCCCCTTGGTCCAAGGCGTTGCTGACAGCCCGACGAACGGAACCTTTTCCCAGCCGGGCTTGCTCATCCACGTGCCATAGAAGTCGAACCATCGGTGAGCCTCGTCGATCATGACGATGCCGGCGCGCGGGATGGTGCGGCGCATGAGGGTGTGAATACTGGCCACCTGCACCGGCTGGCTCGCATCGGTCGCGGGGTGCTGGCCCTGCATGACGCCGACGCAGTGAATGCCCTGTTCCGCGAACCGCTCGACCGTCTGGTCGACCAGCGACAGAAACGGCACGGTGAACAGAACCGAGTTGCCCTTCGCTACCGCGCCCTCGACAATGCTCGCGCCGATCACTGTTTTGCCAGCGCCGGTCGGGGCCTGAAGCATCGGCCGCTTGTGGCCAGTCGCCAGTGACGTTCGCAGCAGTTCGATGGCGTGCTCTTGATGGTCCAGGAGGGTGAACTTCATAGCCGGTCCTCCCCGTCAGGGAAGATTCTGCCGTTCACGACTGCCAGCGCTGGTCGGGGCCTGTCACCTCCCCTTGAGCTATATCCTGAGAGGTTTCCGCCTTGGATAGTAGGATATGTTGTTCCCTTACTATTCCCCGGAAGACGTCTTCCGGTTGGAGGTGTCGATTTCTTCCGGTTGGAACTTTCCTCGGCGAGACGCTGGCGCACCGCAGCGAGGTCTTTCGCGGTGATGTTGAACCGGCGATGCATCGACAGGGTGATCAAGTCCGACGCCCGCCCAAGACGGCCACGGCTCCGCACTATTCTGGTGGTAACGCCCAAGGCGTCCAGGAGAGTCAGGTAACGCCGCAAATTGCGGTCGGACATGCCGATGTCTTGCGCCAGAGTTGATTGCGCCGCCCATGTCGCACCTTTGCCGTCGACACGAAGGGCGAGGGCATTGACCACTGATTTCAGGGATGCGCTGCCGAAGTTCTGCGAGCGCGCCCATTTGATCGCGGCGCTGCTCATGCGTGCAAGCTCTCCATGATCTCCGCCAGCCGGTCGGCGAGACCGGAGGCGCGCTGGCCCACGGTTGCCCGCATCTGTCCAGACTGCACCAACGCATCGATTGGGATTTCTGCAATCTGATCCGCGAGCGCGACGAACGTGCTTGCTGCCTTCGTCGGATCGGGCGGCGGGCTCGCGGGTTTTGCAGTGGCGTTAGCCCCGCCGTTGGGGCGAGGTCCATCGGCGCGCTTCTTCTCCCAGGCAAGATCGCGCTTGGCTGCCGTCATCTGTTCGTTCGGCGGGAGTTTCTTCAACCGGTCCAGGTAGACGCCAGTGTCGAGGCGGGTGCCTCGGATCAGTGAAAGTGCCTCGTCGATCACCTTCTCGCCGCGCTCTGCGTCTCGCTGGACGGCACGCTCGGACAGGCCGGTAAGCTTCGCTGTAGCTGTTGAAAATGCTGGTGTCTCTGGTGACGCCAAGTTGGCGACACCAGCGCCTTGAAGGTTGGCGCCATGGGCCGTTTCGGGATGCAATTCGAGATAGATCGCCTTGCGCCGCGCTGTCTGCTTGGCCCTATCGGCCGGCGACAGTTCCGCCCGGCACAGGTTCTCATCGATCATTGCCAGTTCGGCGTGCAGATCGTCATCGGTGACGATGATGCAGGGAATTTCTCGCAACCCGGCGAGGTCGCAGGCCGCGAATCGGTGGGAGCCGGCTATGACCTCGTATTTGCCGCCGTCGCTGCGGCGTACCCGGATCGGGTTGATGAGGCCAAGCTGCTCGATGCTCTCGGCCAGCCCTGACAAGGCCGCGTCATCAAGCGGTCGAGCGTCTGCCCGGCGACGGAGCGCGTCTATTAACAGGAGGGTGACTTCGCTCACGCTGCTACGCCCTCGCACGAGCGACGGGCTTTTGCAGCTTCGATAACCGCGATGATTTCAGACCGGGGCCAGCGTGAGAGCGCGCCTATTTTAACCGGTCTTGGTACCGTTCCATCGGCAACGCGGCGCCAAAAGGTAGGGAGGCTGACTTGAAGAACTGCCGCGCCTTCTTTGGCGGTGAGCAGGGGGTCTGTGATATCCATTGATTAGCCTTTCGCGGTTGCGATTTCGGCTAATCAATGCTGATAACGTTTGATCCGGTCCAATGAATGAGGGCCAGTAAATGCCCTATTCAGGCCAAGAACTACGGAGGAATTAATGCTTAATTTCTGGCATTAATTTCTGGCATATTTTGTGGCTCTGGGCGGCGTAAGGGTGTCAACCAAGCCTGAATTGTACTTCGGGACACGTTTACGCGGAAGGCTTGGTGAACGAACTCGATGGCTTCTTGAATAAGGGCTTCTGTCTTCTCAGTCGTGCAACCGGTGCGAACGCGTTCGGCATATAAGTTTTGAACTGCGAATTTCGCCATGCCATCAGCTTTCGGCGGTCTGCCGCGAGGCCGATGGCTGACTTTTGGAGGCTCAGACGTACCGTTGCCGTCATCGATTATAAGGGTATCGCAATACATATCGCCTGACACAGACCCTAGCAGGCCATCCGGCCGAGGAAATACCGCTAAGAGGTCATCGGTGCTCACCTGGGTGAACTCGTATGTCTTGGGAGAGGCCGAGAGAGAGCATCCCTCCCAATCGATCCCTCTAAGAGTCCACTCGCTTGGAGCGATATTTTCGAAGGAACCACAATCGCTAGGTTCAAGCGAATCACGACCTTTTTCCCGCATGTGCCATTTTTCGGAGTAGACCCACCCAGTTGCTTTAAGAGAGCCGCGAGAGAGGGCTTGGAATACGGAAGCCCTGGCTCGGTCCACAATTGAATATAGGGGCGCCTCCTGATCTTCCGCCCATTTCCCTTCGGATACTTCTCTATCTATTTTTTCCCGCCATTCGCGCAGGAATTGTTCACTATGAGCAGTGTCCTCGGGCGTCATCGTGGTGCGCCCTGTTCTGACTTCGAAGGCTTTGTCTTGTATGCCGTAGAGGCGAGCAAGTTGTCCTTCTGCATAGACTTGGTGCTCGGCAGCTGTTCTGCCCCCGTATATCCCTAATTTTGCTTCAACGTATCGATGATAGTCGATGCGGATGCCAGCTAACTCTAACTCTGCCTGGGTAAACAGGCAGTCGTTAAAGCCGTAAGGCTCGCCGGTTTCCAGGAAATAATCCGGGTCTGACCGGCAGTCATTTTCATGGTCATCACCCCAAAGTGCCATATCCGGCACTCTGCCAAATGCCACCCATAAGGCTGCTTCTTCCACGTAACACGTTGGGGGGATTTCTACTTGAGTGAAGATTATAGGCATTGCGTTGGTTATCTCTCTGACCGTGATGGGATAACAGAGGTGATATGCTCGGCCCACGCCTGCATCACCGCTCTTCTTTGCTCTAGGTAGTCTGTCCTTCGATAGGCGCGCTCGACCGACCCGCCGACAATGTGGCCAAGCACCGTCTCTGCGACCTCGTAGGACGTTTCCGTCTGTTCCTCGATCCAGTCGCGCAGCGATGAGCGGAAGCCGTGTGGCCTGAATTCTAGCTTGGCGCGCTGCATGAACATGCTCATGGTCATGTCGCTGATGACGCCTTTGCGGACGCTGGGGAACAAGTGGCCGCCTCGCGCATGGCGACGTGCCTGGGCGATCACCGCCAGCGCTTCAGGGGCTAGGGGTACTCGGAAAGCTGTGGTAGCGTCCTTCCTGCCTTTCATCGCTTCGGCCGGGATGGTCCACACATCGCCTTCGATCTGATTCTCATGAATGTGGCGAAGCGGACCAGAGCGGACGCCTGTCAGGATCAGGAGCCGTAGGGCTAGGTGGGTGACAGTGCCATCGGAAAGCGACTGGTAGAAAGCGGGCACGTCTTTCCACGGCATTGCGGGGATGTTTTCCGCACGGTGCCGCGACTTGCCGAGTAGGGCGCGGGCCTTTTCTGTCGCCTGCAAATCGACATCGAGACCGAGGGCCGCCGCGTGGCGCATGACGATCCGCAACCTGCCGAGGGCTTTCTGTGCGGTGTCAGCCTTCTTGTGCCATATCGGGGCGAGAGTATCGCGAATGTCCTTTTGGTCGATGTCGGCGACCGGCACCTTCCCGAGCTTCGGCAGGACGTGAAGTTCCAAGGGAGAGAACCACCGGCCCGCTACGCCATCACCCTTCAGCTCGGCTTTGCGCGCTTCGAACGCCTCTTTGGCCACGTCCTTCAGAAGATGGATATTCCGGGCCGCCTCTCGCTTCTCCCGCTCGCGCTCCTTGATAGGGTCTTTCCCGGCCCGGACGATGGCGCGCCATCTTACAGCCGCTTCTCGCACTTCCTTCAAGGATACCTCGGCGGCTGATCCGAGGCCCATTTCTCGGCGCCTGCCGTGTATGGTATAGCGAAGCACCCATTGGGCGCCGCCATCAGCGCGCTTGTGCAGCCAGAGTCCACCGCCGTCAGCGTGCTTTCCGGTGGCCGCTGATTTGACGCCGACTGCGCTCAATCGGTTCAGCGGGCGCGGCATAACGTATCCACCCCTGTATCCACCTTTCGCCATGCCATCAAATGATACAGGATGATAATCTATGGCGGCGAACGAAACAAGAACCCTACGCCAAATCAAGGTGATTGAGAGCTGATGAGGGAGGGTGAGGCGCGGCGATATTGGATTGATATGCCGACCACCCGCACCATTCGACCCTGTTTTATCGCGTATTCTCGATAGGCTCGAGAATTGAAGACGGATTAGTCGCTTTCCAGGCGGTTTTCCTGACATGCAACAACACCCTGCAGGGCGACGCCTGCGTTGGCATTCTGGCGCTGTCGACCCATCCTCGTTCGGCACGGCGCGAGCCTATGGCTGCGGGGCGAATTTGCTCGAATGCTAGCTAAATCTTAACAAACCCTGAAAGGGTTGATTCAGCCGAATCGGCCAGATCTTGCTCTCGCAAAGCCGCAGTGTGCCGCCGCGCGATGGGAGACAGCAAGGTTATGGAAGACCGTTTCGAGCTCGTTCTGGACCCGCACGACCTTTGGATGGTTTGGGACAAAGAGAAGGAAGAGCCAGTCGTTTTTGCCGACCAACTCCTGGCCGGTCTGAGCAAGTCAGAGGCGGCAGCAGCCTGTGAGGTACTGAACGAAATTTACAAGCGGCGGAAACTCGAAGACGCTGCCTGACACCAATTCCAGGCGATCAGCGTTAGCCTCACCCGTCCGCCGTTCCTGCCAGGTGCGAGGTAAAGGCAATTCAGATCATACCGCCATTGGTGCGCAGTACCTGACCGTTGATCCAAGCGCCTTCGTGGGTTCGCTCTCCGCTTCCTGACCGGTCGGCGTCCTTCGGACCCCTCGCAACCCCGACGGCTGATGGACTTTTGCGTGCCCGCGTTGCCCGCTGCTAAGCTTGTCTTTTGCCGCCCCAGCGGCCGAACCTGTCGCTCCGGAGCGGCGTCATATCGATGTCCGGGGTCTCGCCGCTGACGAGGTCGGCCACGAGCCGTCCGGTGATGCCGGCCAGCGTCAGGCCGATATGGCCGTGGCCGAAGGCGTAGGTGACGTTGGGCAGTTCGGGGGAATTGCCGATCACCGGTAGCGAATCCGGCATCGACGGGCGGAAGCCGAGCCACGTTTCCGTGGCTTCGCCGGCACGGGGAACGAGCTTTCCGACGCCTTTGCGGATGACCTCGATGCGGTTGGCGCTGGGCGGGGCGGAGAGCCCGCCGAGTTCGACGGTCCCGGCGGCGCGCAGGCCGTCCGCCATCGGCGTCATGTAGAAGCCTTCCTCGACGAAGCAGACCGGCCGGCTCAGGAGCTTGCCCGCCTCGGGGAACAGCACATGGTAGCCGCGCTCGGTGTCGAGCAGGATGCGGTCGCCGACCTGGCGGGCGAGAAGCGCCGAGCGGGCACCCGATGCCACCACCACGTGGTCGGTTTCATGGTCGGTGCCGTCGATGGAGAAGGCGACGCGCGAGCCGGCGCGGCGAAGGTTCGTCGCCTCGCCGGTCAGGAATTTTCCGCCTCTCTCCACGATCGCCAGCGCGAGGGCGGCGGCAAGCCGGCGCGGGCTGTCGATGGTGAAGGCATCGTTGAACAGCACGCCGCTGCGGTAGAGCGGGGCGACGTTCGGCTCTAGGTCGCGGACCTGGCTGGCGTCGATCCGGGTGAGGTTGACGCCGTGTTCTTCGCGCCGGCGATGCCAGTCGTCGGCGGCGTCGAATTCAGCCTGCGACTTGTAGAGATAAAGGCAGCCGGTTCGGCGCAGGAGCGGCTCGGCGTTCGCGATCTCGATCAACGGCATCCAGCCCGCTTCGGCCCGGTTGAGCAGTGAGGCCAGCACCGCGATGATGCGCGCTACCTCGGCCTCACGGCCGGCACGCAGGAAGGCGAGAAGCCACGGCAGGAGATGCGGCAGGTAGCGCCAGCGGATCGCCAGCGGCCCGTTCTGGTCCGCGATCATGCGCGGCACCTGCCAGACGAGGCCCGGCGTGGAGACGGGCAGCACCGCCTGGGGTGCGAAGGTGCAGGCGTTGCCGTAGCTGGCGGCCTGCCGCCATGCCGCGTTGCCGAGCGGCGGCTCCCTGTCCGCCAGCGTGACCTGAAAACCGCGCATCTGCAGCCAGAGCGCCGAGGCGAGGCCGACGAAGCCGGCCCCGATGATGGTGACGTGCCGGCGCTCCGGCTGGGAAGGTCGTGCCGGGTTCGGGCTCATCGTCGTTTCCGGTTGCGGGTCTGGGCGGCGACCCTACGTCAAACGAAAGCGCCGTGACAGTGCTTGTATTTCTTGCCCGAGCCGCACGGACACAGTTCGTTGCGGCCGACCTTGCCCCAGCTTGCCGGGTTCTTCGCGTCGCGGTCTTCCGGCGCGACGACGGCGCCGGCTTCCTGCCGGACCAGGACGGCGGTGTCGCCGCTGTGGAAGTCGTCCTCGCCGGTGGTGCCGTCGATATGGCTGCCATAGGCTTCCGGCGCTTCCGGCGGGGGGGCGTCGGCGGCCTGGCGCACCAGCTCGACACGCATCAGCTGACCGGTGACGATCTGGCGCAGATTGCCGAGCATCGTCTGGAACAGCTCGAAGGCCTCGCCCTTGTATTCCTGCAGCGGATCGCGCTGGGCGTAGCCGCGGAAGCCGACGACCGAGCGCAGGTGGTCGAGGTTGACGATGTGCTCGCGCCACAGCGCATCCAGCGACTGCAGCACCACGGAGCGCTCGACATAGGTCATCACTTCGGGGCCGAAACGCTCGGCGCGGTCGGCCACGGCGGCGTCGACGGCGGCGGTGATGCGCTCGCGGATCGCGTCCTCGGCGATGCCTTCTTCCTGCGCCCATTCCTCGATCGGCAGGTCGAGGTTCAGATACTGCTGCACCTCCGCCTTGAGGTTGGCGACGTCCCACTGCTCGGCATAGGCGTTTTCGGGGATGTTCTTGGCGACGATCTCCTCGATGACGCCGTTGCGCATCTCGGCGACCATTTCGCCGAGGCCCTCGCCGTCCATCAGGTCGAGGCGCTGCTCGAACACCACCTTGCGCTGGTCGTTGGAGACGTCGTCGTATTTCAAAAGGTTCTTGCGGATGTCGAAGTTGCGGGCCTCGACCTTGGTCTGGGCCTTTTCCAGCGCCTTGTTGATCCACGGGTGGATGATGGCCTCGCCCTCCTTCAGGCCGAGCTTGCGCAGCATGCCGTCCATGCGCTCGGAGCCGAAGATGCGCATCAGGTCGTCCTGGAGCGACAGGAAGAACTTCGAGCGTCCGGGGTCGCCCTGGCGGCCCGAGCGGCCGCGAAGCTGGTTGTCGATGCGCCGCGATTCATGGCGTTCGGTAGCCAACACGTAGAGGCCGCCGGCGGCCAGAGCCTGTTCCTTCAGCCGCGCGACGTCGGCGCGAATTTCCTCCTCGCGCGCCTCGCGCTCCGGGCCTTCCGGCATGTCGGCCAGTTCCTCGGCGATGCGCATGTCGGCGTTGCCGCCAAGCTGGATGTCGGTGCCGCGGCCGGCCATGTTGGTGGCGATGGTGATGGCGCCGGGCTTGCCGGCCTGGGCGACGATGGCCGCCTCGCGCTCATGGTGGCGCGCGTTCAGCACTTCGAAGTCCTTGAAGCCGTCCTTGCGCAGGCGCTCGGCCAGTTGCTCGGATTTCTCGATCGAGGTGGTGCCGACCAGCGTCGGCTGGCCCTTGGCGTGCGCTTCCTTGATCTCGCGCACGATCGCCTGGTACTTCTCCTCGACGGTGCGGTAGACCTCGTCGTCCTCGTCGATGCGCTGGACCGGGACGTTGGTGGGGATTTCCGTCACCTCCAGCCCGTAGATGTTGCCGAATTCCTCGGCCTCGGTCAGCGCCGTGCCGGTCATGCCGGCGAGCTTCTTGTACAGGCGGAAGTAATTCTGGAAGGTAATGGAGGCCAGCGTCTGGTTTTCCGGCTGGATCTGCACGTGCTCCTTGGCCTCGAGCGCCTGGTGCAGGCCTTCGGAATAGCGGCGGCCGGGCATCATGCGGCCGGTGAACTCGTCGATGATGACGATCTCGCCGTTGCGCACGATATAGTCCTTGTCGCGCTGGAAAAGCTGGTGGGCCTTCAGCGCGTTGTTGACGTGGTGGACGATGGCGACGTTCTCGACGTCGTAGAGCGATTCGCCCTTCAGCAGGCCGGCATCGCGCAGCATGTTCTCCAGCTTTTCCGTGCCTTCCTCGGTGAAGGTGGAGGTCTTCTGCTTCTCGTCGATCTCGTAGTCGGCGGGCACCAGCTTCAGCATGAAGGCGTCGATGGTGTTGTACATCTCCGAACGGTCTTCGAGCGGGCCGGAGATGATCAGCGGCGTGCGCGCCTCGTCGATCAGGATCGAGTCGACCTCGTCGACGATCGCGTAATTGTGCGGGCGCTGCACCATCTGGGCGCGCTCGTACTTCATGTTGTCGCGCAGATAGTCGAAGCCGAGCTCGTTGTTGGTGGCGTAGGTGACGTCGCAATTATAGGCGTCGCGGCGCTCCTCGTCGTCCATGCCGTGGACGATGATGCCGACGCTCAGGCCGAGGAACTTGTAGATGCGCCCCATCCATTCGGCGTCGCGCTTGGCGAGGTAGTCGTTGACGGTAACGACGTGCACGCCCTTTTCGGCCAGCGCGTTGAGGTAGACGGGGGCGGTCGCGACCAGCGTCTTGCCCTCGCCGGTGCGCATCTCGGCGATGCCGCCGTCATGCAGCACCATGCCGCCGATCAACTGCACGTCGAAGGGACGCAGGCCGAGCACGCGGCGGGCGGCCTCGCGCACCGTCGCGAAAGCCGGGACGAGCAGGTCGTCCAGCGTCTTGCCGTTGGCGAGTTCCTCGCGGAATTTCTGGGTGCGGGCTTTCAACTCGTCGTCGGAAAGCGCCCGAATTTCGTTTTCCAGTGCGTTGATGGCCTGAAGCCGTGGCTTGGTCGCCTTGACGCGGCGATCGTTGGCGGAACCGAATACCTTGCGGGCGAGAGCGCCGAAACTGACCATAAATGGTCCCTTTGCTTGTATTCCTGGCCGTCGCGACAGCGCTGCCGAGCGCCATCGAAATCCGCCACGAGGGGAACAAAACACCGAAAAGCGCCCGAAAACGGTTCTGGACGCGGAGTCGGTGGACAGATAAGAGGGGGCTCAATCGATGTCAACGGCGCTGCATATTCCCCTTTGACGCCAGATTCCGCCATATTCCGGTCGATTTGAAAGCGCTTCTCGCCTCAACTGTTTCTCTTGGAGTTCCCTTCTTATGATGTTGTTGTCCAGACGCTCACCGTTCGCCGGCCTCGGCTTCGTCCTCGGCCTTGCCACGCTCTCCCTTTCGCCGGCCTTCGCGCAGGAAGCCGCCCCGTCGGCGCCGGCCCAGGCCGCGGCCCCGGCCGACCCTGCTGCCGTGGTCGCCACCGTCAACGGCAAGAACATCACCGAGGCCGACCTGTCGCTTGCCGAAGGGGAACTTTCGCAGCAATTTGCGCAGCTTCCGCCCGAGCAGCGCCGTGCCGCGGCCCTCTCGGCCGCCATCGAGATCAAGGTGCTGGCCGACAAGGCGGTGGCCGACGGGCTGGACAAGGACGCTGAATTCCAGCGTCGCGTCGCCTTCCTCCAGCAGCGCGCCCTGCACGGCGAGATGGTCGAGAAGGAGGTTGTCGGCAAGATCACCGACGACGAGCTTCGGGCCCGCTACGACAAGGAAATCGCCGCCCAGCCGCCGGTCAACGAGGTGCATGCCCGTCACATTCTCGTGAAGACGAAGGAAGAGGCGGAGAAGATCATCAAGGAACTCGACGGCGGCGCCGATTTCCAGAAGCTCGCCAACGAGCACACCAACGATCCGAGCGGCAAGACGAACGGCGGCGACCTCGGCTATTTCGGACCGGGCCAGATGGTGCCGGAATTCGACAAGGCGGCGCAGGCGCTGGCGGTCGGGGCCTACACCAAGGAGCCGGTGCAGACCCAGTTCGGCTGGCATGTCATCAAGGTCGAGGACAAGCGCGCCAAGCAGCCGCCGGCCTTCGACGCGGTCAAGGAAAACGTCCGCTCGATGGTGATCCGCGACAAGTATTTCGCGCTGGTCAAGCAGGCGCGCGCCGACGCCAAGGTCGAAATTCCCGACGCGGCGCTGAAGAAGGCGGTCGATGCCGCCGAGGGCGCCGAGTAAGGCCGGCTTCGTTGCGGCCGCGCATCCGGCGCGGTACAGCCGAAATTAGTGGAACGGGCGGGCTTGAAGTCCGTTTGTCCTGCTTTTGGCGATGCCTTCTCTTTCCAACGGCGGTGCGACGGCGCGATACTGGCCTGCAATGCGCTCGTAGCTCAATGGATAGAGCACCGGACTTCGAATCCGTAGGTTGCAGGTTCAAGCCCTGCCGAGCGCGGCGGTTTTTCTGTCTCACGCCAGTTCGCTTCGCTCACGGCTCCGACGGGGCGGCCTGACGGCCGACGGGCGGTCGCCCTTGCGGCTCTTGGCGAGCCGGAGCGGTTTTCTTGGGCCGGGCCAGTTCCGGGCGGTTGCCCGTGTAAAGCTTGCGGTTCGGGCGGCTTCTGCAAGCCAAATCGCTTGCACAGCGCCGCCGCATCGGGCAAACCGGCGACATTTCGCAGTTTCCCGCCGAGGCTTCCAAATGTCCGCATCGATCTCGCCGCTCGCGCCCAAGAAATACCCGAAAATGCCGGCCGTCGAGGGCGTGCGCATCGCCACCGCCGAGGCCGGGATCAAATACAAGGGCCGCACGGACCTCCTGGCGATGGTCTTCGACGAGGGAACGACCGTTGCCGGCGTCTTCACCCGCTCCAAATGCCCGTCGGCTCCGGTCGACTACTGCCGGGAGAACCTGGGCGGCGGCAAGGCGCGCATGCTGGTCGTCAACTCCGGCAACGCCAATGCCTTTACCGGAAAGAAGGGCCGCGAGACGACCCGCATCACCGGCGAGGCCGCCGCCAAGGCTGCGAACTGCAAGCCGCGCGATGTCTTTCTCGCCTCGACGGGCGTCATCGGCGAGCCGCTCGACGCCTCGAAGTTCGGGCCGCTGCTTGCCGGAATGGTCAAGGAGGCCAGGCCCGACCTGTGGGTCGAGGCGGCCAGGGCGATCATGACCACCGATACCTATCCGAAGGTCGTCACCGCCACCGTCAGGCTCGGCGATGTCGACGTGACCCTGAACGGCATCGCCAAGGGCGCCGGCATGATCGCGCCCGACATGGCGACGATGCTGTCTTTCGTCGCCACCGATGCGCCGATCGCGGCCCCGGTGCTGCAGGAACTGCTGTCGAAGGGCACGGCCAAGACCTTCAACGCGGTCACCGTGGATTCCGATACTTCGACCAGCGACACGCTGCTGTTGTTTGCGACGGGTGCTGCCGCCCGGCGCGGTGCGGCGCCCGTCGTCGACGCCAAGGACGCCCGCCTTGGGCCGTTCCGCCGCGCGCTGGGCAAGATGCTGAAGACACTGGCGTTGCAGGTCGTGCGCGACGGCGAGGGCGCGCGCAAGCAGATCGAGGTGACGGTGACCGGCGCCAAGTCGGCGCGTTCGGCCAAGCGCATCGCGCTTTCGATCGCCAATTCGCCGCTGGTCAAGACGGCGGTGGCCGGCGAGGACGCCAATTGGGGACGCGTCGTCATGGCCGTCGGCAAGGCCGGGGAGCCGGCCGACCGCGACCGCCTCTCGGTCTGGTTCGGCGACAACCGGCTGGCGCATGAGGGCGAGCGCGACCCCGCCTATTCGGAGGAGGCGACCTCGGCCTACATGAAGCGCGACGAAATCCGCATCCGTGCCGATATCGGCATCGGCCGCGGCAAGGCGACGGTGTGGACCTGCGACCTCACCAAGGAATATGTCGCCATCAACGGCGACTACAGGAGCTGATCGGGTGTCCCGGCACCCCGCCAGCATCCTTGCCACCGTACGCCGCTACGAAGCGGCGGGCTTTCGCGCGTGGCCGGCGGCGGCGGTGCATTACGACGGCACCTGGGTGGTGCGGCTGACGGCCGGCCATCCAGCCAAGCGGCTGAACTCGATCACGCCGCTCGATCCCGGCGACATCGATGGAATGGCGGATCGGATCGGCCGCGCCAGCCGGCGTTTCGAGGCCTACGGCCGGCCGCTCACCTTCCGCCTGTCGCCGTTGGCCGGTTCGGTCATCGCCGCGCATCTCGACGCGGAAGGCTGGAGCCGGTTCGACGATTCGCTGATCATGCGCATGCCGCTGGCCGACGCGCCGGTGGAGAACGCGATCGACCAGATTCCGCTACGCGACATCAGCCGCTTCGTCAGCGCCTCGCTCAAGGTGCATGGCTCGGATGCGTCGTTGCGGCCGGGCCTGTCGGAAATCATCGGCGCGATCCAGCCCGAGGCCGGGCTGTTCGTGCTGGAGCGCGGCGACGAGCCGCTGGCGACGCTGATCTGCGTGCATGACGGCGACCTCGCGGGCCTGTTCGAGATCGCCACCGACGAGTCGGTGCGCGGGCAGGGCCATGGCCGCCAGCTGATCCTTTCGGCGCTGAAATGGGCGCGCCTGCGCGGCGCGCGCGAAGCCTGGCTGCAGGTGGGAGCCGACAACGGGCCGGCGCTCGGGCTCTATCGCCGCCTCGGCTTCAGCGACGTCTATCATTACCACTATCGCCGGCCACCCGGAGCGCAGACGTGTTGAAACCGGATGGACGGCGGCTGGTCCTGGTCACCGCTTGCGCGCTGATCGATGCCGATGGCCGCGTGCTGATTGCGCAGCGCCCGCAGGGCAAGCAACTGGCGGGCCTGTGGGAGTTTCCCGGCGGCAAGGTCGAGCCCGGCGAGACGCCGGAGGAATGCCTGATCCGCGAATTGCGCGAGGAGATCGGTATCGAGACCAAGGTCGCCTGTCTCGCGCCGCTCACCTTCGCCAGCCACAGCTATGACGACTTCCACCTGCTGATGCCGCTCTATGTCTGCCGCCGCTTCGAGGGGATCGCGATGCCGTTGGAGGGCCAGAAGCTCAAATGGGTGCGGCCGCGCCAGATGCGCGATTATCCGATGCCCCCGGCCGATGCGCCGCTCATCCCGGCCTTGATCGACCTGCTCTAGGTTGCCGCCGTTCGCGGCAGGGTTGTACGCCGCCGGATTGTTAATGGAAGATTTATCTTGCCATGACAATTTGAGCGAGTAGAGCGCTCTATGCGCGCATGACGATGCTGGGAGCCGGAAATGAGCCTCGACGACTGGGATTCGATCCGCCCCGACCGCCGCGCCCGGGCCATCGACGCCGGCATGGGCCTTTTGCGCATCACCCTCCTGTTCGGTTCGGCCGTCGTGGCGCTGGCGCTCATGGCGGTTCCGGTCCTGGATAACTACAATGATCGCCAGCAGGTCGCGCGCGGCGGCCTGATCGGCGTCGACTCCACCACGACCGGCTCGATCAACCGCACCAGCACCTATACGATCCGGCGCAGCGTCTTGCAGTCTTCGCCGGATTCGGTCTGCGTCATCCGCGCCAACCGGCATAGCGGCGATTGCTGACCGGTACCGGCCCGCGACCCATTGCGGGACACGTTCGGGCCACGCGGTTCATCGGCCGTTAAGCCTGCCGCGTTAACCTTTATTAAGCGGTGGCTGTTATTGTCCGGCCAGAGGACAGACGATGCCCCATTCATTGCGACGGTTTCTTCAGGACGAGAGTGCCGCCACAGCCATCGAATACGGGCTGATCGCTACGCTTATCTCGATGGCCCTTTTTGTCGGCTTCGGCAGTTTCGCCGACAGCCTCGGCGGCTTGTGGGACGACAACAGCGGCAAGATCACGGAAGCGTTCAGGCAGGGAGCCGAGTAGGCTGCGGCCCGACGCAGGCTTTCCTCCGTCAAGAGTTGCCGGGATTTTCCAGAATTTTCGCCAGCGACACCTTGCCCGAGCCGGGCTTCAGCGGTTTTTGCTGCGAGGGGTCGGGGGCCCATCCCGACATCCAGACCAGGGAGAACGTTGCCCGGATGCGGCCGTCCGGGTCGGAGAAGCGCTCGGCATAAATTTGCGCCGCGCGCGCAAACAGGTCCCGGCGGCCCGGCCGGCGGGGGCGGTCGAGCATCGAATTCGTCTCGCCCATCGCTCGCAAATCCGCCATCAGCGAAAACAGCGTGTCGTAGCGCACCACCACCGTTTCGATGTCCGCGACCGGCAGGGCGAACCCGGCGCGTTGCAGCAGCGCGCCGGCATCTCGGACGTCAGGAAAGGGAATGACGCGCGGGCTGGCGCCGCCGTAAAGCTCGGTTTCGGCGACGAGCAGGCTCTCGCGCAATTCCGCCAGCGTGCCGGCCCCGGCGAAGACGCCCAGGAACAGGCCGTCCGGCCTCAGCGCCCGGCGCACCTGCGCCAGCAGGCCGGGAATGTCGTTCATGGCCTGCAAGGACAGGAGCGAGACGGCGAGGTCGAGGCTCTTTTCCTCGAAGGGCACCGTTTCGGGTGTCGCTACGATGCCCGGCTGGTCGCCCAAAAACAGGCTGTCGGCTTCGATGCGGAGGGTTTCCGATACCTTGCCGCTGGCCTGCATCACTTGGGCGGCGGCCGGGGTCTGGCAGAAAAGCGCCGCCGCCCTGGCGAATTTGCGCTCCACCGCGTCCAGCCGTTCGGCGAGGTCACCGGCGGCGCGCTGCATCAGGAAATCCGCCCCGGCGACGGGGCGCTCCAGCGCCCGCCGCTTGCGCGCGAGCAGCAGCGGCTTATCGAAAATCGGCTGCACGGTCAGCTTCCTGTCTTGCCGGCATCTGCTAGGATGCCCCGCACATCACGTGGCTCAAGCGATGGCGGATATCAAGGGGCTTTCCAGAATCGCGCTGAACTGGCCGGCGCGGCTCCTGTTTCCGCCGGTCTGCGCCGGCTGCCGTCGCCATGTCGCGCAGCCCGGCGTGCTGTGCGCCGAATGCTGGCCGAAACTGCGGTTTCTCGAGCGGCCATGGTGCCCGGTCATGGGGACGCCGTTCATCCACGACATGGGGGGCGGGTTCCTGTCGGCGGAAGCGATCGCCGATCCGCCGCCCTTCGAGCGCGCCCGGGCTGCCGTGGCCTATTCCGGCGTCGCGCGCCGGATGGTGGCGGGCCTCAAGTATCATGATCGCACCGACCTTGCCCCGTGGATGGCGCGCTGGATGATGCGGGCGGGTGCGGAACTCGTCGCCGAGGCGCAGGCGATCGTGCCGGTGCCGCTGCACTGGCAGCGGTTCCTGCGGCGGCAGTTCAACCAGTCGGCGGAACTGGCGCGCGCGCTTTCGAAGCTGAGCGGCGTGCCGTTCGAGCCGGGAGCCGTCAGGCGCGTTAAGCAGACGCGCCAGCAGGTCGGACTAGAGCGGCAGGAGCGCGAGCAGAACGTCCGCGCCGCCTTCCGCGTGCCCGCCGAGGCGGAAATCCGGATCGCCGGGCGCCGGGTTCTCCTGGTCGACGACGTCTATACGACCGGAGCGACGGTGCGCGCGGTGACGAAGGCGCTGAAGAAGGGCGGAGCGGGGGCGGTCGACGTGCTTACCTTCGCGCGCGTGCTGCCCGGGGACTTCCGGCCCGACGAAACGCCCCTTATATAGGTGGCAAATGACGGAAACGCATTATGGCTGATGTGACCATCTATACCCGCATGGCGTGCGGTTACTGCGCGGCGGCCAAGCGCCTGCTCGACAGGAAGGGCGTTGCCTATACCGAGCACGATGCGAGCTTTTCGCCGGAACTGCGCCAGGAAATGATCGCCCGCGCGAATGGCCGCGCGACGTTCCCGCAGATTTTCATCGGCGATATCCATGTCGGCGGCTGCGACGATCTGCACGAACTGGAGGCGCAGGGCCGCCTCGACGCGCTTCTGGCCGACGAGACGGCAGTGCAGGGCCAGGATACGGCAAAGCAGGGATTGTGATGAGCAAGAGTTTCAAGGCGGCGGCCGTGCAGATGCGGTCGGGTAAGGATCCCGAGCGCAATGCGGCGGATATGGAAAAGCTGGTCCGCGAGGCCGCGCGCCAGGGCGCGACCTATGTCCAGACCCCGGAAATGACCGGGGTGATGGTGCGCGACCAGCAGGCGCGGCAGGCGGTCTTCACGTCGCAGGACAAGGACGTGACGGTAGCTGCGGCACAACGCCTGGCGAAGGAACTCGGCATTTTCCTGCATGTCGGCTCGACCGGCATCCTGCGCGCCGACGGCAAGATCGCGAACCGCGCGCTGCTGATTTCGCCGCGCGGCGAAACCCTTGCGACCTACGACAAGATCCACATGTTCGACGTCGATCTCGACAATGGCGAAAGCTGGCGCGAATCGGCCGCCTACGAGCCGGGCCGGCAGGCGGTGGTCGCCGATCTGGACGGCACGCGCTTCGGCTTCGCGGTCTGCTACGACCTGCGTTTTCCGCAACTGTTCCGCGCCGAGGCGCTGGCGGGGGCCGAGGTGCTGACGGTGCCGGCCGCGTTTACCCGGCAGACCGGCGAGGCGCACTGGCATGTCCTGTTGCGGGCGCGGGCCATCGAAAACGGCGCCTTCGTCATCGCCGCCGCGCAGGGCGGCCTGCACGAGGACGGTCGCGAGACCTATGGCCATTCGCTCATCGTCGATCCGTGGGGCAGGGTGCTGGCCGAGGCCGCGCACGACGAACCGGGCGTCATCGTCGCAGAGATCGACCCGACGCAGTCGGCCGCTGCGCGCGCCAAGATTCCCAACCTGAAGAACGCGCGCGAATTCGGCGTCGCCGCCGCTTCGGTGGACGAGATAAGGGGAGCGGCGTCGTGATCCGGTTCTCCCTGGTCTGCGACAAGGCCCACGAATTCGAGGGCTGGTTCCGCAACAACGACGATTTCGACACGCAGGTGAAGCGCGGCTTCGTCGATTGCCCGGCCTGCGGTTCGCACAAGGTCGGCAAGGCGCTGATGGCGCCGGCGGTCTCCACCGCGCGCGGCCGCGAAAAGGTGGCGCTGGCCATGGGCGAAGAGCAGAGGAAGGCGCTGGCCCAACTCAAGGCCATGGCCGAGAAGGTCCGCGAAAACGCCGACTATGTCGGCGACAAGTTCGCCGAGGAAGCCCGGAAAATCCATTTCGGCGAGACCGACCCGCGCGGCATCTACGGGGAGGCGACGCTGGAGGAGGCCAGGGGCCTCGCCGAGGACGGCGTTTCCTTTATGCCGATTCCGGTCTTCCCGGACGACCACAACTGACCCTTTCTTTTTTGCGCCCTGGCGCATTTGTGCCGGCCGCCTTTCGTGGTCGGTTCGCCGCCGAAACGGGTGCATGATGAAATTTTTCTGGGATTCGGCCTTCGGCCTGCTGGTGGTGACCGGCGCCTTGCTCGGCCTGTCGCTGCCGCTCGGGCGGATGGCGACGGACGTCGGCGTTCCGGGCATGGTCTGGGCCTTCGTCATATCGCTCGGGGCCGGCGGCCTGCTGTGGGCCGTCACCATGGCGCGGGGCGTCCGCTTTCGCCTGACGGCCCACAAGCTGCGCTATTTCTCGATCGTGGCGCTGGTTTCCTACGCCATCCCCAATCTCCTGATGTTTTCGGCGATCTCGCATCTGGGCGCCGGCTATACCGGCATCATGTACACGCTGTCGCCGATCATCACCCTGATCCTGTCGATCCTGCTCGGCGTGCGGCGGCCAAGCACGCTCGGCGTGATCGGCATCGTCGTCGGCTTCGTCGGCGCGGCGATGGTGGCGATGACGCGCGGCGAGGCGGGGCAGCCGGCGGCGCTGTTCTGGGTGGCGATGGGGCTGCTGGTCCCCGTGTTCCTGGCGATCGGCAACATCTACCGGACCTGGGACTGGCCGGGCGATACCGGCCCGACCGAGCTTGCCATCGGCAGCCATCTGGCAGCGGCCGCCATGCTGCTCGTCGCCATCCTGGCCCTGCCGGGCGGCGGTTCGCTGCAGCTTCTGGGGCAGGTGCCTTGGGTGGCGGCCGTGCAGGCAATCTCGGCGGCGGTGATGTTTCCGGTCTATTTCCGCCTGCAGGCGGTCGGCGGGCCGGTCTATCTCAGCCAGATCGGCTATGTTGCGGCGGCGGTCGGCCTGTTTTCGGGAACGCTGTTCCTCGGCGAGCACTATCGCGGCCTGACATGGGCCGGGGCGCTGGTCGTGGTGGTTGGCGTGTTCATCACCACGAAGGC
>Ga0182735_1000652_pt1 | contig 26463 bp, 20 predicted proteins | sample eDN5th30CKraftMG_FD_128524 | JGI IMG/M metagenome (GOLD analysis project Ga0182735, IMG submission 128524) | Enriched Miracle-Growth compost microbial communities from Emeryville, California, USA - eDNA 5th pass 30_C Kraft MG (version 2) (version 2) ...
CGCGCACGTCCCGAGGGCCGCAGCGCGCGGTACACGGCGATCGCCGCCCTCGCCCTCGCCCGGACGCCCGCGCCGCTGCGCGAGCAGACCCGGGCGCCCGCACCCCCGGAGGTCGTCGCGGGGATCCGGCCTGCCGGGCTGGGCGGACCGGACCGCGGCGTGACGGCGCTCACGGTCTGGGCGGCCGCCGAGGCGGTCGGCGAGGTCGACGTGCCGATGCTCGCACTCCTGCGCACGACGGTGCTCGCGCCGCAGCCGCTCGACACGGTCGTCTGCGCGTGGGCGCTGACGGCGGCGCTCGCCGTCCTCGCCCTCGAGCCCGACGACGATCTCGCCCTCACCACCGCGCGTGCCGCGAAGGAGCGGCTCCTGCGGGCACAGGGGCCGCACGGGCTGTTCCCGCACGTCACGGCGGCGGTCGGTGCGCACGGCGAGCGGACGGGAAGCCGCCTGGTCCCCTGGCGTGCTCGCGTCGGCAGCTTCGCGGACCAGGTGTACCCGCTCCAGGCGCTCGCCCGGTACCACCGCACCGCCACGGACCCCGCCTGCGCGCACGCGGCCGACCGAGCTGCGGCCGCGGTGGTGCGGCTCCAGGGGGACGCCGGGCAGTGGTGGTGGCACTACGACGTGCGGTCCGGCTCCGTCACCGAGGGCTATCCCGTCTACTCGGTGCATCAGCACGGCATGGCACCCATGGCGCTGCAGGACCTCGAGCTGGCGACCGGCACGGTCCACCGGGACGCCGTCGAGCGTGGCCTGCGCTGGCTCCTCGCGCGCCCCGAGCGCGGCGGCGCTCTCGTCGAGGCCTCTGAGGACCTCGTGTGGCGCAAGGTCGGGCGTGCCGACCCGGGCAAGCTGGTGCGGCGGGCGGCCGCGCTGACCGCGTCCGTGCACCCCGGCGGCCGTGCCCGGCCGCTCGCCCGGCTCTTCCCTCCCGGGGTCGTCGACAGGGAGTGCCGTCCCTACGAGTTCGCCTGGCTGCTCTACGCCTGGTGCGCTCCGCGCCCCGAGGCGGCACGATGACCGCGGGGGTCGTGCCGGTGACCATGTACGGCATCCGGATCGACCCGCTCACCCTGGAGGAGGTGGTCGCCCGGGCGCGGCAGGCCATGTCGACGCACGGTCGGCTGCTGATCGCGGTCGTGAACGCCGCCAAGGTCGTCCACCTGCGGGACGACGAGCTGCTGCGCGACTCTCTCGCGCAGGCGGACGTCACCGTGGCTGACGGCCAGTCGGTGGTCTGGGCGAGCCGGGTGCTGGGGCACCGCCTCCCGGAGCGGGTGGCGGGGATCGACGTGTTCGAGCGCCTGCTGGAGGTGGCCGCGGAGGAGGGGCGCTCGGTGTTCCTCCTGGGCGCCCGCACCGAGGTCCTCCAGACGCTCGTGAGCCGGCTCGCGGACCGCCGTCCCACGCTGCGCGTCGCGGGGTACCGCGACGGCTACTTCACCGCGGCGGAGGCGGACGACGTCGCCGCCCAGGTACGGGCCAGCGGAGCCGACATGCTCTTCCTGGGGATCACCTCGCCCAAGAAGGAGACCTTCCTGGCGCGGTACGCCGACACGCTCGGTGTCCCGGTGCTGCACGGCGTCGGTGGCTCCTTCGACGTGCTCGCCGGCGTCACGCGCCGCGCACCGGACCGCTGGCAGCGCTGGGGGCTCGAGTGGGCCTTCCGGCTGCTGCAGGAACCGCGGCGGCTGTGGCGCCGCTACCTGGTGACGAACACCCGCTTCGTCGCGCTCACGGTCCGTGAGCGGCTGCGACGAGGACCCGGTACCGGCCGGGACACCGACGAGGAACGAGGCGCAGCATGAACGAGGTCTTCTCCGGCACCGTCGCCGTCGTCGGGCTCGGGTACATCGGGCTGCCCACCGCGGTCGCGCTCGCGACCCGCGGGATCGCGGTCACGGGCGTCGACGTGAACGAGAGCACCGTGGACGCCGTCCTGCACGGGCAGGTCCCGTTCGTGGAGCCCGACCTGGCGATCGCGGTCAAGGGCGCGGTCGGTGTCGGCCGGCTCACCGCCACCACGCAGGTGCCAGCCGCCGACGTCTACATCGTCGCCGTGCCCACGCCCTTCCAGGCCGACCACACGGCGGACCTCACGTACGTGGACGACGCCGTGACGGCGATCGCTCCGCACCTGCGCCACGGTTCGTTGCTCATCCTGGAGTCGACCTCGCCTCCCGGCACCACGCTCGGGGTGAGCAGGCTCCTCGGTCGGCTGCGCCCCGACCTGCGGATGCCGCACGAGTCCACCGGAGTGCCCGACGTGCACGTCGCCCACTGCCCGGAGCGGGTGCTCCCGGGGCGGATCATGATCGAGATGGTGACCAACGACCGTCTGGTCGGCGGCATCACCCAGCACTGCGCCGAGGCGGCCGCGGCCGTCTACCGGGTCTTCACCCAGGGCGACATCCTCACCACAGACGCCGCGCACGCGGAGATGGCCAAGCTCGTGGAGAACGCGTACCGGGACGTCAACATCGCCTTCGCCAACGAGCTGTCGCTCGTCAGCGACGCCCTCCGGCTGGACGTGTGGGAGATCATCCGGCTCGCCAACCGTCACCCGCGCGTCAACATCCTCAGCCCGGGACCGGGAGTGGGTGGGCACTGCATCGCGGTCGATCCGTGGTTCATCGTCGCGGCCGCGCCGGAGCAGGCGCGGCTGATCCGGGCCGCCCGGGAGGTGAACGATGCCAAGCCCCACCACGTCGCGGGCCTCGTCCTCGAGCGAGCCTCGCGGTTCCGGGACCCCTCGGTCGTGTGCCTCGGCCTGACCTTCAAGGCGAACGTCGACGACGTGCGCGAGAGCCCTGCTGCGGAGGTCGTCGGGCTGATCGCCGACGGCGCGCCCGGCCTGTCTGTGCAGGTGTGCGACCCCTTCGTCGACGCGCTGCCCGCGAGCCTGGCCGCACGGCCGAACGTGCGCCTGCGCCCCGCGGACGAGGTGCTCGACGACGCTGACCTCGTCGTGCTGCTGGTGGACCATGACCAGTTCCGGTCGATCGCACGAGCGCGCCTCGAAGGCAAGGTCGTGTTCGACACGCGCGGTGCGTGGCGGCGGTAGCGAGGGGCACCGGCAGGCGCCGCCAGGACGACGCGCACCCGTCGCCGAGGGGGATCCTGCGTCTAGGCCGCCGAACGCACGGCTCTCGACGGCAAGGTCACCGGGACGAACTGCTCCGGGGCGGGCCCGAGCCCGAGCAGGTGCTCGATCGCCCGCACCACGCGGAAGCGTGCGAGCCCGTCCCCGTACGGGTTCACCGCCCGCGCCATCGCCTCGTAGGCCGCGGCGTCGGTGAGCAGCCGGGTGGCCTCGTGGAGGATGCGCGCCGGGTCGGTGCCCACGAGCCGCACGGTTCCGGCGGCCACCGCCTCGGGTCGCTCGGTGGTCTCGCGCAGCACGAGCACGGGCTTGCCGAGCGCTGGCGCCTCCTCCTGGATCCCGCCCGAGTCGGTGATCACCAGGGTGCTGCGTGCCATGACGCGGGCCAGGTCGCTGTACTCGAGAGGCTCGGTGACCAGCACGTTCGCCAGCCCGTGCAACGGGGGCAGCAGCACGTCGCGCACCCCCGGGTTCGCGTGCGCGGGCAGCACGACGAGGACGTCCGGGAAGCGTTCGGCGAGCGCCCTGACCGCGCCCGCCGTCCGGCGCATCGGCGCGCCCCAGGACTCGCGTCGGTGGCTGGTGACGAGGATGGTGCGCTCGTGCTCGAGGACCGGTGCGAGCTCGGGCACGACGAGCGGCAGGTCGCGGGACACGACGTCGAGCAGGGCGTCGATGACGGTGTTCCCGGTGACGACGACGTCCTGACGAGCGATGCCCTCGGCCAGGAGGTTCTGGCACGCGGCAGGTGTCGGTGCCAGGTGCAGCACGGTGAGCGCGGTCGTCAGACGCCGGTTGATCTCCTCGGGGTACGGGTCGTACCGGCGTCCCGTGCGCAGCCCCGCCTCGACGTGAGCGACGGGAACCTGAGCGTAGAAGGCCGCGAGCGCTGCCGCGAAGACCGTGGTCGTGTCCCCCTGCACGACCACGAGGTCCGGGCGCAGCTCGGAGACGACCCTCCCGATCCCCTCGACCACGCCGCTCGTGATGCCGGCGAGGTCAGGGCGGTGGCGCACGAGGTCGAGGTCGCGTGCCGGCCGGATGCCGAACAGCCGGTTGACGCCGTCGAGCATCGCGCGGTGCTGGCCGGTGACGACGACGGTGCAGTCGACGAGCGGGGACGCCTCGAGCTCTTGGACCACCGGGGCGAGCTTGATGGCCTCCGGCCGGGTGCCGAAGACGACCAGCACGCGCGGCCGCGCGGCAGCGGTGCCGTTCATGCGATCTCCTTCACGGGAGGGCGGGCACGGCGCCACCGCGCGAGGACGGGCCTCGCCCCGCCACCGCGTCCGCGCCGCAGTCGCTCGACCGCGGACAGCGCCGTAGCCGTCGCGGCAGCACCCAGGACGACGATCATCCCCATCGCGCGGTGCGGGTTGCCGCGCTCGTAGACCAGGGACGGGACCGGGGCCGAGGGCTCCACCGTGATGCGGTTCTCGGGAGCCACCCCCTGGGAGTCCTGGACCTCCTGGGCGGTGCGGCTGATGCGCGCGACGAGGGCGGCCTGCCGCGACCGGACGTCGGCCTCCGAGGGACCGGCGACCTCGACGTCGAGCACCTGGCGGTCGAAGTTGTGCGCCCACTGCCCTCCCGCGTCGGGGAGCGTGACGGTCTCGCCGTCGACGACCCCTCGGCCCGTCAGCGTCACCGGGCCCGAGGCGCGCGCCCCCGCGCTGCCCTCGACCCCCATGGCGCGCGCGACCACGCCCGCGGTGGTGATCAGGTTCTGCGAGGTCACGGAGAGCTTGTTCGGGTACTCGACGCTCTGCGGAGCGGTGAACAGGACGTCCACCTGCGAGTAGTAGACGCCGGGGCGACGGTCCACCCAGGCCAGGAGCGCCGCGGTCACGACGAGCCCGACGAGGGTGACGTACCAGAGCCGGACGGCGAGCCGCAGGAGGTCGATCACAGGCATCGAGACGCTCCTTTCGAACCGTTCTCAGTCTGGCACCGGCCCCCTCGTCCGGTGCCGGACGTCGCGGATGAAATAGCGGGCGAAACGGCCACCGGGCCGCCACGCGGTCCTAGCATCGAGAGAGGTTGACCACCCAGACGCCCGGCACACGGGACGGCGGGTGCGGCTGCTCGGGAGCCGGTCATGTATCTGCGGGACATGCTCGCCACGCTGGGGCGTCGTTGGTACGTGCTCGTCGTGGGCGTGCTCGGCACGGTGGCGATGTGCGCGTGGGTGGTGCAGCAGGTGCCGCCCAACCAGGTCTCCACGGCGAGCGTGCTGCTGCTGCCGCCGACCTCGGCCGTGGACACGGGCGGGAACCCGTTCCTCGCGCTGACGGGCCTCGAGCAGCCCGGCGACATCCTCACCAAGTACCTCAGCTCGGACGACGCCCGCCAGCAGCTCCTCGAGGGCGCGTCGCCGTCCGCCGACTACACCATCGGTCTGGACCCGAGCACGAGCGGACCGATCCTGCTCGTCACGGCGGACGACTCCACCGCCTCGGGCTCCGTGGCCCTGCTCGACAAAGTAGTCGCGGCCGTTCCCGCGAGCCTGACGCTGCTGCAGACGCAGGTCTCTGTCCCCGTGCCCGCCCAGGTCAGGTCGATGGTCATCGCCCAGGACTCCGTCCCCACCCCGAAGCGCACGCCGACCGTCCGGGCGCTCGTGGCCGCGGTGGGTGCGGGCGGCGTCGTCACCGTGTTCGCCTGCGCGCTGCTCGACGTGGCGGTGCGTCGCAGCCGCGACCGGCGGGCCGCACGCAGGGAGCGACCCGGCAAGGAGCGACCCGGCAAGGAACGGCGCGAGCGACGGCCCGGCGAGCGCGGACCGCACGCAGCTCGGCTCGGGCGGGAGCGCGCACGCGCCGAGCGGGCGAGCACGCCGCCGCAGGTGCAGGAACGAGAGCGGCAGGGTCGGCAGCCGCGACCGAGCGAGCCGCGGCCGCCCCGTGGTCCGGGGCTGGCCACGTCCGGCGACGAGGCCGCCGACACCGACGCGGCGCAGCGCGCCCGGCGTCTCGCCGAGGCGGTGGTGGGCAGCCACCGCGGTACCGAGGATCCGGACGAGCCGTGACCACCTCGGTCCGGGCGCCTTACGACGCCCAGGTCGTCCCGCGGCCCGCGGCGGCCGCCCGGGACGCTGTCTCCTGGCTCACCGTGTGGCTCGTCGTGCTCTACGCGGTACCTTCCCACCTCGTGATCGCGCAGCTGGGCGGCGCGGGGTCGCCGTCTCAGATCCTCGCGCTGGTCAGCGCGCTGTGGTGGGGCTGGGACCGCGTCCACCGCGCGCAGGCCCCGCCCGACGGGCTCCGACCGGTCGGTGCCGCGCTCGGGGTGCTGCTCGCGGCCGTGGGCGCCAGCTATGTGGCGGCGATGCTCCGACCCATCGCGAGCGCCGAGTCCTCGACGGCGGACCTCATGCTCGTCGCCGTGCTCGCCTGGGCCGGCACCACGCTGCTGGTCGCGGACGGTGTGCCCACGCGCGCCCGTCTCGAGGTGCTCGTGAACCGGGCAGCGGTGGCGGGCGGCGTCATGGCCCTGCTCGGGATCGTCCAGTTCGTCGCGCACCGGTCCTTCATGGAGCTCGTCACGATCCCCGGCCTGTCCGAGAACGGGTCGGTCGTCGGTGCCTACGCTCGCGAGAGCTTCACCCGTCCGTCGGGGACCGCGGTCCACCCCATCGAGTACGGCTACGTGCTGACCATGCTGCTTCCGTTCGCGGTACACCGGGCCCGCACGGCCCCTCACCGCGCCCTGCGTCGCGCGTGGCCCGCCGTCGCGATCGGGTGCGTGATCCCGCTGTCGCTGTCGCGCTCGGCGATCCTCGGGGCGGTGATGGTGCTGGTCGTCGTCGTGCCGACTCTCTCGCGGGCGAGCCGGTGGGCGCTGGTCGCGGGCATCGGCGTCGGCGGCGGTGTCATGTTCGTGACCGTGCCGGGCCTGCTCGGCTCGGTGACCGGTCTGTTCACGGGGATCGGCGGGGACACGAGCGCGGCCTCGCGCACCGGCAGCTACGAGATCGCCGGGGAGCTCGTCGCCCGTGCGCCGGTGCTCGGACGCGGTCTGGGCACGCTGCTGCCCAGCTATCGGATCTTCGACAACCAGCTGCTGCTCCTGCTCGTCGAGATCGGGGTCGTCGGGCTGCTCGCGTTCCTCGGGCTCGTCGTGACCGCCTGGGTCGTCGCGCTGCGGGAGCGTCGTCGCAGCGTCGACCCGATCGCGCGGGACCTGGCGACCGCCGTCATGGCTTCGCTCGCCGCGGGCCTCGTGGGACTGGCGCTGTTCGACGCCTTCTCGTTCCCGATGGCCGCCGGGACGCTCTTCCTCGTGCTCGGGATCGCCGGCGCCGTGGGCAGGATCGGTGCCGTCGGACGCCTTCCCGAGTAGTCCGGGGACCCCTCATCCATACCTCAGGTTCACCCGCATGTTCGCTCCTGGCGAACAGCCTCACCCTTGCGCAGGTCGTGCTGACAGCGGCGGTCCCCGGTGGACCCGAGGACTCGGATCGTTATTAGGCAAGCCCCCGCGGGCCGTGTTTCATGGGCCGAGCTGCCCGTGAGAACAACGATCTGCAAGGAAACCCATGCCTGCACGCTCTGCTCGAACGCCCTCGGCTCGAACCCTCTCTGCTCGAACGCATGACGCGCGCTACCGCCGTACCGTCACCCGTCGTCTCGCCGCGACCGCTGTCTCCCTCCTGGCTCTCGCCGGGATGGGTGTCGGCGTCGTCGCCGCCGCGGCCGTGGGCAACCAGGCCTCCGTGGCGGCGAAGACCGCCGGAACGATCGCGTCGGCCCGCACGGCACCGAGCGTGACGTCGAGCACGGCGTCGCGCCGCGGTTCCTCGGTCGCTGCGGCGAGCACCGCCGTCGGCACCACGACGAGCGCCGCAGCCGCCGCGTCGCCGGGCACCGTCCTGCACCTGTGGGACGACGCGCAGCCCGCCGGGTCGGTCGTCGACACCGCCACGGACCCCGTGGAGCTTGGCACGCGCTTCGTCGCCAAGGTCGCCGGGACCGTGACCGGCGTCCGGTTCTGGAAGGCGTCCGCGGCCAACGCGGGCACCCACACCGGGACGCTGTGGAGCGCGAGCGGCAAGCGTCTCGCGACCGCGACGTTCACGGACGAGTCGACCCAGGGTTGGCAGACCGTGCGCTTCAGCTCCCCGGTCGCCGTCACCGCGGGCACCACCTACGTCGTCTCGTACTTCGCTCCGCGCGGCGGGTACTCCGCGACGCTCGGGTTCACGGGCACGCCGGGCAACAGCGCTGCCTTCGCCGTGACCGAGGGCGCCACGGGCGTCTATGTCTACGGCCCCCGGTCGGCGTTCCCGACCAAGACCTTCCGCAGCGCGCAGTACTGGGTGGACGTCCTCTTCCAGGTCGGCACGACCACCCCCACCGCATCCCCGTCATCGTCTCCGTCATCGTCTCCGACCTCGTCGTCACCGACCGCGCCGGCCACGCCGACGAACCCGTCGAGCCCCGCCGCACCGTCGGACGCCGCGACCCCGACGACGCCCACCGACCCCGGCACGCCCACGACGCCGGGGACCGGCGGCAAGGGCTGCGCGGCGGTCCCGAGCTCGTGCGGGTTCCCCGACAGCACCACGACCGGCGTGACCGACACGTCCGTGCTCAGGACCGTCCCCGGCCAGGTCACCTCCGGCAAGGGCTGGCACTACAACGGCGGCTGGATCGTCGTCGACACCGACGGAGCCGTGCTCGAGAACGTGATCACGAGCGACGGCATCGACGTCGACGCGAACAACGTCACCATCCGCAACGTCCGCAGCACCGCCACGGGCGAGACCTGGGGCATCGGCCTGCGCCACGCGAAGAACACGACGATCACCGACACCGAGATCCTCCCGACGGCCGGCAAGACCCGGCTGCTCGTCGGCATCAAGGACGTGTACGGGGACGCGACCGGCACCACGATCGACCGCGTCGAGATCACCCGAACCTCGACCGGCATCCAGATCGGCGGTGGGCTGATCGAGGACTCCTACGTCCACGACCTCGACATGATCAGCGGTGACCACGTCAACGGCACCACCTCGAACGGGTTCACCACCCAGCTCACCATCCGCCACAACACCATCTTCAACAAGTTCTCCCAGACCGACGCCGTGAGCCTGTTCCAGGACTTCGGCACCGAGGAGAACCGCCTGATCGAGAACAACCTCCTGGCGGGCGGCGGCTACACGATCTACGCGGGAGCGAACGCGGGCAAGGCCGCCACCAAGAACATCGTGGTGCGCGACAACGTCGTCTCGACGATGTACTTCCCCGGCGGAGGCTCCTACGGTCCCGCGACCGCCTACAACCCCGCGGGCGCGGGCAACGTGTGGGAGAACAACACCTGGGCGGAGACCGGCAAGGTCATCCCGGCACCGTCCAGGTAGCCCCCTGCCGGTCCGCTCCCCGCCCGTCCGCGCGCTCAGCGCACCAGCCAGCCGGGAGCGAGCGCCAGGACCGACGGCCGCCGGCGCGGGCTCAGCAGCGCGGCGATCGCCGCGCGTGAGCGGGAGTGCCCCCGGGCCCACCACGTCAGCTCGCTGGCGACGGTCACCATCTGGTAGACCGTCGCCAGCGGCGCGCGGTGGGCCCGCCCGTACAGCCTGACCTTGTTGACGATCTGCAGCGTGTGCGTGAGGTCGTCGCGCCCGGATCCGCCGCCCGCGTGCCGGACCTCGGCGTGGGGCGTGAACCAGGTCTCGAACCCGGCGTCCGCGGCCCGCAGGCACAGGTCCGTCTCCTCCGAGTAGAGGAAGAACGACTCGTCCCACCCGCGCAGCGCCTCGTGGCACTCGCGCGTGACGAGCATGGCCGCGCCCGTGGCCCAGCTCACGCGGTGCGCCGTCCGGTAGGCCGCGTCCCCTGTCACGCGCTCGCTGAGCGGCGCGGCGCCCGTGAAGCCGAGGCCCGTCGCACGCAGCAGCGTGGGCTCGCGCCGCAACGAGTGCTGGACCGTGCCGTCGTCGTCGCGCAGGAGGGGGACGACGATCCCGACGCCCGGCCGGGCCGCGACCGCGAGCAGCGGGGCCACCGCGCCGCGCGCCACCACGGCGTCGGGGTTGAGCACCAGGATCCGGTCCGCCTCTGGCGCGGTCCGCACGCCGGTGTTGATCCCCGCCGCGTACCCCAGGTTGGGCTGCTCCACCACGTCGCAGTCGCCGCGTTCCCGGGCGAGCTCCGCGGTGCCGTCCGAGGAGTCGTTGTCGACGACGACCACCCGGGTCCGCACGTCCTCGCCGACCCCCTCGAGCCCGGCCGGCAGCGAGTCGAGCAGCCTGGGCAGGTCGGCGGCGCTGCGGAAGGTCACGACCACGACCAGCAGATTCACCCTGCACCCCGCCCCTGCGCCGCGCGGGCGCGCCTAGTGTGGCGATATGGCACGAGTATTGCTCATCGCGCCGACGTGCGACGGCACGGACGTGGGTGAAGCGTGGGTCGCCTACCGGTGGGCGAAGGGGCTCGCCGAACGGCACGACGTCACCCTGCTGACGTACTGCAAGCGCGACCGGACGCCCGCTGCCGCGCAGCTGCGCGGCACGACGGGGGTGCGCGTGGTGGAGTGGCGCGAGCCGCCGCTGCTCGGCCGCGCAGAGCGGCTCAACAGCATCGCGAAGCCCGCCTACCTCCCCTTCTACCTGCGCGCCCGCCGGTGGATCCGCGGCGCGCAACGTCGCGGCGAGGTGTTCGACGTCGCCCACCAGCCGGTGCCCGTGGCGACCCGGTATCCGTGCCCGGCGACGGGGCTCGGCATCCCCGTGATCGTCGGCCCGGTGGGTGGCGGGCTGGCCGACCCGCCCGGGTTCGCGGACGACGCCGCCACCGACCCCTGGTACATGCGGCTGCGTGCGCTCGACGCGGCACGTCTGCGCCACGACCCCTGGCTACGACGGACGTACGAGCAGGCGTCCCTCGTGGTCGGTATCGCCCCGTACGTGCGCGAGCGGCTGTCGGACCTGCGGCTGCACGACTATGCCGACATGGCCGAGACGGCGCTGGAGTCGTTGCCCGGCCCGGGGTGGGGGGCGCCCTCCCCCGACCCCGCGCGCACCGGTGCGCTGCGGCTGCTCTTCGTGGGTCGACTGGTGCGGACCAAGGGCCCGCGCCACGCGATCCGTGCGCTCGCGCTCGTCACCGACCGGGCCACCACGCTCGAGATCGTCGGCGACGGTCCCGACCGCGCGGCGTGCGAGGCGGAGGTGGTGCGGCTCGGCCTCGAGGGTCGCGTGACCTTTCGCGGGACGCTGCCGCACGCCGAGGTCGAGGAGCGCTACCGCGCGGCCGACGTGTTCGTCTTCCCGAGCTACCGGGAGCCAGGCGGGAACGTGGTCTTCGAGGCGATGGGCTTCGGGCTGCCGCTCGTCGTCACGGACCGCGGCGGCCCGGCCGCCGTCGTCGACGACTCCTGCGGCTACCGGGTGCCGGTGAGCGACGCGGCCGCGCTGGCGCGCGAGGTCGCGGCCGCGATCGACCTGCTCGCCGCCGACCCGCGGCGACGTCGCGCGATGGGTCGCGCGGCACGCGACCGGGTCGCGACGGTCGGGCTCTGGTCCAGCAAGATCGCCCAGATGGGCGCCTGGTACGCGAAGGTCGGCGAGCAGGCGTGACCGACGAGCCACCGCGAGCCGCCACGGCGGGCACGCCGTGCGCACGACCCAGCGTGATCGTCCCCGCGCACGACGAGGAGCGGGTGATCGCCCGAACCCTGCACGGGCTGCTGGGCACGTCCGCCGTCGAGCAGGGCGGCGGTCCCCGGACGGCGCCCGGCCCTCTGCCGTTCGACGTCGTCGTCGTCTGCAACGGCTGCCTCGACTCCACCGCCGAGCGCGCCCGGACCGTGCACCCCGCGGTCCGGGTGATCGAGATCGACGAGGCCTCCAAGCCGGCCGCGCTCGCTGCGGGCGACGCCTCCGCCAGGGGGTACCCGCGCGTCTACCTCGACGCCGACGTCGAGCTGGACGGCTCGCACCTGCTCGCGCTCTGCGCCGCCGTGCGCAGCACCGGCGTGCACGCCGCCGGGCCACGACGAACGGTGGAGCGGGCCGACTCCTCGTGGGTGGTGCGCCGCTACTACGACGTCTGGGAACGGCTGCCCCAGGTCGTCGACGGGCTGTTCGGTCGCGGCGTCCTCGTGATGGACCGCACGGGTCACGCCCGGGTGCGCGCGCTGCCCGCGATGATGTCGGACGACCTCGTGGCGGCCGAGGCCTTCGCGCCGCACGAGCGCGTGGTCGTCGAGGACGCCGTCGTCGTCGTGCGCGCGCCGCTGACGACCGCAGACCTGCTGCGGCGGCGGGTGCGGGTGGTGACGGGCAACGCGCAGGCGAGCGCGGCCGGGCTTCGCTCGCCCGCGAGCGTGACGTCGCCCGGCACCCTCGTCGCGCTGGTGCGTGAGCGGCCGCGGTCGCTCGGTGCGGTGACGGTCTTCGTCGCGGTCACCCTCGTCGCCAGGCTGCGGGCACGCCGGGCCATCCGTCGCGGCGACACCACGACGTGGCTGCGGGACGCGAGCAGCCGGACGGGTGGGCGCTAGCTCTACCCGGCCCTCAGGTCGACCGGACCGCTCGGCGTCCCGCCACGACGTCCAGGACCGCGCGCACGAACACGGCCGTCGACTCGTCCCACCCGGCGCGGTGCACGCTGGTGGCGGCAGCACGCGCCACCTCGTCCCGGCCGTCCCGGTCGAGCGCCGCGGCGAGCTCCTCGGCGATCCCCCGGGGCGTGGGCGCCGCCCAGCGCACGAAGGGGTTGTCGAGGTCGGCCCGGACCCGTGGCGCGTCGTTCACGACCGGGATCGCACCCGCGGCGAGCATCTCCTCGGGGACCAGGGACATGTTCGTGAACGCGAGGGCGATCCCGGCGACCGTCTCGTTGTACAGCGCGTTCAGCGCGCCCGCCGTCAGGCTGCCGTGCCGCTCGTGCGGCACCCGCAGACCGCGCGGCGTCCCGCCGTAGGTGTGGATCGTCGTCGCGGGCCGCATCCGGTGCAGCTCCTCGAGGGCGAGGGCACCGAGCAGGTAGCCGCGTCGCGCCGGGCCGGGCCTCGCGTAGAAGACGACACCCTCGCGCTCGCGGGCGGGGTCCAGCAGACCGTAGACGTCCTGGTCGCAGCCGAAGGGGACGAGCACGGGCTCGACACCGACGTTCTCCCGCAGCTCCTGGGCGACGGTACGACCGAGCGCGAGCGTCGTGAAGCCGAAGCGATAGGTGTCGCTCGCCAGCTCGTGCTCGCTGCCGCGCGGATAGAAGTACGGCTCGAAGTCCTGCACGAAGTAGAGACGGTGCACCGGCCCCGCCACGTACCGTGCGACCGCGTGCGCGGTCTGCCACGAGGTCGCGACGACGACGTCGACCCCGCGCAGCCCGCCGCGCAGGTCGACCACCGCGGCCCGCACCCGTGGCCAGGCGTCCCGCACGACGCGTTCGCGGGGCGCGACGTCGTCGGCGACCGGGTCATAGAGAGCGAGCACGCAGGTGTGCCCGGCGGCCTCCAGCGCCTCCACCATGCGGAACGCGGTGGTGTGCCCGCCCGACCCTGGAGCCGGCGGGATCATCGCCCACGCGATCCGCAGCCCGTTCGCGGGCGCCGCCCGCGGTGCCGGGACGTCCCGCGCGACGGCCTGCGAGCTCATGACGTCCTCGGTGCGCAGCATGAGCGAGAGCTCGTCGGCACCCGTCCGGTCGACGAGCTCCAGCGCGGCCCGGCGCAAGGCGTTGCGCGGCCCCATCGCCCAGGCGCGCCCCGCGGCGCGAGCCGCACCACGCACGCCTGCCCCCGCGCGCCCGCCACCTGACACGACTGCCATCACGACACCGCCTCTCGCACCACGTGCACGCTGCGGACCGTGGCCGCCGCGACGTGGACCAGTCCCGCGTGGTGCTCGACCATCTGCCGGGCGCTCGGAACCTGCCCGGCAGCGGCGGCCGGTGCCACGGGGCGAGGTGTGGCACGCGCGGTCCCTCGGCTCGCCCCGCGCCCCGCACGCACGAGCGCGTCGGCCAGCTCCGCCGCGTTGCGCTGGCGCCGGGCCCGCCGCGCACGACGGACCGCGCGCTCGTCGACGTCGGCGGCCGCGCAAGCGGGGTTGGCCACGACGACGGCACCGTCCCCGACGCGGGCGGCGAGCTCGCGCGCGCCGCCCGCGTCGGAGAGCACGAGCGGCAGCCCCGCGGCGGCCGCCTCGCTCGCGGCGATCGACCAGCCCTCGAAGAACGAGTCGAGCACGAGCACGTCCGCCGCGGCACGCAGCAGGCCCGCGTCGCTCGCACCGAGCAGGTGGACCCGGTCGGGGTGGGCACCCGCGCGACGCGCGGCCTCCGTCCGCCGCAGCTCGAGCGGGTCGGCGACGGCCCCGGCCACCACGAGGCGCAGCGCGGGCAGGTGCGCGACCGCCTGATCGAACGCGGCCACGAGGCCGGGCAGGTTCTTCTGCGCGTCGTACCTCGCCAGGCACAGCACGACGACGTCCCCCGTGACCACCGGTGCACCGACGGCGCCCGAGAGCATCTCCCGGGCCCGGTGCCGGTGCGCGGCCGGGGGACGGCCGGGGACGACGTCCGCGCCGTTGGGCACGACGACGACCCGGTGCGCGTCGGCGTGCGCGAGGTGCGCGAGATGGTGCTCCCCCACGCACGCGCTCACGGCGACCGTGCGGACCGCGGTCCGCCAGGCCTCGTCGATCCGGCGCCACTGCTTGCGGGACCGGTGGATCTCGAGGTTGTGCACGACGGGCAGGAACGCGAGGCCGGCCTCGCTCGCGCGGCGCGCCACGCTCTCGGGCGCGTTGTGGAGCTCGACCACCTCCGGACGGAAGGCGAGCACGGCCAGCACGAGGTCGTCGACGTCGGGTGTGACCACGACCTCGACACCCGCCGCCCGCAGGGACCGTTCGACCGCCCCGCCACCGGTGCAGAAGACGGCGACGGAGATGCCGTGGTGCGGCAGCCCTCGCGCGAGGGCCCCGACCACCTCCTCGACGCCGCCGGAGTCGAGCCGCCCTGTGACCAGGGCACAGCGCAGGACCAGGGCACGGCGCAGGCCCGGGGCGCCTCGCCCGGGGGACGGACCGGCGAGCCGGTCCTCGTCCGACGTGCTGCCCAGGACCAGCGCGTCCTCGGACGTGGTCGCTGGTGGCGTGGACGACGCCGGCGTGCCGTAGAGCCGGTCACCCTCCCGGGGGTCGTCCACGAGCACGGGCAGCGTCGGCGGCGGCAGCGCCCTGCGCTCCGTCGCACGCATCGCGCCGTACCGGAAGGACGCCGGCAGCAGGTCGGTGACCGCCACGAACCAGCGGTAGCACTCGAGCGCGACGGCGGCGCGCCGCCGGCCCCGCGCGCGGGCGCGAGCCTGCACGCTCGGGGCGGTGCTCGACGCAGGGACCGGGCCCGTCACGTCGCACGCTCCCCCACCGCCGCCGCCAGCACCTCGACGACCCGCTCCTGCTGGGCCGCGGTGATGCCCGGGAAGATCGGCAACGAGAGGATCTCGCGGGCGTGCTGCTCGGCGACCGGGAAATCGCCGGGGCCGTGCCCGAGGTCCGCGAGAGCGGGCAGCAGGTGCAACGGTGCCGGATAGTGGACGCCGGCGCCCACCCCGGCCCGCTGCAGCGCCTCGAGCACGCGGTCGCGGTCCGGCACGCGCACGACGTACAGGTGCCACACGTGCGCGGAGGGCACGTCCGCCACCGGCAGGACCACGCCTGAGCACGGCCCCAGCAGCGTCGCGTACCGCGACGCCGCCTCCCTGCGCAGCGCGTTCCAGGCGTCGAGGCGCGTCAGCTTCGCACTGAGCACCACGGCCTGCAGCTCGTCGAGGCGCGAGTTCATGCCGGCCACGTCGTGCTGGTACCGCTGGGTCCCGCCGTGGTTGCGCAGGCCGCGCACGCGCGCCGCGACCTCGTCGTCGTCCGTCGTCACACCGCCCGCGTCCCCGTAGGCACCGAGGTTCTTGCCCGGGTAGAAGCTCGTCGCGGCGACGTCCCCGAGCGACCCGGAACGTCGTCCTTCGACGCTCGCGCCGTGCGACTGGGCCGCGTCCTCGACCACCCTCACGTCGGGGCCGACCGCGGCGCGCAGCGCGGCGAGGGGCGCGAGCCGCCCGTACAGGTGCACGCCCGCCACGGCGCGGGTGCGTGAGGTGAGCGCCGCCGCGACTCTGTCGGGGTCGATCATGAAGTCATCCCTGACGTCCACCAGGACGGGTCGAGCACCCGCCCGCAGCACCCCCTCCGCGGTGGCCACGAAGGTGTTCGCCGGCACGACCACCTCGTCCCCCGGCCGGACCCCGACCCCGCGCAGCGCGAGCTCGACGGCGTCGGTGCCGTTGCCCACGCCCACCGCGTGACGGGTCCCGCAGTACCGGGCATAGGCCGCCTCGAAGGCGGCGACCTCCTCGCCCAGCACGAACGAGGCCCGGGCGAGCACCCGGCGCGTGCCGGCGGCGACCTCGTCGGCGATCCGCGCGTGCTGCCAGGCGAGGTCGACGAACGGCACCGGGCGGGCGACGGTACGGATGGTCATGACGCCTCCGTGCGGACGACGGTCGGGAGGACGGCAGGTGTCGCGACGGTGACGGCTGGCGGCATGGCGACGACCGTCGACGACGACGCGGCGACCGGTGCCGCCGACGTCGTCGCGGCGTCGGCCGTCGTCCGGCCCTCTGCTCTCCAGCCGGGTGACGTCCGTCTCGGCAGCGCCTCGCGCAGTCGCCGCAGGAACCAGCGCCCCAGCAGCGCCGCCACGACGACCAACGTCGTCGCGCTGCCCACCAGCAGCGCGGCGAGGTGGTCCGTGGCGAGCGCCGCGGCCCGGTGTCCCACGAACGCGGCGAGCACGCCCACGGCGGCCGGCGGCCCCAGCGCACCCAGCAGCGCCCGCGCCGAGGCCCCGTGCGCGGTCACCACGAGCAGATAGGCCGTCACCACGACCCCGCCCGCCACCACGAGCTGTGCCCAGGCCGCCCCCTCGACGCCCGCGACCCGTGTGCCCACGAGCAGCCCGGCCACGAGCGAGCCGAACCACAGGCACTGGACCCCCAGCACCGCTCTCGACCTGCCGAGGGCGTACAGGTAGGCCGCGAACAGGTCGGCCAGCACCCGTAGCGCGCCGAAGGCCGCGAGCGGCACCACGAGCGGCGCCGCCGCCGCCCACCGGCCGCCGTACAGCAGGAGCACCAGCGGTGCGGCGACCGCGGCGATGCCGGCCCCGCACAGCACCGCGAGCACCCACACCGGCGCCATGACCCGGGCTAGCAGCCGTGGGTCGCCGCGGTGCACAGGCCCCACGCCCGACCGCCCGCCCGCACGCTGCAACCGTGCGAACAACGGCAGCGACACGGAGCGGACCACCTGGCCCACGAGCGTCATCGGCCAGGCCGAGATGTTGAAGGCCAGGACGTAGAAGCCCAGCGCGGTGACACCGACGGCCCGCCCGAGCACCACCTTGTCGATGCCGAGCACGGCCCACGACAGCAGGTTCGCCCCGGCCACGGGCAGCCCGAAGGCGAGGACCCCGCGCACGAGCGTCCGGTCGAGCCCGAAGCGCGGGCGCTGTCCCGCGAGCACGAACTGCAGCGCGACGGTCACGCACTGCGCCACGACCCTGCCCACGGCGAGCGAGACCACACCGGCGCCCGCCAGCAGCAGCCCGATCGTCACCGCCGAGCTCACCAGCAGGTCGACGGCCCCCACGAGGAAGAGGCTGCGCTGGTCGAAACGTCGCTGCAAGGTCGCGAACGGCACGACCCCGAACCCCGCGAGCACGAGGGTGAGGGCGAGCACGGCGATCGTCGGCCCGGCCTGCTCGCTGCCGAGCGCCGTCGCCAGGCCGTGGGAGGTCACGATCATCAGGACCGTGAGGACGAGGCCGACGCTGGTCGCGAGCGTCGCGACGGTGGGTGCTCGCCGCTCGGCGTCGTCGTGCCGGATCAGCTCCGCGCTCAACCCCAGGTCGGCGACCGCGACGAGCACCGCCTGCACCGACAGCGCGATCGCGTAGACCCCGAACTCGCCCGGGCTCAGCAGCCGCGCGAGCACCACGCCGAGCGCGAGGCTCGCCAGCCGTACGACGACGTTGTTCGCGGTGGACCACACGAGCCCCCGGCGCACCTGGCCGCCGAGATCGGCGGCGCTCGCAACCGTGGGGCCGCAGATCGGCGCGGGGGCACCGCGCGGGCCGAGACCGGGCACGGCACCCGCGCCGCTCACGCCGCGTCCCGGTGCATCGACATGTACGCCTTGAAGCGCGCGACCTTCACCGCGCTCATCGAGATGGACGACATCGCCTCGGACCAGCGCGGCGGGTGCGCGACAGCGTCGAGGTAGACCGCTTCGAGCCTGCGCGCGGTGGGCTCGAGGCTGAAGCGGTCGACGACGACCCGGCGCCCGAAGGCCCCGAGGTGCGCACGCAGCCGAGGGCTGCGCAGCAGCGGCTCGAGCTGGGCGAGCAGGTCGTCGGGCCGTCCGTGGGTGTCGCCGTACCAGCCGTCGCGCAGGAACCCCTCGAGGGTCGCCTCGTCGAGCCGCCGCCAGAACCCGTGAGCGCCCTGCACGACCAGCGGCTTGCCGAAGGCCATGCCGCGCAGCGCGGAGCCTCCCATCCCGAGCACGACGTCCGCGGCGTCGTAGGCGGGCCGGGGGTCCACGAGCGCGCCGGTGACGACGACCACCTCGCGCCCGGCCCGGGCGTTCACCGCGCGCGCACGCCGTCGCACGGCAGAGAGCCGCTCACCGTCGCCCACCACGAGGAACCTCAGCGGCCAGGTCGCGCTCGCACGCCCCAGGACGCGCAGCGCCCGCTCGACCCCCTGCGCCTTCTCGAGGTCGTCGACCATGCGGCACACCACGGTCACGACGATCTCGTCGGGTGCGAAGCCCCACCGCGCTCGTGCGGCCGCGACGTCGCCGGAGGAGTTCGCCGCGACATCCACGGGCGGTTCGATGCAGACCGTGCGCGGGCGGCGCTCCAGCTCACGGCGCGCGAGGTCCGGTGTGCCCACGACCGTCGGCAGGTGCGTGGGCAGGAAGTCGTTGAGCCGCATCGCCATGATCGTCATGACGGCGGGCAGGCGCAGCCGCGCGTGCGGCCCGAAGGTCACGTCGAGCGCGGGCCCCCACTCGTAGCCGTGCACGACGTCGACCTCCAGCGTGCGCGCGAGCGCGGTCAGCTGCCGCATGTTCGCGGCGGTGGGCCACGACATCTGGCGGGCCGCGGTGACCACGTGCAGCCCGTGCGCGCGCGCGACCTCGACGAGCACCCCGGTCGGCGCCACCAGGTGGACCTCGTGCCCGAGGTCCGCGGTCGCCCAGGCGAGCTCGACCGCGTTGATCTGGCTCCCTCCCAGGTCCATCTGGTGGATGTCGACGAGGATCCGCATCAGGCGACCTGGTCCCTCGCCACCGCTCGGCCCGTCCCGAGCCGCCACGCTCCACGGCGCGGCCCGACCGCCTCGGCGTGCTCCCGCTCGAGCCGGTGCGCCGGGTTGCCGGCCCAGGTCTCCTCGGGTGGCAGGTTCTGCAGGAGCACCGATCCCATGCCCAGCACCGCGCCGTCGCCGACCGTCAGGTCCTGGCGGACCGACGCGTTCATCCCCAGATAGGCGCCGCGCCCCACCCGGACCCCGCCCCCGAGCGCGACGCCCGCGCAGACGGTGGCATAGTCGCAGACCGCGTCGTCATGGGTGAGCGTCGCCCCCGGCATCACGACGACGTGGCGCCCCACCCGCACGTCCGCGGTGAACGAGACGTGCGAGAGCACCACCGAGCCGAGGCCCAGGTGCACGCTCGAGGGGATGCGCACGGAGGGATCGACGACGGTGGCGTAGTCCGAGCTCGCGACGCCCACCGCGGTGAGCCGTTCGACGATCGCCGCCCTGGCGGGTCCCGCGCCCGTGCACACCACGAACCTGGCACCGAGCCACAGCTCGGCCTCCCCGAGCGAGCCCATCACCGGCACCCCGCCGACCTGCGTGCCCCACAGTCGGGGGTCGTCGTCGAGGAAGGCGACCGGACGCACGTCCGGGTGCCCCTCGAGCACGCTCAGCACCTCGCGCGCGAGCCCGCTCGCCGCGACGAGGACGATGTCCCGTGGTCCGCTCATGCTGTCGCCTCCTTGGCGTCGCTGTGACTGTCGGTCTCCCCGCGGGCGAGCCCCGCCGCCTCGTAGATCGCGTGCAGGACCGTGTCCACCTCGTCCTCCGTGAGCTCGTGGTAGAGCGGCAGCACGAGGGTGCGGTCCGTGAGCCGCTCGGTGAACGGCAGGTGCGGACGCAGCGAGGTGCGCGACTGACGGCCCTCGTGGGCGGGCTGGCGGTGCGCGGCCATGATGCCGCGGCGCCCGGAGATCCCGCGCTCCGCGAGGTGCCTGAGCAGCCCGTCGCGGTCGAGCGGGAACAGCTCGGTCACCTCGACCCACAGCGACTGGAAGTTGCCCTCGCCCCAGGTCGGGTCGGCGACGAGCCGCAGTCCCCGCACCGCCGCGAGGCCCGCCCGGTATCGCTGCGCCAGGGCGCGTCGCCTCGCGACGACGGCATCGAGCCGGCCCAGCTGCACGAGCCCGATCGCGGCCTGGAGGTCCGTCATCCGATAGTTGAAGCCCACCTCGTCGTAGGTCTCGGGAGGCGCGAGCACCGACTCGTGCCGCGTGGCCGCCGAGACGCTCATCGCGTGCTCGCGCAACCGTCGGGCGCGGGCGGCCCAGGCCTGGTCGTCCGTGGTGAGCATGCCGCCCTCCCCTGTGGTGAGCAGCTTGCGCGGGTGGAACGACCACGTGGCGAGCGCCGCCCCCGCGCCCACGGGGCGACCCCGGTAGGTCGATCCCACGGCGCACGCGGCGTCCTCGATGACCGTGATGCCGAGCGGGTCGCACAGCTCACGGATCGGGTCGAGATCGACGGGCACGCCACCTTGGTCCACGACGATCACCGCCCGTGTGGCGGGTGTCAGGGCAGCGGCCACGGTGCTGCGGTCGACGTTGCCCGTGAGCGGGTCTACCTCGGCGAACACCGGTCGCGCCCCCACGTAGGTCGGCGCGTTCGCGGTGGCCACGAAGGAGAACGAGGGCACCACGACGTCGTCGCGCGCCTGCACGCCCGAGACGACGAGGGCGAGGTGGAGCGCGGCCGTGCACGACGACGTCGCGACCGCCTCGGCGACCTGCTGGCGGCGCGCGAACTCTCGTTCGAACTCGGCGACCCGGGGTCCTTGGGCGACCCACCCGGACTCGAGCACCGCCGTCACCGCCGCGGCCTCCTGCGGCCCGAACCACGGCTTCATGACGTTGATCCTCGTCATGGCTCCCCCTCGGCCGGGTTCCGCGCGCCCGCAGGCGCCACGAGGACCCGCGGCGCAAGGCTCTGCGCCGGTGGCACGACGGCGTCCCCCGCCGCCTCCCGCTCGGCGGCGATCACCTCGCGCATCGGGCGCCACCAGTCGACGAGCATCCGCAGCCCTTCGGTCAGGCCGATCCGCGCCTCGAACCCCAGGTCGCGTCGCGCTGCGCTCACGTCCGCCAGACGCCGCACCACACCGTTGACGCCGCGCTCGGGACCGTGCGCCACAGGCATCTCCTCGCCCATCGCCGTCAGCAGGGCCTGCGCGAGCGCCAGCAACGACGTCTCGGTCCCGCTCGCCACGTTGTACACGCCCTCGGTCAGCCCGCTCGCGCCCGCCAGGAGGTTGGCACGCGCGATGTCCGGGGTGCAGACGAAGTCCATCGTCTGCAGGCCGTCGCCGAAGATGATCGGTGCGTGGCCGTCGGCGATGCGCTCCATCCAGCGCACGAGCACCTCGGTGTAGAGGCCGTGGACGTCCATGCGCGGTCCGTACACGTTGAAGTACCGCAGCACGACGTACGGCAGACCGGTCATCGCACGGAAGCTGCGGAGCATCCCCTCGTTGAAGGTCTTGGCGGCCCCGTAGAAGGTGTCGTTGTCGTACGGGTGCTGGCGCTCCGGGGTGGGGAACTCCTCGGCCAGCCCGTACACCGAGGCGCTCGACGCGGCGACGATCTTGTCCACCCGGTGCCTGGCGGCCGCCTCGACGACGTTGAAGGTGCCGTCGACGAGCACCTCGAGCGCGAGACGTGGCTCCTGGGCGCACTGGGTGATGCGGATGGCCGCCTGGTGGAAGACCAGGTCCTTGCCCCGGGTCACGTCGTCGACGAGGGACCGGTCCCGCAGGTCGCCCTCGACGAGGGTGACGCGCCCCGAGCCGAGCGCCGCCGCGAGGTTCTCGCGACGGCCGCGCACGAGGTTGTCGAGCACGTCGACGTGGGCGACGCCCGCGTCGAGCAGCTGGTCGACGATCGTCGACCCGATCGTCCCGGCGCCGCCGGTGACCAGCACGTGGGCGCCCGCGAGCGTGGTCATGCGATCGCCGCCGTCGGGAGTGCCGCGTGCATCGCACGGACACGGCCACGGCCCGCGGGCACGGCACCGACCGCGCTGGCGTCCCCGCCTGCCCTGAGCGACCGGGACGCCGCCTCGAGGACGTCCAGCACGCGCAGCCCGGACTCTCCGTCGGTGAGGGGCGCGCGCTCGTCGACGATGCTGTCGGCGAGCTCGGTCACCATCGCCTGCAGAGCCTCGTGCTCCGGCAGCGCCGGGGACCACGTGTCGCCGAGCCGGTAGGAGATCGCCGCGTCACGCCGGGTCACGTCGGAGACGGCGCGCGACGGCAGCTCCACCCCGCGGTCGTACACGCTCAGACGCTGCTGGGGGTTGAGGTCGTCCCACACGAGCGTGCGCCGCGATCCGGCGACCACCATGCGCCGGATCTTCGTGGGGCTGAGCCAGTTCACCTGGATCTGCGCGATGCCACCGCCCACCAGCGGCATGCCCAGGTAGGCGATGCAGGCCCGCCCGGCGCCCAGCGGGTCGGCGCCGTGCGCGGTGACCGTCGCGGGCCGCAGGCCGCCGGGGAGCACATGGTCGAGGATGGACAGGTCGTGCGGGGCGAGGTCCCACACGACGTCGACGTCGGGCTGGACCAGACCCAGGTTGATGCGGACCGAGTCGACGAAGAGCACGTCGCCCAGTGCACCGGTGGTGAGCAGCTCGCGGATCTTGGCGACCACCGGTGTGTAGCAGTACGTGTGGTCGGTCATGAGCACCAGGCCCCGCTGCCGGGCGAGCGCCACCATCTCGACCGCACGGTCCCGGGTGTCGGCGAGCGGCTTCTCCACGACGACGTGCTTGCCGGCACGCAGCGCCGCCATCACCACCGCGTGGTGGGTGCGGGCGGGGGTGGCGACCGCGACGGCGTCGACGTCGTCCCGCGCCAGCAGTGCCTCGAGCGACGTCTCCACCTCGGCACCGGTGCGCGCCGCGAGACGCGCGGCGCGCTCCAGGTCGAGGTCGCAGATCGCACGCAGGCGCCATCGGTCCGAGACGGCGAAGTTACGGGCCAGGTTGGGTCCCCAGTAGCCGGCTCCCACCACTGCTGCCCTGAGGATGTCGTGCCGCGGAGCGAGCATGTGCGTCACCTCTCGTCGCTGGGCCACCGTCGGGGTGGCCGGTCGTCGTGCTGGTCGTCGTGGAGGCGGTCGGTCGTGCGGGGGACGGCGACCGCCCCGTTCAGTAGGCTCCTGCGCCCGTCACCACCGTCCGCGCGGTGCGCAGCAGGATCAGGAGGTCCCCCAGCAGGGTCCAGTTCTCCGTGTAGTAGAGGTCCAGGCGGACGGTCTCTCGCCAGGTGAGGTCGGAGCGCCCGCTGATCTGCCACAGCCCGGTGATCCCAGGCTTGACCAGGAGGCGTCGATACGTGTTGTCCTCGTAGCGGTCCACCTCGCTGGGCAGCGGCGGACGCGGTCCGACGAGGCTCATGTCCCCGCGCAGCACGTTGAAGATCTGCGGCAGCTCGTCGAGCGAGTAGCGCCGCAGCACCCGCCCCACCCGCGTCACCCGGGGGTCGTCGTGCAGCTTGAACAGCACCCCGGCGCCGTCGTTCGCCCCCTCGAGGACCTCGTGGTCCGAGGTCGCCGTCGTCCGCATCGACCGGAACTTGAACATCCGGAACACGTTCCCGTCGAGCCCCACCCGCTCCTGGACGAATATCACCGGTCCCGGGCCGGACAGCTTGACGAGCGCGGCGACGACCACGAGCACGGGGAGCAGCGCCACGGTGACGATCGCCGCGACGACGAGGTCGAACACGGACTTGGCCCAGTACTTGGAGCCGGCGAAGCGCGGCAGGTCGACGTGGAGCAGCGAGGTGCCGTTCACAGGGCTGGTGACGATGCGTGGACCGGCCACGTCGAGCAGGGCGGGCGCGAGGACCAGGTCGACGCCGGTGCCCTCGAGGTCCCAGCCGAGCTGACGGACGGAGGCTGGGGTCGTCCCGTCGCAGCCCGTGACGGCGACGATCGTCACGTCGGCGGCACGGGCGATCCGAGCCGCGTCACCCACGTCGCCCAGCACGGGTATGCCGTCCACCGAGGTCCCGTTCTCCGGACGACCGCCGGGAAGGCAGAACCCTACGACCATGAGCCCGGCCCGCAGGTCACGCCCCAGCGACTCGGCGAGGCTCGTGGCCGAGGCACGGGTGCCGACGACGAGCACGGCGTTCATGCACCCGCCGCGCATGCGGCGTCGCACGAGCCAGCCCCGTGCGACGTACCGGCTCGCGAGCAGGAGCGTGAGGCCGAGCGCGAAGACGGTGATCAGGTAGGCCCGCGAGAGGTGGACGCTGAGCAGGTACGACACGGCGACCACCGCGCACAACAGCTGGAAGGCCACGGTGGACACCCGGGTGTACTCGGTGGGTCCCGACCCGATCACACGGCGGTGGCGGGTGTGGGCCGCACCGAGCCCGACGACGAGGGCGACGACGAGCCCGATCGACAACGACGCGTACGCGAGCCCGTGCCGGTTGAGCCTGCCCGCGGGGCCCGAGGTGACGACCAGGCACGCGACCGCGGCCGCCATGCCGAGCGCGACCACGTCCCCGACCGCCACCGCTCGCGAGTATCGCCGCACCCACCGGGACCGCACCGGGATCGCCGCGGGACGGTGGCTGGCGAGCGTGAGCACCCGGTCGTGGTGGCGGGACGGGCTCGCGGCGACCGGCGACGAGCCGAGCGCGGGGAGGTCTTGCGGGAGTGCCATGTGGAGCCCCCTTCGTGCGTGGCCGAGGGTGGCGGTCCGTGGTGGCGGTGGGTGGTGTCCGTCACCACCACGGACCGGTCACGGGCGAGGCCCGTGGGCGCACGACGACCGGAGGTCCCCGGGAGCGGGACCTGTGCGCTGTGCGTGTGGCTACGGCTTCTCAGGAGTGGCGAACGCTGCCCGCCAGACCCTTGCCTGAGCTCGGTCTTCACCAGACGTGGCCACGTCTGGGACCGTGGGTGCCGGCTCGGCGGCGGGGCTGTCGTGGAGACGGCCCGTCCGCCTGCTGGACGTGAGACCCGCCGTCGACGGGCCTTGGCATTCCTCACACTAGGGCTGCGGTCCGCCGCGCGAATCACCCTCTGGCCCTTTTCGCCCGCTGGTTCACCCGGTACGCCCGTCGCGGACGAGGAAGCCCGCCCCGGCACGCACGAGGACACGGGACAGCACCGGCCCGGCGGCCCTACCCGACCGCCGAGCCCCTCGTCACCCCGCGACCTTCGCCTTGCTCGCGCGCGTCTTGCGGGTGGCGGCTGCGGTCTTCTTCCCCGCCGCGGCCGCAGCCTTCTTCGTCACGAGCTTCGCCACCGGGATCGACCCGTCCAGCACCTCGGCGAGGAAGGTCCCCGTGTGGCTCGCGGTCACGGACGCCACGTGCTCGGGCGTCCCCTCCGCGACGACGGTACCGCCGCCCTTGCCACCCTCCGGACCCATGTCGACCACCCAGTCGGCGTTCTTGATGACGTCGAGGTTGTGCTCGATGACGATCACCGAGTTCCCCTTCTCGACGAGCGACTGCAGCACCGCGAGCAGCTTGCGGATGTCCTCGAAGTGCAGACCGGTGGTCGGCTCGTCGAGCACGTAGATCGTCCGACCGGTGGAACGCTTCTGCAGCTCGCTGGCCAGCTTCACCCGCTGCGCCTCACCACCGGAGAGGGTCGGTGCGGGCTGGCCCAGACGCACGTACCCGAGCCCCACCTCGGTGAGCGTGACCAGGTGCCGCGCGATCGACGGCACGGCCGCGAAGAACTCCGCGGCCTCCTCGATCGGCATGTCGAGGACGTCAGCCACCGTCTTGCCCTTGTAGTGCACCTCGAGCGTCTCGCGGTTGTACCGCGCGCCGTGGCACACCTCGCACGGCACGTAGACGTCGGGCAGGAAGTTCATCTCGATCTTGATCGTGCCGTCGCCCGAGCACGCCTCGCAGCGACCGCCCTTGACGTTGAAGCTGAACCGTCCCGGCTGATAGCCGCGCGCCTTGGCCTCCGGCGTCTCGCTGAACAGAG